>JAABUX010010083.1_pt1 | contig 10611 bp, 21 predicted proteins | sample 5561851 | NCBI WGS metagenome assembly JAABUX01 (sample SAMN10711883, study PRJNA513361) | rock metagenome | isolation source: Antarctica rocks | place: Antarctica: Victoria Land, Richard Nunatak red sandstone | collected 2016-01-03 | reverse complement strand
TCGACCTGCAGCCCAGCACGCGCTTGATGTTCCGTTCATCTTGCGATCACCGAGACATGTCGCGTGACAGAGTACGAAGGCATGTTAATTTCTCTATGGCGGCCAGCAACACCTTCTCAAAGTGGCGGCGCCGGTTCTCGGTGTTCTTGTATGCGATGACAGGCGTCAGCGGGGTGGCGTCCTTGATCAGCTCGTATATGTCCCCAGCCTGCGCGCAGCCGTGCTCAAGCAGATGGCCGTCGCGCAAATCACCCTGGCGGAGACAAACGTGTTGCACCCAATCATGGCAGCAGGCAACAAATGCCCTCGCAATGCAATGCAATGCAGAAGTAATGTTCTTGCTGTGGTGCGGAAAGCATCGCGGGCTTGTGCTGGTCCAATGTCAGCCATGACTGCCCCAACATCACGTTGCCGCCAGTTTGGCCCACCTCCAAGGATGCCGCAAACTCCAGGAACGCGGCCTCGGTGGTGGGCGGGTGGTCGCCCAGGTAGCCCGACAGCGCGACCATGTACACGTGGTCGCCCTCAACGGGCCAGATCATGCCATTGCGCGTGCCACTGTCGCTGGAGAAGTTGACGGCCATCTTGTAATCCTGTTGACTGAGGGAGCATATGTCAGTGTCTCCTTTTCGCTGAGCAAAGGTTGAAAAAACTCTCAGTGATTTGCCTGCATGCAGCAGATTGGATTGTTGTCTTGTTCTGTACACGACTCTAGTTCTGGAACAAGTGAATATGTGCAGATAACGCACCTTGTTCCACTCGGGGATGTGGTACATGCGAGTGGCGTAGCCGAGCTTGGAGTTGACGGTCTCGGCGGGCGGCACTTCAAAGCCTTCGTCTGAGAGCCACTGCGGCAGGCGAGAGTGCCGGCCGGACGCATCCACCACCAGGTGCGTGTCCATCGTGACGCCGGACTTGAGCACCAGCCCTGCCATGCAACGTCCGGATCGTGGGTTCAACAGTGGTAGTAAATGAGGATGAGCTAAGTTGAGTGCCATGGCGACCTCAGGTTGCTGACAACACTGCCCACTCGGCCTAACGCCTGTGCAACCACAGACGTACAAACGCAGCATCAGTCTTGGACGCCTTTGCCTGCATGCAATGCATATGTGCGTGCGGCAGCAGGGCTGGCCTTGATGACTGGCAAAGGTGCCTCACCAGTCACCGCCGTGCGGTCGTTGCTGAGCAGCAGTCCCTTGACGGTGCCGCCGGACGTAAGCTCGATGCCCGGGCACTTGGCCAGCACCTGCTGCCGTAGCACCGTCTCGAACTTGTGCCGCGTCGCGCAGATGCCGACGCACTGCGCCGTCGTGGAGTTGAGGGGCGTCCGTGGGAACACCTCGCCGCCCTCCACCTGGATTGTGCGCACATGAATGAGGGACACTCCTCTGTGCGCTCATGTCGAGTCCAGCTGCACTGAAGAGGCTTGACTCACCTACAACGCATTGTTGGCCACCATGACCCACCGGTGCCCTGCACATGTGACTGCCGTGCTGACAGTGTGCGCACCGACATGTTGTCGACCAACGAGTTGATCAGGATGCCGCCGGCGTGCAGCAGAGCGGTGTGCATGTCAATGCCCAGGTTCTTGAGTGCCACGTACGACTCCGCAAGGAACACGTGCGGCTGGCGGTACTGCGGCACGCCCGACCGGCCCTCACCCAGCACCTACGTAGCATGTCAGCCAAGAGAGCAATCGCTGCTTTGTAAAACGGATTTGTCCTGCTTTGCGGTCTGCTGCGGTGCAGGGGCGTGGGCTACTGTGAGTCGTCCAGGATGCCGGCAGTCAGCAGGCGGTAATGCCAGGATTTGACAGCGGGATGTTGATGGGAGCGTCAGCAGCACACGGCACACACCTGTGACGGCGTCGGGGCAGGGTCGGCACCAGCGTCGCGCAGCGTGTCGCGCTCGACGACGTGGACGCGGAAGCCGAGCTTTGTCAGGCTCAGCGCAGCGCCCAGCCCCGCGGGGCCCATCCCGATGATGACCGCCGAAAGGGGATCGCGCGGGTGATGGACGAAGTGGTGGTCGCCGCTGGGCGGCTGGATGATGCGGAGCGTGGAGTCCATTCTGGATGTCTGCCCTCCTGGGTGTCGCGGATATGCTAGTGGTGGTGACGAGGACCACCAGTGGCGCACTCTGGACGGCCTGTGACACAAGTAAAGCACAGCGCAGCACACAGCATCAACACCTGCGAGTAGGTAGCTGTGCTGCAGGATGTCTGGTCCTGCACACTGTCAGTCGTTGAATACGAGAAGACAGAGGGGCACTGTCAGGCAGGGCTTCCGTTTGAAGTCAAGGGTAGGGTTTGGAAGCTGCAGTTGAAATTGCACACTGCAGCACAGCTCGACCGCAAGTCCTCAGGACGCGCATAGTTGGCACCTCTGTGAGGCTCTGGTCTGCGGCAGTGCTGATCATGTGTTAGCATTTGGCCGCATGCGCAGCAGCACCAAGCTTACGATATCGTCAGTTCAGCTTTACCGACCGACCGCTATGCCGTGCACGGCGGTGCATCAGCTGTTCTGCGAGGCGGATGTCTGCATTTTTGCTCACGCCTGCGATGCCATGTCTCCCGCCTAGGCATGCTCCCAGACTCTGGGGCTGAGTATGTGCCAAAGCAGCAACTCACGGTCCCCAACAGGCTGTCAGTCAGCGGTCCCCTTCAAGTACTTGTGCAACAGCGTCATGCTGGGCGACGTCTTGAGCGACACGTTGGCGCTGGCGCCGGGCGGCGGGTGCGTCGCCATCGTCGTGGTCGGCATCAGGCCAATGGCCGCCCGGGGGCTGGTGTTGCCCGGGGACGACAGCGGTCGCGGCTTCTTGCGGCCCGGGATCAGCTCGATCGCCTTGTCCACCGCGAACTCGTACACGCATTTGAAGTTCTTCATCACCCGCCGCGCGTGGTCGGACTTTCGGGAGGCTTCGTGCCGCCGCGATATCAAGTACAGGTACAACCTGACAGCCGAGCATCACCAAGGGAGTCAGCGCTAAGGCCTCACTGGCTTGATGCTCCATGGATATACAAGGATGCCACAGAAGCTATGTCTTCGCATACACAGCCTCGGCCACATCAGCAACCCACGAGTCAGGCGCACACATCATATTAGGCCGTGCATCTGTAAACTGGCGCGCACCAGTACAGGAAGGCTGCGAGGTGCGCGAACACCAGTACGCTGACCATGCGCCCGTGGCCGTGCCACATGCTGCCGTGCGGCCCCCCGTCCAGCGCGTGGTGCAGCGGCTGCGGCTCCACGAAGCCGTCCTCGGCGCCCATGCTGACCATGCCCCCCGCCCCCGCGGCCCCGCCCCGCGCCTCCGCCAGCAGCGGCATCGCCGTCGCGGAGTCGATCGCGTGCCCCCCGGCCGCATTCTCCGCCACGACGGTGGACGCCATCGTGGAGCCCAGCTCGCTGGCGAGCCCGGACGCCGCCTCGGTGGCTGTGCTGGCCAGCGACGTCGCCGCGTCGCTCATGACCTCCATGAGCCCCGTCGAGTGCTCCTGGGCGCTCTGCACGAAGTCGTCCATTACAGCCCCAGCCGTCTCCCCGACGTCTGTCGCCGCATCCGCCAGCTCCTGCAGCAGCCACCTCATGGGGGCGCTGCCGCTGCGGGCTGTGCTCGGCTGTGCCCTCAGGGACCGGGTGGCTCGCCGCGACTGCTTGCAGCTCTGCGGAACGTGTGCGAGAGCTCGGCCAATGCTTAGGCCGCTCGCAGACTGCCGCTGCGTTGCTCGAGTGGACGCGGCGCTGCCGCAAATATGACACGGGAAGCTCAGGCCGTGAGCAGCATCGCCGTCAGCCCCGCGTCGCTGATGGTTATGACGGCGCACATCTGCAGCGCATCGGCCAGCTGCGCTGCCAGCTGGTGCTTGCACTGCGTCATGCACAGGATCTGAAGGTCACCACCTGTCTCGGCGCCAACAGCACAACCGCTTTGTGTCGAGCAGCTCTGACCCGATGCAAAGGAGCTGGTAGCAGGAGACTCACGTAGGCACCCTCGCCACGGCCAACGACGTCAAACAGGAAAGCCTTGCAGGAGCAGTAGCTGTCTGGGAGGACCAGGTACTGGTCCGCTGCTGTTTTGCCTTGCACCTGCAGCCACGGTGGACCCAATTTTCAGCAGAACGAGACCAATGGATGTCACGAGACAGACTTGAGAGAGGATGAAGGGACGGACGCACCACAAACAGCCTGCGCTGGCTCTGCTCTGCGACGAAGCACTTCACGTGTCCTTGATCCACTATCTGCAGTGCTCGCCCGAGGACCTTGTCGTGCAGGAGATGCAAGCTGCGAGGCAAGCATAATGTTGTCATGGTGGCGGGCGGGGGGTAGCGGAGAGGTATCTTGGGGAATGCCAGCTTCGTAGGGGTGGCGGGGTCAGTGTCAAACGACGGACGAAGCGAGGCAAACAGGCAGCGAGCTGTCATGATCGAGGCCTGGCTTGCAGCAAATTGCGACCCACCTGGCGAGCTGCTCGTCCGTCACTGCGAGCGAACAGTGCCGCTCGTCAGCGCTACGTCGACCTTTGTGTGCTTTGCTTTCGTATGGGAAGGGGGGCGGTGGCGAAATACCTGCCCTAGGCTGCGAAGTGCTGGCCTTGATCTCGCCGAGTATGGCGTTTGATACCCTGCGATGGCGGACAGACCCGTCGACCAAGCTGCTGACGAAAGGGGGGCATGTCAATGCATGGTGTCATGCATTGTGAAACGCCAATGACGATGCTGACCTGGGCACTGACGGAAGGAACTCCCTTTGCATGCGCCGACTGCTGAGCCGATGCTGCTGAACAATGAGCCGCAATGCAGATCACGCTACGGCACGATCCGCAAGGCTCGAGTCAGTTGGTTCGGCACGATCGCTCCAAGCTGATTCAGCATCCGGCCAGCATGCCCTTCTGCGTGCCCTACATGACCCTACAAATCCAGCAGAGCTGACCTTTGAGAGGTTGCCTCAAACTGACGAGCAGCGGTGAGCAAGTTACGTTGAGTGATGGTGCCGAAGGCTACACAGGCCGTGGCACTGCAGGCAGGCGTCCTTCACGACCGTGTTGTCTGCGTGACAGGCGGCGCCGGAGGTGAGCCGCTTGCACGTATCTGGCAGAGCTGTGCATTGTGCTTTACCCACTTCCGCGGGACGAAAGGTGTGAGTTGCAGGCATTGGCGCCGCGATCGCTCGCCAGGTGGTTGGCTCCGGCGGCAAGGTCGTGATAGGAGATGTCGCTGTTGAAGCCGGCGTTAAGCTGGCGGACGAGCTCGGAGACGATGCCACGTTCATGGAATGCGACATTCGGTGATACGCTCCAATGGCCGCCCCTGGTGAACTTGTCGGTGTTACTGTGCCCACAGGGAGAGTGCCATGCATTGTTTCAGCATAATGGAAAGCTGCTGCGTGTACATTGGGTCGGATGCAAAATTTCTGTGCGCCAATGCAGCAAGGAAGAAGATGTGGCCGCGCTGGTGGACGAGGCTGTGCGCCAGTACGGCTGCCTGGACGTCATGGTGAACAACGCCGGGCGAATGCAGCAGAACAACCACACGCCGCTCGATCAGATCCGCATCCAGGACTTCGACGCCACCTTCAAGCTCAACGTCCGCGGCACGCTGCTGGGCATAATGCACGCCGCCAGGTGCGCTGCAAGGCACTGGGATGCTGGGTGTGCTTCTGTTCTTCATGCAGATCATGTCATCCTGTTGCAGCGCCCTGCGCAACCCTCTGCAGACACAGGCATTGTACAGCCTTGCTGGTTCTGGGATAGCGGTGTGCAGACATCGCGCGGGGTGCAGGGTCATGAAGGCGCGGTCGGTGCGCGGGTGCATCATCAACCTGGGCTCCATCAGCGGCATGCGCGGCTGCAGCTATGAGGACCTGCCGTACCAGGCCAGCAAGGCCACCATCATCGCGCTGACCAGGACGGCCGCCGCGAAGCTGGTGCTGGACGGCATTCGCGTCAACTGCGTCTCACCGTCCATGACCCGCACGGTGCGCGCCACAACAGAAATCCTGATTCTGATCTGCATGTCAGCCATGTTTGGACCCTTGGCGTGACTTGATCTATATGATTGTGACCCTGCCATCAAGCATGCGTGATCCCAGCTTGTTTACAAGGCAAACGCAACGTGGTAGCTCGCAACGTGGCAGCTCGTGCTTCCAGCCCGCGATGCTATCACAGGGTCTCATTGCGGGAGTATTAGAGGCCGGGCAGGACATCCCGAAGGAGTACTTCGAGGCCATCCTGCGCAAGGCGTGCCCGCTGACGAACACGATGATGGAGCCTGACGAGATTGCACAGGTTTGGCCTCGATCCGTTGTGTAGTCGAGGTCCAGCCAGTAAGCCTTGCTCGGGCGCTGATGTTAGCCGTAAAAGCTGCAGCTGACCGTGAACCCATAGCCAACGCCTGTGCGCTGCTCACATGGTGTTTGGCAGATAATCCCCATGTTATAATGTGATCAGCTGCAACGAACGCTTCAACATTTCTTGGAGCCTGCCGTCATCACGCTGATGTCTATATTATGCCAGGTGGTCGTGTTCCTGGCAAGCGACGCGGGGCGGCACATCAATGGCGTCAATCTGCCCATCGACCAGGGCATCACCAGCTTCACAGAGCTGCCTTAGGCGGGCGCGCTCCCTTTTGGGGTGGTGGACAACAGGGAAACTGCTGCAAGTTCAAGGTCGCATGCCCTCAGTGGGATGAGCGCCAGTAGGATTCTAGGGGTTGAGAGTTGCATGCGTCGGTAGGTCGCATCTCATTACAGATGTACGTCGACATCTTAGAACTGCACACCATGCTTAGAGCTAATCTGATGTCTGGACCATGCGCGTCCGTGTGACCGGAGCAGAACGCAGCCCTTACAACTGAATGATGGACTTTATGTAATGACATGCTCACTATGACGCTATGAAAAGTATGTGCTTATACAAGCTTGTATAGAGCTGACGCTCTGTTGGCACATTGCTCGAAACGCGGAACGCAATCGGAATGGGCCATCTCACACTGAAAAGCTGAGTGCAATGAGCATCATGCTCTTGCATGTGACAAAGTACAGCAACATACACACCCACAGCACTGAGCGTGTGGTAGACAGTGAATCGAACATTGCACTCACGGACACTGCAACAGATAGACAGCAGCTAAAACTCCGCAAAACTCTCTATTGACTTGCACATGTAGAGTGCTCACGGCCACCAGGCTGCGTCGGAGCCGGAGGTTGACTCAAGGCTAATAGCTGGTGAAGGTTCCGTGCAGCAAGCGTGCAACGCCGAACAGCACAGCATTGGCAGCAGCGTACAGCAGCGCCTTGCACGCGCTGACAGCTGCTCCGTCATCTTGCACATCACCAGACCCCGACGCAGTATCTGCTGTCCGGCCAGCTTCCTCCCTGGCGAAGGCTGCGCGAGGCTGTGCTTCAGGCTCACTGGAACCGGCGGCGTCGGCAGGATTTGCCGTCGTTGGACTCGCTGGCAAGCTCACTGATTCATCTGCTAGGCTGCCCGCCGGCGACAGAGCCGCACGGGACGCTTCTCGCTGCAGACGTCTTCTCAACACTGGCAGGGGGCTGCCAACAGGGCGCGGCCAATTCACGCCGAGCTGGTTGAGCGCAGGTCGAGCAGCGGGGAAGTGCATGCGCGGCGCTGCCATCATGGCGGCCGGCAGCGGCAGTGGCGGCGGAGGTACACGACGAGGGCTCCGGCCGCCAGGCACGCGGCCACCGCCGCGGCGCAGGTCAGCCAGGCGCGCCTCCCGCCGGTCCTGGCTGGACCCTGGCTGCACCACAGGACCAGCATGTTACTCGGTCACAAGAAGGTGATGCATCACGTGGCCATGACAATCTGCCAGCTGCACCGAGACCACCTGACACTCATGGCGAAGCCCCCTCAAACTGCCCTTCAGTGTCTGCAAAGCAAATCACGATGCATCATGTCTGCTGCTGTCAGGCATGCGGAAAGCGCACTGCTGTGGGTGCGAGCCCGGGCGTCGTGGCAGCTGGTCGGCCCTCGGCTGCGGGGCCAGGCGCAGCCACAGCCGGCTGGTCGCTGGGCACGTCCTGCATGCTGCTCACGACCGCGGCCGGCGTCTGGCCATGTCGAGGTCCTGCTCCTGCCTGAGGTGCCAAAAGCGCGGCCGCAGGCGGGGCCGCGCCAGATGGCAGCACCGGCGCTGCCACGCCTGCGAGTGTCCCGGCAACTGGAGCAGATACGCCTGCATGTTCACCGGCTGTTTCACGCATAGCTGTGCCTCTGGCTGATGATGACACCGCGGCCGGCGGGATGACTGCAGGCGCAGTAAGGCTTCGCTGGAGTTCCAGATCGCTGGGTGCGTCCACAGCTGAAGGCTCTGCCACAGCTGCAGCAGGCAGTGGCAGCTCACTCATCCCGGCATCCTCCACGTATGCTTGCTGATCGGACAGCAGACTCCCATGGGCGGGTGCAGCGGGCTCCGCAGACGAGCTTGCTGCGTGAGCAGCAGGTAGCGCTGCTGGAGGCAGCGACACGGCGAACGTCTCAGCGACGTCGTCTCCGGCCTCTGCGATCCAGGAGTGGCCCTCCATGAGGCCGCCACCGCCACTGGAACCGGCGGCCGTGCTGTCTGCTGCAGCGCCTGGGACCTCGCCGTCCATGATGGCCAGCAGCTGCGACCCGACCACCTGCCGCAGGAGAGCCATGCATGACGCCAGAGCAGCTCCAGGTATTGCGTGCCTTTCGCTGCTACCTGGTCTGGTGTCTCCGTGCCTACGGCGCAGTGCGCGAGAGATGGCAACATTTGCCCTCACCGGCTGCCACCCCGTGGCTGCAATGACGCACCTTGACGACTTCCTGGTAGTGCGTGGAGACGAAGTAGTGGTCGCCGCCGGTGATCGACACGTGCACATGACGCCCCGTGGTGTATTCGCCCCACTTCGCCACGTTGCCTGGAACCACAAAAGCACCAGTTTGTCGGCACGTCATGCTCATGCAGTGCTACAGGTCATGGGCCTGATGCACTGAGGTCATGTGAGGCCACTCAACCTGCGGGCTGCGCCTGACCAATACTGCGCAGGCCACATTCGTTTGGGAGAGCACGTGCGTCGAAAGCAGCGATGCTGCACCTGCGTCGATGGTGTTGTCAGCGAGGCCCTCGAAGGAGGTGACTGGGATGTCCAGCGCCGGGACCGGCGTGAACTTGTACTGGCACGCCATCGCAATGTCGTTGACGCCCATTGGCGCCACGCGGTTGAACAGGCGTTCGTTTGTCCTCATCTCCTCCACTCCCGCGAAGTTGCCGCGCTCAAACACCGCCAGCAGCTGCTCCTTGGGCACCTTGTCCCACGTGGCCAGGAACGCCATCACTTCCTCCAGCGGCGGCGGGTCATCATACCCTGCGTGATGCAGCACACAGCTTATGGTGCTATCCTGTCGCGGCCATGGCCATGTCTTACTGCAACCAACAGCGACACCCTGACGGTGGCGCACCGACTGCGTGCTGGACGTAGAGCTTCATGACGGCGATGGCGTAGAGGTGCGGGGCAGAGACGGCCGACGGGAAGAAAACCACGGGCATCGGCGCGTGCTTCCTCTCCCGGACCCGCCGCGCGATCTCATAGGCAACGATGGCGCCGAGGCAGGTGCCAAACAGCGCGTATGGCTTGTCCTGCAATGCAACAGATCCGCGCTTCATATGTGGCAGGACATAGCGCGGGTTCTGGCGTAACTCGAGCGAGACATGATGTGCAGGTCGTCAGGTGGCTGCTGAGCCATGCCTGCAGTGGCAGAGAGTCGGCGAGCACGTCCGCCAGCCTGGCGACGTCGTTGATGGCGGCATCGCCCTGCCGGCGTCCGCGGCCTGGCAGCTCTACGGGGCACACCTGGATGCTGGCCGGCAGCATCATTGCCCACCTGCCGAACAGGCCACTGCAGCTGTCAGGGCAGGCGCGCGACACACAGCCAGACAGCAGGATGGCACCACCAACCTGCGAGATCTCGAAATTGCTGAGAGATGGCCCGCCGCAGGCTTACAGCTGTCGGTTGTGTGCATCATAGGCGCACCTGGCAAAGACGTTTTCTGACACGCCCCCGGCGTACGGCAGGCAGAACAGCCGCATCTTGACCGTGAACGGGGCTGGCGCGACCCAGCGCGCCCACGTGGGGTCAGCGCGGACGGCAGCACGGCTTGCGCCGGCTGTTATGCCAGAGCGCGCCAGAGCCTCCGCAGCAATCACCTCCACTGATGCGTGCTCAGGGTCCTCGATGAGGGCGGACAGCTCCACACCGGTCAGCTCCTGCACAGCATGAGCAATGTGAGATATGTGCCCTGACAACTTGCCAGAAAAGCTGCACATGATCCCAGCATGCTAGCCCACCGAGCCTATCAGCCTCAGCCGGGCATACCGCAAGTTCAGCACACCAGCGCTGACAACTAGCCTGAGGCACAGTTGGCGCATAGTCGCAGGAAACAAGAGCGGCTTGGCATGCCTGCAGCTTCTGGCGCAGTTCCATCGCTGCAAGCGAGTCGAGGCCCTGAGCCGCCAGCGGCTGATCCACTGCCGGCCGCTGACCTGTCAGGTCCGCGACCAGATCCGCCACCGCCGCTTCCAAGGTCTCTGTCGTGAAGTTTGACATGCGTCCGCCGCTGGGCGA
>JAABUX010010081.1_pt1 | contig 10612 bp, 11 predicted proteins | sample 5561851 | NCBI WGS metagenome assembly JAABUX01 (sample SAMN10711883, study PRJNA513361) | rock metagenome | isolation source: Antarctica rocks | place: Antarctica: Victoria Land, Richard Nunatak red sandstone | collected 2016-01-03 | reverse complement strand
GCCCAGGAAGAAGACTTTCAAGACGACGCCACTGCGCATCCGTCAACTCTGATCGCAAACTGCACATAACGTAAGTCAACCAAAACTAACCTCCTCGCAAAAGTGAATATGTCGATACACCCTAGGCAGGCCTTGATGGCGCTGACCCGTTCAAACCCGATGTAGCTGTCGCTGCGGATGCGGCGAATCATCGTGGCAAGGAATGATTGCGGGTAGGCCACGCCGGTAAGCACCGAGCGGGCAAGTTCGCCGACAAGTTGTGGCGACACCGCTTTGGTGTCGAACCTCGTCTTGCCCGTGGGTTGGTATCGGCCGGTCGCGTTGGCGAGCATGCGGATGGAGAGCGGGCGCTCGTTGAAGTTGCTCTTGACTGCAAGATCGCGCAGGTGCTCGCCCAGGCGACGCTCCAGTTCGGGTGCCGCTGCCTCGATCCATAGTCGAACCGAGAGGCGCGAGGCATTGGGCGACAAGCCCAGGATGTAGAACCTGGTGGGCTCATCGTCCAGGTTTACGGGCGCATTGCGTGTACCGTCGCGCAGTTGCGTCAACAGCAGCTTCGCCTCCCGCAAGCGAACGGGGTCTTCTTCCGGCGGAACGTCTTCACTTGTAGGTCCGGGCGTGCCGCCAAAAGCATCGCAAAGCAATCTTCCAGCGCGGAGGCCGTAGGCTGGGCGTGGTCTGCCCAGAAGACAACCGTCGCGTCGCCAAGATACACACGGCGACCGTTCTGATTAAGCAAAGAATTTAGTGCGTTCGTGTATTTGAAGACGGCCATCGGGCTTACAGGCGCGTTATGACTTTGCTCTTTATTGTATGACTCAAAGGCAGACTCATTGAACGAAACTAAGGTAGCTCCACCGGGCGGCGGTGACTTTGCTTGAACACCCTTGATTTTAGGTTCGTGTAAGCGGGCACTAAAACCTTGAGCGCCGGTGACTAAACAGATCGCCGGCTTTGTATCCTGTTCAGATGTTTGCTGCTCAGCAAGGGCGATGACTTCGTGCAAATAACGTTGTTTACCGGCGATCCGGAATACGCCGAAGTTTCCTGCAACTTCCTTCAATCTTTCACTCGACTCAGCCGCTTTATCTGGTGACCAATAACGAAAGAAGTTGCAGACCGCTGAATAAGCAGGTATGTCAATGACAGCCTCTTGAGCGAGGTACATCGCACGTGAGGTGGCGAAAGCTTCAGCAGCTCGCGGCAACTTCTTTGAGTCTTTGTTCCAACCGAGCAAGTAGTCGGCGTTATCCCAAAGAAAAACTGGATTAAACCCCTTTCCAGTGCTTTTGTTTTTCCCGGGCACGATCATCGTGCGCGGCTGCAGTGTTCTGCCATCCTGCCGCCGCATGTCTTCGAAAGAGTTCAACCGACCGTCCGCTTCAAGCACGATGCAGAAGCTGATCTTCTGCTGGGAAAAACCGGGTTGGGCCAGCTTGACCGCGCCCGATGCCTCCAGCCGGTCGTAATGCTCCACCAGACGCTGCAGGATCATGCCATCGCCTCTGCCGGGCTGGGAATGGCGATGACACCGTCGCGCATGCAAGCGCGGAAGAAGCGAGCTTGCTTATCGTGCGCGAAGTCGATGTCGTGCAGCATCCAGCCCAGGTCGCGTTCGCCGCGGAGTGTTTCGTGCGGCTCCGGGGCGACGATGTCCGGTTCCAGCAGGGCAAAGTGGGCCGCGAACTCACGGCAGCCGAGATAGGGGCGAGTGAAGCAGGCACCTCGCCGGGTTCGGCGGTTGAACTGGTCCAGGTGCTTCGCGGCGTTTTCCGGGCCGGAGAGGATGTCGAAGTGGGCATCGATGACGTACCCGACTTCACGCAGCAGAAGTGCGGCGCGCTGCTGGCGCGTGTCGGGGTCCGACGCGGCTATACCCAGGTTCCCGGCGCCGCTCTTCATCGCCTTTGTAACGCTGCCTGCGCCGATTTTGTCTTTCACCTCATTGCGCCGCACGGAGGTGAAACGAATGGGTTGCAGCACGGTGATGCTGTCGACGATCCAGCGAATCTCCGGCTTCCAGTAAACGGCTTCGAGCACACCGCGTGCCGCCGACGGGGTCATGGCGTCATAGCTGACGCGCTCCACCTTCATCTCCGGCCGGGTAAACAGCGCCCAGTCGCCCCAACAGTGCAATCGAACCCCACGCGCCACGACTTCCGCTCCTCTGCGCTGACCTGCCTTCGTTACAGGCTCCACAATCTGGCGTCCAGTCCCAGATCTTCGAGCCTGAGCCCGCGCTCTTTGCTGTACGCATCCGGCCGCAGCAAGAGGCCGACCCCGGACTCGTGCAGTTGCACCACATGACCGCGGACAAGAGCATGAAAAGGTGCGCTCTAGGACGGAAACGAGATAGGGCTGCACGAGGCGTTGTAAGACGAACGGTACGTGGGGCGACTGGAGCCGTGCAATGTGATTTTCGGCCTCGGTGTCGTACGGAACCAGAATAGGAACCTCATTGTTCAGAATGAACCTGTACTTCTCTTCCATCTCGCGGAACTGGAAGCGCGTCTGCCCGCGTCTTCTATCGATCGTCATGCAGGGCAAAACCCCATGCTTGTCCAGCAGGTCGGAGGATCGCCAGTAGTGGTGACGGAAGTAGGCGTCGATCGCCGCGGGTGAGAGCGGGTCGGGATGGAGCGGCCATAACTCCCGCGCGGTTTGCGCGGCGTCTTGTAGAAACCCCTTGGGTGGTGGTTGCTCGGTTTCAAACACATAGGTCGTCCCCAGCCCCGGGAGATCGCCTTCGCGATTGCACCGGCCCGCTGCCTGTGCGATGGAGTCGAAACCGGCTTCGGCGCGATACACGACCGGAAAGTCGAGGTCCACGCCGGCCTCCACCAGCTGCGTGCTGATGACGCGGCATGGGCCCGTCTTCACCTGTTGGCGAATCTCTTGGAGCACAGCACGCCGGTGCGCACCGCACATCAGCGTGCTGAGGTGAAAGCAGAATGGGGGTTCCGTGAGGTCGCGAACGGCGGTGAACAGTTCTGCTGCTTGCGCCCGGGTATTTACGATTGCGAGAGCACGGTCTTCCTTCGCGATACGGCCGGCAAGCTCCGCCATGGTTTGCCTGCCGGGCAGTCGGACGACTTGAACGCGGCGCAGCGCGGCAAACAGCGGAGCCGGGTCAGCGATGATGGGACGCACGCCCTCGATGCCTTCGGCAAAGCCATCACGCCGCTCAAGCGCCGGTTGTGTTGCCGTGCACAGCACCACGGTGCAGCCATAATGCAGCACTAATTCACGCAAGGCGCGCAATGTGGGGGCAAGCAAGTCGACAGGCAGTGTCTGCGCTTCGTCCAGAACGATAACGCTGCCCGCCAACCGGTGCAGCTTGCGGCAGGGCGATGTTCTTGCGGCAAATAGGCTTTCGAACAACCGCACGTTGGTGGTGACGATGAGCGGTGCGTCCCAATCTCTGTGGCGAACTGGTTTTCTCGTGTTTCATTTTCAGGCTTCAGGTCGGTGTGGTGTTCCACCAAGCCGTGCTCGGCCAAAGGTCCGAGGGCGCGGCGATAAACCTCAGCAGTCTGTTCGATGATGCTTGTAAACGGAATCGCGATCACAACGCGCCGCAGCCCATTCACTTGTGCATGAGCCAGAGCAAACGCCAGCGAGGACAACGTTTTGCCGCCACCCGTGGGCACCTGCAGGGAGAAGAATCCGGGCGTACCCGTTGAGGCAAGCTGACACTGCTGTAGCACGAACGCTCGCTGACGGTTTACCTCGGTCACCGGTGCGGTTCTCATCATGCTGTCCAGATATATGTGAAGCGCGCTTTCCAGGTTTGCGATCGATGGACGCAGGACCCGGCGTTGGGCAGCTTGTTCCGGATCACAGAAGCGTTCCGTGCAGGTACGATCCGCATCGATCAGGCACGAAAAGAGCATGCGTGTAAAGAACGCCAGCGCAAATGGCATGTCGGCAGCGGATGGATGAAAGCGCATCTCCAGAGGCGGCAACACGAGGCCGGGATCGGCAACACGCGGCAAGGCGATGCGTGCGGAATCCAGACGTACTTCCAGGGTGCTTTTGGAGGAAGCGTCTTCAGTGACCTTGCCATCCGGCAGGCCTGCATGATGACCAGCGATACAGTACGCCAGCAACTCTCCCACAATCGGGCCGGCATGCTCCTTGACGTACCGTGCACCAAAGGTAGAGTGATCAACGCGATGCACTATAGCGGAGTCTTCCATGCCGGCATTCCGTGCCTCACGCGGGTTGGCTGCGCGCAACTTTGCTTGGAACTCCGCCGAAGCTTTGCCAAGATCATGGCACCGCCCAAGAACACTTCCCCAGCCAACAGCAGTAAAGACAGAGGTACACCGTTCAGCCATCTCTGCAGTGGAAGTCAGGTGTACGTTAAGCGGTTCCCATTCTGTTTCGTCGCGATTTGCGAGCGTGTGGGCATAGAGAACATTGATAGGTGCGGACATCGAAGCCAGAGTAGCAGTTCGTAAAAGCGCCGCCAATTCAACACGCTTTCGATGATGGCAAAGCCGTCTGTCTCGACTGCACTCCCGAGCTTGTGTCGACGATCATTGTTCATTGTTCTGATTAGACGAACATCTAGGACAGCGCATACCAGCTTCCCTTTCCTACTCCATGCCTGGCGAGATACCGCTTGGCGACCAACTGTGCGAGATGTTCCTTGAGGGTATTGCGACTGGTACCGGTGAGCCGGATTAGCTCACCCATGGTTGCGCGGCCATGTTGCCGGACATGGTCGACGATCTGGACGGAAAGGCTGGGCAAGGCCGCAACGATCAGCTTTTCGCGTTCCACTTTGGCAGCCAGCCGACGCTTCTGCTGGTCCAAGGAACGTAAGAAGAAGAGCAACCAAGGCCCCCAGTTCGGAGCAGGTCCGCGAATGGTCGCCTGGGTCTGCCGGAGTGCAAGGTAGTAGCCCTCCTTGCTGTTCTCGATGATGCTCTCAAGCGAGCTGTAAGGCACGTAGGCATATCCGGACTGCAACAGCAGCAGCGTGGTCAACACCCGGCTCAAGCGACCGTTGCCATCCTGGAAGGGATGGATTTCTAGAAAAACGACAGTGAAGACGGCGATCAGGAGCAAGGGGTGGAACTGCTCGCCTTCGCGCGCTCGATTGAACCAATCGAGCAACTCCGCCATCAACTGTGGCGTGTCGAATGGCGAGGCAGTCTCGAAGACGATGCCAACCTGCCTTCCCTGTTCATCGATGGCCGCTACACTGTTCGACAGTTTCTTGTACTCGCCGCGATGTCTGGTGTCCTTCCCGCTATGGCGGAGCAGATCACGGTGAAACTGCTTGATGTAGTTCTCGGTGAATGGCAGGTCTTCCCAAGCCCGGAACACGGTCTCCATGACCTCGGCGTAGCCCGCGACTTCCTGCTCGTCGCGGCTGGCGAACGATCCGATTTCGAGGTTGGACAGCAGTCGCTCGACCTCCCGGTCCGACAGCTTGCTGCCTTCGATGCGGGTAGAAGAGCCGATGCTCTCGATGGTGGCTACGTGGCGGAGAGCGCGCAGCCGCTCGGGAGCAAGGGTGCCCAAAGCCCTCCAGGCACCTTTGAATTCATCTATCCCCGCTATCAGGCTGAGGACCTCGGGCGTGATCTGGAGGGTGCTTAGTGAGAACATCTACCATATGTACACCCATAAACACCCGTAAGCCATCCTAGAGATCCTAACGCCGCTTCCGCACCACCTCTTGAGGGGCATTCTCACCAACCTCGGCAGTGTCGAACATCTGATACCCGAATTGAAAATTCTTGCACCGGTAATGAGCTGTTGGCAGACCTTTGAACCCGTCCGGAAGAGGTTGGATGGGAATGGCCTGGGCATCTTTCAAGGTGAACGTGGCACCATACACCGAACCGATGGAAGCCACACTGCCTGCTAATGGCCGGACCGCAAGGTGGACGTTTGTTGCTCTCCTTTGGAGATGAGACTCAACACGCTTCAAGTCTGGCTGACCCACGCCGCAAAGGTAGAAGAGATCGGAGCTGTTTTCCAGGTCGTAGGTGCCATCCTTCATCGCTGGGGTGATCGCGGGCGCGACTTTGGATTCGAAACAGCCAATGCAATGCTTCCACGGCCGGAAGCCCAGAACGTAGCGACCCCAGAGATGCTTGAATGGGATGACAGCGTCATCCATACCCGTAACGATCAGCTGCACGATTACCTCCAATATCGTTCTACCTGCAACGGGCGAAGTGCGGCGTCGGGGCACGGTAGCCGCATCTGGCGCGGGGGAGCCACGACGAGTATGCCCCGGGCCGTGCCGTCTAAGCGCCTGCTCAGACGTACCCAGGCTGATACCTCCGTTCGCTATTACTCATTCCCTCATACGATCATAAGTGCAAATGAGACAAAGAGAGGGCTATGCCTGTACTTGCAATGTTGAACCAGAAGGGCGGCGTTGGTAAGACGACACTGAGCGTCCATCTCGCCAGCGCCCTTGCCTCAGATAGTCGAGTTCTCCTCATAGACGCAGACCCTCAGCACTCGGCCCTCGATTGGGCTGCCCAGTCTGACGACACCGGAACATTTACGATCATCGGCCTGCCAAAGCCCATCTTGCACCGCGAGATCGCCAACCTCAGTAAGGGGTACGACTGGGTGATCATCGACGGCCCGCCGCGGGTGAATGAACTTGCTCGCAGTGCGATTGCGGCGAGCGATCTTGTCCTTATTCCCGTACAGCCGTCACCTTTCGACGTGTGGGCTGCAAAGGACATCGTGGACATCGTGCGGGAGTGTGAGATCACACGTCCACAGATCCAGTCTCGATTCCTCATCAACCGCCTGTTTCCCAATACAACGCTAGCGGGTGAGGTTGTCGACGCGCTTTCCGAGCACAACGTTCTCACCCTCGCCACGGTGATCCGGAACCGCACAGAATACGCAAAGTCGGCACGCCTCGGCCTCACAGCTCTGGAGACGGAACCGGCCGGCCAGGCGGCAAAGGATGTGAGAGCGCTTGCAACCGAAATAAAAGTCCTCATGGAGATAGGTCATGGAAAAGAAGTCCGCTAGTTGGGGGAAGCGCCCAACTGAGAGATCAGCGGCGGTGCCGTCACTCGATGCCTTCGTTAAGGGCTCAGGCCCGGAAAGATTGGTACGCCTGAACGTCCAAGTGCCAGAGGATCTCCACAAGCGCGTTAAGAGTCGGTGCGCCATTGAAGGCACGAGCATGAAAGACCTCGTAACGGAGTTTCTCGAGAATCGCTTCCCAAAGCAGTAAATGCGTTCTTAAGCAAATGAGTATTTGAACATTCTGGTCAGCTGTCCGGGGAAAGCCCACGATGCACGACGAGCAATTAGCTAAACCAGCGCGAAACCGAAAGGCCGAAGCGAAGCGAGCAAAGGACAAGCTGGCCACACGCGTTGGTGCGATTGCAGCGGCACGGAATGACGGGAGCTTGGGTGACGACCATATCAAGCTGGCGCAAGTGCTCATCATGTGTTCGCTCCCCCATTCACAGACCGACAAAATACAGGTCGTGCGCAAGGCGAGACTCGGGGATGGCAGCTACCTGACCGTCACGCTCACCTCCATGTCCAGCGGTGTAGCGCTGCCGTTCGGCCGAGATCGCAAACTGTTGGCTTGGATCTTCGATCGAGCCATCCGCAACGACGATCCATTCGTGCCATGGACTGCGGCCACCGAGTATCAGCGAGAGATGGGGCTACCAGAAGGCGGTAGGTCAAACAAGGAGCTGCAAGCCCGCTTTCTGCGGATCGCAGGCCTCGGAATCGCCATTGAGCGTAGTAGCAACGGCGTAACGCGGACACGTGGTTACAAGGTCCTGGTCGATTCCACGCTACCGCAATCAATCACCGGTAGAAGCATCGAGTCCAGCCAACAGGACCTTCCGGGGATGGAGCACCGCTTCGGCATTCAATTGAGCTCAGAGCTTTTTGCTGACATCCGACAGCACAACGTGGTCTTACCGCGCCTGCTCTGGCAGACGCTCACTGGTCCCTCCCAAGTGCAGGATATATGTCTTTGGCTCTTTGTACGCTGCTACGCAGCGGCGTCCGAAAGCGTAATCCCCTGGTCGGCCCTTCAGGAGCAGTTCGGGGCAGAGGACAGCAATCCTCGCCGTATCAAGCTTCATGCCCGCCATGCGGTGCGCCTGCTGGCCACGCTCTGGCCCGAGGCTCAGACCTCGGAAGATCCAGATGGCATCCGTGTCCGGAAGGTAAGCCGTGCACTGCTGCCCGATGACATCACGCGCAAACGTATTCGCCGCCTGTAGGTGTGTACCGGAAACCCCAGTACCTACATGATACCGAGCGTACCGGAAACCCCAGTACGTACTCACTGCCGCCGCAGCCCAGCCTGACGCCAGTTCTTCCACATGGATCCGCAGTAGCTTGTTCTTTCCTTGTGGTTTCCGGTACGGATCCGCAGGGGTTTCCCGTTCGTGCAATTGGGGTTTCCGGTATGAACCACTGGGGTTTCCAGTACACCTATATATAGAAGCAAGAGAACAAGAGATACCAGGAGAAAACCAGTAGTAAGTGGCCCGAATGACGAGGAAATCAGACTTGGGATAGAGAAGCACTTTTAGAAGTCTTTGGAGCAATACCCCAGGGCGTGCATCACCGGACATGACCCGTTCTTTTCTCAGCCTCGAGCCGTTCCAGCTCGGCGAATAGGCTCTCAACCTCTCCACTCCGATTTGCTACTTCCGCCCCTTCCGCGATCGGCTCGTACTCCCCGACGAAGCCGTCGGGGTCGGTGTGGAGCCACTGGGCGATCTGCATCAATGTGGAGGCGAATTCTTCCAGGGTCCTGAATCGGATCTCGGCCCGGCCACGTTCCAGGGTAAGGCCGGCAGGAAGTGCGGCTGGGGTGAGCGGCCCGGCGTCCTTTTGCACCAGGAAGCGGATCTTGCGGCGGGAAGCGGCGGGCTTGTGGGTGCGCAGTTCGGCCATGAGTGCGGGCACGTTCTCGGCGGCCTGCACCTTCCTGAGGAACTCCATCAGAGCCTCGCGCTCGACCAGTTGCGCGCTGCCCAACCCCGTGGTCGGCACGAGGTCCATGAGGGCGCCCGCAGCGGAGGTCTGGAGCTGGAACAACCCTTCCAGGTCGCGGCGGGTGTAGTGGGAGCGGACCGATTGACGGACGGCGCGGTGGAGCTGGGGAAGGCGGGGAAGCCAGGAGGGGGGCCGGGCCATGGGGATTCTCCTTGGGACCTGAGACTAATCCAGCCCGCGCATTACCGGAAGACCTTGCGGTAACGCTCTCGGAATCCTTAAATAGTAGGCGACGATAATTTCCCGTTATCGGGATATTATGGCCGCATCAGCCAAGAAAGAGCTGTTGATTTTGACATTATCTGGCGTAAATTTTTTGGAATTATCTGTCGTAAACTCGATACCTCCGGAAGCTGAACGGGGGATCGGACAGCCTTGAACCTGTGCGAGCCTCCATTGCACAAACGTTAAGTTCCGCGACAAACCGGAAACCGCTCAAAATCCGCGAATCGCGTGTTGCAGAAGTATCTCGCAGAATCAATCCCGAGTGCGATATATTTTGCAAGGAGTCCAGCGATGAAGATTGGCTATGCACGCGTCTCGACCGAAGATCAACGGCTGACTCTTCAACTCGACGCCCTCAAGAAGGCTGGTTGCATTCGCATCTTCCGCGAAAAGGTTTCGGGAGCGTACCGAGACCGGCCGGAGTTGAACCGAATGCTCGATCAACTGCGCGCGGGAGATGTCGTCATCGTCTGGAAACTCGACCGCCTGGCACGGTCGACCCGCAACCTGCTCGAGATCGTCGAGACGATCAGCACCGCAAAAGCGAAATTTCAATCCATCTCCGAACCTTGGGCTGATACCACCACCCATGCCGGCAAGATGATCATGACCATCTTCTCCGGTATCGCCGAGTTCGAACGCGACCTCATCCGTGAGCGCACCGGCGCAGGCCGAGTCGATGCTCTCAAGCGCGGCGTTCGCTTCGGCCGACCCAAGAAGATGAACGAAGATCAAAGGAAGCTCGCTGCCAGGCTTCTCCAAGAGGGGAAGTCCGTGCGCGAGGTCGCCCGTACCTTCAGCGTCCACCCCGCCACCCTCTATCGAATGGTCCAGTTGGCCGCATGACACATCGAGGTACCGTGCCCATCTATCGCCTCTATATCTCTCTGTTGGAGATCGTCCCGCCAATCTGGCGAAGGATTGAGATCTCAAGTGACGCGACGCTCGCCAAACTGCATGCTGTCCTGCAAGCCGCAATGGGCTGGGATGGAGGCCATTTGCATGAGTTCGAAATCGGAGGTCAACGTTACGGAGAGCCAGACCCTACTTATGATCTACCGGGCGAAGTCATCAAGGAGAGCGCCAAGAAGCTCTCGAAGGTCCTGCCAAGGAAAGGCTCCAGTCTCCTCTACACCTACGATTTCGGAGACAACTGGCAGCACACGGTCACGGTGGAAGATATTCTTACCGCCGAAGCCAGCATCACCTATCCTCGCGTCATCGATGGAGCCCGTTCGTGCCCGCCGGAGGACTGCGGCGGCACCTATGGCTATGTCGAACTTCTCGAAATACTCTCCAAACCCCGCCACAGGGAATACCGCCGAATGCGCGAATGGGCCGGAGAGCACATCGATCC
>JAABUX010010079.1_pt1 | contig 10613 bp, 14 predicted proteins | sample 5561851 | NCBI WGS metagenome assembly JAABUX01 (sample SAMN10711883, study PRJNA513361) | rock metagenome | isolation source: Antarctica rocks | place: Antarctica: Victoria Land, Richard Nunatak red sandstone | collected 2016-01-03 | reverse complement strand
CGTCGCCCGCGCCCCGTGCCACCATCCACCCCACGCCCCGTACTCTCGACGTATCACTGTGACGCTTTTCTTACCAGTCTGCACCTATGTACGTCGATATCTATCGTCATGAATAATGCAGGCTAGCGCGTTGTGCGGCGTGCGGGGCGGGATGAGGAAGGGGTCGCCGGCGCGCAGGGTGAGGGTGGGCTGCCCCTGGATCATCATCTCCACCGTCCCGGCGAGGATGTACCCGACCTCCTCACCGGGATGCATGTGCCAGCCCGACGCGACGCCGGCCGGGATCTCGGTGCGCACCTGCACGATCTCCCGTCCGGGAATCGAGGATGGGCTGTGCTGGAGTTCGGTGCGCTTGAGCTTGCCCGCGAGCGCGTCGAGCGGCTGCCCCGCGTTCGTCATGGGGTTGGACGACATAGTTGGACCTCCTGATTGATTGAGTTCACGAGTGGTCAGCATATTCCCCTATTCCTCATTGTTGATGTTGATGTGGTGTGATGGGGCGCCATCCGGGGGCATAGCCCTGGCTCCAGCCAGCGCGGGCGCATGGACGGCCGCCTCTCCACTCGCGCCGGCTCGAGGCGGAGCGTCGTTAGTCCTTGTGCTCATGGTGGCGCTTATGGCGGGTCTGCGCGCCGACACTGTCGAAGACCGGCATCTCGCTGTCGACGGGGTCCCCCGCGACCTCCCGCTCGGCGTCGCCGAAGGCTCCCCGCGTATCGGAGGTGGCGGCCGCCGTCGGCCCCTGCGTGGCCCCCGGCCCCATCTTCCCCTGGTCGGGCGTCATTTGATCCGCGCCGCTCGCCGCCGCGTTGTCTCTCGTTACCATGTCATCTCCTTTGCCGTGCATCCGGCAGGCGCCGTACCTCTCATCATATCCCGGTATCCTTGTGCCGCGCCGCTCATGCCGACCACGCCGCTCATGCCGACCACGCCGCTCATGCCAACCACGCCGCTCATGCCGACCACGCCGCTCATGTCGGCCGCGGCGGCGGGGCGTCCCTAGCCCTCGCGCCCGGCGCGGAGACGAGCCTCATGGCCGTTGGCCTGGCGATGTCCAGCGTGTACGAGAGGGCCAGGGACGCCGGGGCGCAGGGCCGGCGGGCGGAGCCGTGCAACCGGAAGGCCCCGGCGCGCGTGCGCTCGACCCACAGGCCGCGACCGCATCGCTCGCAGACGCCGCGGCCGGAGCGGGGCGGACTGCCCCAGGTCAGCCAGCGTAGCCGGTGTCCGTGCGCCGCGCCGCGGTCCGCCGCGGCCGCACTAGCCCCGTCGAAGGTCGAGAAACAGGTGAGCGCGGGGCTCGGCCGATCGAGTGTTGTCATGGTATTGTCCTCCGTCAGTTGTCTCGCATCATAGTCGTAGTCATAGTCATCGTTCCGCGCCGATGGCGCGCGTCGTGCGCCCCTACGCGCGGCTCGGGCTGGGACGCGATGGCCGCCGCGACCGCGCGCGACCGCGTCTCGGGGCGCGTCAGGGCCGACCACCTGCGTGGCACACGGTCGGACGACCATGGCGCGGGGGGAGCCACGGTCAGCACGGCCAGCGCCACCAGCACGGCGTCGTAGGTGACGCGCCAGCCCGCGAAGTCGCGCCAGGCCTGCGCGCGGTCCGCCTTGAGCGGCACGCCAACGCGCGCGAGATCGTCGTAGACCGCATCGTACTCCGCCCGCGTCACGCTGATGGGGTCGTCGGGCGCGGGGTCGGGGTTATAGGGGATGGCGAACGAGCCGGCGATACGCCGCAGGCACAGATAGCCGGCGCGCAGGCACAGCTCGGCCTGGGGGTCGCGCGGGCGCTCCAGCGTCGAGGCGACCAGCGCCGCCGTGTCGAGCACCGCCCCCGCCGCTGTGACCCAGGAACGCTCGGGTTCGGGCGAGCGGTAGAAAACGAGCGCCTGCAGCGAGGTGTGGCTCTCCTGCACCACCTCGAACCAGGACAGCCAGCGGTCCCACACCTCACCGATGTGGTCCATACCGGCGATGCGGTGGTAGCGCGTCAGCATTGCGACGGGCGAGGGCGGCGAGCCGGCCAGCGTCTCCAGCCCCGTCACGGCGGCCTCGCGCTGCGAGAAGGCGCCGTAGAGCGCGGGCAGGTACGACACCAGGATGGCGGCGAGCAGCAGGCTGAACACGGTCTCGGAGAAGGCGACGATGGTGGTGGACGGCTCCGCGGCGGCGTCGATGCCGAGATAGAGCAGCGACAAGCGGCTCATGGTGAAGGCGGCGCGCCAGGTGGGGGCGCCCAGCCCCCAGAACAGGGCCATGTAGCCGGCAAGGAGGAAGGACAGCCAGACCACCGGGAGTGTGAGCAGGCTCACGGGCGCGTAGAAGACGAGCAATCGCTCGCGCGCCGCCTCGGAGCGCCGGCCACGTAGGGACAGGTCGAAGGCGTGGCGCATCGCCGCGAAGACGGCGGTGGTCAAGCGATCGGGGATGGCACGCGGCGCCACGAAGGCGCGCAACGCTGATAGGAGAGCGCCGGCGATGAGCGTGACGGCCAACGCGACAGCCAGGATGTGCGAGACATTCATCGGACCACACCTACCTTAGACAGCGTGAGACGGCGCGGGCAAGAACGCGCCCCGCCGCAACGCGACGAGCGAGCGCAGCGCGATGCCCCCGATAAGCGCGCTGATGGCGGCGAGCACCCCGTAGACCAGGGCCGCGGCGCCGGCCGGGCGCTCCAGCCCGATCCAGCGCAGCGCGTCGGTGGCGACGGCGGCATAGGAGAAGGTGAACGACCAGAAGGTCGGGGCGAACGGGAGCCGCAGGTACAGCGGCAGCAGGCGCAGCTGCGCCAGGATCATCAACACCGTGAAGCCGGCGAGCCCATAGGCGACCGCGTCCACCCGCCCGCCGGTCAGGACAACGTAGGCGTTGCCGGCCACGGCCGGTGGCGCCACCACGATGGCCAGGGTGGGGACCAACGCCGCGGGCAGGCCGGGGCGCACAATGAGCCGGCCCAGCAGGATAGCGCCGAGGACCAGCCAGCAGACGATCGCGGCGCCGAAGCTCAGCCACCCGAGTCCGGCGAGGCCGAACGCAGCCGCCCCCTGCGCGCCGATGAGGCCACCCGCGACGGTGGGCAGGAAGTAGCCCGGATGGAGCTGATCGACGGGGCGCGGCGCGACGATCCACGCGCCGGTCAGCCAGCCGCCCAGGAGCCACGTCGCGGCGAAGCAGGCCAGGAACAGCGCCCGCGCAGCCGCGGGGGCGTGGGGCTGCAGGCCGAGTGCGAGCAACATCCCCACGATGGGAAGCAGCGCATTGAAGGGGCCCAGGATGGGATGTTCCAACGTGGCGAGGACGGTCCGGGGCACGCGGATGAACCCCGCCACGAACGCGCCAACCAATGGCAGGTAGACCACTGCGGCGAGCACATAGAGGGCATCGGCGATCCCCGCGGGCAGGCCGACGAGGCCGGCGGCGAGGCGCCAGGCGCCGGCCAACCCGGCTAGCCCGAACGGGATCGAGAATAAGGTCGGGGGGAGGGCGCGCAAGGTGCGCCACACACGACCGGCTGCCGCGCCATCGGCCCTCGCGCTGTGCGGGTGATCGAGCGTTGCCATGGGCTGTCCTCCTTTTCATGTTGTGGGCGTGTCTCTCGCCATACCGGCCGGGGCCGCGCCGGACCTGGCGCGGTTACCGCCCGGATGCCCGTTGTCCGTCCCTGGCCCATCTCGTGAGACCCCGTCGGCTCACGAGAAGGACGGCGGCACGGCCGGACCCGGCGCGACCGTCACCGCTCAGGGCGCGATCTCCAGGTGGACTGTCACCTGATGGGCGGCGTCACCGCGCACCGCCGACGGTCGCGCGGACGGCCGCGTGGACGGCCGCGTGCGCGGTCAGGATCACGTCCGTGACAGCCTGTGGCTGCGAGATCATGATCACATGGGAGCCCTCAAGCTCGGTGATCGTCGCCCCGGCGCGCGCGGCCATGGCGCGGACGACGTCGGCGCCGGCGGCCTTGTCGCCGGTGGCGACCACCGCCCACGAGGGCAAGGTCTTCCAGGCGGCCGCGGTCGTTGGCTCGCTAAACGCCAGCTCGGCGACGGGGCGCTGGCCGGCGGCCAGCACGGCGGCCTGCGCGACCGGCAGGTCGGCGGCGAAGGACTCGTGGAAGCGCGCGGGGTCGATCGCAAACTCCACCGCTGTCTCCGCGCCCCGCCCGGTTGGGTAGGTGCGCGAGAGCAGGACCGTGCTGAGGACGCTATCTCGCGAGCCCTTCTCGACGTCCTGCAGAGCCTCGCCCTCGTCCGGGGCGAAGCCGGCGACGTAGACCAGGCCGACGACGTTCGGGGCCTTGGCGGCGGCGTTGGTGAGTACCGCGCAGCCGTAGGAGTGGCCGACGGCGAGAACCGGGCCGGGGATCTGGCGGAGCAGGCTGGCGATGTAGGCAGCGTCGATGGAGATGCCGCGCAGGGGATTCGCGAGGGCCGTCACCGGTACCCCGCCCGCCTGCAGCAGCTCAATCACGCCATCCCAGCTTGACGCATCGGCAAATGCGCCGTGGACGAGGGCGACGGTGGGCCCGACGTGCGCTGTGTTCTCCGACATGACATCCTCCTTGTCGTTCGCGTGCGGATTACGTGGATCGATAGAACTGGCGGTTTCGATCGGCCTGAGGACCGCCCGTGCGGCGCCGGAACCTTGATCCATGCGGCGCCCCACTGGCAGGGATCACGCGCTACGCTCCAGGAGGCGTTCATCGCCGCGCACGAACGCCAGCAGGTCGGCGTTGAGCCGATCCTGGAGCGTCGTGGGCAGGCCGTGCGGCGCGCCTTCGTACACCTTGAGCGTCGCCTGGGGCGCGATTGTCGCCGAGCGTAGCGCCGCCGCGCCGATCGGCACGATCTGGTCGTCGTCGCCATGGATGATCAAGGTCGGCACCTCGATGCGCTTGAGATCCTCGGTGAGGTCCGTCTCGGAGAAGGCCTTGATGCAGTCATAGGCGCCCGTGATACCGGCCATCATGCCTTGCAGCCAGAACGACTCGCGCACACCCTCGGACACCTGTGCGCCCGGACGGTTGTAACCGTAGAAGGGCAGCGACAGATCGCGGAAGTACTGGGCACGGTTGTCGCGCGTGCCCGTGCGGATCGCGTCGAAGACCTCAATCGGCGTCCCTTCCGGGTTGGCGTCCGTTTTGAGCATCAGCGGCGGGATGGCGCTGATGAGCACCGCTCTGGCGACGCGCCCTGTGCCATGCCGTCCGATATACCGAGTCACCTCGCCGCCGCCGGTCGAATGCCCGATCAGCACGGCGTCGCGCAGGTCCAGCGCCTCAAACAGCGCCGCGAGATCGTCGGCGTAGGTGTCCATGTCGTTGCCGTCCCAGGTCTGATCCGAACGCCCGTGGCCACGCCGGTCGTGCGCGATGACCCGGTAGCCGCGCTGTCCGAGGAACAGCATCTGGGCGTCCCAAGCGTCCGCGCTCAACGGCCAGCCGTGGCTAAACACGACGGGCTGCCCGGCGCCCCAATCCTTGTAGTAGAGCTTGACGCTGGTGGAGTTCTCTGTGCCAACGGTGATGTACGCCATCTGTCTATCCTCCCTCTGTGTGTGAACAAGTCTGCCAACTGCGTGTGAACGGGGCTGCCAACCGCGCTTCTTGGGCTTCTGTGCGACCCCCGGTCCATCGACCCGCTGTCCCCGCTCCCGGCACGCGCCGCGCGGCGCGTGCCGGGAGCAATGGCGGAACAACGGCGTCGGGGACACGCGTCTCAGATATGATCTATGGAATGTCTGCCTGTGCCCGCGTAGGATCGGTTGCGGTCACGGGTGCGACGGGCGGCGCTCGCGTTCGCGACACCAGCCGCAGCCGGGGGCCGTTAGACGTGCGCGGCCGCTCTGAGGATGATGTCGGCCACGGCGTCTGGCTGCGAGACCGGCAGCGCGTGCGCGGCGCCCTTGATTTCCACGGTCTCGCGGGCCTTGGCGCGCTCGGCCATGAAGCGATGGACCGCCGCAGGGATATTCTTGTCGAACTCAGCGTACACGAACCAGGACGGAATCGACGCCCACGCCGGCGGCCCCGTGCGCTCCGTCAACGTGACGTCGCGAAGCGGCCGCTGGGTGGCGGCATCCACCATGGCCTCGGCGAGCGACACGTCGGCTATGAACTGCTGATGGTACTTGTCCTGCTTGATGTACAGGTCGTGGCTGCCGTCGCTCAGCGGGACGCTCATCAGGTTGCTGACCAGCGTGCTCCCCGGGAACCGCCCCGTCAAGTCGCCGAGGGTCTCGCCCTCCGCCGGAGCATAGCCCGACACGAACACGAGCGACTTGACGTTGGCGTGGCCACGGGCCGCGGCGGAGATGATCGCGCCGCCATAGGAGTGACCGACCAGCACGAGGGGGCCGGGGGTCGAGCGCACGATGTCGGCGACGAACGCCGCGTCGCTCGCGATGCTGCGGAGCGGGTTCGCCGCGGCGATGGCGGTGTAGCCCTGCTCCTGCAGGCGGCGAATCGAGCCGTTCCAGCTGGCCGACTCGGCGAACGCTCCGTGAACCAGGACGATTGTCGGTTTCGTGCTCATCTTCTCCCTCCTCGTGACAGCGGTGGCTGCCTGTGCAATGGTTATTGGTGCTGTGGACCCGAAGGTGGATACGGCGAGCGCTGTCCCTGCCCCGACTCCGATCCGGCACAACAGAGCGCCTCTGGTCAGCGACGGTGTGGGCATTGCTGTATCCCGTGGCCCGTTGTGATCGTCCATCGATGTCCTCCACGTACGTTGGTGGGTAACGCCGGTTCAGCGTCGGTGGTGACAGCCGCGCCGTTCGCGTCCTAAAGGAAAACTCCCCGCCGCACGCTGGCCGCAAGATGGCCCGTCGTGTCCCGCTCCTCCCATCGCCATCCCGCCGGCGAGGACTGCGGGCCGGTCGGGCTGGAGCCATCCGGGACGTCAGCAGGGCAAACCCAATCTAGCGCCGTCGCTACAGACGTGGTCACGGGTGGCCTCGTGCTGCTCTCCCCCGGTGATGTACGCCATCTGTCTATCCTCCCTATGTGTGTGAACAAGTCTGCCAATTGCGTTTCTTGCGCTTCTTGCCCTGCGGACGACGTGTCGCGGGGCCCGGCCGTGCTCACGACGCGGTCTACCTCTGGGACGGGCGCTCGACGTGCGCGGCCGCCCTGAGGATGAGGTCGGCCACGGCGTCCGGCTGCGAGACCGGCAGCGCGTGCGCGGCGCCCTTGATCTCCACGGTCTCGCGGGCCTTGGCACGCTCGGCCATGAAGCGGTGGACCGCCGCGGGAATATTCTTGTCGAACTCCGCGTACATGAACCAGGATGGCAGTGCCCTCCACCCCGCCGCGCCCGCCGGCTCATTAAACGCAAAGTCCCGAATCGGCCGCTGGGTCACGGCGCCCAGGGTTGCCACGGCTATCGGCACATCGGCCATGAACTGCTGATGGTACTTGTCTTGCCGGATGTAGAGGTCGTTGCTGCCGTCGGCCAGCGGCACGCTGATCAGCGTGGGGGTCAGGGTGCTGCCGGGGTAACGCCCCACCAACGCCCCGAGCTTCTCGCCCGGTTCCGGGGCCAATCCCGACACAAACACCAGCGCTTTGACGTTGGCATTCTCCGCACTCGCACTGCTGATGATCGCGCCGCCGTAGGAGTGGCCGACCAGCACCACGGGTCCCTTGATCGACTTCACGATGGCGGAGACGAACGTTGTATCGCCTGCGATGCTGCGCAGCGGGACCGCCGCGGCGATCGTGGGAAAGCCCTGTGCCAACAAGCGGTCAATCGAACCGTTCCAACTAGCGGACTCGGCGAACGCGCCGTGGACCAGGATGATCGTCGGTTTGGTACTCATTGTCGTCCTCCTTGCGGCGGCCGTGGCCGCCTGTGCGACGGGTGTGCGCGGCAGCGACGCGAGAGCGGAGGCGGCAAGCGCCGCCCCTGCCCCCCGTCCAGCCCGGCGCAGCAGCACGCCCCTGGTCAGGGTCGGTGTGGGCATCGCCGTGCCCCGTGGCGCGTTGTGATCGTCCATCGATTCCCTCCAATACGCCTGTGGTCGACACTAGCTCAGCGTCGGTGACAATGGCCGCGCCGCTGGCGCCTAAGGGAAACCCCCTGTCATGCGTCGGCGGGCGACAGTCTATCGTGCCCGGTGTCTCTCATCGCCGTCCCGTCGGCGGGGACCGTGGACCGGTCGGGCTAGAGCCGCCCGGTACGCCGATGAAGCGCCCGTGGGCCGCGTCCTCCCTACCCTCGGCGGCGCGGCCGGCGCGACGAGCCCCCCCCGTACGCCGTGCGATGGGGAGCGGCCGGCCCGCGGGCCACGTCGCCGGGACAGTGTGCACGTTCCCTCCGTGGCCGCTCATGGTCCCGCATCCCTCATCGGTCGTGCGCGCCGTCGCGACGCCGATCGGGTGTGCCGCCCCGTACGCGTGGACCTCACTGTCCCGGCGTCCCTGCCCGGTGGGTGCGTGACGCGCGCGATCCGGCGTGGTCGTCAAACGCATGGTCATGGCGGTAGTCTCCTGCTCCTCTATTTGTCTACTCATCGTCGTGTGTTCGTACCATGGGTACCAGACCGTCGGCAGTTTCCCGCATCGCCCGATGCTCAGTGGTGTGCGCCACCCAGAGCCGTCAGGGTCGCGACCATGATGTCGTGATCCACTTCTTAGAAGCCTCCTGTCAACGCCCGGTTGTTCCCCGTCTGTCCGCACAGCCAGACCGGCGGGTTTCAATCACGATCTGGTGGGTTGCCGCCGCTGCCCCGGTGTGGTCTCTCGTCGAGAGGGTCGCGACGACGATCTTGTGATCGTGGCGCGCTTGCTGCATCGCTCTTCTTCCACTCTAAGGGTTGGCGAGCGCGGTGTCAGTAGGGATCACCTTCCATTTGCGCTTCCGGTCACCTTCCATTTGCGCTTCCGGTCGCCTTCCATTGGCCGCCCCAGGTCAGGACAGGGCGCCGCGTTCGGCGTGCTGTTAGCTGCGGACCGGCCCCCGACGTGACCGCGGCCACACACGCCGGACTGGCACAGCCACGGCCCGTACGTTGACGGCCGGCTCGTGACAGCGGCCCACCGGCCATGGTACACTGGGCGCGTCGGGCACCGGGCCCGTGGACGCCGCCTTGCCGCGCCTGTCCCGTTCCGCTCGGGGAGACGCGGTCGCGCCCTGGGCGCGCTCTGCACGGCGTGAGCACCGGAGACATGCATGCCCTCCAGCAATTTCGACGAGGAACGCGATTATGTCTTTGCCGATCGGGCAGTGGCGTTGCGGAAGCAGGCCGCCCTGACCCAGCGCGAGCTCGGCGCCCTCCTCCGCGTGAGCGAGAGAGCCGTCCGGGCGTGGGAGGCCGGGCTCTCGTATCCGGGAGCCGAGCGCCTGGGGCCGCTCCTCGCTCTGTACCTGGAGCGGGGAGTGTTCGCGGCCGGACACGAGGAGGAGGAGGCCGCGGCGCTGTGGGAGGGTGGGAGAGCACTAAAAAGCCGGGGGTATCAAGCTGCTGCACGTGTCGTTGGGACCGGCATCTGCACAGGCCGGAAGCTTGGATACCAGGTCCGGAACGTTTCGTCCCACTCGTCGTTGAGCACCTGCGTCCGCACTTGTAGGAGTAGGTGAGCCCCCTCGGGCGTCCACTGCATCTGCTGCTTCTTGACCATGCGCTTGCTCACGACCTGGTTGATGGCGGGCTCCGTGAACGCGGTACTGATCCGTTCGCTATTGCGATACCGCTCGCCGTAGTTAACGATCGATGTCGCATTGTTGGCGATGTACGTGGCCAACTCTCGCACATACTTGAGCATCCGCGCCGCCGCATCGCCATCAGGCCGGGGCTGCTTCTCTACCCTCGCCGTCGCACCCCCAGGTGTCGAGATCAGTGTCCAGGTCCTCTGAATAACTATTCACTGCACCACGATCGTCAATTGCTCCCAGTGTCCGCCGATGTGCTTCTCGTGTGTGGGCCATTGATCACGGGGAGAGAGTAGCGGGCACAGCGGAACGGACGACGGCGTTAGCGGAAGTGTCGTCAGTACCATGGCCGTCGGCGTGAAAGGCTTTCGCCGAATCCCTTCGACACGATGAAAGCGCGGTGAGATCTTTGCGCCCGTGACTGACATACGTCCCGCACCGTTCGCGTGTCATAAGGCCGAGTCCATTCAAAAGACTTGACGCTTACGGCGTCGCGGAGACAGGCGTTCCAACGTGCGTGCCCTCCGCGCGGCGACGAGCGTCGGCCGCATCTTCCTCGCGCACACGGTCCGCGTAGAGGCGCGGGGAGGGAATAGGACGTCCCCAGGCACGATTGGCGTCCAACCATGTCTCGATGGCGTCTCGGCCCATTGCTACGGCGTCGATCTGCGTTGTACTGTGTGTCCGGCAGCCTGGAAGCTCCGGGACCGTCACAATATACAGCCCGTCCTCGTCGCTCCACTCGATCACTAGAGAGTAGCGTCCAACGTCGTCCGGCATGTCCTGTGTATTCATAGGAAGTGTTCCCATACATAGTTGCCGAGCAGGTGCGCCTCGCGCGTGAGGGCGATGCGCTCCGGGGTGACGGCGAGCAGGCCCTGCGCTTGCAGCAGCGCGATTTCGCCCGGCCATAGGTCGACCGGGTCGGCCCCGTGTTGGCGGCGGTAGACAGCGCGCT
>JAABUX010010078.1_pt1 | contig 10613 bp, 6 predicted proteins | sample 5561851 | NCBI WGS metagenome assembly JAABUX01 (sample SAMN10711883, study PRJNA513361) | rock metagenome | isolation source: Antarctica rocks | place: Antarctica: Victoria Land, Richard Nunatak red sandstone | collected 2016-01-03 | reverse complement strand
CGCACGAGGGGTATCTCGGAGGGCTGTGCCCTCCGAGCCTCCCTCCTTCGTGAAAAACCTACCCCTAAAAGCCGGTTCCCCCCAGCGAGACCGCCGTCGCCGTGCGCTGCCAGCGGGGACCCCTCTGGAGAGGTAGGCGCAGGCCCAAGGCCCAAGGCCCCTCTCTCCCGCGAAAATCTTCTGGAAGCATGTAGAGGACCTGTGAATTGTCGGGTGTCCAAGCCCGTTTGCTCGCACGCCGCGTGGTTGGCGGGGGTCTGGGGGGAGCCATCCCCCCAGGTTCCCCCGGAGGCGCGCCAGGCCGTCGGACCCGTGGCTAGGGTCCGGGGGACTAGTCAGCCATGGGCGGAGGGGGCGAGAAGGGGCTTGGGCGACTTTTCACGAGCCCTGTTCACGCTCCCAGGCTATCAGGCCATGCTCGCCCCTCATGACGCCATCACAGCGGCGGCGCGTCGTCCGGTAGGTCGATAACCAAGCTGGTCCAGCCGAAGTCGCCGGCGTTTTGGCCCTCGCCCGTGTAAGGGTTGTAGCACTCGCGGAAGCCGCCCAGCTCGACCAGCGCCCGCGTGGCGTCGCCGATGCGCCGCGCGTCGTCGTCGTACCCGCGGTCGTGGAGGGCGTGAGCCAGGAACCAGTTGCTGTTGACCCAGGTTGGTCCGCGCCAGATAAAGCCGTGCGGGTGGTCGGGGTTGAATCCCGGGGCGTTGGCGGCGACGGAGGGGACGGGGTAGGGTAGCGCATACTCGTCCGGGTTGCGCAGATGATCGCGCACCATGCGCTCGGCGATCGCCGGGTCCAACCCCTCGATGATGAGCGGAAAGAGCGCGCTGATCGTGTTGACCGTCGTACGCTCCTCGCGCGCGCCCAGCAGGTCGAGAAACAGGCCGCGCGCCGGGTCGTAGCACTTCTCCATCAACGCGCCCAGCACGCGGCCTGCCCACGCCCGATACTCGGCGGCCTCGGCGGGATCGCGCGTCAGGCGGGCCAGCGCCTGTAGCCCCTGGGCGTAGATGCTGTTGACCAGCACGTCCTCGACCACGAACACGTCGGCCGCGATGAGGCGCTGGTCGTCGTTGCCGAGCGGCTCGTAGCGGGCGTAGATGCCGTTGATCGCGTCCACGAGGTCGTCGTTGTCCCCGGGGTAGCCCAGCAGCGGGTCGTATTTGGGGCTGGCGTCGACGCCCGATTCATCGGGCTGCACCACGGCAATGAGCGCGTCGCCATCGGGGTCGCGGTTGTCGCGCAGCCAGCGGAAGAACGCGGCCGCCACGGGGAGCGCTTCGGCCAGGAACGTCTCGTCGCCGCTGGCCCGGTACACGCGCTCGATCGCCAGCGCGATGACCGGAGGTTGGATCGACGCAGAGAGGTAGGGCGTGGACAGGCGTAGCGTTTGGTTGGCCATGACCGCGCGGTCGGGTTGCCAGAAGATGATGTGGGGCATGAAGCCGTCGGGCCGGGCGCCCTGCAGCAGGCTGCGCAACTCGGCCTTGGCGAGCCCGATGTCGATGTGCGTCAGCGCGATGGCATGGAAGCAAGAGTCCCAGAACCACTGGAAGGGGTAGCTGCGCGGCGAGGGGCAGTGGTAGTCGTAGTGGCGTCCCTCCCAGGGCGACACACCCGTGCGGTGCGCCGCCGCCAGGGTCGCGCGCGCCCGCTCATGTATGCGCGCCCGTCGCTCGTCGTCGTTCATCGATCGCCTCCTCGTACACGCGCCGGTAGCGCGTCGCCACGGCGTCCCAGCTATATGCTTTCTCCACCAAGGCTCGCGCGTCGGCCCCCAGGCGCCGCCGCGCCGCCTCGTCGCCGACGAGCCAGACGAGCGCGCGGACGGCCGCCGCCACGTCGTAGCGCGGCACGATCACGGCGCCGCTCGGGAGTACCTCGGCGACCGCGCCGACGTCGTGCGTGAGCACAGGCACGCCGTGCGCCATCGCCTCGACGTAGACCAACCCGAAGGCCTCGTAGCGCGAGAACAGCACGAACAGGGCGGCGGCGCCGTACAGACGCCCCAGCTCCGCATCGTCGACCTCGCCGGCCAGCGTGACCTCGCCCTCCAGACCAGACCCCGCGATCCGCCGTGCAAGGGCGTCGCGGCCGCCCGCGTCACCCTCGTCGGCGCCGACGAGGACCAGGCGCACCCGCCGGCCGAGGTAGGGCCGCGCCCTCATATAGACGTCGAGCAGCCACGCCTGGCCCTTGTGCTCGCCCAAACGCCCCACGCAGAGCACGATGAGGGCGTTATCGCCGTTGGGGCGCGAGGACGAAGAGGACGGGATAGGTGGCGCGCTAGCGCCCCAGGGGACCGTGGCCAGGCGGTCGCGCCGCGGTCGGTAGGCCGTCGCGACACCGCGCCACTCGTGGCTGCTCAGCACGACGGTACGCTCGGCCTGCCGGGCGACCATCGTGTTGGGCCAGCGCAGCCAGCGGCGCGACCCGGCGAGATCGTGGAACGACGGCGTGAACACGACGGCCGTGCGCGGCGCGCGGCGCGCCAGGATGGTCAGGTGCGCCCAAACCCAGCCGTCGCCCACGACATGTGCGACATCGGGCCGGTAGTCGCGCAGGACGCGCGCGACCTCCCGGGTCGAGAACAGGGTCACCGGACACGAGTAGTAGGGGAACAGGGGCAGGGGCCGGTGCGGCCACGACGACAGGCGATAGATGTCCGGCCCCTTGGATGTGAACTCGCGCGCGACGAGGCCGTCGACGTAGCGGGGCGGGAAGGCGTAGCGCGCGCATAGCACGGCCGGGCGATCCATGCCATCCTGCCGCCCCAGCGCCTCGGCCAGACGCTCGATGGCCCGCTCGATGCCCCCGAGGTGGGCGGGCCTGAAGTATGGCGTCACGAGGAGAACGCGCACGACGCGGCTATGCCCCCGGCGCCGGGGGCGCAATACGCTCGCCGCGTCGATAGATCCGCATGTCCCCGTCCCGAAAAACGGTGGACGGCCCAGGCCCGACGACATCCCAGCCCGCGCCATCTCCCAACAGTCCCGACATCTCGGGGATGCCCAGCACCGCGCTGTCCGGCGACACCTCTCGGACGAGACGCGCGGCGAGATCCCGTGCCGTGCCGGCGCGTCCCGCGGAGTAATGGGGCAGCGTCAGCGCAGCGGAAACGAGGCCCAAGCCGTCGACCCACGGCGTCGACGCGCCGTCGCGCTTGCCAGGCAGGAGGGTCTGCGCGCAGACGACCATGGCCCCGGCGCTGGACCCGCCGACGACGCCGCCCCGCGCGTAGACGCGCAGGATCGCTTGCCAGGCGGCCGAGCCCGCCAGCGCGTCGAGCAGCACGTCGGGGTCGCCCCCGCCGAGGTAGACGAGCGTGGCCCCCTCGATCATCTCGACCCATTCCTGTCGATCCGCGTCGGCGCGGTTGAGGATCATGGCGACCGCGCACGACGCGCCGAGCCGGCCCCAATAGGCCGCGGCGCTGCGGCCACTCCCCTGGGGATCGTGGCGGGCAACGGCAGTGGGCAGGAAGACGACGCGCGCGGCGACGCCTCCCGTGCCTCTGGCCTCGCGCAGGACCTGCTCGTCCATCTCTTCGCATCCGGGGCGCATCTCGTTTCCCCCGGCCAGGATGATCTTGCCCGGCATATCTTACTCCATTCGCGACCGTGGCCGTCGATCGTTCCGGTATCCTGGCGCCGCTACGAGCGACCGCCGGCCGCCGACCGCTGGTTGACGGCGAGTAAGTGTTCGTCGTGGTGCCACTCGTCGAGGAACCGGCGGAAGTTGCGCTGGCTGCGCCGGTCGCGCTCCTCCGGTGGAAACTCCTGCCAGCCGCGGTGCTCGTGCAAGACGGCCGGCAGGTCAGGGATGCGGATGACGCGCAGCCCACGGCGCTTGAACTGGAAACAGGTGTAGATGTCGAGGTTGCGGTAGAAACGAAAATGCTCATCCAGGCCGCCGAGCCAGCCGAGTTCGGCGCGACGGAAGGCTAATACGTATCCTTCGATGGCGTCGACCTCGATCGCGTCGCTGGCCGTGAACGCGCGCAGGTCGAGCGAGCGGACACCCCAGCGCCCAACGACACCGACCGTCGGATCCGCGAGCGCCGTCAGGAGCGGCCCGACGACATCGCCGGTCACCTCCACGCCCGTGTCGAGGAGCAGGACGACATGGCCGCGGGCGCCGCGCAACGCCACGTTGCGCCCCTCCGCCTCGCCGAGGCGATGGTCGGTTCGTATCACCCGTATCCGTGCGTCGCGCTCGGCGAACTCCCACAGCACAGTGCGCGTCGCGTCGTCGGCGTCGTTGTCGACGGCGATAATCTCAACGCAGCGCGCGCCCGCGTGGCGCAGCAGCGCATCCAGGCAGCGCCGCACATCGTCGGGATAGCCGTGCGCCAGGATCGAGACCGACACGTCGCAGGTATCTGGTTCGCCGAGGGTCGACGGGGCGTCCGAGGCCGCGGAGAGGGGAGCGGGCCAACCGCGTGAGGGCGCCCAGGGGGCGGGATGTGCGCGGCGCCCCGCTTGGCTGAGCGGGTGGACGCCGGCGCCGCGCAGGCCCGCGAGCAGGTGGTCGGCGGCGCCGTACTCTTTCGTCGATCGCGCAGCCTGCCAGGCGACGGTCTCCTCGACTCTAGCGGGCTGGTGGGCCGCGCCGATGAGCGCGGCCAGCCCGAGGCCCAGCACCTGGTCGAACTCGAGGGCCAGCGCGAGCTTACGGTCGGCCCTCTCGTCGCCGCGCGCCAGGCGCCACAGGGCGGCCAGCGCCCCTGACACATGCAGGTCGTCGCGCAGCGCCGCCCAGAAGGGCGCGCGATAGACGGCCGCCCCCGCGTCGTCGGGCGCGAGCGGCGGCGCCGACGCGGGGGTGAGACCCTCCGTGTCGAGCAGGCGCAGCAGATGGGCCAATCCGTGCTCGGCGCCGCGCAGGGCGCGGAAGGTGAAGTTGAGCCGCGAGCGGTAGTGCACCCCCGCGCAGAGGTAGCGGAAGGCGGCCGGGCTGTAGCCGCGCTCGACGAGATCGGTGAGGGTGTAGGCGTTGCCCTCGGATTTCGCCATCTTCAGCCCGTCGGCCAGGAGGTGTTGCGCATGCATCCAGTGGCGCACGAACCGCTGGCCGGTCGCGCCCTCGCTCTGGGCGATCTCGTCCTCGTGGTGCGGAAAGATATTGTCGACGCCACCGGTGTGAATGTCGATCTCTTCGCCCAGGTAGCGCATCGACATGGCCGAGCACTCGATGTGCCAACCGGGAAACCCGGCGCCCCACGGACTGTCCCAGGTGACCAGGCGTCCCGGCTCGGCGGCCTTCCACAAGGTAAAGTCGCCCGGAGCGCGCTTGAGCGGATCGACCTCGACGCGGACCCCTTCCAGCAGCCCCGCGAGGACGTTGCCGGAGAGGCGTCCGTAGGCCGGGAACGAGGTGACGTCGTAGTAGACGTTCCCACCGGCGTCATAGGCGTGGCCGCGCGCGACCAGCCGCTCGATGAGCGCGACCATCTCGGGCACGTGGTCGGTCGCCCGCGGAAAGACGTGCGCCGGCAGGATATTGAGCGCGGCCTCGTCGCGGCGGAAGGCCTCAGTGTAGAACGCGGCGATCTCGGCCGTCGTCTTGCCCTCGGCCAGGGCGGCCGCGATCATCTTGTCCTCGCCGCGCTCGACGAGCTCCTGCCGCATGTGGCCCACGTCGGTGATATTCTTGACATGTGTCACGGCGTAGCCGAGGCCGTCAAGGGTGCGGCGCAACCAGTCGGCCATGAGGTAAGTGCGCAAGTTGCCGATGTGCACGAACCGATAGACGGTCGGGCCACAGGTATAAAGGCCTACACGGCGGCCGTCGCGCGCCGCGAACTCTTCCAGGCGGCGGTGCGGCGTGTTCCATAAACGGAGTGCCGCCGGCGCCGGACGCGAGAGGCGAACAACGGGCAAGGAGTCCATGTCGTAAGTGTACCCGTGGCAGGCTCACTCTCCTATCTTGAGCATATCGGGCTTCACGTGGCGCGTCACACAGGTCTAAATGGCGACGGGAGCCTCGACAGGCGCTGGTTATTTTGCGCCCGCTACAGCAATCAAAGGGTAGCAGCGGACAAACGTAGTCGTACACCACACGTCCCGGGTCCACTACGCGCAAAAGCTGCTTCGGGGGCAACGTGTAGGTTAAACCTACACGTTGCCCCCGAAGCAGCTTTTATTAGACGAACACAACCGGCTTATCGCAAGCCGATGAATATCGGTCTAGTAGCGGCTAGAACTCGTGTCGCGCTGCTTGCTGAAGCAGTCGCTGCAGTAGACCGGCTTGTCGCCACGCGGCACGAAGGGGACGCGCGCGACGCCTCCGCATCCGTCACAGACAGCCTCGTGCATCTCACGGGGGCCACGATCGCTGTAACCACCACCGCCGCCACGGCCATAGCCACCGCCGCCCCCACTGCTGTAGCTACCACCACCACTTTTACGAGCGGCGCGGCACTCAGGACAACGGCCCGGAGTATTCGTGAGGCCGCGCCCCGCGTAAAACTCCTGCTCACCCGAGGTGAAGGAAAACGGCTGGCCGCAGTCACGGCAGGTCAGGGTCTGGTCGGTGTAGTTCATTGAATCCTCGTATCCTCTTCACTATGCGCCAAGGCGCTGAATGGTCCAGGGCTATAGGCGCGCCAGGTCTCGGCTTGCTCGTACGATCCGCGGCCAACCCCTGGAGAGAGGAAAAACGACGACGAGGAAGAAATACCAGGGTCTATACTGCCCACGACAATAGTATACCTACCGTTGGTAAATGTGGCAAGTGTGTGGACCTGTCCGCCGCCATCATACAGGAGAGGAAGGCGACCTGCAACTCAAAAACAATGGGTCGTTGTATTACAGCCCCCGGTGTATTACAGTAAAGGCGTGCAGCGACCCGGGAGCCCCGCGCCCTCTTTGGTCAGAAGCACCGTCGCGTTCCCCAGCGTCCCCAGTACGACGACACATTGACGGTTCCGCGGGCGCCGCCGATTCTGGACGGCGCCATGCGCGTAGCATGATGAGGGAAGTTAATGGGACAGCACGTCATGGGGCAACGACACCGCACGCGACGGTCCTTCGGGAGGGCTGCGCTCCCGCTCGGCGCACTGATGTTCTCGGGCGCCGGACTGGTCCCGGCCCGCGCGGCGGACACGCGCCAGGATCTCGCCGCGTTGATCCTGCAGCGCCAGGCGTTAGAGGGGCGCGTGCTCGCGGTGGACAAGGCGCGCGGCGCGGATCTGACGCGGCAGGGCCTGGACCTCGCGCTGACCAGCTTGCGCAACGATCGCCTGACGATCGTGAAGGCGCTGCGGCTCGCCTTGAACGCGCAACAAGAGGCGGACCGCGAGATCGCGCTCGCGCACTCCATGATCCCGCGGTGGGGCGAGCGCTGGTACGAGGCGGTCGAGGCGGCGCAGGCGCGCGCGATCCAACCCAGTGTCGCCGAGCTCCGCTCCAGACTCCGCGCGGTAAGCGACGCCGAGGCCCTGGTGCGCACGGTCGCGGCCAGGGCCTCACGCTCCCCTCTCACCGTCGGCCTGGACGGGCGTAAGACGCTGGCGGACGTGGGCGACATCGCGGGCCTGGACCGCTGGGCCGGGGATGTATCCGTCGGCGCCCGCGTGCGGGGCGCCGTGCACATCCGGGGTGTCGTGGGGGCGGTCGGGAGGCGTACCGTGGCCATGTCGTGGCTGTCCTTACCGTCGTGCCATAGCTGCACATCGTGGCAGCCGCTCGACGGGGTGCGCGCTCCGTTGACCTGGGTCGTGTTCGATACGCGACCCAGCCGTGGCCGCGTCGGCCGGGCGCACGTCGGCTTGGCCGTCGATCGAGGACGCGCCGTGCTGACGATCCGCGGGGGTCGGGCCGGCGGGGCGGCGTTCAACCTCGCGGTGACCATGTCTGGACCCGCGCTGCGCGCCGAGCCACGCCGGTGGACGGAGCAGCGCGACCGGCTGATCCACCTTGTCGCGACGGGACACGGCCTGTACGCCGGGCTGCGCGGCGAGTACACCGCGGCGCTGGCGGCGTACGAGCGGCAAGCGGCCGCGGTTGCTGCGCTCAATTACCAGGCGCAACACGCCTGGACAGGGCGCGTCAAGGCCTACACGGCGTACATGTGGGCGCAGAGGGCGTACAACAAGCGACGCGCCACGTGGAACGCCTACGTCGCGCGCAAGGATGCCGCCGTCGCGCGGCACACGCGCTGGGTCGCCGCAAAGCTGGCGTGGGATCGGTACGCCCAGGATCTCCACGCGTATAACCAGGCGGTGCGGGCTCGAGCGGCGGCCAGCGCCACGGCCACGGCCGGCGCCACGGCCACGCCGACCACCGTGGCCACCGCCAGCGCCACGGCCACGCCGACCACCGTGGCCACCGCCAGCGCCACGGTCACTCCGCGGTCGTCGACCGCGACCTCCGCCCCCACGGGCACGGCGACCTCCGCCCCCACGGGCACGGCGACCTCCGCCCCGGGCACGGCGACCTCCGCCCCCACGGGCACGGCGACCTCCGCCCCGGCCACGGCGACCTCCGCCCCGGCCACGCACACACCTATCTCTTCGACCGCGACATCCGCCGCGGCGACCGCGACACTCACGGTCCCGGCCGTGACATCTATTGGGGCGACCGCGACACCGGCATTGACCGGCGCTGCGACCACGCCGCCGAGCGCGGTATCGACCGCGGCGCCGGCTAACCCGGCAACTGCTGTGCCGGCTAACCCGGCAACCGCCACACCGACGAACCCGCCAACTGTGGCGACTCTGGCGCCGGCGAACCCTGCGACCGCTGCGCCGACGAGCCCGCCGGCGCCCACTATCGCCCAGGATACGGCTACGCCCGCCGCGGGAGCGACTGGCGCGACTGGCGCGACTGGCGCGACGGATACAGCGGGCTCAACCGGCGCACAGGCGACCCCGGCCCCGACGAGCGCGGCGCCCGACGTTGTAGCGCCGACGACCGCGGCGTCCAACGATGTGGCTATCGGCGGCGCCGGGGCGCAGGCGATCATGATCCCGCTGGATTTGTCCGAAAAAGCTCCCACACAGGCGCCGCTACCGCCCAAGCCGGTCGCGCCGTCATGGCCGGGTGCGGAGCCCGCGCTCTTCACCGCGGCCGCGCCGGCCGCGCCGGGCGTCCCGCCCGCCCCTGTCGTCCCGGCCGGCCCCGAGCCGGTGGGACTTCCACTACCGTCCGCCCCGGCCGCGGTCCCGGTATGGGATAGGCCGGCCGACTTCCCGACCCTCGGCGCCGGCGCGCGCGCCGGTACCCCCGCCGGCCGTCTGGGCCAGGCTTTCGCAGGCGAGTTGTTGGGCACGCCCAACGCTCTCGGGCATGAGAACGTGTCGCGCGATCAGGCGATCGCCGACGGCGCCCTGGACGGCGCGGGGGCGTACGCGGACCCGCTGCACGGCGTCGTCACGACCTACTTCGGCGGGAGCACGGTCTTCCAGTCCTTCCACCCGGCCGTCGACATCGCGGCGCCGCTCTACACGCCGATCCACGCCGCGGCGGCGGGCAAGGTTGTGTGGGCCGGCCTGGCGGTACCCGGCGATCCTCACGGCAGCTACGGGGACTGCGTGATCATCGAGCACAACGAGCGATTCTCGACGCTGTATGCGCACATGGACAACCAGCAGTTCCCGCTGCAGGTGCGCGCGGGAGACCAGGTGCAGCAAGGGCAGATCATCGGCTACGAAGGTTTGACAGGGTGGACCACCGGCCCCCACCTGCACTTCGAGGTGCGCGACGCGGGGATGCAGATCGACCCCTTGCTGCTGATCCCCGACCCGCAACAATAAAGGCGCCTCCCTACCGCGGGCGGTGGCCTACCAGGGCTTGTAAAACGTCGACAGCGCGTCCTCTGGGCAGGAGAGCGAGCCGCGGGCGCCCGCGGCTCGCTCTCCTGCCCAGCACAATTCACAGACCCCGGCCCGGGGCGGCCTACCCGCGATAGACGTCCAGCACCGACCCCTCGTGCAGGTAGCGGGCGGAGATGATGAAGGAGCGTATGGTGTGGCCGTCGAGGCGGGCGTAGCGGAAGCGTCCGCTACCGTGGCCGACGACGGTGATGTGGTGGCCCAAGCGCACCAGCGCGCCGCGGCCCGAGCCGGGCGCCGCGCGCAGCACGAGATCCGCGGGGTGGCCGATGCTGCCCGAGTCGTCGACGCCCAGGTAGGCGCGGTAGAGCGCCAGCAGGTACATGCGCGCGCCCCAACCGTAGAGCGAGGCCCCGCCGGGCGTCCCGTCTGCGGTGTACCACTCGTTGAAGCCGGTGGCGTTGTTGGCGCCACGCGCGGCCAGACCGTCGAGCACGGCCGCCGAGGTACCGATGGCGTCGTTGCGCGCGGCCGCGATGGCCAGCAGGCCGCCGACGGTCGGCCAGTAGGCGCTCTGGTAGCGCCCCGGCGCCATCCAGTTGTGGATGGCGCCGTAGTCCTCCGGCGCGTAGTCACCGTAGAGCACACGCGCCGGCCCGCCGCCGTCGCCGCCCAGCAGATAGCGCGCCTGACCCGTGACGGCGGCGAGCACGCTGCCGCGGCGGCGTGGGGTGGCCACGCCTGCGGCGACGAGCAGGGCGTTGGCGTCGACCTCGAAGTAGTCGCGCCCCGCCGGGGCCGGCACGGCGCCGTAGTGGCCGAACGACGCCAGGGGGGG
>JAABUX010010076.1_pt1 | contig 10614 bp, 10 predicted proteins | sample 5561851 | NCBI WGS metagenome assembly JAABUX01 (sample SAMN10711883, study PRJNA513361) | rock metagenome | isolation source: Antarctica rocks | place: Antarctica: Victoria Land, Richard Nunatak red sandstone | collected 2016-01-03 | reverse complement strand
CGACCTGCTGCTGCCCCACGTCGACGCACGCGAGCCCGGTGAGGCGCTGCCGGACCAGGACGAGCACTGGCTGGCTGGCCTCACCGACCAGAAGCCCCCCCATCACTTGGACGAGGACCTTGAGCAGGACCTGGACAACGACTTGGACCACGACCTGGACCTGGACGACGTCGACGATAGGGACCAGGTGCCGTCCTGGCTCCCGAGCACTGCCGACGCCGCGCAGACCGCCGGGCAGGCGCAGCTCTGGCAGCCCCCGCGCCTGACCGGCAGGGCCTCGGACGTGGCGTCCGGAGCGCCTGCGGCGGCAGCGGCCGCTGCTGCCACCCCGGCGGCGTTGGTCTGTCGCGAGCGGCTGCTCGAGCTCAACGCGCAGGCCCTGGCCTTTTACAGCGACGCCTACCGCGGTTCGTGGGCGCAGCAGCACCTACAGCAGCGCCTGGGCACCGACCTGATCGATGATCCCCGCTTCACCCCCGGCTACGCCCCCGCGGGCTGGACCCACCTGGTCGAGCACCTACGCGCGCGCGGCACCACCGACCCCGAACTGCTCCAGGCCGGCCTCGCCACCCGCGCCCGCACCGGCCGGCTCATCGACCGGTTCCGGGACCGCCTCATCCTGCCGATCCAAGCCCTCGGCACCGACACCGGGCAGAGCAGGGCAGCAGGCACCGAGGCCGCCGACGCCAACGAGGTCGGCGGGGCGAGTCCCGCTGTGCCGGTTTTGCAGGTGATCGGGTTCGTGGGCCGCCGTCACCCCGACGCCGGCGACGGGCCGGACGGGTCCCCGGCCGGCCCGAAGTACCTCAACACCGCCGACAACCTGGTGTTCAGCAAAGGCGCCCAGCTGTACGGGCTGGCCGAAGCAGCCCAGGCGCTGGCCGCCGGCGCCACCCCGGTTCTGGTCGAGGGAGCGTTGGACGCGCTCGCCGTCACCCTGGCCGCCGACGGGGACGCGGTCGGCGTCGCGCCGCTCGGGACCGCGTTCACCGACGCCCAGGCCGACACGTTGCGCCCGTACCTGCAGGCCGCGGCCGCGGCCGACGCCGACCAGCAGACACCCCCGGCGGCCGGTGTCGTCGTCGCGACCGACGCCGACGCCGCCGGGCGCAACGCCGCCGACCGCGCCTACTGGCAACTCGTCGGCCGCGGCGGCAACCCCGGCCACCTCGCGCTACCCGACGGGCTGGACCCCGCCGAACTGCTCACCACCGCCGGCCCGCAAGCTCTGCGCGAGGCCATCACCGCCGCCCGGACCAGCGACACGACCTTGGCCCGGCACCTGGTGACTGACCGGGTCGCCAGCTACACCGACCGCCTGCACACCGCCGAAGGCACCGTCCATGCGATCCGCTCCGCCGCCAAAGTCATCGCAGCCCTACCGCCCGGTCACTGGCCGGCGCACATCGCCCACCTCGACACCCTCGTCCAGGCCGCCCCCGGCATCACCGGCATGGAGGTCCTCGACGCCGCACTGGCCTGGGCCGCCAACAACAAGCCGGAACCGTTCGGCATCCCCGCATCGACCATCAGCCCCACCAGCACCGGCCGCACCCGCACCAGCTCGCTCGGCCCTCAGCAGAGCGCCGACGAAGCACCCGCACCCACAGGGGTGTCCGCGCAGGTCGGCACCGCGCGCGTCACGGGCGCCCCCGCCGAGCCGGAGGCCACCTCGCCCCGCCCGGTGATCACCGCTGAGTGGGCGGCCGGGTCGTGGTACGACGTCGGGGTCGCCGTCGACCCGCGCCTGGTAGCCGACCGGTACTGGCCTGCGCTCGCGGTCGCCCTGGAGCGCGCCTGGCGCGCCGGTTACGATGTCCAGCACCACCTGCCGCGCCTGGCCGGCGAACAACCCCTCGCCACCGACAGCCCCGCCTACGACCTGCAGTACCGCGTGATCCGCGAGTGCCCCGACGCCCACGCCGCCGTTTCCCCGGAGACGCAAGGCAACACCGACCGACGCCTGGCCGCCGAGGCCGCCGCAGTCCAGAACCCGGCCAGCGTCGACGAACCACGTCTTGACCCCAACCGGCAGCCGCCCCGCCCACCGCGACCGGGTCGGTGACGACCCCAAAGATGTCAGGCCGGCGCGGAAGTTCGGGACGCCGCCTCGGCGGAGACGACGCGGTCGCGTCCCTGGTGCTTGGCCTGGAAGCCCTCGAGCTCAGCGCGGTCACCCACGCCGACCCCCGCTGCCTCTGGGCTTGCGTCGCCTACACCGACCTGGCCAACCTGATCGGCTCGGGGGCGGCCGTTGCGGCAGCAGTGACCGGGCAGAGCAGGCCGCAGGCCCTGGCCGGCATCATCACCGGGTGTTGCGCGGGGTGACGACGGCGGCGACGGTGTTCGCCACGGCCGTGGTCGGTCTGGTCGTGCGGCTGGGGCATCTGCTGATCGCGGTGGTGGTCACGGCTCTGGTTCTGTTGATCTTGGAGCTCCGGTTCATCCCGGGCTGCGGTACCTCGACGCCCGCAGCTACCTCGGTCATCTGCCGGCTGACCGGGACACCGCCGGCACCGGGACCGACCGCCCCGTCCGTAGCGGGCCTAAAGCCACGGCTACCGGACGGGTGCTTCACTCAGTGCTCGTCCCAGTGGTCGTCGTGCGCGGCGTGCCGGTGCCCGTCGTGCAGGTAGTCGCTGTGATCGCCGTGCGGCACCACAGCGTGGCCGCAGTCCCTCCCGTGCACGTGGTCGTGCTCGATGTGCGGGGCGTGCAATTGGCTGTGTTCGCTACGGGCCCCCCTGGTCAGGCGGGACAGGACGTATGTGCTGGCGGCGGCGGCGAGCACCACCGGCCATTCCAGGACTCCGAGGGCGCCGAGCGCGGCGGCGCCGCCGTACAGGGCGAGCCGCTCGATCCGGGTCCCCCCGGCGCCCTGACCGGCCCCGACTGGTTGGCCGCCGACCCGGGCGCTGACTTGGGGCAGGGAGACGCTCAGGCTGCCGAAGGGCAGCCGGAGGGTTGCGGTCGCCGGCCCGGAGCTCTGCACCTGCGCGTCCGCGCCGGGCTCGGATGAACTCTTGGTGTGCTGCTCGTGCGCGGTAGGGGTGCTGTCGACCATGACGCTGTCCTCCTGTGGTTGGGGTGGCACTGGCTCTGATCGTGGGGATCAGCTGCCGGGCTGCCCGGTGGCTCTGTGGGCTCGGGCGGCCCGGTGGGCTCCGAGGCCCTTAGTGGGTGGGCTGGCCTTACGGGCGGCGATGGCGGCCTGGACCATCTTGCGGTGCCGGTGTGCTGCCTCGTACCGGCCGACGGCCACCAGGTCGACGCCGCTGTCGTCCAGCCGTTTGAGGACTTGCGGCACAGTCAACGCGTCATACCCCGACCAGGGTTCCTTCGCCGCTGCCGAGGACCCTGCCGGATGGTTCGGCGGGGCAGGTGCGGGCCGCCTTGCCGAGGCTGCAGATCTTGGCGCAGCGGCCGGTTGGCGTACGGCCGGGGCGACAGGACCCGGCGCGGATTCAGGTGGGGTGTGCGCGACCGGCGGGTGGTCCAGCCGTGGCTGGTCGATCGTCCCGGTGGCTTCAGCGGGTTCGGGCTGGTCGGGCTGGTCGGGCTGGCGGTGGACGAGGAGGTAGCCGCCGGCGACGAGGAGGGCGACGGGCCAGTCCACCAAGCCTAGGGCAGCTGTGCCGGTCACCGCAGCCAGGAACGGCAGCCCAGTGCGCTGCTGGCCGCGGCCTCGCACGGCCTGGGCAGGGGCGGCTGAGATCTGCCAGAGGACCTCGGGCACCGCTTTTGCCCGCTGGATCACTGTGTGCATCAGGTTCATCTCGTGCTCCTTCTCAGTATCGCGCGACATCATGCCGGCGTAGGTGGGCTCGCCAGCATGGGCGGTCCACGGCTCCGGTGGCAGCCGTGGGTGCCGCCTACTGCCGGGTGCGCCAGCTGCGCAGCGCCAGATAGCCCAGGCCCAAGGCGCCAGCGACGGGCCACTCCACGACCCCGGCCAGCAGCAAGGCGCCGGCTCCGAGCGCGACCGGGACCGGGCTGTTGGGCAAAACCCGCTGGGCGAGGGCTACCGGGGCGGTCAGGGCGCTGACGAACTGGTCGACTGCGCGGGTCGGCGTGTCTGTACCGGTGGGGTCCGCACTTTCGCTGCCGGGACCGGTCCGGGTCGTGCCAGTGGTTGTTCTTGTGGTGGTCATGAACTGCTCCGTCCTGTTGGTGGTTCTTCGGTGGTGCGGCGGTGGCTGCCGTGGGCGGGCAGCCCGGCTGAGCAGTGGGCTCAGGCAGCGGCGTCCAAGGCTTCGCCCAGGGCGCGCAGGGTGCGGTTGCGGCGGTCGTCGGTGAGCAGGTGCCCGAGTCCGGTGAGCGCCGCTATGGGCCACTCGATCAACCCGAAGGCGACCGCTGTGCCGAGGCCGGCGTAGAAGGCGAGTTTGTCCAAAGGCGGCAGGGTGACCTCGACGGCCATGTCAGCGATGTGGAAGTGCAGATGGCTGCTGTTGGCGTCGGTGGCTTGCTGGGTCGCCTGCTGGTGCTGGTCGCTCGCCGAGCCGGCAGGGGTTGAGCTGTCGGCGGCTGTGTGCACCGCCGTGCGGCGGCCGGTGGTGTCGGTCATCGGTGCTCCTGGTGGTCGGTGGCGGTCAGGGCGTGGGGTGTTTCGGCGGCGGGGAGGGTGAGCGGCTGGGCAGCGGCGCGGACCGCGGTGCTGTCCTGAATGCTGGGGGTGGGCAGCAGGTGGGGGGCGATCGCGGCCAGGGCGGTGGCGCCGGTCGCGCACCCGACGACGGTGAGCCAGGCAAGGGGGTCCAGCGGGGTGCAGCCGAAGAACTGACTGAGCCCGGGGACTTGGATGATCCCGGCCAGGGCGGCGGCAGAGCCCAGCCCAGTCGCCAGCACGAGCGGGTTGCGGCCGCCGACGAGCAGGGTTTGGCCGAGCTGGGTCCCGACCAGGGCGGCCAGCGCGATGGTGCTGGCCCGCCGCCGGGGGCCGGTGAGCCTGCCGACCTGCCAGGCGGCGAGGGCGCCGGCGCTGGTGGTGGCGCCGCGGACCGCGATGTCGCGCAGCAGCGGCGCTCCTAAAGAGGGCACGCCGCCGGCGAGCAGCTGTTGGCGGGCAGCGGGGTCGGCCGGGGTCGAGGCCAGGGCGATGGCCATGGAGGGCAGCAGGTCGGTGAGCATGTTCACGAGCAGGAACTGGCGGGTCCCGATCGGGGCCCGACCGGCCAGGGCGGTGCCGGCCAAGGTGAACGCGACCTCCCCGGCGTTGCCGCCGAGCAGGATCGCCACGGCGTCCCGGACCCGGCCCCACATGGCCCGGCCCTCAACTAGCGCGTCCAGGATCAGGCTGACATCAGGGTCGGTGAGAACCAGGTCGGCGGCGGTGCGGGCCGAGACCGAACCGTGCGCAGCCATCCCGATCCCGACATCAGCTAGGCGGATGGCGGCGGCGTCGTTCGCGCCGTCACCGGTCATCGCCACGACTCTGCCGGCATGCTGCAGCGCCCCGATGATCCGCAGCTTCTGCTCCGGCGACACTCGAGCGAACACGTTGGCCTCGGCGACCAGGGCGGTGCGGGCGGTGTCGTCCAGGCCGGCGAGTTCCGGGCCGGTGACCACCTTGCCGGCCGGAATACCGAGGCCGTCAGCGATGGCCTGGGCTGTCACGGGATGATCACCGGTGATCATGATGGTGGCCAGCCCAGCGGTGTGCAGCGCGGCGATTGTTGGTGCCGCCGAGGGCCGTGGGATGTCGGCGAGCGCGACGAACCCCAGCAGCGTCAGGTCCTCGGTGAGCCCCTCCGGGTCCGGACCGTCGCCAGGGCGCGGGTTCGCCTCGGTGTCGGGCAGCGCCTCGCTGACGTTGCGCCGGGCCACCGCCAAGACCCGTAGGCCCTGGCCGGCCAGGGCGTGCACAGTCTGCCCGGCCCGGTCCCGGCCAGCCCGGTCCAGCCGGCGCTTGCCGCCGTCGTCGCGTGCATGGGTGCAGCGGGGTAGCAGCACCTCCGGGGCGCCCTTCACGACCAGCCGGAGCGTGCCGGTGGTCCAGCCGAGACTGGCCGAGAACCCCCGTTCGGAGTGGAACGGCAACTCGGTCAGCTCTTGCCAGTCATCGCCGTCGCGGTCCGCGCCCAACACCTGTTCGGCGGCGTCCAGGATGGCCTGGTCGGTGGCGTGCGCGACTGGTTGGGCGTCCGGGCGGGGACAGGCGCGGGCGGCGTCCCGCAGCACCCTTTGGCCCTGCGGGTCCTGCGGCGCCCACTGGCTGTCCACGCTGGCCAGCCGGGCCAGCCGCAGCCGGCCCTCGGTCAACGTGCCGGTCTTGTCGAAGCAGACCGTGTCGACCCGACCCAATGCCTCCACCGTCCGGGCGGACCGGACCAGCACTCCCCGGGTGGACAGCCGGCGGGCGGCCCCGAGCTGCGCGACAGTCGCGACCAGCGGCAGGCCTTCCGGGACGGCGGCGACTGCCACGCTCACCCCAGAGGAGATCGCGGCCGGAACGGCCTGCCCGCGCAGCAACGCCAGGCCAGTCACCGCCGCCCCACCCAGCAGGGTGATCGGCAGCCCGCGACGGGTCAATTCCTCCAGGCGGGCCTGCATCCCGGCCGGCGCCCCGGCCCGCCCAGCCAACGCCAATGCCCGACCCGCCTCGGTCGCCGCCCCGACCGCGACCACCACCGCCCGGGCAGAACCAGCGAGCACGATGGTGCCTTCATAGACCAGGCAGGCCCGGTCGGCAAGCTCCGCCCCCGGTGTGGCCTGGGTCTGTTTGCCGACCGACACCGCCTCCCCAGTCAGGCTCGCCTCATCGACCTCCAGGTCGTTCTCGACCAGCAGCCGGGCGTCGGCGGGCACCACATCGCCGGCCCGCAATTGGATGACCTGCCCCGGGCGCAACCGGCTGGCCGACACCTCGCGGACCGGACCGGCCAGGTGTACCGCACCGTCTCGTGGCCGGCCGCCGCGCTGGTCGTGCCAGTCGCGGTCCTGGTCGGTCCTGCCCGCGCCTGCCGGATGGGTGGGCTCGACGAGGCGGGCTGGCAGTTGCTGGTCCAGCAGCAGGGCGCGCAGCGCCTGGTCAGCGCGGAGCCGCTGCGCGCCGCTGATCACCGCGTTCGCCGCCAGCACCCCACCCACCAGCAACGCATCGGTCGGGGAGCCAATGACTGCCGACGCCGCCGCGCCGGTCGCCAGCACCGGGGTCAACGGGTCCGCCAGCTCCGCCCGCACATGGCGCACTAGCGCGCCCACCGGGGTCAGCAGCGTCGCCGGGATACCCAGCAGCGTGGCGACCGGAGGCCCCCAGCCGCGGCCGACAGGTATCGGCTCGCCCGCGGTAGGCAGCGGCAGGCGGGCCAGGACCTCGTCGGCTTCCAGGGCGTGCCAGGGGGTGTGCAGCACCGGTTTGGGCGGCGCGGTCCGGGTGACCTGCCGGGCGGACAGGCTGCCGGACAGCAAGGCGGCGCCAGCCGCCGCGGTCACTGGCAGCACGGCCCGGGCCGTGCGGCCGGGGCCGCCGACCGCGGTCAGCAACGCGCCCAGGAACGTCGCGGCCGTCGCCGAGGTCACCCCGCGGGCGCTGACGGTGTGGGCGGCCGGGACGGCCGCCAACAACCGCGGGACCTCCAGCAGGCCCGGTCCGCACAGCACGTCGGCGGCCCACGGCACCCGCCCGGCGGCCGGCACGATCCCGATCCCGAGGTCAGCCGCAGCCAACGCCTGCTCCTGCGCGGACACCACCGCCACGACCTGCCCCGCGGACTGCAGCCGCCGGACCTGACCGGTCAACGGCGCCCCAGCCCCAAGGACCTCATCGGCGCGACCGGCCAGCTCCGGGGCGGCCGGGTCCGCGGTCAGCACCAGGCGTAGACCGGCCGCCTGGGCGGCGGTCAGGACCGCGTCGGCGTACGGGTCGAGTTCCGTACCGACCAGCACCTGCCCGACCGGGATGTCGTCTTCGGTCAACACCTGCAAGGACAATCCGGTGCCCGGGTCAGATCCGGCTGTGGGATGGAGCGCCAGCCGGTCCCGATGCCGACCCCGGGGCGGCGGCAGGGGCAGGTCCGGGCCGGCCCACAGCAGCCGCTGCGCAGCACCCCAAAGGTGTTCCACCGTCCAGGAGTCGGCATGCGCCACGGCGGACAGCACCAGCGGCCGGTCGTGGTGTAACACCGCACTGTCGACCACGACGGTGTCGACCCGGTCCAGGTGGCGCAGCGCCGCCGGGTCCACCACCGTCACCCCACGCCGGGACAGCCCCGCGAGCAGGGTGTCCGCGTAGGCCTCCCGGCCGGCCCGGGCCGCCTTGGGGGCGCCGATCAGCAGCACCCGACCAGCCAGGTCGGCGTTACCGGTCGCCGTCAGCAACCCGCCGGCGGTCAGCAGCGAGGCGGACGCGGCCCGGTCGCAGTACCGCTCCACCACGCCGGGCGGCAGCGGCACCGGCCGGCCGGCCCGCTCCACCGGTGCCGCGGGGGCCGGTCGGTCCTCGCCACACAACTGCTCCTCCTGGGCGGTGAAGCCGTCCCGGCGGGCTCGGGCCGCCAGCACCGCCTGCGTCCGCTGGCCGGTGTCGACCAGCAGCGACGGAACTCCCTGGGTCAGCCCATGCACCGCGGCGGTCGACACCGCCAACACCACATCCGTGCTCGCCGGCCCTAGCCTGGTCTCCAGCACCCGTCGGAGCCGCGGCTGGTTGTCCACCAGTACCACCGCCGCCGCCGCGCTGCCCGGCAGCGACGGCAACCGCACCAGCCGGCCAGCCACCGCGACCGACAGTCCCACCACGTCAGCGGCCAACGCCCACGCCTGCAACGTCACCGGCTCGCTGTCACCGGGAAAGACCACCTCGTCCGGCTGGTAGCCGCAGGTGGCACCGGCCGCGGCCTCCGCCGTGGCCACCGCGTCCACCAGGTCCGACACGCCCAGCCGGGCCGGGTCGAAGCGAACCACCACCCGGCGGGTCACCACATCCACCCGCGCCCAACTCACCCCGTCCAACCCGGCCAGCGCGTCCTGCACCCCAGCGGTGACCGCTGGGCACCCCGGGCCGTCCAGACCCCACACCTCCAGCTGAGCCCGGCCATCCACCGCCCAGACCCGACGCCGAGACTCAGCGCTGAGCAGCGCGGTAGCAGCCCGCGCCACCGCGGCAGGGCCGGTCACCGCCGCAGCGGCGGCGCTGCGGGCCGCCTGAGTAGCGACTGTGCCGGTCGCCCGGGTCAGCGCCCACGAGGTCCGCGCGGAGGAGCGGACCAACGACGGGCCCAACCCACCCACCGAGCCGACCGCACCCAGCAACCCCATCAGGGGCATTTAGGCGGCGAGCAGGACAGCAGCATCAGCACGTGCGGTCAGCCTCCGACCACATGCCGCTGAGCAGCAGCAGAGGGAATGGGCACTGCGGCGCGGATCGGCTGGCCCGCTGCCGGCGGCGCGGAACCGGCGGCGGCGACGGTCCCGCGGGCCCGGTCAGCCACATAGGTCCCAGCAACCACCAGCAGCGTCACCGGCCACTCGACCACCTCCAACGCCCCCAACGCCACCGCTCCGGCGTAGAACGCCACCCGCGGCAGCGACACACCCCGCAGCCCAGGCACCCCGGCCGGCGTTGCACCGACAGCAGGTACCCGGCCGTCCGACGGGGTCTGCTGCCGGTCAGGACGCGCCGAGCGAGTAAACGTCGCGCTGATCAGCGGTAGCCGGATCGTGGTGGTCCTGGCGCCACCCGGCGCCGCCCGCGTCTCCACCGCAGGCTGGGCGCCGCCACTCGTCCCCGCAGACTCAGCCATGGCCGGATGTGTGCTGTCAGCGCCGCTGATGACCATGGCCTACCCCTACGTCTGCCTGAACGAATGCCTCCCGACCGGCAATGACATTCCCGGGTGTGCGTCGTGCCACGGTGCAGACGAACCGAACTGACAGGCTAGACCTGCGCTATCAGCTGAACAACAGCAGGCCAGCCGATGACCACCGAGCACGCCCTCGCTGGCATCGCCGGACGAGCAGCGCCGTACCGCAACGCAGGAGCCACCCTGGCGCTGGTCCAGCGCAGCAACAATGGGGACGCATGCAAACGCAAACTGCCGGCCGTGCGGCTTGACGGATCTCTGATCGATGCTCCTATGGATGTCAAGATCGGCTGAAGCGCTGTTGAGCGGCTTGTCGCGTGGTGCCGAGCACGGTCGCGATGGCGCTCCAGGTGGCGTGGTGTTGCCGGGCGCGGGTGACTGCGGCGTTCAGCCGTTGGCCGGCGTCGTCGAGCTGGTGGTGGACGTCGGCGAGCAAGTCGAGTGGGTCGGGCATGGTGTCGGGTAGCGCCCGTGCGACGTGGCCTTTGCCGACGGTGCTGCGCTGCTGGTCGCAGGACGAGCACAGCATGGTGGGCCCGTAGGCGACGGTCGCGGTCAGCTGGCAGCCGGGTCGATCTTGGGGCTGGAGGGCGTAGAGGCAGCGAGCTGGCACGGTGGCTATGTCAAGCCGCCCTTGACATGCTCGGGGGCGTCGTAGGCCGATCGTCGGCGGTGTGGGTAGCAAGCAGGTTGTAGATCTCGCGGGCGACGTAACGCTTGAGGCAGCGGATGATCTCTGGTTTGGACAGGCCTTCGGTGGTGCGTCGGTCGGCGTATCTGCGTGTGCGGGGGTCGTAGCGCAGCCGGCCGA
>JAABUX010010073.1_pt1 | contig 10615 bp, 9 predicted proteins | sample 5561851 | NCBI WGS metagenome assembly JAABUX01 (sample SAMN10711883, study PRJNA513361) | rock metagenome | isolation source: Antarctica rocks | place: Antarctica: Victoria Land, Richard Nunatak red sandstone | collected 2016-01-03 | reverse complement strand
GAGAAGGAAGTCTATCCTGCCTGGCAGCAGGCCCAGTACGAGCACAGCATGTTCAGCCGCCACCATGAAGCGATCGACAACGATCGCTATTCGGGCCTCACATGGACCAGCCTCGCCGACTGGGTCTTGAAACTTCCGCAATGGGGCACGTCCTAACCAGGGCGCGGATACGTTGTTCCTGAATGGACTTACGCCGGCCAGGTTAGGGTGCGCCTACACCGTCGATTCGATGCTTGGCGTCGTCACTGAACTCGATCTCGATGGTTCCTCCTCACGCGTCGTGCTGCGGGACGAGCACCTGACCAAATGCTCCCCCGATCTAATGGTGCCGGGTGCCAACGGCATCAAGGTCGGCGACAATGCGTTCTTCACCACTTCCATAAGCAGCCGACCGAGTAGCATTTTCAGGGCATCTCATGCTTTGGCTGCGTCGGCGGCTCTATCCAATCGGAGACTGCCATGACCACCAAGCTGGACATCGCCTTCTGGAACTATGACCGCACCAAGCTGCTCGCGGACGGCAGCACCAAGATTGAAGGCGTCAATGCCAGCTTTCATAGCGCACGCATCGTGCCCGAAACCTTCGAGGCGATGGTGCGCCAGCGAGCCTATGACGTCTCGGAACTAGGCATAACCTACTTTCTCCGGACTTTCGATGACCAGGGTCGCTCCCCTTTTGTTGCGATCCCCGTCTTCCCCGTCCGGTCGTTCTGCCACGGCGCGATCTACGTCAACAAGGCAAGCGGCATCCGGCGCCCGCAGGACCTCGCCGGCAAACGCATCGGTGAACTTGCGCTATATGGCCATGACGCCGGGGTGATGCCGAAAGGCATCCTGTCCGATGAGTTCGGGTTACGGCCAGAACAAAGTCGCTGGATTGTGGGCAGAATCGACTTTCCGATGAACCCTGTCGACTTCGTGCCGCATCCGGTGCCGGACGGGGTAGAGGTGGAGTGGGCCGGCAAGGACGTTGATCTAGGGGGAATGCTCGAAACAGGCGAGATCGACGCCCTCATCTCTGCCGACATTCCGAAGGCGGTGCTCGACGGGTCTCCCAGTGTCGGAAGGTTGTTTGAGGATTACGAGGCCGTAGAGCGCGATTACTTCCGCCGCACCGGCATCTTCCCGATTATGCATACGGTGGTCGTCACGCGCGAGCTGGCCGACAATCGTCCCGACTTGGTCCAGGCGGTTTATCGGGGCTTCTGCGCTGCCAAGGACCAGATGCAGGAGCAGTACGTGAAGGGCATGACATTCAATAACATGACCGTGATGCTGCCCTGGCTCACCAAGCTGATCGACGATGACCGTGAGCTGCTGGGCAACGACTGGTGGCCTTACGGCATCGAGCACAACCGCGCCGCCATCGATGCCGTCCTGCGCTACCACCACGAGCAGGGCTTGACGAGAAAGCGGTTTGCCATTGAAGAGGTATTCGTCCCCAGCCTGCTCGGCACTTGATGGCCAGTCTCGGCCCGACGGTAGCTGTCATCCTCCGCAGATCGCTGGGCCGATGTGCGTAAGTAGGGCCTAACGGCTATGCTGGCCTGTACCACTTCATCAAACGTCCGGACCCTGTTGGCGAAGTTGGCGCTTATGCTGCGAGTGGCGCGAAGCGCGAGGTGCGGGTTGGCGCGAGCGGGCGGCCGGCGAACCAGGCCGCGAGGCGGTCAAGGTTGAGGGCTGCGGCGGTGGCGACGTGCTGGCGGCCCGTTTTCGCCAGGCCACGGTAGCGCGCCCGGCGCAGGCCAAAGATGCGCACGGCTTGGGAGAGGGTGCCTTCGACGCCGTTGCGCTGTGCGTACAGGCGCTTGCCTGTGAATCAGCGCGGCCCCGGAACCCAGAAATATTACGCACTTACAATATGATACGGCGCTGATCAGCGTCGAAGTTCACTGCTGATGCACAACCTCAGGGTGCCCTGGCCCCCGGGCGGCCTCGACCACCTCCCCACCTGTCTGGGTCAGCATCCCTCGTCCCGTAGGATGGCAGCGGTGCCCCAGTCGCCCCGCTCGTGCCCCCTCCTTGGCCGGCCAACACGGTCCTGTCTGCCAACACGCTGCCCCATCGGGGCATTTTGCCTACCACTGAAAATAAGGCAAGCCGCTACTAACCATGGTAAGGCCCTTTCGACCGATCTCCGGCCCGCCGTTCATTCCGTCCGCTAATCCAATTTTGCGGACGGAGTTGCCGGCCCGAACGGGCCAGGGTAGCGTTGCAGCATGACCGATGCCGCCGGCCGCGAACCCAACCCCGTCCCCGGACAGGACCCCTCCCCTGCCCCGGACGACGCCGCAGCGCTGCCGGCGCCCGAGGGCACCGCGCCTCCGCAGGACGGCAGCCTCCGCCTGCGCACCGACCTGCTGGGCGACCTGGTCGTGCCCGGCAGGGTGGCCGGCACGGCCGAGCTGCAGGACCTCGCCACCCGCGCCGCGGAATACGCCAGCCGCGCCCGCGGCGACGGCACGCGCCGGGTCTACCGCTCGGCCTGGCGCGGCTTCGAGGCCTGGTGCCGCAGCCTGGGCCGCGAGCCGCTGAGCGGCGACCCGCAGCTGCTGGCCATGTATGCCACCCGCCGCGCCGACCAGGGCGTCTCGGTCAGCACCCTGCGGGTGGATCTGGCCGCCATCCGCACCGCCCACCTGCTCGTCGGCGTGCCGCTCGACCTGCACGACCCTCGGCTGGTCCTGGTGGTCGAGGGGATCACCCGCCGGCGCGGCACCCGGCCGGGCAAACAGGCGGCACCGGCGGTGCCCGACGTGCTGCGCCTGCTGCTCGCCGCCAGCGCGCCGGCCGGCACGGCGCTGGGCGCGCGCGACCGCGCCATGTTGCTGCTGGGCTTTGGGGCGGCGCTGCGCCGCTCGGAGCTGGTGGCCCTGCACCTGGGCGACGTGGAGCCGGTGCCCGGCCGCGGCTTGCGCCTGCTGGTGCGCCGCTCCAAGACCGACCAGCACGGCCAAGGCCAGCAGGTCGCGATCTGGGCCAACTCGGGCGAGCCCCTCTTCTGCCCAGCCGCGGCGCTCAATGCCTGGCTGGACCACCGGGCAAAGGCGCGCGACCTGGATGCGCTGCCGTCCGAGGGCGCGCGGCAGGAGCGGCCGTTGTTCTGCGCGGTGACCAAGGCAGGCCGGCCCACCGGCGCCGCGCTGTCCGACAAGGCGGTCGTCCGCCTGGTCAAGGGTGCAGCCGGGCGCGCAGGCCTCGACCCCGAGCGCTACAGCGGGCACTCGCTGCGCGCCGGCCTTGCGACCGCGGCCGGCGACGCCGGCGCCAGCCTACCCGACCTCATGCGCCAGACCCGGCACAAGAGCACCGAGGTGGCGCTGGGCTACCTACGCCCGGCCGACCTCTGGCGCAACAACGTCACCGAAGCGGTGTTCGGGACGAAGGCGGACAAGTCAAACTAACAATCCCATTGTGGAGTAAACCCAAGCTGACTGACACCGTACACCAAATCCGAAAGCACCGTGGCGACAGCATAGGCAGAACCGATCCGCTGTTACGGCGACAGCTTCTCCAGCATCGCCATCACCCCGATCAGCAGGTCGCTCCCGTCCAGCGCGTCAGGTTTCGGGATCACGATCGTGATAGCCCCTCCCCTGCTCCGCTCAGCCCGTGCGATCACGTGGCCGGCTGAGTCCTTGGCCTCTGCGCGCTGGGCCGGCTTACGCGCCGGGCGTCCCACATCCAGCAAGCGTCGCGTTACCTCGGCGGGCGGCAACAGCGCTTCCGCACGACCCGCACGTGCCTGCTGTTCGGCTACGACCTCCCCACTCCGGACGGCCATGCGGTCGCGAAGTGCCACCGTCTTCAATGCGGGCGCTAGCCGGGCTGCGTGGCTAATACCCAGCGCGTGCGAGTTACCGTAGGCCGCCACCACCTCGGGTGGAAGGCGCGCGAGTTCCAAATAGCGGCTCAGCCAGCTGCGCGAGACTTGCAGACGCTCGGCCATACGCTGCTGGCTGCCGCCGTAATAGCGCTCGACCGCTTGGGCGTAATCGGCGGCGCGTTCATAATCTGACAGGTCCTTGCGGCTGCGGTTCTCGAGGTCGGCAATACGGAACGCCTCCTCGTCCGTCATCTCGCGCGGTTCGACCAGAAAGCGGAACGCGGGATAGTCGTGCGCACGCAACCAAGTTACCGACCAGTGCCGCCGAGCACCGCACACGACCTCGTAGTCATGTACCGGGTCGTCGGAGACGCGGCGCACGATCGCGGGGACTTCCTGCCGGCCCTGAGCGCGCAGGCTTTCAATCAGGTCGGCGCAGGCGAGTTCGCTCAATGCCTCGTAATCGCGGTTGTGCCCGGCCCAAATCCGGCAGCGCACCGGATCGACCAGCTCGTGCACGCGGGTTATGCTGGACCCGGTAGCCAGGGCCGCCAGCCGGTTCTCGCGACTCGACAGGATGCCCGTCCGGGGCGGCAGCCGCGAGGATTGCCGACCCCCTTCCCCCGCGATCAGGTCAGCAAAGCCGCGGTTGCCCTTGTTGGCCATTTCAGCAATGTCCTGAATGGGTTACGGCCGAGTTGCAGAGCTGCAACCAGGCTTTCATAGCACGCCCTCGGCACGCAGTCGTGTCGCTTGGCTGGGCCAAGTCATGCGGATTAGCGTCTCTACTTCGGCATTTACACCGTTTAGGTAGGTCAGGCAGCGCTGGTACGTCTCGCGTGAGGTCACGGGACCATCGAGGTCATAGACCGTCATCATGCGGGCGGACGCGTTGTCGATTTCAGCGCTGTCCTTCAAGACGGTGCGCAACATCGAATCCCCAAATACCGTGCGCATCAGGCCCAGCAGCTCCCGCTGCATTGATTTGCCCTCGTCCGCTCGCGTCGCAAGCATGCGGATCCAACGAAGGTCGATGGGGTAGCCCGCCTGCCCCAGCACGCCCATTGTCTCGTGCAACATGGCAAAGAAGCTGGTAGTGGAGGTGAAGTCGACGACGGTGGGCGGAATGGGCACTAGCAGCGCATTTGCGGCGCGCATCACCGAAAGCGAGATGGTGCCCAGCGCCGGCGGCGGGTCCAGGATGACCACGTCGAAATGGTCGACGACCGAGGCAATGCCCTCGGCAATCCGGTTAAGCAACGCAGGCTCTGCCCGAGCCACCCGCGCCGCTAACTCATATTCCGCGGAATAGAGCCGGAGATTCGCGGGCACAAGATATAGACCATCCCAGGCAGTCGGCTTCACCGCATACGCCAGGCTTGTCATCTCGGCGTTGCGGATAAAGGGGTACAACGTTTCATCCTCGGTTACGTCGAGGTCGGGGATCAGCCCGAACATGGACGTGGACGACCCCTGGCTGTCGCAGTCGATTAGGCACACCCGGTATCCGCGGATGGCGAGGTATTGCGCCAGATGGACGGACACGGTGGACTTGCCTACGCCGCCCTTGAAGTTCTGCACGGCAATGACGGCGGCCGGGTCGCCGGGGGTGCGCCACGGCCGCGTGTTGAACGTGTCGCGCATACCGTTCACCTCGGCCAGCGTATAGCCGATCCTACGGCCTGTCGCGGTTCGGTCTACACCCGGCAGACGCCCGTCCTTCTCGGCCTCGCGGATCGCCGCCGGCGTGCGGCCCACCAGCTCGGCCGCGCGGGTGATCGGAAAGCGGGGTGTGTTCTGTCGCTCGCTCTCGGCCGCGCCGCGATCCCGTAGAGCTGCCAACACGTCGAGCGAGCGGTCATACAGGCCCGAGACAGTTTCAGTACCGGGTAGGGCAGGGGGGCTGGGTCTCGGGGCGGAGGGCGTGCGGGCCCGCAACGGCGCGCGACTCATTGCCGGGACTGGGGTCTGACCGAAATGTCCGGCACCCGATCTAGCCCGGCGGCCACACGCGCATGCTCCAGCGCCTGGCTCTGCTGGCTGCGTATCCAGTCCGCCTTGAATCGCGTAGGCAGCGTCAGCACCCAGCCGTCCTCGCCCTGTTCCAGTGCCGCGTCACCCAGCCATAGCTGCGCTTCGACCGCGCTGAGCTTAGTGCGCAGCGCTGTCAAGAAGCGGGCAGGCGTACCCGCTGCATCGGTCGCTGAGGCGTCCGGAACAGGGGCTGCAGCTTTTCTTGCGGCCGTCACAAGCTGCAGATCCGCACCCTTTACGACCGTGCGGCTGAGCGGGGCAGGGGAAGCGTGCAGCCGGATCAGCGTAGCGTCGAAATCTGCTCGCGCCTCTGGATACACGCCTGAAACCTGGCGTTCCCAAGCGTCACGCACCGTCTGCCGGAACTTGCGGATATTGTGGCCGTCGTTGCCGAAATGCACAGCAAGCTGCTGCCAAGACAGGATCGCCGACCGCTTGGTGCCTAGCCGGGGCAGGCGATAGGCCAGCCATGTGTAGAGGTCGAGCGCGGTGGGGCTATCACGCAACTGCCGGATGGCGTTCTCATCTAGAGGTACGGCGTGCTGGCGTAGGTGCTCGTAAAAGCCTTCCGTCAGCTTGATCTCACGCGCGAAGCCGCCAGTGCCGCGGTCGAAGCCCATGTATTCGTTTGACAGCTTGATTTCTTTAATGCCGTACTCGCGGGTGCCGTCCACGCTGGCTCCGTCCCAGCGGATCAGCCATTCGCAGGCTAGCAACCGGTCGAGCTGCTGCTTGATCAGCGTTGCCGAGCCGCGTGGCCCATACGAGATGGTGCGGTAGCCCATTTTACGCATCCAGTCCGTGAAGGTGGCGCCTAGATGCACCTGGCGCGTGCCGGTGCGCACGGCCTGAGACATGATGTGGATCAGTATCAGCCGGGGCAGGACGCCGTATGGTACGCCAAGGATCAACATTCGCTCGGGTGCGCCTTCCGGCTGAAGCACCGGGCGCGGGGTGATCGCCAGCGTGTACTGCCCGTCCTGGCGGATGATCGGCGCGGCCTCGTTCGTGGGGCGGCGGACGGGGAGAGACATTGCGCATAGGGCGGAGTGGAGGAAGGACGGCACCGGGCTTTCGGTCGCGACGGCGTTCACTCGCTCGAATAGGTCGGGGTGCCCAGCCTCAAGCGCCAGAGCCAGCGCTGCATCCTTCCCACTGTTCACGAGGGTGGCGTGAACCTTCTGGCCGAGTGGTAAACGGGGCACACATCCTCCTGCGCAAGGCACTCATGACAGTGCCACGGTAGCATATCGCTCTGTGGTAGGGCAGCTACTTTCGAAAAATTGCCGGATTGACTCTCGATTGCGCAAATGTGCCGCTGCTGCCGACCATGCAACAGCCATTAGGCAGAGTCTGAGGAAAGAAGCTTTAGGAGTGTGTACCGTTTGCATCGGTCAAACAGCCCCAGACTGTACTTTTGGCATCTCTCCATATGGAGTCGTGCGTGCAGACATCATCGGTTCACGTACCGAGCGCATCGGGCGTACCGAGTGCATCGGTCCTCGGCGTCTCTGGTGCGGCGGAGGCGTCTCGGATCTTCTTCGGCTCGTGGGTGTCCCACTTCGGGCCTTGTCAGAAGCGGTTCCATCGGCAGACAGGACGCCGCGTTTGAGTTGCGGGCCCAATCCAGATAATCCGGCGTGTCAGATGCGGACGAGGACCATGCCACCCCTTCCTGCGCTCACCACCCATTGTCGCTCGGCGCCACCGTGACGACGCCCGCTGCCTCGGTGCCGCCCGGCTATGGCGCTTGGTTGACCGACCTCAAAACCCGCATCCGCGACGCCCGCGTGCACGCGGCTCTGGCCGTCAACAGGGAGCTGATCGACCTTTACTGGCGTATCGACCGTGACATCCAGGATCGTCAGGCGGGCGTGGTTCAGATCCGGGTTACACGCGAAACGTGGAATCCCTTGGCTGGCGCGGCTCTGGCCACTCTCGGTGTAACCCATAAACCGCCCGTTTTGAACCACGCCCCCGACGGTGCCCGAACTTGGGGCTTCATCGCCTCCGCAACCGGCGTGGGCGGGATCGCCGGCGGCCTGCTCGTCCTCCGGGTCCGGCTCTCCCAGTCGCTGCTGGGCGTTCAGGTCGCGACTGCCTTGCTGGCGACCCCGCTCATCATGCTTGCGCTGCACGCACCCGTGCCGCTGCTGGCGCTGAGCAGTGGCACGTTCGGCGTGGTGGCGTCGCGACTGTGGTGGAAATGGCCTGACTGGCTCGTCTCCGGCATGGTGATGGTTGCCTGGCTCAGGCCGCGAGGTCAACCGGCATGGGATCGGCCAGCTTCTCGCCGAGTGTTTGCCACCCGTCCACCTTTCGCATGGTGATCTGGCCGGACGCCATCAGCGCCCAGAACAGCATGGCCGCGGTCTCGGCGGACGGCAGCACGGTCTGAGTCTTGATGCGGCGCTTGAACTCCTCGTGCAGGCGCTCGATGGCGTTCGTGGTCCGAGCTGACTTCCACTGGCTTGGGGGCAGGCGGAGGAAGGCGAACAGCCGGTCGTCGGCCTCCTCCAGGCTGGTCGCGACCGCAGGACACCGCAGGCGCCACTTGCGCAGGAACGCTTTGCGCCTGGCCTGCACCTCCTTCGTGGTCTCGGCGTAGATCATGTCGGTGTAGTCGGCCGTGACTTCCTCGTGCAGCGCGTCCGGCGCATGGGCCAGGAGATTGCGGTGCTTGTGAACCGTACATCTTTGCGCGGACACATCGGGCCACAGCGCCGCCAGCGCCCGCTCCAGCCCGGCCCCGCCGTCGGTGATGAGGAACTCCGGCGTGCGTAGACCGCAGGCGATCAGGCCATCCAGGATGGCGCGCCAGGCTGCCTCGCTCTCGCCTCCCATGTTCTTGACGGCCAGGAGCACCTTCTGCCCATCGCGGCGCACGCCGAGCACCACCAGCAGCGAGATATTCGTCGCCCTGCGGTCCAGGCGCACCCGCACAACGGTCCCATCCAGGATCAGGCGGACGATGTCCTCGTCAGCCAGGTCCCGCTTGTTCCAGGCGTCCCAGTCGGTCCGCACCTTGCGCCACGTGCGGCTGACGACGTCCTTGCCCACCGCGCCGCCGAGCAGCGCGGCCAGCGCGCGCTTGACCCGGCGCGTATTGGTGCCGGACAGGTAGGCTCCGGCGATCAGCGCCTCGACCTGGCGCGTCATTCGGGCGTAGCGGGGCAAGGCAGCACTGCGCCATTCCGTGGTGCCGCCGTCAGCCGCGGCCATCCGTGCGCGGGGCACCTCGACCTCGACCGGGCCGAAGCTGCCCAGCAACTGCCGCTCCCGCGTGCCATTCCGGTAGCCCTTCGGCTCGCCCGCGGCCCGCTCGGACTTGCCGCGCCCCAGCGCCGCCGTCAGCTCCTGCTCCAGCAGCTCCTCGATGAACCCACGGACGCGTTCCCGGATGCCCGCCTCGATCGGGTCAAACCAGGCCTCCCCCGCAAACAGCCCCGTGTCAGCCGCTTCGCTCGTCGTGCTACCCTGTTCCATGGCGTGGTCTCCACCGGCGCTCAAACGCCGGCATGGCTCGTTGCAACGAACCGGAGACTACGCCACCACCCGATTCCACCACCTACGCGACACCACCTTCGGCGTCGCCCTGGTCTTCGTGAACGTCCTGGTCCAGACGTCGCTCCAGGAGAGCATCCCGCACGAGTTCCTATCCCGGGTCAGCTCGATATTCAGCCTGGTGGTGATGGGCCTTGGTCCGGTCGGCTTTGCCCTCTGCGGTCCCGCTACCAACCTGGTTGGGACGGAGCGCGTGTTGGAGGTCGGTGCCGGCGCCCTGCTGCTCAGCGTCGCCACGTTGCTGTGCTCCCGGTCGGTCAGAAAGTTCACCCATCACTGCGGGGACGGCTTGCCCCCGCGCCTGTGACCCAGCTCGACGTTGTTCATCTCGTGCGGCGACTGATGAGCTGTCAGCAGGTGCTCAGGCCCTCCAGCCGGTCCGTGATGGCGTGCACCATCCCGCCCTCGCGCTGCACCCGGCCGTGCCAGGCCAGCATGCTGGCCTACAGCACCAGCCGGTGCTGCGCAGTATAGTGGGCCGAGAGACGCGCATATAGCCGACGAGAATGTGTGGGAAACCCTCGATCCGAGGTTGCCGTACGCTGGCACGATCCGACAGGGTTTGCCGTGCAGGAAACCCTCTGTGCCAATGACGATGAGACAAACGCCTTGGTGCAGTTTAGGCTCTGAGGTCTGCAGGAGATCGTCTCGTGGTCATGCCGAACCAAGCAGAAGCGATGCCGGCCGCCGCGGGCGCCGGCATGGACGCAGGCCGCAGGCCGACGGTCGTGCCGGCGCCCGCGGCGGCTGATCCCGAGTTGTCCGGCCGCCCTGTCCGCCGCACGTTCACCGCCGCGGAGAAGCTGAACATCCTCCAGGAGGCCGACCAGGCGGCCAGCACCGGCGTGATCGGCGCCACCGGCGCCATCCTGCGCCGTCACGGGCTTTACTCGTCAGCCCTGAGCGAGTGGCGCCGCCAGCGCAAGGCGGGAACCTTGGGCGCGCTGACCCCGGCCTAGAACAACGTGCTATGGGATGCCGCATGACTGCATCTGCGACATCCACCCCCGACGCCCTCACGCCAGGCGAGCGGGACTACATACGAAGCGAACTGGACGTGTTCTTCTCGACGCTGCCGAGCGTCGCCGAGGGTTTCCACCTCAAGACATGGCGGGGCGGTCCGCAGGCGGGCCAGCCCAAGGTGCCGCAGGCTGCAGTGGGGCTGCTCGGGCGAGGGCTGATGCGTCT
>JAABUX010010072.1_pt1 | contig 10616 bp, 9 predicted proteins | sample 5561851 | NCBI WGS metagenome assembly JAABUX01 (sample SAMN10711883, study PRJNA513361) | rock metagenome | isolation source: Antarctica rocks | place: Antarctica: Victoria Land, Richard Nunatak red sandstone | collected 2016-01-03 | reverse complement strand
CGGGCTTGTCTCACGCCACCCCGGCGCAGCTCGGAGCATCGCCGTCCAGGTGGACCGCGCCGACTTGCCCGCGCTCAATCCCGGATACGCTCAAACCGTCAAAACCACTGTGCAGAGGTACTAGGGCAGATTCGTCCGGACGTGGTGCATTTCCACCACGTGATCGGCCTGGGCGTCGAGGCCATCGCCGCGGTGCGGCGGCAGCTCCCGGCGGCGCGCATCGTGCTGACGTTCCACGAGTACCTGCCGATCTGCCCGAACCATGGCCAGATGGTGAAGACCCAGCGCCGCACGCTCTGTTACGAGGCCTCGCCCGCCGCCTGCAACGCCTGCTTCCCGCAGCACAGCCCGGCGGTGCTGTTCGGGCGCGAGCAGCACATCAAGAACCACCTGCTGCTGGCCGACGCCTTCGTGTCGCCGAGCCGGTTCCTGGTGGACCGCTACCGCGCCTGGGGCCTGCCGGCGGAGCGGTTCCGGGTGATCGAGAACGGGCTGGACGGCACTCCCCGCCCGCCGCGGACGCTGCCGCCGGGCGGGCGGCGCGACCGCTTCGGCTTCTTCGGCCAGGTGACGGAGTTCAAGGGCCTGCACGTCCTGCTGGACGCGGTGCTGCGCGTGCCGGAGGAGGTTTGGGGCGGCGCCACGCTCAACGTGTTCGGCGGCAACCTGGAGTTCCAGCCCGAGGCGTTCCGCGCGCACTTCACGCAGTTGCTGGAGCGCGCCGGCCGCCGCGCCCGCTTCCACGGCAGCTACCGTCCGGAGGACCTGCATGGGCTGATGGCCGGGATGGATTGGGTCGTGATGCCGTCGATCTGGTGGGAGAACTCGCCGGTGGTGATCCAGGAAAGCTTCCTGCACCGCCGCCCGCTGATCGTGAGCGACATCGGCGGCATGGCGGAGAAGGTGCATGACGACGTGAACGGCCTGCATTTCCGCGTGGGCAGCCCGGAGGACCTGGCCGACCGGCTCGCTCGCGCGCTGGGGGAACCCGGCCTTTGGGACCGCCTGTCCGCGGCGGCCCCGGTGCCCATCGGCCTCGCCGAGTTCGCCCGCCGGCACCTGGAGGTTTACCGCGACGCGCGGCCCGCAAAGGCTGTCCCCGCCAGCCGCCCGCGCCCGTCGCGCCGGGTGGCGGCGTAGCAACGAAAAGGATGAGCGCCATGAAGAAGATCCTGGTCATCAGCCCGTCTGGCGAGGTGTACGACCACGACTGCGTCCGCTGGTACGCCAGCATGAGCTTCGACAAGGCCCCGGACCACTACCACAACATCGGCGACGCCTTCGTCTACGACAGCTCGCTGAAGCTGCTGCGCTATTCCAACCTGTTCGGCATCAACATCCGCAACCCGACCGAGCAGGAGATCGAGCGCTACAACGCCGAGTACGACTACGTCTTCCTGCGCGGCTCCAACTACCTGCACTCGGCGATGGATTGGGAGAACGCCCCGGCGATCCTGGAGAAGCTGCGCCTGCCGATCATCGCCTTCGGCATCGGCGCGCAGGCGCCGTCGAAAGGCCCGCTTCTGCTGAACGAGGGGACGCGCCGGGTGCTGGCGATCATCGCGGAGCGCTCCGTCTCGCTCGGCGTGCGCGGCGCCTACACCGCGGACGTGCTGTGGTCCCAGGGCATCCGCAACGCCCGGATCATCGGCTGCCCCACGGTGTTCCGCAACAACGACCCCAACCTGCGGATCGAGCTGCCGCCCTTGGAAAGCGTCCGGGAGGTGGCCTACACGCTACGGCGCGAGGTGGACCCGACCTACGCCCAGGACCTGCCCCGCTACCTCGACTTGCAGCGCGACACCATCCTGGACCTGTCGCGCCGCTTCAACCTCGACGTGCTGGCGCAGGGCGAGGTCGAGGAGAAGAACATCCTGTGGGGCAACCCGGAGCAGCGGGGGCGCAACATCGCCAAGCTGCGCGCGGAGAACTGGCTGCGCGGGGAGGACGACCCGCTGGAGCGGCTGTACGACACCAACCTGTTCTATGCCGACAGCGTCGCCGAATTCGAGCAGAAGCTGCGCAGCAAGCACCTGGTGCTGGGCTACCGGCTGCACGGCAACCTGCTGGGCCTCGCGAACCGGGTGCCGTCGGTGTACTTCACCTATGACAGCCGCACGGCGGAGTTCGCCGAGACGCTGCAGATCCCGAGCTTCGACGTGTTCTCCGGACGCACGTTCCGGCTGGAGGACTACTGGGACCAGGGCCTGTTCGAGCGGTTCAACCGCGCGTACTACCAGCGCTACCGGGAGATGCGGCTGTTCCTCGATGAGAACGGCGTGTCCCACAAGATGCTGGACGAGACGGAGGCCGGGCGCGTGCGGCCCGCTCTCCCCGTCCAGCAGGACCGCGCGGCGTGAGCGCCACGCTGACCGAGGCGCCGCGCCCCGCTGCCACCGGCCCCGCCGTCACGGGCTACGTCGAGGCGATCACCGCGACCGCCGCCCTGGGCTGGGTCTGGACGCCCGGCCAGGCCGAGCCGCTGACCGTCGAGCTGCGCCTCGGCCCGGAGGTGGTGGCGGAGGCAGTGGCGGACGGGCTGCGCCCGGACCTGGCGCGCAGCGGCATCGGCGAGGGCCGCCATGCCTTCACGCTGAAGACGCCGGAGCGGCTGCGGACGCGGCTCGCCGAGCTGCGGGTGTTCGCCCGCACGGCCGGCGGCGCCGCGGTGCCGCTCGGCAGCGTGCCGGCAGAAGACGGGGTGGCCGAACGGCTGGTGCAGCTCGGCCGCGGGATGGAGATGCTGATCGGCTCGCAGCGCGTGCTGCACCGCAACGTCCAGGCCGCGCTGCTGGCTGCGCCGCAAGCGGACGCGCAGCCCGGCGCCCAAGCCGGCGTGTCGCTGGCCGATGTCGCCGCGGCGCAGGCGGCGCTGGCCGACAGCGTCGCCACCCTGGAACTGTTCGTCATCCGGCTGGAGCAGGGAATGGCGGCCCTGGCGGCGCAGCGGACGGGGACGGCGCAGCCGCGCTGGGCGTTGGGCGGCTTGGTGGCGCTCTCGATGGCCGCGTTGGTCCTGTCGGCGTGGGCGCTGGTCCACGCCATGCCGGCCTGACCCCATGGCCAATCCTCATGCCGCACCCGACGGACATCTCGCCGCCGCGCTGACCCGGCGCCTGGCCATCCGCGGGGTGCTGGCCGTCGCGGCGCTCAGCCTCCTGTGCAATATCGGGGCGCTCGCGGTGCCGCTGTTCAACATGCAGGTGTTCAACCGGGTGCTCGCGACGCGGGACACCGGCACGCTCGGCATGCTGGTCGTGGGCCTGGCGCTGTGCCTGGTGGCGTTCACCGTGCTGGACTCGCTGCGCGCCCTGGCGCTGGAGGCGTTGGCCGGGAAGGTGACGCGCCGCCTGTCCCTGCCGCTGCTGCGCGCCGTGGCCGCGGGCGGGCGCGGCGCGGGCGCCGGGTCGGAGGCGCTGGCCGACTTGGAGACGCTGCGCGGCTTCATCGCCACCCCGGCCTGCACCGCGCCGTTCGACATCATATGGGCGCCCGTCCTGCTGCTGGCGCTTTGCTTTCAGCATTGGGGATTCGCCGTGCTGGGCGCGCTGTGCTGCGCGATCCTGCTCGTCATGAACCTGCTGGGCGACGCCGTGTCCCGCCGCCAGATGCTGGCCGCGAACGAGGCCTCGACGACCGCGCTGCGCCGCGCGGCGGACGCGGTGGGCGCGGCGGAGGCGGTGCTGGCGCTCGGCATGCTGCCGACGCTCGTGGCGCGGTGGGAAGCCGGGCAGCGCCGCGCCGCCGGGCTGGTGCACCGCGCGATGATGCGCGCGCGCCGTGTCCGCGGCGACGGGCGCGCTGCGTTTGGGCATGACCGCCGCGATGGTCGGGCTGGGCCTGGTGCTGGCGCTGAACGGGCTGGCGAGCGGCGGCAGCATGGTGGCGGGCAACATGATCCTGGCCCGGCTGCTGCTGCCGTTCCAGCAGGTCGCGGCGACGCGGCGGAGCTGGACCGACGCGCTGGCCGCCTGGCGCCGGGTGCAGGCGGCGCTGGACGGCCCGGTGCCGTCCCGCTACGCCCACCCCTTGCCGACGCCGGCGCCGCGGCTCGTGGTCGAGCGGCTGGTTTACCTGGTGCCGGGCGGCGACCGGCCGCTGCTGCGCGGCGTGTCGTTCACCGCGGAACCCGGCGAAAGCATCGGCATCATCGGCCCGTCCTCCGCCGGCAAGTCGACGCTGGTGCGTTGCATGGTGGGCATGGTCCCGCCCACGGCCGGCGGCGTTTACCTCGACGGCACCAGCACCTTCCTGTGGGAGCGCGAGGATTTCGCGCGCCACGTCGGCTACATGCCGCAGGGCCTGGCGCTGTTGGACGAGACGGTGGCGGACAACATCGCCCGGATGGGCGTGCCGGACATGGCGGCGGTGCTGGCGGCGGCGAAGCGGGCCGGGGCGCACCGGGCCATCGCCGCCTTGCCGCAGGGCTACGCCACGCGCATCGCCGGCGGCACGCTGTCCTCCGGGCAGCGGCAGCGGGTGGCCCTGGCGCGCGCCCTGTACGGCCGGCCCGGCCTGCTGGTGCTGGACGAGCCGAGCGCATTCCTTGACGGCGCCGGGGAGGCGGAGGTGATCGCCCTGCTGGACCGGCTGCGGGCGGAGGGCACGACGGTGCTGCTGGTGTCGCACCGCCCGGCGCTGCTGGCCCGCGTGGACAAGCTGCTGGTGCTCACCGAAGGGGCGGTGTCGCAGTTCGGGCCGCGGGCGGAGGTGCTGCAAAGCCTGTCCGCCCCGCGCGTGCGCCTGATGCGCGCGGACCAGAACGCGGTCGTGGGGGCGGTCGTGGGAGCGGCATCATGACGGTGCGGAGACGGATGCGCCGGACGCTCGCGGGCGGGCTGGGGCTGGGGCTGTTCCTCACGGTGTTCCTGGACATCGCCGTGCTGGTGGTGCCGATCTACGACATGCAGCTTTATGACCGGGTGCTGCAAAGCCGCAACATGGACACGTTGACCGTGCTCTCGGTCGCCTGCGTCGCCGGGCTGGTGGTGTATGCGGGGCTGGATTACCTGCGCAGCGCCTGCCTGGTCGCGATCGGCGAGGCGATGGGCCGGCACCTGAACGGCGCGGTGCTGCGGGAGGGCGTGCGCCGCGCCGCCGCGGGCGACCGCCGCGCCGGGCCGGAGCTGGTGCGGGACCTGAACGAGCTGCAGGGTTTCCTTGCGTCCGGCGCCGTCGCGGTGCCGCTCGATGCGCTGTGCGCGCCGCTGTTCCTGGCCGTGCTGTTCATGCTGCATCCGGCCTTCGGCTTCCTGGGCCTTGCCGGGATTGCGGCGCTGGTCTCGATGGGGCTGTTGGCGGAGTGGCTGGTGCGCCCGGCGCTGCTGGCCGCGCAGGAGCGGCGGGTCGCGGCCGGGCAGGTGCTGTCGCGCAGCCTGGCCGAACCCGAGCTGGCCGAGGGCTTGGGCATGCTGCCCACCATCGGGCGTCGTTGGGCCGTCCGGCACGGCCGGGCGCTCGCCGGGCTGAACCGCGCGAACGGGCGGGCGCAGGCGGTGGCCGGGCTGTCCCGCCTCGTGCGGCTCGTGCTGCAGGCCGGGGTGATGGCGCTGGGGGCGCTGCTGGTGCTGGCGGGCGCCACGACGCCGGGCAGCCTGATGGGGGCCAACCTGCTGACGGGCAAGCTGCTGGGTCCGTTCGACCAACTGGTCGGCAGTTGGCGGCATTGGGCGCTGGCCCACGCCGCCTGGCGCCGCATCGACCGGCTGATGGCGGCGGAGGCCGTTCCGCTTCCGTCCGCCCCGGCGGCGGAGGCTTGGGCCGGCCTGCTGGTGGAGGACGCAGCATTGCGGGCGGCGGACGGGCAGGTCCTGCTGCACGGCATCGACCTGCGCATCCCGCCCGGCACGCTGGTGGCAGTCACCGGCCCGAACGGCGCGGGCAAGACCAGCCTGCTGCGTCTCTTGGCCGGGCTGGCGCCGCCGGACACGGGTGCCGTGCTGCTGGACGGCGTGCCGGTGCATGGCGGCGCGGGCGTCGGCTTCCTGCCGCAATCCGTTGCTTTGCTGGATGGCGGCGTGGGCGAGAACATCGGGCGTTTTCAGGACCATGCGCTCCCGGCCGCCATCGCCGCCGCGCGCCGGGCGGAGGTGCATGACCTGATCGGCCGCATGGCCCGCGGCTACGAGACCGCGCTGATCCGCAACGGCGCCGCCCTGTCCGGCGGCATGAAGCAGCGCGTCGGCCTGGCCCGCGCCCTATGCGGCTCGCCCCGGCTGCTGGTGCTGGACGAGCCGGACGCCAGCCTGGACGCCGACGGCACCGCCGCCCTGCTGCGCGCGCTGCGGGCCTGCTGCGAGGAGGGCGCCATCGCCGTCGTCACCAGCCATCGCCCGGCGCTGCGGGACGCGGCGGACCGCGTCGTGACGCTGCGGGATGGCACGATGGCTGACGTCCCGCCCCAAGCCGCCGCGCCCCAAGCCGCCCCGGCGCCATGCATCCACCTCGCCACCGCCTGACCGGAGAGCCGCCCATGGCCCAAAACCTCGCCACCATCGCGGACGCCCCCTGGCTGGTCGAGGCGGAGGCGTCGTTGCCGCAAGGCTCGCTGCGCCGCATTGCCATGTTCAGCCTGCTGACCGTCCTGGTCGGCTTCGGCGGCCTGACCGCCTGGGCCGCGATGGCGCGCGTCGAAAGCGCGGTGCCGGCCGGCGGGGTGATCGTCTCGGGCGGCAAGCGCAAGACCATCTCGCTGGTGGACAGCGGCATCCTGAAGACGCTGCTGGTGCAGGAGGGCGACAAGGTGGCCGCCGGCCAGGTGCTGCTGCGGCTCGACGACGTGCAGCCGCGGTCCGCGCTGGTCCAGGCCAGCGTGCTGTATTGGTCCGCCGTGGCCCGCGCCGCGCGCCTGGCGGCGGAGGCGGCGGACGGGCGCACGCTGCCGGCCTCTGCCGCGCTGCAAGAGGCGGCGAAGGCCGATCCCGCCATAGCTGCGGCCGTCGCGGCGGAGGCCTACCAGTTCCAAAGCCGCTGGGGCGCGCTCGATGCCAACACCCGGGTGGAGGAGCGCAAGGTCGCCCAGCAGGAAGCGCAGATCACCGCATTTCGGGCGCAGATCGCCTCGGCCGGCCTCCGCATGGCCCTGGTGAAGGAGGAGCTGCGCGGCGTCGATTTCCTGATGGCGCGGGGGCTTTCGACCAAGCCGCGCCAGCTTGAGCTGCAGCGCAACGAGGCGGAGCTGCGCGGCGCCATCGGCCAGTTCGGCGGGCAATACAACGAGGCGCTGGAGGTCATCGCGCAGGTCCGGTCGGGGATCGTCAACACGATGGAGGCGCGCCGGGCCGACATCTCCCGCGAGCGGTCGGAAACCCAGGCCGCCCAGGCGGACGCCGAGCAGCGGCTGACCGCCGCCCGGGACCTGCTGCAGAAGCGCGAGATCCTGGCGCCGGAGGCCGGCACGGTGACGGACTTCAAATACTTCACCACGGGCAGCAGCATCGTGGCGGGCCAGCCGGTGATGGACCTGGTGCCGGACAGCCAGAAGCTGCTGGTGGAAGGCTCGGTCGCGCCGCACGAGGTGGAGCACCTGGCAGTCGGCCAGCGCGTCAACGTGCGGCTCACGGCCTACAAGGCGCACCGCGTGCCGGTGATCACCGGCCGCCTCGTTTATGTCGGCGCGGACCGCCAGATGGACGCGAACAACCTGCCGGTGTTCCTGGTCCGCGCGGAGATCGACGCCGGGGCGCTGCGCGACAAGCCCGGCGTCGTGCTGCTGCCGGGCATGCCGGCGGACATCCTGATCGTGAACGGCGCGCGCTCCGTGCTCGACTTCCTCATCAGCCCGATCACCGACAGCATCCATCACGCGATGAAGGAGGAGTAGCCTCACCCCGTCTCCGCCGCGCCGAGGATGGCGAGCAGCCGGCGTGCCGCCACATGCGGCGGGAAGTCGATGTTCTCCAGGTTGTTGCGGAAGTCGTAGTCGCCCCGGCGCTGGCCCGGCTCGGCGACCTCGCCGATCAGGAAGCGCGGCACCGGGCTGTCCTCCGCCTCCCACGCGCCCTGCCGGCGCGCGGGCGGCGTGCCCGCCAGGAGCTTCGACGTATAGACCAGGCCCGGCGCGGCGCTGAACCAGCCCACCTTGTGCTGGCTCGACCCGAGCGGCGTGAAGTAGGCGTGCGCCGCCTGCGCCCACAGCACGCTTTCGCTGAGCCGGTTGCCGACCAGGCTGTGCACGGCGCCGGGGTGGGCCGTCCGGCTCCGCACCGCCTCGGCCACGGCCTGCAGCGCCTGCACGGCGGCACGCCACTTCTCCGGCACCGTTTCCGCGCCGTCCGGCAGCGAGAACCCGTCGAGCACGAACAGCGCCTCCGGATGCAGCGGGACGACCAGGTCGATCAGCCGGGCGAGGCCGGCGGCCTGGTTGACCCAGACCTTGTCGCTGACGCGCAGGCCGATCCAGACGATGGGATGCCGCCCCGACAGGCGCTGCCGCTCGGGGCGCCCGCCCTCCGGCGCCTGCCGCTCCGCCCAGCGTTGGACACGCTGCGACAAGGTGCGGGGGATGAAGCTGCCGCCAAGCTGCAGGGCGATGTCGTGCGGGGAGAACGGGCATGGGTCGATCACCGCGGCCTCCGCCATCGGGCGGCTTTCGACGGCGGCGAGTTCGGGGAACAGGCCCGGCAGCGGGCCGAAATACAGTGTCGGCGGCGGCACCACGGCGGCGATGTTGCCGATCAGCCCGGCCAAGGCCAGGCGCTCGAACGGCGGCAGGTAGTTCCAGATGTGGTGCGCCGGGTTCTCGGCCCGGCCGTGGAGGGCGACGATCCGCCGGGGCGTGCCGCGTGCCGCGCGGGCCGCGTCGGCGCCGCGCAGCAGGGCCGCATGGTTGCGGGCGGCGCGGCGCAGCCAGATGGATTGGACCTCGGCCATGTAGTGCCCGGCGGCGTAGAAGCCTTGCTTGGACGGCGCCGCCTGCGTGTCGGGCAGCAGCAGCAGGTTGCTGCGCACCAGATGCAGCCCCACCGCGAAGTTCATGTTCCCGGCCGTGTGGAACGTCAGGAGTTCCGTGCCGCGGAAGCTGAACACCTGGCGGTCGTGGATCTTGACGCTATCGAACAAGTCGGCCGGCCCGCCGCCCAAGGGATCGGCCATGCGGAACTCCCGCTCCCGCACGATCCGGTCCTGGAAGGCGGTGAAGCCCTCGTCCAGGCGCACGGTCTGCTCGGCGTCCGGGCTGGCGAAGGCGGCCTGGCCCAGGTAGGCGTCCCACTCCGGCGGCAGCGGCCCGACGAGGCTGCCGAGGAGGGCTTGCACGGCGGCCACGTCCACCCCCGCCGCCCGCAACGCGGCGTCCTGCTCCGCCGTCGGCTCCCGCACCCGGATCGCGCGCAGCCGCGGCTCGCGCAGCAGGAAGAACAGCCGCATCCGCAGGTCCGGCACGGCAAGGACGCGCTCGACCGCCTGCGGCCCCGGGTCCTCGAAGCGGCACAGCGCGTCGAGGTAGGCCTGGCAGGCCAGCACGGCGTCCGACCGCTGCCAGGCGTCGATCTGCCCGGCGAGGCGCTGCCGCATCTCGTCAATGGGCAGCCGCCGCGCGAGCTGCGCGACGACCGACGGGATCAGGGCCGCGGAGCGCATTTGCAGGTCGACGAGGCGGTCCGTGACCGCTTCGTCCGAAAGGGTCGCCGTCAGGGCATCGCGCCATTGGAACAGCGCCGCCTCGCTGTCCGGCGCCGCGAGGACTGCGGCCTCGAACACCGGGGCGAAAGCGCTTCGCTGGTCCGGCGCTTGGCGCAGGGCCGCGCCCAGGCGCTGCAGCGCCGCGACGGGCGCGGGCTTGGCCGGGCCGATCAGCCCGGCGTAGTGGCGGGCCGCGGCGGACCAGTCCTGCCGCAAGACGGCGAGCGTGGCCCGCAGCTCGTCGAACTCGGAGGCGCCCGCATAGGCTGCCGCCGCCTCGGCCGCAGCCGCCTGGGCGGCGCATCCCTGGTCCGCCGCCAGCAGCATCCCGCAGACGGACGCGACAGCGGGGGCGCGCGACGGGTCTTGCGCCAAGGCCCGCACGGCACGGCGGAGCGCCGCGCGCGCGGCGTCGGGCCGCCCCAGATGCAGGAGCGCCCTTGCCGCCGTCAGGCCAAGGGCCGGCTTTGCGTGAAGCCCCGCCTCGGCCGCTTCCACGGCCTGCGGCCAGGCGCGCTGATCCATGTAGGCGCCGGACAGCTCGCTGTGGAACCAGTCGGGCAACGGATGCCGGGGCGCCGCGGCCCGGTCCGCCGCAAGGAATGCTTCTATTGCGGGACCAGCGGCTCCGCTGCGGCGGCGCAGCAGGCCCAGGCGGGTCCAGACATCGACCTCCCAGCCGGACGACCCAGCCAGGAGCTGCATCCCTGCCCGCTCGGCCTCCGCAAGCTCGCCTCGGTCGAACAGGCCGAGGAACATCCGGAACGCGCTGGCATCGGCGCGGTGGGCCAGGAGGGGAGGGGCGCTGGTCGGCATGCATTCCACTCGCAGGTGTTGGAAACGCCGCGAGCATACACGTTATGAATACGAAAAGACATGGCGCCCCGCCTGTGCGGCTGCGTCTTAGCTTGCCGGCACCAAGTCGAAGCCGGCCCGCGGGAAGTGGACATGGACGGTGCCCACGTCCGGGTCGGCACGCCGGACGACGACCTCCT
>JAABUX010010071.1_pt1 | contig 10617 bp, 12 predicted proteins | sample 5561851 | NCBI WGS metagenome assembly JAABUX01 (sample SAMN10711883, study PRJNA513361) | rock metagenome | isolation source: Antarctica rocks | place: Antarctica: Victoria Land, Richard Nunatak red sandstone | collected 2016-01-03 | reverse complement strand
TTCTGAGGCGATGGCAACCGGTTATCGCCGTGCGCGCCGCAGCGCCGAACTGGAAACCGGCCTGCCAGGGAGCACCTTCCCGGTTGAGTGCCCCTGGACATTCGACCAGGCCATGTCCGGCGAACCTCTTGGCTCGGCACAGGACGAGGCGTGACGACGGCTTTTGGAACCGAGGGGAGGCGCATGGGCGAGCTCTACGACGCGGACGTGCTGGAGTGGTCGGAGCACCAGGCCCGGTTGCTGCGCCAGCACGCGGCCGGCAAGCTCGCTGGAAGCACTGCTTCGCAGCCGGGCAACGAAGCGCCCGACTGGGCCAACATCATCGAGGAGATCGAGAGCGTGGGCCGAAGCCAGCTCAACGCCGTGCGGTCCCTGCTGCGCCAAGCGCTTATTCACGACCTTAAGTGCAAAGCCTGGCCGCTAGTATTCCACGTGCCGCACTGGAAGGCTGAGGCATTGCGGTTCCGCGCCGACGCAGCCGACGCTTTTTCTCCATCCATTAGACAGCACATCGACGTGGCGCAGCTCTACACGAGTGCGGTCCGCCTACTGCCTGAGAGCATAGACGGCCAACCGCCCCTGCCGGTGCCGGATACTTGCCTTGCGACGCTGGATGAGTTGTTGAGCAACGAGGCTTAGTCCGCGACTCAGGCATCAGCCCGACGAGTGACCCGCCGCTTTAAATCGCAAAAACTACCCAGCGTTCCGAACCGCCGCGATCCGCTGCACCGTCGCCGTCGTCGAGAATCCCGGCAGCAGCTCCGCCAGCCAGACCCGGCCGCCCCAGCCCTGCACCTGGTCGGCCCCGACTACGGCGTCAATCGTGTAGTCCGCGCCCTTCACCAGCAGCTCCGGCCGGATCGCCTCCAGCGTCTCGGCCGGCGTGTCCTCATCGAAGACGCACACCAGGTCCACCGCCGACAGGCTGGCCAGCACCGCCGCACGCGCCGCCTCGGGCTGCACCGGGCGGGCGCTGCCCTTCAGCCGGCGCACGCTCGCGTCGGAGTTCAGCCCGACCACCAGCCGGTCGCACTGGCTGCGCGCCTGCTCCAGCAGGTGGACGTGGCCGGGGTGCAGCAGGTCGAAGCAGCCGTTGGTGAAGCCGGTCCGCCACCCCCGCCGGCGCCAGCGCTCGACCTGCTCGGCGGCTGCCTCCCGCGTCACGACCTTGCGCAGCGCGCCGCCCTGCGGGGTCAACGCCGAGAGCAGGTCCTCCTCCCGCGCCACCGCCGTGCCGACCTTGCCGACCACGATCCCGGCGGCGATGTTGGCCAAACGTGCCGCCACCGGCAGCGGCAGCCCCGCCGCCATCGCCGCCGCAAGGGTCGCGACCACGGTGTCGCCAGCGCCGGAAACGTCGAACACCTCCGCCGCCTCGGCCGGGAAATGATGGATGCCGCCGGCGTCCAGCAGGGTCATGCCGTCCTCGGCCCGCGTCACCAGCACGGCGCCGAAGCCGTGCGCGTCGCGCAGCGTTGTCGCAGCGGCGGCGATCTCGGCCTCGGTGTCGACCGGCAGGCCCGTCGCCTCCGCCAGCTCCCGCCGGTTGGGCGTCACCACGTCGGCCCCGGCGTAGCGGGAGTAGTCGGCCCCCTTGGGGTCCACCACCACGCGCCGCCCGCCGGCCTTCGCCGCCGCAATGATCTGCGCCGGGATGTCTCCGGCCAGCACGCCCTTGTTGTAGTCGGAAAGGATGGCGACAGAGGTCGCGGCGAGCGTGTCCCGCGCGATGCGCATCATGCGCTCGGCGAGCTTCGGGTTGATCGGCCCGGTCTCCTCGCGGTCGGACCGCAGCAGTTGCTGGCCTTGGCTGACATATCGCGTCTTGACCGTGGTCGCGCGGGCGCCCTGCACCAGAAGCCAAGGCTCGACGCCAGGCTGGCCACCGATCAGGCCCGTGAGGTCGGACCCGGCCTGGTCGTCCCCCACCACCGACACGAACGCCACCGCGGCGCCCAGCGCAGTCAGGTTGCGCACCACGTTGCCGGCGCCGCCGGGTATGGCGACCTCGCGCGCCACCGTCAGGATGGGGATGGGCGCCTCCGGGCTGATGCGGTCGACGGTACCGTAGACATAGCGGTCGAGCATCACGTCGCCGATCACCATGACGCTGGTGCGCCCCAGGCGGCGGACGGCATTCGCCAGCCCCTCGATGTCGGGCGCTGCCGGACTTTCAATGCCGGGCGTCACTGGCCCTCCAGCGTCGGACGCCACTGGTTCCCCAGCGTCGGACGCCGCCGAACGTTCGGCGCCTGTGTCCTGGGTTGGGCCGCCGCCGGGCTGGGAAGTGTGCATAGGCATGGGCTACCGTTCCCCTGCGGCCGTGGCAAGCCGCACGTTACCGCCGCATGACCCTTTCGGGTTCGACGGACGGCTCCGCTTGCAAGAAACGCACGTCACCGCCGTCGAGCACCGCGCAGGTGAGCGGCCCGCCGCGGCCCGCGCCGGTGTCGATGCCGATACGGTTCGGACGTATGACCGGCTCCGGCTCCGGAGTGTGGCCGTGCACGACGACAAGCTCGGGCGCATCGGGCAGCAACGGGCCGCGCCGGTCGAGGAACGGGTCGCGTATCCATAGCAGGTCCGACCACGTCTGCTCGTCCAGCGGCACGCCGGGCCGCACTCCGGCGTGGACGAACAGGTATCCGTCGCGTTGGTAGCGGGCGGCCAGCCCGCGCAGGAACAACACATGCGCGCTCGGCACCAGATCCGGCCATCGCGCCGGCGGCACGGAGGGGTGGATGCCCCAGCTCGCCAGCGTCTCGGTGCCGCCGTTGTCGAGCCATTGGTCCGCCTCGCGCTTGTTTTGCCGGGCCAGGGCCGCCAGGAACATCCACTCGTGGTTGCCCATCAGGTTCACCGTCGGCACGCCCGGCAACGGCGGCCCGGCCTGCAGAAGCGCCAGGACGCCGGCGGAGTTGGGGCCGCGGTCGATCAAGTCGCCCATGTGCACCAGCAGCGGCTGGCGGACCGGCCGGTCCGCCAGGTCCTCGCGGATCGCCTCGTGCAACGCGCGCAACTGGGCCAGGTGCCCGTGCACGTCGCCGATGGCATAGACCCGTCGTCCCGGCTCCATGCGAGCATTTTCCAGCGGCCTGGGCCGCATGCCGAACACTGAGGCGAAGTCCGCTAACTTGCGAGTAATCATTCTGCCTCATCCTACCCTGACTACAAAGGGATCACGACACTGAAAATGGCCAGCGTCACCGCCATCGGGGCCGCAGACACCGCAACGCACCATATCGGGCGGCACCTGCTCGACGCCGTCGAGCGTGCGTTGCGCGCGCCGCAGGGAAGGATGGCGCTGGTGCTGCACTTGTCGCACATGAGGTCGCCCGCCCCGCGTGCCCACCACCGCCGTATCGCCCGCGCTGTGATGGACGACGCGGCGCAGCGCCATGCCGGCCAGGTGTTCGCGCTGCACAACGACGACCTGCTGCTGCTGTTCCGCTCCAACGATACGGGCGCCGCCATCACGGAGGCGCTGGCAAGGCTGTTTTCGATCGACGTGCCCGATCCTGCCGGCGTCACCACGCTCTGGTCCCTCGCCAGCGACGGCGACGCCGTCCGGCAGTATGTCCGGGCGCGGCTGCTGGACGCCCCGCCCGATCCCGCCGTGTCCGAGCCGACCGGCAGCGTCCACGCCATCGACGCGATCGACCAGGTCATCCAGCACAGCCGCATCAGCGACTTGATGCAGCGCCAAACCGCTGTCCTGCTCGCGCCAAACGGCCAGGCGGGGGGTGGCCAGCCGCGGCTGCGCCCCTTGTTCCGGGAGGTCACGTTTTCCGTCGCGGTGCTGGAGGCGCGGATCGCCGCGGTCGGCCAGGCGAAGGCGGACCCGTTCTTGTTCCGCCATCTGGCGGGCCGCCTGGACGGCCGGATGCTGGACGTGCTCCGGGAGGACATGCAGGTGAACGGCCCGTTGACGGCCGGGGCGCGGGGCCTTGGTCCCACGCTCCACTTGAACCTGACCGTCGCCGGCGTCCTTTCGGACCGGTTCGCGCGGTTCGCCGCCACGGGCCGGGCCGTTGGCGCCCAGGTCGGGGTCGAGATCCCGCTCGTCGAGGCATGCGCCGACCCGGAAGCGTTCATGGTCGCGCGCACCCGGCTCCGCCTCGCCGGGCTGGCGCTCGTCCTCGACGGCGTGTCGCACCATGCGTTGCTGCTGACGATGCCGATGGCGCTGGAACCGGACCTCGTGAAGCTCGACTGGTCGCCGCACCTGCCCGAGGCCGGCCCGGCGCTCGAACAGGCGGTGGCGGCGCTGGGCGGCGCCCGCGTGGTGCTGCACCGCGCCGAGACCGAGGAGGCGCTGAGCTGGGGCCTGGCACATGGCATCCGCCGGTTCCAGGGCCGGCATGTGGACGCGATGCTGGCGGCCGGGCGGATCGGCGCCTGCGCGCAGGGCGGCGGCTGCACCCTGCGGCAGTGCATCGAGCGGGCCTCCGCCACCGGGCCGGGCGGACGCGCCGGCTGCAACAATCCGGCGCTGCTCGACGCCGCCTCGCCAGCAGGCTCCCCGTCGATGGCCCACGCATGAGCGCAGCAGCCGCGAACGGCCTTGACGCGCTGCAGGGCCTCGTGCGGGACTGCGCGGCGGCTGGCGTCGGGCGCCGCGTGCTGCTGGTGCGCGCCGACCTGCTGCCGCCGCGGCTGACCCAGCCGCACCACCTGCGGTTGGCGCGTGCGGCGCTCGACCCGCTGATGACGGCCGAACGGGCCCGCGCGCACGACCTGCCGGACGGGCGCATGGCCATATCGTGGCGGGGCAACGCCCCGGCACCGTTGCAGCAGTCGCTGACCGCGCTGGAACATCTGTTCGGGGACGGGTTCCACATTGGGACGGCAGCGCTGCAAAGCCTGGTCCGGTTGTTCGACCTGCCGGAGAACGGCGCAGAGCTGCTGGCCGCCGCCGGGTTGGCACATGAGGCGGCCCCTGCGCCACGCTGCCTCGGCTGCCCTGCCGCCGCCGCTCGTGCCGTTGGACATCGCCATCCTGTCGGCCATGGAGGAGCAACTGGCATCGGTCGACATGGCCCGGTTCGCCCGGCGTAAGCCGGTTTGCCGGCTGGACGACGGCCACGTGCGCCTTGTCTGGGAAAAGCGCTGCCTGTCCATATCCGAACTGACGGCCACGCTCGCGCCGGGGCGGAGCGCGCAGGCCGACCCCTGGCTGTTCCGCCGGCTAACCCGCGTGCTCGACCGCCGGATGCTGGCGCTGCTGTCCGCCCCGCATGAGCTGCGCGGCGCCGGGCCGTTCAGCCTCAACCTCAACGTCGCCAGCGTGCTCAGCCCTGAGTTCCTGCGGTTCGACGCTGCCGTGCCGAACGCATTGCAGGGCAGCGTCGTGCTCGACCTGCTGCCGGCCGACGTGCTGGCCGACCCGGCGGCGTTCATCTTCGCCCGCGGCTTCGCCCGTGCCCGCGGCTACCGGCTGCAACTGCGCGACGTCACCGCAGCGCTGCTGCCGCTGCTGCGCCTGCCCAGGATGGAGCTGGACTACGTGCAGCTCCGCTGGTCGCCTGGCCTGGTTGGGGTCGACCCGGCCCTGTTGCAGGCCGGGACTGCGCGGTGGGTGTTGAGCCGGGCCGACGAGCCCGCTGCGTTGCGGTGGGGGCAGGACCAGGGGATCAACCTGTTCCAGGGCCGCGCCGTGGCGATGACGACCTGATGGCCGCGAGCCGCCAAATTGGCAACCCAGGCCAGCGCAGGCGAATGTTGCCCTTGGCGAACCGCCGCGGCGGGGCCTAATCCTCGGCCATGGACGCTATCGAAGTCAAGGGCCTGACCAAGCGCTACGACAGCGTGCTCGCGGTGGACGGCGTGGGGTTCAGCGTGGCCGCCGGCCGCACGCTCGGCCTGCTGGGCGGCAACGGCGCCGGCAAGACCACGACGATCGCGATGCTGCTCGGCCTGCTGATCCCGACAGCCGGGACCATACGCATCCTGGGGCACGACATGGCGCGGGACCGTTTCGCGGCGCTGGCCCGGATGAATTTCTCCTCGCCATACATCGCCCTGCCCTCGCGGTTGAGCGTCGCCGAGAACCTGCGCGTCTACGGCCACCTTTATAGTGTGCGCGGCCTGGAGGGGCGCATCCGCGAGCTTGCGGCGCAACTCGACCTCACCGGCCTGCTTAACCGGCCGGCGGGCAACCTCTCGGCGGGCCAGAAGACCCGTGTGGCCCTGGCCAAGTCGTTGATCAACCGCCCGGATGTCCTGCTGCTGGACGAGCCGACCGCGAGCCTCGACCCCGACACCGGCGACATGGTGCGGAGCTGGCTTGAGCGCTACCGCCAGCAGAGCGGCTGCACCATCCTGCTCGCGTCCCACAACATGGCGGAGGTCGAACGGCTGTGCGACCACGTGCTGATGCTGAAGCAGGGCCGCATCGTGGACAGCGGGTCGCCGCCGGACCTGCTGGACCGCTATGGGCGGGACGACCTGGAGCAGGTGTTCCTCGACATCGCCCGCAACCGCGGCACGGTGACGGCGTGAGCGGGCATAGTGCTTCGAGCGGCTCGCTGCGGCGGATCTGGGGCTTGATGTATCGGCACCTGGCGCTTTACCGCCGCTCGTGGCCGCGGCTGCTTGAGCTGATGTACTGGCCCGTCCTGCAAATGTGCATCTGGGGCTTCACGGCGAGTTTCCTCGTCGGGCGCGCTGGCGGGGGGGCTGGCGGGGCGGCCATGGTCGCCGCCGGGGCGCTGCTGGGCGGCGTGCTGCTGTGGGAGGTGGCGCTGCGCAGCCAGATGGGCGTCGCGATCAGCTTCCTGGAGGAGCTTTGGTCCCGCAACCTGGGCCACGTCTTCGTCAGCCCGATCCGCCCGTGGGAGATGGTTTCGGCGCTGGTTGGCATCTCAGTGCTGCGCATGCTGACCGGGGTGCTGCCGGCCATCCTGATCGCCTTCCTGCTCTACGCCTTCAACCTGTTCGCCATGGGTCCGGTCGTCGTGCTGTTCTTCGCCAACCTGATGGTCATGGGCTGGTGGGTGGCGCTCGGCGTCATCAGCCTCATCCTGCGTCACGGCGCGGGGGCGGAGGCGCTGGCGTGGTCGGTGCTGTTCGGCCTCACGCCCATTTCCGCGGTGTTCTACCCGGTGTCCGTCCTGCCCGCCGCCGTGCAGCCGATCGCGCTCGCGCTGCCGTCGTCGCACGTGTTCGAGGGCATGCGGGCCGCGCTGTCCGGCGTGGTCCGCTGGGACCACCTGGCCTGGGCCATGGGCCTCAATATCGTTTGGATGGCCGCGGGAATCTGGCTGTTTGCCGCCCAGTTCCGCCAGGCCCGGCTGCGCGGCGCACTTTTGAGCATAGGCGAATGATGCCCACCAACCTTTGGCTGATCCGGCACGCCCTCGTGGCGGAAAACGAGCGTGCGATGCTCTACGGCATCCGGGACGTGCAGCTCTGCCCCGATACGCTGGTGGCGCAGCAGCCGATGTACCAGGCGTTGGCGGCACGGCTGCCCCGGCCCGCGACCTGGTTCTGCACGCCGCTGTCGCGCACGCGCCGCACGGCGGAGGCGATCTTCGCCGCGGGCTACCCGGAGCAGCCGCTGGCGGTCGAGCCGGACCTGATCGAGCAGAACCTCGGCGACTACCAGGGCCTGCGCCACGCCGCGCTGCCGCCGCTGCTCACGGCGCCGGCCCACCCGTTCTGGCCGCTCGCCGCCACCGAAACGCCGCCGAACGGGGAGAGCGTGGCGGACGTGCTGGTCCGTGTCGGCGTGGCGCTCGACCATCTGGTGGAGCGGCATTCCGGCGAAGATGCCGTCATCGTGAGCCATGGCGGCGCGATCCGGGCCGCGGTCGCCCATGCCATGGCGATCGACGCCGACCGCGCGCTGCACCTGTCCATCTACAACCTGTCCCTGACCCGTCTGGAACGCCTGCCGGAGGGCTGGCGCGTCATATCGGTGAACGAGTCGCCGGGTTTCGAGGCGCAAATGGCCTGAGATATTGGTTCAACAGCGCTTGGTAACATCATAATCCGGCGCTAGGATCGTGCATCTCAGGAAGGGGACCATTCCGATGGTGCGGATCGCTCTGCTGGCCGCTTTGGCTTTGTTGCCCATCGCTGCGCATGCGCAGTCGGAGCAGCAGGAGTTAGTGGACCGCGCCACGCTCGCGGCCCAGGACATGCTGAACGACCGGGACGGCAAGGACGCGCAGTATGTGCTGAGGCGGGCCAGGGCGGCGATGATCTGCCCGCAAATCTTCCGGGCCGGCTTCCTGATCGGCGGCCAGGGCGGCAGTTGCGTGCTGGTGGCGCGCGACGGCGCTGGCTCTTGGTCCGCGCCGGCATTCTACGGCATGGGCGGCGGCAGCATCGGCTTCCAGGCCGGGGTGCAGGACGCCGAGGTCATGCTGATGATCATGTCCGACAGGGGGCTGTATGCGGTCATGGACAACCAGTTCAAGCTGGGCGCGGACGCCACCGCGACCTTCGTGGACCTGGGCGGCGGAATCGAGGGCGCCACGACTGCGGCACTCAGCGCCGACATCGTGGGCTTCACGCGGGCGCGCGGCCTGTTTGCCGGCGTCTCGCTTGGCGGCAGCCTGATGAGCAGCAAATCCGAGTGGAACCAAGCCTACTACGGCCGCCCGATGGCGGCGCAGCAAATCGTGATCACCATGGAGGCGACGAACCCGGCCGCCGACCCGCTGCGGCAGGTGCTGATCCGCTACGGCCAGCAGTCCGAACCCATGGCGCCGCCCGCCTTGCCGGCTCCTACACCGCTACAGCCGGGGCCGCGGTCCGCTCCAATCCAGCAGCAGCCGTTGACGGCTCCGCGCCGATAGCCCTTTCCGCCTCGCTTGGCCGGGATTAGGATGCGAGGCATGGACGGCCCTTTCTGGACAACCACGCCGCTCGACCGCATGACGACGGCGGAGTGGGAATCGCTTTGCGACGGTTGTGGCCGCTGCTGCCTGCACAAGCTGCGCGACGACGAGACGCAGGAACTGTCTTTCACCAACGTGTCCTGCCGCCTGCTGGACGGCGAGACCTGCCGTTGCAAGCAGTATGAGACCCGGCAGGCAAAGGTGCCCGACTGCGTCTCCCTGACGCCCGACGCGCTGGACGAGATCGACTGGTTGCCGCCGACCTGCGCCTACCGCCGCTTGTCTGAGGGCAAAGGGCTGGCGTGGTGGCACCCGCTGGTGTCCGGCGATCCCGACAGCGTTCACGCGGCAGGCATTTCGGTGCGCGGACGCGCGGTGAACGAGCGCCGGGCCGGGCCGCTGGAGCACCATGTCGTGGACTGGCCCGGCCAGTCGCCGCGGGTGCCGCGCCGCATTAGGAAAGGGACCGAACGATGATGCGGGATGCGCTCTATGGCGGCGTGAACGCTGCGGTGCTGACGGCGATGCGCGCGGACCTGTCGGTCGACCTCGACCGCATGGCCGCGCATTGCCGCTGGCTGCTGGCCAACGGCTGCAACGGGCTCGCCATCCTGGGCACGACCGGGGAGGCGAATTCCCTCGGCGTGTCCGAACGCATCGCGGTGATGGAGGGCTTGGCCGAGCGCGGCATCCCTGCTGATCGCCTGTTGCCCGGCGTCGGCACCCCGGCGCTGACGGACACCGTTCTGCTGGCGCGACGTGCGGCCGAACTCGGCTGCCGCGGCGTTCTGGTCCTGCCGCCGTTCTTTTACAAGAACCCGAGCGAGGACGGCCTGTTCGCCTGGTTCAGCGAGGTCATCCAGCGCACCGGGGACGGCACGCGGATGTTCCTGTATCATTTTCCAGCCCAGTCGGCGGTGCCGTTCACGGTGGGCCTGGTTGGCCGCCTGCTGCGCGCCTACCCCGGCACTGTCAAAGGCATCAAGGACAGCAGCGGCGACTTCGCCAACACCCGCGCCTATGTCGATCATTTCGCGAGGGACGGGTTCGAGGTCTACTGCGGCGACGACGGGCACTTGCAGCAGCTTCTGCAGATTGGTGGCGCCGGGTCGATCTCGGCGGCGAGCAACGTGACTTCGGCGGTGAACGCCGAGGTTTATGCGGGGTGGGACAGCGCAAAGGGCAGCGCGGCGCAGGATGTCCTGAGCGCGTTGCGAAAGGCGGTGACATCGGCGGCGTTGGTTCCGGGCCTGAAAGCGCTGTTGGCACGCCATGCCGGCGACGAAGCCTGGCAGAACATCCGGCCGCCGCACCTGCGGCTGAGTCGGGAGGCTGCGGCTAAGCTGTTCACTGCATTTGATGCGTGCGGGGTCCAGTTGGCGGCAACTGCGCCATTAGAGCCGGCCAAGGACCGCAGTCCAGCCTAGTGGGACAGGTGCAGCTATTTTGCCCCAACTCCGATGTCCGTTGGCGGAGCGCTCTTTGATTGGGTAATCCCGAACAAACGGCGCGACCATGCTCGGCCCGGCTTTTCAATGCCATAATAGCATATCATGGAAGCCATCAGAATTGGGAACATCATTGCAATTGCGGCAGCATTGTATGCGTGCGGCACGTTGATCCTGGTCAACAGGCCAACCATGACAGGGCTGTTCAACGCTATGACACAGCGAGCATTCTGAGCAATTTTCCAACGCCTGCGAGACCAGCGCGGTAGCGGTCCTGGCTGAGTGTGTCGGTCTGGTTGGCCTTGAGGATGTTGAAGGCGAAG
>JAABUX010010068.1_pt1 | contig 10619 bp, 9 predicted proteins | sample 5561851 | NCBI WGS metagenome assembly JAABUX01 (sample SAMN10711883, study PRJNA513361) | rock metagenome | isolation source: Antarctica rocks | place: Antarctica: Victoria Land, Richard Nunatak red sandstone | collected 2016-01-03 | reverse complement strand
CTCCTCGAACTCGTCGACGGTCAATCCGGTCATCGATTTGAAGGCGCTCGGTTTGCGCGCCAGTGTATCATAGGTAAGCATACCTACACTCTACGACGATCTCGCCCTATTCTGCAACGAGTCTAATCTTCAGCAGGGATTCCAGGCGGCCGTGGTCCACCCGCGCATTCCCAGGACCGACCATGAAACGGTCGGGGTGATTGCCGTGCGCATGGAGGACCATCTCCTTCAGGTATCCCAACGTGAGGCTGTCCAGAAACCCGTCGCTCGTGTCGGGCGATTTCAGCCGTTTGTCGGTCGGTTTCTGCGCCCCCCGTGCCACTTGAGACCGAGCGCTTTATCTTTCACGAAGCCGGTTATGCGCTCCGGGGGCAGATAGTTATTCGGGTCGCGATACCAGTTGGGATTTAGTAGCCCGCGGTATTCGAGGTCGAGGTGGGAACGCAGCCCGCATTCCGTCCAGTGGATGAGGAGGTAGAGATGGGCGAGCTGGGCGAGATTATTGTTGAAGTTGCTGACCGTGTAAGCCCAGGGGTCGTCCAACGGGGAGCGCTGGTGCCTTTCGCTAGCGTTCTTGGCGGCCTTGAGCACGTTCTTGTAGCCGTTGCACCGGATGAACATGCCCACACGCTGACGCAGCCCCTCGTCGTCGATGGACAGGTGCAGGGTTTCGAGTATGTCGGTCACGTATAGATCAAGGGGCGACGGGGCGCCGATCATCCCACTGGACCTGTTCGTCATCAATACTTAGTACTTCGAGGGGCTTGACACGGGTGTCGTAAGTATATAATATCAAAGAGTAAGGCCTGCGACGAGCAGAGACCTGCCGGTGGTGATGGGACTAGGTTTCCGATACGTCGTATCAGGCAACCCGTCCGCACGCTACAATCGAACTGCTGTGGTGGGTAAGGGGGCTGCGAGCAGCCCCCTTATCTTTTTCGTCCCCCGATCTCCCCCAGCCGCAGCTACGCGCCTCCGCCCGCGGCCACGAGCGCCCGCCTCATCTCGCGCAGGATGTGACCGATGTAGCCCTCGCCATCGGCCGCATCCGGCCTCTGCAGCAGGACGTGGCGCGCCCGCAGTTCCCGATCGATCGCCGCCTTCTCGTCGGGTTTGGTGCCGCGCCCGACGGCGCGCGTGATCGCATCCAGCGGCGTCGGGGTCACGATGTACGCCAATAGGGGTGCATCCACTCCATTCCTTCTGAAAAATGGGTAGCCGCGGATCGCTTTCACCCAATACCGGCACGCCTCCTGATAGTAGAGGGACGCTTGAGATTTGCTCCTCACGAGAACACCAAGCAACTCTTTGTTTGCTAACACTTTCTGACATATGTCGCGTTCGACGGGGCGCCCTATCTTCGCAATACGATAGTCATCAATGCGAATGGCATGATGCGCCAGCGTGACAGTGTCTAAAGCGTGGCTGCGCTCCATTGTATAAAATCGACTTACACGAGACGTTGCATACCCCTTCGACCTAGTCGCCGACAAGACGATGGCTACGGGCATCTCCACACCGTCGAAAATCGACTCTGGCCGTCGGGGAAATGATAGCGCATATACATTTCCACGAGCAGCCAGTAGATTTTGAAGCGATGGCAGACGTTCAGACGATAAGACCGTCAACTGAACGATTAGTCCTATAGTCGCATTACTCTTTGCGAGAGCTGTTGACCGTTCAAAGACGAAGGCGTAGAGATTTTTGGTTTGTAAGGTCGTGTAACTTTGATCGTTTAGCGCGTAATCCACTTTGGATGCGGAATAAACAACGTAGGGCGGGTTACCGATGATCACGTCGAAGCCGCCGCCGTTCACGATGCCGTAGAACTCGCTGAACCAATGGAAGGGCTGGTGGCTGGCGCGCCACGCGGCGAAGGCGGCCGGGTCGTCGGGGTCGCGGTTGTACTCGATGGCGAGGTAGCGGTCGAGTTCGGCGCGCAGCAGGTCGAGGCGCGCGCGCACCTCGCGCTTGGCCGCCGTGAAGTCGCCGGCGTCCATGCCCTCCTCGGTCTGCATGCGGTGGAACAGCTGGAAGGCGCGGTCGGCTAGTTCGGCGCTCTCCCTGATGCGCGCGGCCACGTTGTCGAAGTCAAGCCTGCGCCCCTGCGCCGCCCGCACCTCGTCGTAGCTGGCGTAGCCGACCAACGTGTTGCCGGCGCGGATGTTGAAGTCGATGTCGGGCAGCGGCTCGATCTCCTCGGGGCGCTCCAGTCGCGCCACCAGCGTGAGGAACAGCCGCAGCTTGCAGATCTCGACGGCCTCTTCCATGATGTCGACGCCGTAGCGGTTGTTGACGATGATCTGCTTATGGATGTAGTAGTCGCGGCTGCGGCTGGGGTGCTCGTCGATGCGCGCCAGGATTTTGCGGAAGTCCTCGTATTTTTTGTGGCGCGGCATGGGCAACGCGGACGTACCGCCAGACGCCGCGACGGGCGCGGGCGACGCTGCGGCGCGGTGGTCGAGGTCGTCGACGAAGCCCTGCATGCGGTCGAGGCAGGCGGCGTAGAGCGGCTCCAGGATGTTGAGGGCGGCGAACAGGAAGGCGCCCGAGCCGCAAGTGGGGTCGAGCACGGTCACCCTCTCCAGCGCGTGGTAGAAGGCGCGCAACGTCTCCGGCCCCTCACACTCGCGGATGGCGTCCTCGGCGAAGCGGCGCAGGTCGAGGTTGCCGGTCACGAGATCGTCGATACAGTGGACCGCGCCGGCGGCGAGCCTGGCGTGGACCTCCTCGTAGCGCGTCCGCCGCGCCATATGCTCGCGCCACGTCTCTGCCGGCAGCGCGTAGCCGGGCGCGGCCGGTCGGTTCCAGCCCTCGCGGCGGGAGGTGTCGCGCAGCCCGGCGGCGATGTCCTCCGGCAGCGGCAGGTCCGTGCCCTGGCGCACGGCCGGGTAGATGTAGCGGTCGGGGTCGTCGCGCAAGAGGCCCCACAGCGCGCCGTCGGGACGGAAGGCCACGGCGCGCTCTTTGGCGGCGCGGTCACACAGGAACGGGATGATGGCGCTCTTGCCGATGTACTCGGTGATGTCCTCCTTGGTGTAGTAGGCGCCCATCTGCTTCTGGTTGATGTACTTCTCGAAGATGTAGCCAAGCACGTCGGGGTTGATCTCGTCGCGCTGCACGGTCTTGCCGCCGCTCCTGTAGACAGTGGCGCGCGGGGGCCGCTGGTCGAGCGTCCAGTCGAAGTCGTCGAAGAAAGCGAAGATGTCTTCGAATGCTTTATCGGGGATGCGGATGCCCGCGTTGTCCCGCTCCAACTCATGGACCTCGAAGAGGCCGCCGTTGAGGTAGGGCACATGGCCCAATAGGTCCTCCAGGTCGGCCGCGCGCGTCCCCTGCTGCTGGGCCAACCCCTCATGGAATAGGCGCAGCAGAAAGTAGCGGTAGAAGCCGTGGAACGAGTCGTCGCCGTGGCGCTCTTTCATGCGCCGCAGGCGGGTGCGCAGGTAATCGGGGTCGCCGTCGAGGAAGCCGCGCTTCTGCATGAAGTAGATGAACATGAGCCGGTTGAGCATCAGCGAGGCGTACCACTGCCGGTCGGCCACCGCCTGGATGCCCTCGATGAACGCGAGGAAGCGGCCGTGCTCCTTCTGGAAGCGGTCGTAGAACTTCTTGGTGACGCCCTCGACGTCGAAGGCGCGGCGCGCCCGGCCGGCCATCGCGGCGATGTCGACGGCGTCCTCGTCCTCCAACGCCACGGCGAGGACGTCGAGCTTGCGCAGCAGCGCGTCGGGCGATTGGCCGTCGTAGAGCGTCTGTTCGCGGTTCCGGTCGGGCTTGCCCGGCTCGCGTTTGACCCACTGCCAGACCTGCCGTGCGGCGTCGCGGTAGACGATAATGTGCTCGTAGGCCATTCCGCTCTTGATCGCCATCTTCTCGATCTTGCGTCGCGTCGCGTAGTCGGGGATAGCGTCGCCGGCTCCCGCGTCGTAGGCATAGAGTACCATGTCGCGCTTCTGCACGACCGGCATAAGCCGGTAGTCCCGCCCATCGACGGACACAACGAGCGGCGGCGCTTTATAGTTGTCCCAGCCAAGCTCCTCAATGAAGAGCGCGCGCAGGTCGAAGTCGCGCAGGCTCTGGCGCGCCGATTGCAGTTGGATGGTCATAGCAGTATTCTTTCATAAATGCGAGTACAGGGACGTAGTACTATTTGGCTATTGCCATAAGGCGTTCGCGTGATCGCGATTTCTTGACACGAGGTCGATTCCAGGCTATCCTACAATTGTTCTTTACCCATGGTAGAGAATCCACAAAGGCTTCAGCCGCTGAGCCCGCCTGGCGAATCAGCGACTCTTCCTTCATTTACAACCCCTTCCACTTTGGATGACTCCGAATCATAGCGATTGCATAGGTGGAGTCGACGACATAAGCCGTCACGAAACGTCCAGTTGTAATAGCTTGCGCGGTCTTGCGTAATCGTACTACGACGACGTAATCCCCTTGCACCAAGACGACGCGACGAGTTTTGTCATCGACCCTTCGTTTATTATCCCAACCCTCGTATAGCTCGGATGTCGGGTCCTGTAACGCGTATTTAATCCAGTCGATACGCTTGGATCTCGCGCTTGAGAAGACGTCCTTCTGGCCGTCGCGCCGACTGCTTTCGTAGAACGCATGATCAAAGTCGTCTTTGCGGAAGCGTATCGGGATCGCGTCGAAGGTATCAATAGGATCCTGGCAATACATCGCCTCGAAATGCGTTTTGTACTCGTCAATAGTCGCGTAGTAGACCAGCGGCGGATAATCCAAATTACCAACCCCCCGCCAGATCTATGACGAAGACATTGAATTTTTGGGCCGATTTGGACGTGTGCCGCAGCCGAGGCACGTCGAGACGGCGCTCTAGCCGCTGAATGACCTGCTCTTTCGCGCCATCGGGTTGCACGCTGCCATTAAGGCGCGAACCGGCGATGCCGAGGAGGAAGTCGGTCAGTTGGATGATGACGACTTCATGCGATGGCAATGCCTGTATAGACGTGACGTCGGACGAGAGGTTAACGCAACGTAGACAACGCTGCAGGACTTGTAGCCGGCCGCCAACACGGTGTGTCTTGGCATCGCAAAAAATGTTGTACTCGTTGAAGTCGAAGATCCAGTGGTGTATCAACTGATAATAAAATTTGTAGAAACCGAGTTCACTGTCGCTTTCATGATAGTGCACCATGTCCACTTTGGCGGCTTCGACGGCGATACAGCGGAACCGCAGGTCCAGCCCAAAATCTATAAATAAGTCGACCAGCGCGACGTAGAAATCCAGGTGCGCGGGCGACACTTTTTTCCACTTGATCTCGCCGCGCACGCCAAAACGCTCTTTCAGGGCGTTTATCCCGCGCTTCACCTCATCTCGTTTTTCGGTCGGTAGCCACAGCCCACCGATGAGGAGATATTTGTCGCCTATCGCGCTCTTAGAGGTAAATAGGTCCGGCCGGCTCTCATCGCAGTAGATATCGAATTTCATCGTGCTTTCCCATCAGTATCGGCAAACAGGCCGAGCGAACAGATAATTTGCGGTTCCTGCTCACTTTCCCGCTCGTGGATGAGGCACAGGCGATCCTCGTCGCGCAGGGCCAACACCAGTCGCGCCAGCGTCTCGTCGTCCGCACCGCTCTTGAGTTGGCGGTTGAGCGTGTCCACGGCCGATTGACGCAGCGGATAGCGGTAGATCTCGCCGATGGCCTTCTCCAGCTCCTGCGAGGCAAAGAGCGTCCCTTTGAGCGTGTCGGCGTAGGCTTTGAGCCGTTCGTAGGTGCGGAAGCGCGCGCCGGAGGGCCGTCCCAACTGCCCGCCAACGCGCTGCTCCTCGGCCACGATGTGCGCGGCGCCGGCGCGTACGAGCTCGTGATGCGACGGGTGGCCCGGCATGGCGGGCGTGTTGGGGGCGCACGCGGCCGCGCGCAGGATGGTCAGCTGCGACTCCGTCACGCTCCGGCCCTCTCTGTCGACCCAGGCCAGCGCGTCGTTACCCTCGGACGAGCGCATGTAGAGCAGCACGCCCTGCGGCTCGGCCGGCGTGCCGACGTAGGCGCGCGTGGAGTAGACCACCGGCGGCAGGTCGGGGATCGTCTTGCGCAGCGTCGGGTCGGCGTCGATGGCGTTCTTCCAGATCTGGTACGCGTAGGAGGAGAGGTCCACCTCCGTGTCGGCGTCGCCGTCGAGGATGCCGGCCTTCTCGTTGTAGAGGTCGAGCACCGGCCCATCATCCCCGTCGTCGTCGAAAAACGCTTCGCCGGTCCCCACCACCTCGGCGTTCTCGCGCAGACGCTGGCGCACCTTGCCGCGCAGCCGGATGATGCGCTCGACCCCGTCGGCGGGCAGGAATGAATAGCACAGGATGCGCTCCGCCTGTTGCCCGATACGGTCGACACGGCCCGCGCGCTGGATCAGGCGCACGATGGCCCAGGGCAGGTCGTAGTTCACGATGATGGCGCAGTCCTGCAGGTTCTGGCCTTCGGAGAGGACATCGGTGGCGATGAGCACGCGCAGCTCGTCAACCGGCGGCACGCTTTTCTCATTGCTCGCGGGGCTGAACCGCCACGCCAACTCGGTCGGGTCGGCCGACTCGCCGGTGACGCTGGCCGTGCCCACGACGCCGCGCGCCCGCAACTGCATCGCCAGGTAGCGCGCCGTATCGGCGAACTGCGTGAAGACCAGTACTTTATCGTCGGGGCGCCTCTCGGTCAGCAACCGGTACAGAGCCGTCAGCTTCGTATCAGCCCCCGCGTCCCACGCGCCGCATTCGTCGAGCACGGCCGTCAGCGTCCTGGCGTCGGCCACCAGGTCGCGCCTCAACCCCTTGACGAACAGAGCGGACGGGAGCCACTTGAAACGGCCTTTGCTGTCGATCAAGTCGGCCAACTCGTTGGATATGTCGAGGCACCATTTATCCGTCCAGCGGTCCTCGAACCAGCGCTGTAGCTTGCGGCAGGCGTCGTGGTCGAGCACATCGACGTTGAGCTCGCCCTGTTTCTTGAGGCCGGCGAAGGTGAGATTGCTGCTGCCCAGGAAGCCCACGATCGGGTTAATGGGGTTGTTGAGGTAGAGCAGGTAGAGCTTGGCGTGCAGCGCGTGGCGCAGGAACAGCTTGACGACGACCTTCCCAGCGCGGATCTGCGCGCTCAGGCGACGCAACCCCGCTTCGTCGGCGTTGGTGGGCGCGCCGAACGCGAGCTGCTCACGGAACTCCTCGGCTTTGCGGCGCTTGAGCTGTAGCACGGTGGCCTGATCGACGACATCGTCGGAGGCGAGGCTGAGCATGGCGCGTAATTCATCTTGCGGCAGCGGCTGCATCCCCACAAGCAGCCGGCAGCGCGCGCCGTCGCCGCCCAGCCATGGCTCCACGAGTCCGTCGATCGTTTGCCAGCCGCGCAGGTTGAAGTAGCCGACGCAAAAATCGGCGCGCGTGGACACCTCGAGCGTCTCTTTGAGCGTGGGGAGCAGGGGCAGGTCGATATTGTCGAAGATACGGGGCATGGTCTGTCGCTCTTACGTTACGTAGTCATACAGCAGCATTTTGAGCAGGGCCATGCGCACGAAGAGGCCGTTGCGCGCCTGCCGGAAGTAGGCGGCGCGCGGGTCGGCGTCGACCTCGGGGCTGATCTCGTCGACGCGCGGCAAGGGGTGCATCACGATGGCTTCCGGCTGCAAAATATCCATCAGGGCGCGGTCGACGATGTAAAGCCCCTTGGCGCGGTTGTACGCGCCGGCGTCAGCGAAGCGCTCTTTCTGTACGCGCGTCTGATAGAGCACGTCGACCCTGCCCGCGACGGCGGCGAGGTCGTCCGACTCCGCGTAAGCGACGCCATGCGCCCGCAAATACTCCAGCACGTCGCGCCGCATCCGCGTAGATGGGGGCGAAACGAGAAAGAGCCGCACGTCCCGGAAGAGCGTCAGCAGGCGGCAGAGCGAGTGCACGGTGCGGCCGTTCGCCAGATCCCCCACGAGGGCGATGCGCAGCCCGTCGACACGGCCCAACTCCCGCAGCATGGTGTAGATATCGAGCATCGCCTGCGTAGGGTGCTCGCCAGTCCCATCGCCGGCGTTGATGATCGGGACGGGCGAGGTCGACGCCATGCGCGCCGCCGCGCCCTCCTCGTAGTGCCGCACCACAATGGCGTCGGCGTAGGCGCCGACGACGCGCGCGGTATCCTCCAGCGTCTCGCCCTTGGTCCCCGACGAGTGCTCACGCGCGTTCTCGGTGCTGATGACGTTTCCACCCAGACGCACCATCGCCGCCTCGAACGAGAGGCGCGTGCGTGTGCTCGGCTCGTACAGTAGGGTCGCCAACACGCGGCCGCGCAAGTCATCGGTCCCGCCGCGCTCGCGCACGACATCCTCCATGTCGCGCGCCCCCACGAACAGATCGTCGAGGAAGGGGCGGTCGAGGTCCGCGGCGGAGACTAGGTGCTTGATCATGAAAGTCGAAAGTCGAAAGTCGAAAGTCGAAAGTTAAGGGCTCGAAAATTCGTGCAGGTTGTTAACGTCATACTGATAACCTCTCCCACTAGTAGTCCGTCAAGCCTAGTTTAAACAGTTGGGCGGGTCGTACCCCCTGGGACCGCCGGCATCCTGCCGGCAAACGCTTGCCAGCAGGATGCCGGCGGTCCCAGGAGCAACTGCTCAGAGTTCGCTTGACGGACTACTAGTAGTTTACCAAGCGTACTACTTTCGCCTTTCGCCTTTCGCCTTTCGCCTTTCGCCTTTCGCCTACGCGCGGTTGTCCCGCGAGGCGTTGGGATCCTCGATAAGCGTATCGGCGTCGCTGTTAGGACCGGCGGCAGTAGAATCCGCGCTCTGGATACCCGCGTCGATGGTCAGCATGTCGGGGGCGGGCTGGCGGTCGTAGCCGCCGGCGTAGGGCGTGTTCTCGCCCATCTTGCCGCCCTCGTCGGGACCCGTAAAGCTATCCTCAGGACCAGACTGCGATCCCGCCTGGGCCGACCGTTGGGACGACAGGGCCGCCTCATCCGTCGTCTTCTGTGTATCGGATTGGTTCATTATTGGCATTATTCCTTTGACAGCTGTCAGCTGTCAGCTGTCAGCTAATACTGATTATCGACCACGCCCTCACCGACCGAGTCGTCGAGCGTGGCGCGGTTGGGGCGGTCGGGCGCGAGACCGGAGTCGCCCATACCCGCGCTGGGGGAGTTGGCCGGCCTGTTTGTATGGGGATACGGCGACACCCCCTCCGCGGCGGCGCGCGCGGTCTCGGTGTGGGTCGCCGTCAACTCGCCCTCGGGAGTGTCGTTGTCGTGCTGCAACTCCGCATCGTCGGTAATTGGCTGGCCGCTGCCGCGCGGCACGGTCGGCACGTCGTCCAGGGACCTATTGGGGGCGTGGACGCGGGTGATGTTGTCGTCGCTCATCGTGGTTTCTCCTTGTATGGTCTACACCCTGTAAGCTGTGCACGCCTTATGCCACAGGGTACGGCCCTCACCCCCGCCCCATGCGGATTGGTCTCTCTCCACTCCGCTCCGACAGCCCAACCGGCTCTCCCGTGCGCGGGAGGGGGAGCATCCTACGTGTTGTGTCTCGCCCTTTGTCGTTTCTTTGGCCGGTACGGTAGCGGAAGAAGCGCTTATACAGAGGGCGGTTCCCCCTCTCCCGCGTCAGACAGAGGGCGGTTCCCCCTCTCCCGCGTCAGACAGAGGGGGTTAGGGGGTGAGGGCTGCGTCCACCAGCGCCTCGAAGCGGTCGATGTCCGCGCGCACGATGTCGAGGCTGGCGCGCCAGAAGTCGGGCGTGCGGATGTCGATGTCGAAGCGCGCGGCCAGCGTCGCGGCGTCGGCCAGCCCGGTCGAGGAGAGCAGGTCGTCGTAACCGGCCACGAAGCGCGCGGGGTCCTGCTGGTAGCGCGCGTACAACCCCAGCCCAAAGAGTTGCCCGAACATGTAGGGGTAGTTGTAGAACGCGCGGCTCGCGCTGTAGTAGTGCCCCTTGACCGCCCACATATAGGGGTGCAGCTTGTCCCCGTCCAGCCCGTCGCCGTAGGTCTCGCGCTGCGCCTGCAGCATCAGGTTGTTGAAGTCGTCGATGGAGAGCTCGTGGTCCTCGCGCGCCGCGAAGACCCGGCTCTCGAACAGGAAGCGGCTGCTGATGTCTACCACGACCTGACAGGTCCCCTGCAGCGAGACCTCCAGCAGCCCCAATTGCGCGTCGGGCGCGGTCGCGGCGGCGAGCCCGGCCTGCCGGATGATCGTCTCGCAGAAAATGCTGGCCGTCTCCGCCAGCGTCATCGGCGTGGATCGCTGCAGCGGGGTACGGCCGGCCAGATTGAGGTTGTGGTAGGCGTGCCCGAGCTCGTGCGCCAGCGTGCTGACGCCCTCGAAGGTGGGCGCGTAGTTGGACAGGATGCGCGACTCGGCGCCGCGCAGCAACATGCAGAAGGCACCGTCGCGCTTGCCGGGGCGCGGCTCGGCGTCGATCCAGTTCTCACCGACGGCGCGCGACGCCAGGTCGCGCATCTTGGGCGCGTAGCCGCCGAACGTGTCGGCAATGAACGCCGTGCCGCGGTCGTAGCGCCACGCCTCCTCGCCGCGGCCCACCGGCGCTAACAAGTCGTACCAAGCCAGCACGGGGACACCAAGCGCGCGCGCCTTGGCGCGCAGGTAGCGCCGGAA
>JAABUX010010066.1_pt1 | contig 10620 bp, 9 predicted proteins | sample 5561851 | NCBI WGS metagenome assembly JAABUX01 (sample SAMN10711883, study PRJNA513361) | rock metagenome | isolation source: Antarctica rocks | place: Antarctica: Victoria Land, Richard Nunatak red sandstone | collected 2016-01-03 | reverse complement strand
CGAGGTCGCGCGTCATCTGCTCACGATCACGCTGTGGAGCTATGCGATCTTCGGCAACGCGCGCATCATCTCGGCGGTCGTCATCTCGAGCGGCTACGTCGTGTGGCCGACGCTCCTTTCGATCGCGTCGATTTGGGCGGTCGAAGTCCCGGTCGCGTATCTCTTGATGCAGCGCATCGGCCTCGACGGCGTCTGGTACGGCTACCCCGCCGCCTACGTGGCCGGACTCGCGATGCAGCTGGCCTACTATCAATTCGTCTGGAAACGCAAAACGCTGCGACGTCTGGTCTGACGTCGCAGCGTTCGGCGTGGCCGAGGGGAGGCCGAGATGCGCCCTTAGGGGACGAGCGCTCGAAGTTTGTCGGCCTCGACGACGACCACGTGCGCCGTGCGCATGTCGATGAGGTGTTCGTCCCAGAAGCGGTTGAGGGTGCGGTTGACGGTTTCGCGCGTGGTGCCGATCATGTTGGCCATCTCTTGATTGGTGAGGCGTAACGTGATGCGCGTGCCGTTGGTCGCGGGTTCGCCGAAGTTGGTCATCAGGTTGAGCAAGAGCGAAGCTAGTCGCGAGCGGATGTCCTGCGACGTGGTCGCGGAGATCAGCTTGTTCGCAGCGCGCAAGCGTTCGGACAGCGCGATGACGAGGAGCCGGCCGATGCGCGGGCTGCGATCGATGAGCGCGAGGAAATCGTCGCGTTCGATCACGCCGACTTCCACATCGGTTAAGGTCCGTACCGATGCGGCGCGAACGGCCGTATCGAAGATGCTCATCTCGCCGAAAAAGTCGCGTTCTTTGAGGATCGAGAGGATCGTTTCGCGACCGTCGGCGGCGATGCGTACGATCGCGACCGAACCGGAAAGGATGAGATAGAACGTCTGACCCGGATCGCCTTCGCGGAAAATCGTCTGATGTTTGGCATACCGGCGCGTCGCGACTAACTGCGCGACTTCGGTCAACTCTGACTGCTCGAAATCGCGGAAGAGCGGAACGGCGCGCAACGGATCGAGACCGATGGTACGGCCCGCATCTTCGTCGCGGGGTTTCGGTGAGACCATACTACCGATATCGGCAACCGCCGCGCGCACTTAACCGCTTCCTCGCCCTTGCCGAGCGCGAGCGTCGTCGCGAGATCTACGGCATGCTCGAACTTCTCGCGCGCATGAGCCGCGTCGCGCGTCGCGAACTCCCGCTCGACGTGTCCACCCAAGTACCCGGTCCCCGCCGCCCCGCCGCCTCGACGCTCTTCGACGCGGACGCGCGCGCCGCGCTCAAGCATCACTTCGGCTTCGATGCGTTCCGGCCGCTACAGGAGGAGATCGTCGCCGACGTCCTTGCGGGCCGCGACGTTTTCGCCCTGTTGCCCACGGGCGGCGGCAAGTCGCTCTGCTTCCAGCTCCCGGCCGTGATGGCGCCGGGTTTGACGGTCGTCGTCTCGCCGCTCATCGCGCTCATGAAGGATCAGGTCGACGCGATGACCGCGGCGGGCGTTCCCGCGACGTTCCTCAACTCCACGCTCGAGAGCGATGAAGCGCGACGCCGCATCCGCGGCCTGCACGCGGGGACGTACCGGCTGCTCTACCTCGCACCCGAGCGGCTGGCGCTTTCGGGCGGCGCGAACGACTTGCGGGCGTGGAACGTCACGCGGTTCGCCATCGACGAGGCGCATTGCATCAGTGAGTGGGGTCACGACTTTCGCCCGGATTATCGTCGACTCTCGGAGTTGCGGCGCGCTTTTCCCGAGGTTCCCATTCTCGCGCTCACGGCGACGGCGACCGATCGAGTGCGCGACGACATCGTCGCATCACTCGCGCTGCGCGATCCCGCATGCTACGTCGCGAGCTTCGACCGGCCGAACCTCACCTACCGCGTGCAGGCCAAGGGCGATACGTTCCGCCAGCTCGCGAACTTCGTCACAGCGCGCAAGAAAGAGAGCGGCATCGTGTACGCCGCCAGTCGCCGGCAAGCGGAGACGCTCGCGGACAAGTTGCGCGATGCCGGCATCGCGGCGCTTCCCTACCACGCGGGCCTCGAACACTCCGAGCGCGCGTACAATCAGGAGCGCTTCGTGCGCGACGACGCGCGCGTGATCTGCGCGACGATCGCTTTCGGTATGGGTATTAACAAATCCAACGTGCGCTACGTCGTGCACTACGATTTGCCCAAAAATCTGGAGAGCTACTACCAGGAAACCGGACGCGCCGGCCGGGACGGTTTGCCCGCGGAATGCGTGCTCTTCTTCAGCCCGAGCGACGCGGCCAAGCAACTCGGATTCCTCGACGAAAAAGAAGAGCACGAGCGCACGCTCGCACTCGAAGGCCTGCGTCGCATGCAGTACTACGCGGAGACCTCCGACTGTCGACGCGTCACGCTGCTCGCACATTTCGGCGAGACGTTTCCCATAGAGTCGTGCGGCGGGTGCGACAATTGCCTCTCGCCGCGCGCCCGCTTCGACGGAACGCTCGTCGCGCAAAAGTTTCTCTCTAACGTCGTGCGCGTGCGTCAGGCGAGCGGATTCTCCGTCGGACTCAACCATCTCGTCGACGTGTTGATCGGACGCGAGACAGAAAAGGTCCGTGACTGGAACCACGACACGCTCTCGACCTACGGCATCGGGCGCGAGACGCCGCGCGCGCAGTGGCTGGGCATCGGTCGCGAGCTCGTTCGCCTCGGCCTCCTGCGTCAGACGGCGGGGTTACGCAGCACGCTCGAACTCACGGAGACGGGCCGCCGCACGTTGCTCGATCGCATGCCAGTGCATCTGACCGTCGCCGTTCCCGTCGCGCCCGCATCACGTTCCCGAGCCGGCATCGAGGATATCGCCTGCGACGAAGCGCTCTTCGAAGATCTGCGCGCACTGCGCAAGGAACTCGCGGATCGCCGCGACGTGCCGGCCTACGTCATCTTTCCCGACACGACGCTACGCGCGATGGCGCGCGACATGCCGCACGACACCGAGTCGATGCGCCGTATCGCGGGCGTCGGCGATCGCAAGCTCGCCGATTATGGCGATGCCTTTCTCGCCGCGATCGCGCAGTATCGCCACGCTCATCCCGGGACCGCGGACGCCGCACGCGCAAGACCCTAGGATGCCGACCTTCCACGCAGCCGACGGTGCCGAACTCAGCTACACCGACGCGGGCCCGCGCGGCACGATTCCGTTGTTGTTCCTGCACGGCTGGGTCGCCGACAGCGGCACGTGGTCGGCCGTCATGGCGCGGCTCGCCGAGCGGCATCGCACGCTCGCGATCGACCTACGGGGCTTCGGCGCGTCGAATGCGGCGCCGGGACCGTATCGCGTCGAAACGTTCTCCGACGACCTGTCCGCCTTCGTCGCCGAACTCGATCTCGATCCGCTCGTCGTCGTCGGGCATTCGATGGGCGCGGCCGTCGCGCAACGCTTCGCGATCGACCGGCCCGATGCGGTCGAAGGTCTCGTGCTCGTGACGCCGGTCCCCGCGAGCGGCGTCGCGTTCCCACCGAAGATCGCGACCATGCTGCGCGGCATCGCGGGCAACGCCGTCAATGCGAACGCCTGGCTCGCGACGCTGACGCACCGCGAGATGCCGCCCGAAGTCACCGCTCTGATGCGCAGGGCTGCGGCGGCCACGCCCGTCTCCGTCGCGCTCGAGAGCTTCGACTCGTGGACGCAGTTGGATTTCGAAGACGAGGCCGCGACGATCGAGACGCCGACGCTCGTGCTCGCACCCGAGCACGACCGGCCGATGACGCCCGCGTTCTTGCGCGCGAAAGTTGCCGACGTGATCGAGGGTAGCACGCTGCGCGTCGTCCCCGACGCCGCGCACTATCTGCCGCTCGAACGACCCGACGTCGTCGCCGACGCCATCGATCGGTTCGTGCTCGAGCTGTGACGGTCACGGCGACGACCGCAGCGCCGCCACGCGTTCGCATCACGCGGCCACAGTGGCTCCGGCTCGCGCTCGTCGCCATCTTTGCGGTCTTCGTGCTCGGTCGCGTCGCGCCGGACTGCGTGCGCGTCTTCTTTCCACTCGGTGTCTTCGGCTACGTGACGGACGGCAACGGCACGATCGTGCGCGCCTCGCGCGCGCCGATGCGCGGGTCCGATCGCATCGAGCTCGGCGACCGCGTCCGCATCGATCGCATCAAACCGTTCGACCGCAAACCGGGCTTCGTTGGCGGCGGCTACACGTACGATAATAAGGTACGGTACTTACCGATCGAACGCGGCGGCAAGGAAAGGATCTTGCATCTGAACGCGCGCAACGAGCCGCTGGTCAACCGCGTGCTCACGGTCGTGCGCGTCGTGATGTTCATCGTCGTCGTCGCCTTCGGTGGCTTGCTGTTCATCATCCGCCCAACGCTCGGCACGGCGGCGATCTTCGCCTACACGCTCGGTGGCGAATTTCCGACGACGTACATCGATTCTGTCCTTCCCAACCCGTGGCGACCGATCCCGGAATGGATCGCGAGCACGCTGGTCGGCGCGGCGCGTCCGGCAATCCTGGTCTTCGCGTTGACGTTCTTGCAAGGCCGGCTTCCCGGACGGAAGGGCTTCGTCGCGCTCGGCGCGTTCGCCGCGGCCGCGATCGGGACGTTGCACGCGTATCAATTTTATAGGCTCGTGTATTTGGGTGAAGCGGCGCAATCGCTCGACGATCTCTACCGGCACCTCTCGACCGGCATCACCGTCGTGACGACGCTCGCGTTCCTCTACGGCTTCGCCCGCGCGCGCGGGCGCACGCGTCAACGGATCGGTTGGATCGCGGGATCGTTCGCGCTCGCGGGCATGGCGCGACTCGCGTCCGACGCGTTGTACCCCGGACACATCCCCGGCTGGCTCAACGGCATCTTGCTCACGGTCGCCGTGTTGCCGATTCTCGCGGTGTGGGTGGGCGTCGTGCGCGATCGCGTCTTCCACGTCAATTTCGTCGTCAGCCGAGCGCTCGTCTACGTCGCGATCACCGCGGGCATCATCGGTGCGCTCACCATCGTCGAAGAAGTCGGCACGATCGTGTGGGCGTACAATACGGATCTCTCCTACGGCGCAGTCATCGCCGTCTCGGTCGTCATCGGCTTCTTCTCCAGCCGCTTGCGCGCGCCGATCGAGGGTTTCGTCGACCGCTTCATCTTTCGCGATCGCCACGAACGCGGCCGAATTCTCGAGCACATCGCAGCCGAGGTGCTCGACGCGCCGACGGACGACGACGTCGACGATCTACTGGTCCGGCGTACGACCGAGGCACTCGCCCTCGCCTTTGCCGGAATCTACACGCGAGCTCCGGACGGCTCGTTCGTCCTCGCCAAGAGCGAGCGTTGGCCGACGGATCTGCGCGAAGCGATCGGAGCAGACGATCCGCTCGTCGCAACGATCGCGAGCGCGCGCAGTCCGCTGTACCTCGATGGCAACACGGGCGCCCATAACGGCCGCGCGCTCGCCGACGAACGCGTCGCGTTCGCCGCGCCGATTTTCGTGGAGCGCATGCTCGGCGCGATCGTCGTCTACGGCCGCAATATTTCCGGCCTCGATCTCGATCCCGACGAACGCGAGGGGCTCGCACTCGTCGCCGCGCACGCGTCGATCGCTTTGGCGGCGATCGAGGTCACGCGCCTACGGATTGCACTCGTCGATCGCGAGCCGCGACCGCTCGCGACGTAGCCGGCGCCCGAACCTCTCGTCCGCATCTCCGTCGCGCGAGAAGCGGATCTGCTACAAGGCGCGTAAAGATACGTATCCGAACGGGCGCATTGCTCGCGCCTCGAAAGACGACGCTCATGATGCCACCTGTCATTACCGACGATGCGTCTCGTGCCAAGCGCACGTCGCGAGCGGCGGTTCCAGCGCTCGATCTTTTTGGAATAAGCCAATTCACGACGTGGCCTTGGTCGTTCGAACGCGATCTCCAAGAGTACCCGGCAGCCGGGGCGACGGCCATCGAGGTTTGTGAATTCAAACTCGATCGCGATACGTACGCGCCGCAACTGCAAGCGATTGCGCGAGCCGGCTTACGCGTGTCATCCGTACAGACGACGCTTCATGCGATTTTTCCAGATAGCTTGGCACCGGCACCATTCGATCCCATGCTACGCACCGAGCACATCGCCGCAGCGATGACGCGCATCGCACCGCACGTTCCGGCCGGGACGCCGTTCGTCGTCATCTCCGGAGCCGCGCCACGGGGAGACTGCGACCTCGTCTGGCGGACCTTGCTCGAAACGTTACCTGCCCTTGCCGAACATGCAGCCGGCCTCGGCGTGCGCCTTGCGTTCGAGCCGCTCAATCCGATCCTTTTCAACACCGACACGTCGCTCTGGGGATTGGACGCGGCGCTCGATCTCATCGAGTCGGTCGCTCATCTGAATTTAGGCGTCTGTCTCGACAGTTGGAACGTTTTCCAAACGCCAGATCTCATCGAAACGATCGAGCGCGCCCGTGGAAAAATCTTCGTGGTCCAGCTCAGCGACTGGCAACGCCCGCGTGCCAATGCCGACCGGCGGAACATCGGTGAGGGCATCATTCCGACGGCCGAGATCATCGCGGCCACCCGGCGCGCGGAATACGACGGCGCCTACGTGCTCGAAATTTTCTCCGAGGAGTCGCTCCCGGACTCCTTATGGCGCGGGGATATCGCCTCGTATTACGCCGAAACGCTTCGGCGTTCGGGCGACTCGCGGCGGATTGCCTATGATCGTTCGAGACGACCAGGCATTGCGGCGCCGCGCGATCGACCCGGCGCGAATCTCCGGTGTCGCGGCGATCGTCTTCGATGACACGCAAAGGCGCGGCGTGCGCGCGCTGCAGGTGCGTAATGCCACGGGGCTCGGCCTCACGCTGATCCCCGAGCGCGGTCTCGACGCGAGCGAACTGCTGTACGGCGGCATGCCGCTCACGTGGTACGGTCCCGGAAATGCGGCGCCGAGCTCGAACGTCGATCCATCGATCGACGCATTCACTCGGACGTTTTTCGGCGGTCTCGTCACGACGTGTGGCATGGATGCTTTTGGACCGCCGGGGCACGACCGCTGGGGAACGTGGCCGCAACCGCTACGGCGTGATCGGCGAAGGGCCGACGGCAACGATCGAGGTCCGCGGAACCGTGCTACAATTCGCGATGTTCGGCGAAGCGTTGCGCATCGAGCGCACCTGGACGATCGGTATGTACGAATTCGTTACCCTTCACGATCGGGTGAGCAACGACGGCGGGAGCGCGCAACCGCACATGGTGCTCTATCATTGTAACGTCGGTTGGCCGATGCTCGACGAGCGAATGCGGTGGCGCGTCGATGCCTCGGAGTCGAGGCCGCGCGATGAGGACGCCGCAAAGGCGTTCGAGCAACGCTTCCAGGGTGGTGCGCCGCAAGACGTCTTTGCCGAAGAGGTCTTCGTGCACGCGCCACTGGCCGGTGACGATGGCTGGGCTCGGGCGACGGCGATCAACGATCGGCTCCAGGGCGGCTTGGCCCTCTCCGTTGCCTATCGGCCCGCGCAGCTCCCAGCGCTCTTCACGTGGCGAATGCTCGGCTACGGAACGTACGTTATGGCAGCCGAACCCGCCAACTGCGGTGACGTTCGCGGCCGGGCCGCAGCTGCCGCGGACCACACGCTCCCGATGCTCGAACCCGATGAAGTTCGCGACTACGAGTTGCGCTTTTCCGTCCGTGCGACACATCGAGGTGAGGCAATCGATGGCGCATCAGTGCCCGACGCCCTGATACCGGTTGAGTCCGAATCGCCAGAACGCGTACGCGACGCAGACGAACGCGATGCCGACGAGCGGTGAGAACAAGCCGACCCACGGCGGAAGCGGAAACGCGGCGTCGGCCTTGTGCAAGAAATACGCCGCCGGAAAGTAGTTCATGAACGCGAACGGCAACACGAATGTGAGCACGAGTCGGACGCTGCGTGAATAGATGCCGATCGGATATCGTGTGAACTCTTCCTCGAGTTGCATCGCGATCCACTTGAGCGCGTCGACGCGTACGAACCAGAAAGCGAGCGTCGAGATGATGAGATTGATCCCGAGATCGATCAACGCGCCACCGATAACGACGAGCGGCACGAGCGCGACGAACGTCGGATCGACGCGCACGCCCGCGTACCACGTCGCAATCGCGAAGAAGAGGATCGCGAGGATCAATTCGTCGGGAAAGATCTGACCGGGCGTCGCGATCGTGGAAAAAAGCGAGTCGAGCGGCCGCACGAGCGTCCGATCGAATTCGCCGACGCGGATGTGTTCGGGAATATCGGACACGGCCGAAAACAGCGTGTTGTGCAGCGCGTGCGCGAGCATCCAGAGGCCGTAGAGAAAGGCCATCTGTTTGAAATCCCAGCCGTTCATCGAGGGGAATTGGTTCAGCACGATCGCGAGGGTCGCGACTGCCGAGCCGTGATAGACGATCATGAAGCCGAGCCATAGCAAAAAATTCTGACGGTACTCGAGCGTGGTGAGGATGTTGATGCGCCAGTACTCCCGATACACGCCGACCATCCGACGCACGCGTTAGCCGCCCTGAACGACGATACGTTTGGTTCCCGCGCGCCAAACGATCGTTGCGAGTGCCCCGAGGACGGCGAGCCAAGCCACCTGGATTCCGATCGAGGCGAGGTAATGATCCGGCCCGATCACGCCCACGTAGATCAGCAGCGGCGTGGAGAACATCGCCGCGAACGGCAACGCGTCCACGATCGGACGGATCGCGGCGGGAAAGAACACGAGCGGCACGAGCTCGCCGCCGAGCAATCCGGTCAACCACGTGACGATCATCTGCACGGCGGAGATCTCGAGGGTCCAAAACGCCGTGCAATTGAGCAAGAAGTTGATGCAGAAGCCGATGCCATAGCCGAGCGCGAAACTCACGCCGAACGCGAGGGCGGCCGCGGCGCTGGGCAGGTCGACGTGCACGACGAGTAACGCGAGCGCGAGCGACGGCACGATGAGCAGCGCGTGAAAGAGCACCTCGCCCGTGCCGTCGGCGAAGTAATAGAGCGGGACGCTGATCGGTTTGAGGAAGTCGCTGACGATGCTGCCGTCGTGCAAGCGCTCATGCAGCGCCCGGGTCTGATCGATATCCATCACGAGCCCCATCAGCAGCGCGACCGTGGAATACGTGACGATCGCGTGCAACGGGAGATCGCGCGGCGCGGCATTGTGCGCGTAGAGCGCGACCCACACCATGCGTAAGAGATAGACGCGCACGAGCACCGACGCGATGTTGGTGAAGACATCGAACCGGTACGTCGCCTCGCGCGACATCGCGCGTTTGGCGAACTCGACGTACGGCTCCAGGCGAAATCGCGGCGGACGGACGGCGAGGCTCACGTGCGCTGCAGTTCCGGCCGCTCGTAGCCGTCGGTATAGATGCGGCGCACGATGGATTCGATATCCGGCTCGACGATGGCGATGTCGGTGATTTGAAAGCGCTCCGTTACGCGGCGCACGAGCGCCTCAGCCGAAAGTTCGCGCCGATCGAAGCGCAGGTGCAGCGACGTGCCCTCCGATTCGACGACCGTGGCGCCGGGGATCGCGACGTGCTCGGCTCGCTCGAGCAGGTTGACGATCAGCGTCCGGTGCGTTCCGTACTCCTCGCGCAGTCGTGAGAGCGGACCGTCGTAGATGACGCGGCCTTCGTCGATGAGGACGATGCGCCGACAGAGTCGTTCGACGTCGGCAAGATCGTGCGTGGTGAGGATGACGGTCGTCGCACGTTCGCGATTGACGTCGCCGATGAACGTGCGGATCGCTTCTTTCGCGATGACGTCGAGCCCGATCGTCGGTTCGTCGAGATAGACGATCTTGGGATCGTGCAGCATGGCGCCGGCAAAGTCGCCGCGCATGCGCTCGCCGAGCGAGAGCTGCCGGACCGGCGTGTTCATGAAGCGCTCGAGATCGAGGATCGCCGAGAAATACGCGAGGTTCTCCGCATAGCGGGCGCGCGGAATATCGTAGATCGCGCGTAGCAGTTCGAACGATTCGCGTAGCGGCAGATCCCAGTAGAGTTGGCTGCGTTGCCCGAAGACGACGCCGATGTTCTGGGCGTTCGCCTGACGGTTCGCGAAGGGTTCGATGCCCGCGACGCGTAGCCGCCCCGACGTCGGAACGAGGATGCCGGTGAGCATCTTGATCGTCGTCGATTTCCCGGCACCGTTGGGCCCGATGTAGCCTACGAGTTCGCCCGGCTCGAGCGCGAAGCTCACCTCGTCGACGGCGATCTTCTCCTCGAAGTCGCGTGAGACGAGTGCGCGGACGGCGCCGCCGATGCCCGGTCGACGCACGACCGACCGAAAAACTTTGCGGAGTCCGACCGCTTCGATAATCGCCATGCTATGGCGCGCGTTCTGCAAGGGCGCGGCGAAGCATTGTGCTCGGAAATTTTGACTCCGACGGCACCCGAGCGACGCCTCGACGAGAGGAACGGGAACCGACAGACGGAACTCGCCGGAAACGTTCGTCGTTGACGGATGGAATTCGTACGGATCGGGGGTGAGTTACACATGGCAGCAAAGAAAAAGACGGCGAAGAAGAAAGCCGGAGCGAAGAAAGGCGGAAAGAAGTAATTCTTTCACCTGATTTTTTTATAACGGTATTATCGAGAAGGCGCTCCGGTCTCCGGCGCGTCTTCTTCTTTCCTCCGACGCATGCTCG
>JAABUX010010065.1_pt1 | contig 10620 bp, 9 predicted proteins | sample 5561851 | NCBI WGS metagenome assembly JAABUX01 (sample SAMN10711883, study PRJNA513361) | rock metagenome | isolation source: Antarctica rocks | place: Antarctica: Victoria Land, Richard Nunatak red sandstone | collected 2016-01-03 | reverse complement strand
ATCTGTGCGGCGTAGCGGTCGGTCAGCAGGGTCATGGCAGCACGCTCCTCTCAGCACGCGATGACAGCAGGCAATCAGCAATGCTCCAGGGTACACCCTTTTTGGTTTCGGCTTTGCCGAGTTAGGAGAAGAAAAGTCATGGCGCAGTCCGAGCCGGCGACCCCGACCCCGGCGGAGCTAGGAGCCGACGCGGTAGCCCCATTCGGCATGATCGACACCGAGACCGTCGTGTCGATGGAGCAGGCGTCGCCGTCACCAGAACCCCTCGGCGACGGCCCCCTGTGGTACAAGCGCGCGGTCTTCTATGAGTTGCTGGTGCGCGCCTTCCAGGACAGCAACGACGACGGCATCGGCGACTTCCCGGGCTTGATCTCGCGCCTCGACTACCTGCAGTGGCTGGGCGTCAACTGTCTCTGGCTGCTGCCCTTCACCACCAGCCCGTTGCGCGACGGCGGCTACGACATCTCCGACTACTACACCATCCTGCCCGAGCTCGGGACCGTGGACGACGTGCGCCGCCTGCTCGACGAGGCCCACCGGCGCGGCATCCGCGTGATCATGGACCTGGTGGTCAACCACACCAGCGATCAGCATCCCTGGTTCCAGTCGGCCCGCTCGGGTCCCGACAGCCCCTACCGCGACTGGTACGTGTGGTCCGACACCAATCAACGCTACCAGGACGCGCGCATCATCTTCCTCGATACCGAGCCCTCCAACTGGACCTGGGACGAGCGGGCCGGAGCCTATTACTGGCACCGCTTCTTCAGCCATCAGCCCGACCTCAACTACGACAACCCCGCCGTCAGGCAGGCCATGCTCGACGTGTTGCGCTTCTGGCTCGACCTGGGCATGGACGGCTTCCGCCTCGACGCCGTGCCCTACCTCTATGAGCGCGAGGGCGCCAATGGCGAGAATCTGCCCGAGACGCACGCCTTCCTGGCCGAACTGCGCGCCACCATCGACCGCGAGTACCCCAACCGCGTGCTGCTGGCCGAGGCCAACCAGTGGCCGGAGGAGGTAGTCTACTACTTCGGCACGCCGGAGCGCCCCGAGTGTCACATGAATTTCCACTTCCCGCTGATGCCGCGCCTGTTCATGGCGCTCAGCCGCGAGGATCGCCATCCCATCACGGAGATCCTGGCGCGCACGCCGCCCATTCCTCAGGGCGCGCAGTGGGGCATCTTCCTGCGCAACCACGACGAGTTGACGCTGGAGATGGTGACCGACGAGGAGCGGGACTATATGTGGGCCACCTACGCGCCCAACCCGCGCATGCGGCTCAACCTGGGCATCAGGCGGCGCCTCGCGCCGCTGCTGGACAACGACCGCCGCCGCATGGAGCTGTTCAGCGCGCTGCTGCTCTCGCTGCCCGGCACGCCCGTCGTCTACTATGGCGACGAGCTTGGCATGGGCGACAACATCTACCTGGAGGACCGCGACGGCGTGCGCACGCCCATGCAGTGGACGGGGGACCGCAACGGCGGCTTCAGCCGCGCCGACGCCGCCCGGCTCTACCTCCCGGCGGTCACGGACCCCGTGTACGGCTACCAGGCGCTCAACGTCGAAGCGCAGCAGCGCCAGGAGTCCTCATTCCTGCAGTGGGTACGGCGCTGGATCACCATCCGCCGCGAGTGGCCTGTCTTCGGCGAGGGCGAGTTCGAGGCGCTCGACCCGGCCAACCGCGCCGTGTTCGCCTTCCTGCGCGTCTCGGGCGACGTGGCGGTGCTCTGCGTCAACAACCTCTCGCGCCATCCGCAGCCGGTGGAGCTTGACCTGAGCCGCTACGACGGACGCACGCCCGTGGAACTGGCCGGCCAGGTGCGCTTCCCGCGCATCGGCGCGCTGCCCTACCTGCTGACCCTCGCCCCCCACGGCTTCTACTGGTTCGCTCTCGAGCGGGCCACCTGAGCGCCCGCGCCGGCCATGCCGCCCACTCGGGCAGCCTGGATAAACGCAGTAGCTAACGCACCTGCAACGCGCGTATGGTGATGGGCGCGGAGTTGTGTGGAGTGGTAGTATGCGACGACAGTGGTCATAGCCTACCAGCCGCGCTGGCTGGCCATTATGGGAGGTGCACGATCAACGCGCGCGAGGTGAAGCGGCTCGTCGCCCAGGGTGAGGGGCCGTTGCTAGAGTTCAAGCCGGGCGACGAACGGCCGCTTAGTCTAGCCACGACGCTGGCCGCGCTTGCGAATGCCGAGGGAGGCACGCTGGTCGTTGGAGTAACGGAACGCATGATCGATGGTCATGTGGCGTCGGTGATCGAGGGAGTGACCGATCCCAAGCGTGCGCTCGATCACCTCTACACCGCGGCGGGCTTGTGCGATCCCAAGATGGACCTGCTGCCGCCGGAACGCGTTGTGGTCGATAGACGGACGGTCCTGGTGGTGACGATCCCCGAGGGCATGGCTGACGCCTACAGTGTCGAGGGTCGCTTCCAGGCGCGCGGAGGGTCATTCCGCCGCACGCTCGGCGCTGACGAAATCCGCTCTCTGTTGAACCAACGCGGGCGATACGCCTACGACGCGACCGCCGTTCCCGGCGCGCGACGCGACGATCTGGATGACGCCCTTGTGGCCGCGTATGTGTCGCGTTTTCGCTCAGGCGTCAGGATGGACCCCGATACTCTCTTAGCCGCGCGCGGCTTGGTGACACGCGCGGCGGACGATGCGGGCGCTCCACCCGTGCCAACGGTCGCCGGCATCCTGCTGCTGGGACGGCAGCCACAGCAGTTCCTTCCGCAGGCGCGGGTCGCCGTGGTGCGCTACGCTGGCCCCTCCATGGGCGAGCGGTTTCTGGCGCGAGAGATCGAGGGACCACTCGCCGCCCAACTCGATGCTGCCGAGGCGTGGGTCGCGACAACGATGTTGCACGGTGTCGAGTTGAAAGGGCTAGGGCGGACCGACATCGATGAATATCCGCTGGAGGCCGTGCGTGAGCTCATCTTGAACGCGCTCGCGCATCGGGATTGGGTGACCAGAGGCGACCGGGTTCGTCTCTACATGTTCAGTGACCGCCTGGAGATTGTCTCGCCGGGCACGTTGGGGGGACCGATGCGCCTGGACACGCTAGGGAGCCATCGCTGGAGCCGCAACGCATCGCTTGTTCAGGGGTTGGTGGCGCTCGGGGTAATGGAAGAGTTAGGCTTCGGATTGCGGCGTGTCGCCGAGGCACTCGCGGACGCGGGGCTGCCACCGGCGGAGTTCCGACAAACGGAGAGTACGTTCGTGGTCACGCTGCGCGGCCACGGCGCCGCTCTTCTTGCCGCGCGGCCTCCGACGCAGACCGTGGAGCAGGAGGAGGAGCGACCGCGCCAACGCAGGTCCGTGGTCGAGCGCCACGCCTGGGTCCTGGATCATCTGCGCACAGTCGGCGCGATCAGCACCCGGACATACGCTGAGGCGATGGGCATATCGCTCGATACGGCGCTCAATGACCTGACGGCCCTTGCCCGACGGGGGCTGGTAGAGGCTAGAGGGACCACGCGGGACCGCCGCTGGTTCCTTCGCCCGGAGTTGCCTGTGTCATGAATCTCCGAATTCGGAGATGAATCTCCGAATTCGGAGATTGCAGCCTCTCTCGCGGACGAGTATGCGTCGCCGTTCTGAGCGCTATCAGTCATGGATGGACGACGGTATCGAAGTACTCGCGCCAGTACACGATCTGGTCGTCGCGCAAGACAAAGACAATGGCATCCTCAACGCGACGCCGGCGGCCGTCCGCGCGGCCGGTTTCGCTCCACGTCCACTCGACGGCGCCGGCGTCGCCGTCGAGCAGCACACGCGTCACAATGACCTGAACGTCCATCGCGTCGGCGAAGAACGACATGGCGGCGGCGCGCAACGCGTCATGCCCCTGCCAGCGTCCCCCTGGCGACATGAGCACGCCATCCGGTGCAAAATCGGCCACGATGGCGGAGAGGTCCTCCCTCTCCCAGGCGCGGGCCTGCCGCTCGACCAACGCCCTCGCCTCGTCGATGGTCATCGCAGGTTGGCCGCTACATGCCGGCCAGGAAGCGATCCGTGAACGCCTGCGACACGTCCACTTTGTCCAGCTTGATACCCACGCTCGTCATCTGCGTTTTGAGCAGCGTCATGCGCGCGGGGTCGATGTAGCCGATGCCTTTGCTGGCCGCCTCGCCGCCGGCGACGAGCGGTTTGACCTGGGAGAAGCCGAAGCGCATCGCGGCGCGTGTCAACGGGTAGCTCGACGCGCCAGGCGCCGCGCGCAAGTAGCTGAAGACTTTCTCCGGCTGCTGGAAATACGCTTTCCAGCCATCCACCGAGCCGCGCACAAAGGCGCTCACGACATCCGGGTGGTTTTTGACCATCGCCTCGCTGGTGATCACCAACTGACTGTACGGATTGTACCCCGACGCCGCCACCAGGCCCCACGCGACCCGCGCGCCCTGCTCACGCGCGGTGAACGGCTCCGAACTGATGTAGCACTGGTTGACCGCCTTGGGGTCACGCAGGAACGCGCGCAGCGTGAAATCGTAGTTCTGCGTCGTGATGTTCGTGTAGCGGTACTTTTTCTGGAGGTAGTCGAAGTAGGACGAGCCGAACACGTAGATGAGGTGGTTGCCGCTCAGGTCAGCGACGCTGCGCATGGTTTTGTTTTCGGCATGCCACATCCACCCGAGCGGGTTGGTCTGGAAAATGTCCATCACGGCCACGGCGGGGATGCCCTGCTGGCGCGCATTGAGCAGGCCGTCGGCGTCGTCCAGACAGAAGTCGACGCGCCCCGTCGCCACCAGGGCCTCACAGTTGCTCGCTTTGGGGTTGAAGGTCGCCATCGTCACGTCCAGGTTGTACTTCTTGTACGTCCCGAACTCGATCCCCGCGTACTGCCCCCCGAGCTCCGGCTGAGGGAAGAAGTTCATCATCTGCGTCGCCTTGAGCGGCGCGCTCGCCGCGTGGACGCCCTGTCCGCCGCGATAGATGGGCATGACGCCAAGCAGCAGCGCGGCCACGGCCGCGCCCACGCGCGATACACGCCATACAGTCGATCCGCTCGTTGTCATGACGACCTTCCTCTCTCCCATCACGGGGCAACCTCTCCTGTTATCCGTTGTCCGCCGGGTTCACGTGGCCCGCGGACCGTCTTCCTTCTATCTATCTATTGCGCCTCGCCCGGCGCGGTCGGCGCGAGGCGCAGCGCGAGCGCCTCGTCCATCAACTCGGCGACCACGCGGGCTTCGGCCCGCAAAATAGCCTCCCCCTTCTCAGCTGTTGCCGCGCGCGGATCACCGATCGTGCCCGACACGGAGAGATCGCGCGTCAGCCAGCCGAAACTCGCCGCCCCCTTGAAGGTGAAGCGGCGCATATAGCGGCGGACCGGCGGCAACTCCGGCGTGTACGCCTCGGGATGCACCAGTTCGGGGGCGATGGCGAGCACGACGGATGTTTCGGCCTCGCCGCCGTGGATGCCCACGCCACCCTCGACATCCGAGATGATGTCGCTGGCCAGGCCCAGGCGGAACGGGTGCGCCGTGAAGCAGAGCAGGTCCATGTCCTCGCGCAGGTCACGGGCCACGTAGTCGAGGATCTCCGGGTTGCCGCCGTGGCTGTTGAGCAGCATCAGACGGCGCAGGCCGCTGGCGTAGACGCCGCGCGCGATGTCGCGCACGGTCCCGGCCAGCGTCTCGGCGCGCAGACCGAACGTGCCCGGGAAACCGGTGTGTTCGTTGCTCTTGCCGTACGCTTGCGGCGGCAGCACCCACACCCGCCCGTCGTCCGGCCGCAGGGCCAGCGCCCGCGTCAGCACCGCCTGCCCGATCATCGTGTCCGTCAGGACAGGCAAGTGCGGTCCGTGCTGCTCGACGGCGGCAACCGGCAGCACCGCCAGCGTGCGGTCAGCGTCGAGCGCGGCAACCTCGGCCGTGGTCAGCCGCGCCAACTGGTAGCGGTCGGGCACGTAGGGGATGGGCATAGATGTCTACCTCAACCCTTACGGGACGAACTGATCGGTAAATGCCGTGGACACGTCCACTTTGTCCAGCTTGATACCCACGCTCGTCATCTGCTTCTTGAGTAAGGTCATGCGCGCGGGATCGATGTAGCCGATGCCGTGCATGTTGTCCTTGCCGAGCACGAGCGGCTTGAGCTGCTGGAAGCTGAAACGCATCGCCCCGAGCGAGAGGGGGTAGCTACTGGCGCCGGGCACGGTGCGGATGTAGGAGAAGACTTTCTCCGGCTGTTGGAAATACGCTTTCCAGCCGGTCACCGAGCCCTGTACGAACGCGCGCACGACGTCGGGATGCTGCTGGACCATCCGCTCGCTCGTCACGAACACCTGCGCGTACGGGTCGTAGCCCGAGTCGGCGATCAGGCCCCACTTCACTTTGTGGCCCTGGGATTGGGCCGTGTAGGGCTCGGATGTGACGTAGATCTGGTTGACGGCCCTGGGGTTGGCGTAGAAGGCGCGCAGGGTGAAGTCGTAGTTCTGCGTCTTGACGTTCGTGTAGTGGTACCTGTTCTGGAGAAAATCCCAGAAGCCCGCGCCAAACGAGTAGACGAACGTATGGTTGCTCAGGTCGGCCACGCCGTGCATGGAGGTGTCCTCGGCGTGCCACAGGATACCCTGGGGATTGATCTGGAAGTCGGCCATGACCGCCACGATCGGGATGCCCTGCTGCCGCGCCTCCAGGACCGAGTCGGCGTTGTCCATGCAGAAATCGACGCGGCCGGTGGCGGCCAGCGCCTCACAGTTGACCTGGGGATTGAACTGTTTGATCTTGAGGTCGAGGCCAAGCTTCTTATAAATGCCGAACTCGATGCCAGCGTATTGGCCGCCGTGCTCTGGCTCCGGAAACCAGTTCATCACCTGGGTTGCCGACATCATGGTCGCGCGCCGCGCGGCGCCGTGCGCGCCCGCGGTCGGGACCAGGGACACCACGAGCGCGGATAAGAGAACCGCGCCAGCCCATTGTTGTCGTTTTCTCACCAATGTCATCCTCCCTATGAATCTCTACGATTGCTTATTGCTGCTCTTCCCGTGACAGGGACGCGGCCTGTCCTCTGTTGCGTCAGCGGGCGGCCCGTCCGGCCCCGCCCCAGCCCTGCGCGCGCGCTAGCGACCGCTGTGGATGCGACCAAGGCGGGCGGGCCGCCCGCGCTCCCAGTACATCCACGCGCCAATGTTAGTTCTCCCGCCGGACGCTCGACTCGTGCCACCTGTGCAGCGTGAGGTAGCTGACGATGCCGACGGCGGTGAAGACCGCGATGCCCAGCAGGGCCGACAACAGGGCCACGGCGACGAGTTCGTCGATCAGCATGCGGTTCATCGACACCTGGATGATGTAGCCAAGCCCGCCGTCCGTGCCGCCCGTGCCGGCGAAATACTCGCCCAGGATAGCGCCGATCACAGCCAGTCCGCTGGAGATGCGTAACCCGGCCAGGATATAGGGCAGGGCGAAGGGCAGCCGCAGTCGCAGCAGTTGCTGCCAGGGCGTCGCGTTGTACATCTGGAACAGGTTGATCAGATTGTGGTCGACCGAGGTGAGCCCGAGCGTCGCGTTGGAGATGACCGGGAAGACGGCGACGATGAAGGCGATGGTGACGATTGATGGGTCGCCCGTGCCGAGCACGATGATGATGATCGGCGAGATGGTGATGATTGGAATGGTCTGCAGCAGCACGGCATAGGGATAGAGCGCGCGGTACATGATCCTGGACTGCGCCAGGACGACGGCGCTGATGATGCCGACGACGCCACTGAGTACGAAGCCGATCAGGGCGCGCTGCATCGTAAAGGCCAGGCCGGCGATCAGCGTGTCCCGCGCGTCCCACGCGCCGGACGCCACGTGCAGCGGCCCCGGCAGGATATAGGGCGGGACGTTGAAAACGGCCACGCCGGCCTGCCACAGGATGAGAAAGACAAGCAGGGCGATCACCGGCGGACCGATGGCCGCGCCGTAGCGCCGCGCCCGGCCCGGCTCCGTCGGGACGAGCAAGGCGGGATCGAGCGGGGCGCTCGCGGGCGGCGCCGCTGCCGTGGACAGCAGGCGCGCCTCGTCGCGTTCCGTTGTGACGTTCATTCCGCCGCCTGCAGGAGATGCGAGACGTGGCCGACATGCGCGTTGAACTCCGGCGCCGTGCGCAGGTCCCGCGTCCGCGTCCCCTGCAACTCGACCGGCACGTCGGCGATGATGCGTCCAGGCCGGCTGCTCATCACGATGACGCGCGTCGAGAGGAAGACAGCCTCGACGACGTTGTGCGTGACGAACAGCACGGTCCACCCGGCCAGCGCGCAGATGCGCAGCAGTTCGTCGTTGAGGCGCTGGCGCGTCATCTCATCGAGCGCGCCGAACGGCTCATCCATCAGCAGCAGGGTTGGCTTCGCGGCCAGGGCGCGGGCGATCGAGACGCGCATGCGCATCCCGCCCGACAACTCACGCGGGTACATGTTCATGACCTGATGATCCAGGCCCACCGTGTCCAGCGCCTCGCGCGCGATGGCCTGGCGCTCCGCACGCCCGACGCCGCGTAGCTTCAGCGGCAACTCGACGTTCCCGCGCACGGTGGACCAGGGCAGCAGGGTCGCGTCCTGGAACACATAGGCCATGTTTTGATGGCGACGGCGCGCCTGCGCCGGGGGCAACCCCTCCACCTGGACGCCGCCGCCCGAGGGCACGCCCAGGCCGGCCACGATACGCAGGATCGTGGACTTTCCGCAGCCGGACGGGCCGACCAGCGAGACAAACTCGCCGGCGCGCACGGCGAACGTGACGCCTGCCAGGGCGACCGTCCCATTCGCGTAGACCTTGGAGACATCGCTCAGGCGCACCAGGGGATTCAGGTCCTGACCTCGGGGACCAGGCGCGACATCGGGCGCGATGGCGGAGGATTGCGCCGTTTGTGTCGGAGTAGCGGTCACCAGCTTCTAGCTCCCCTTACGATACGTGGACCATGCGATGCGTGGACCATGTGGACCTGGATGTCGCCGCGCCGGCACAGCAATTAGCAATTGAGGTGCGCGACATCATAACGTCTCGGATGCGGGTATGACGCCATGTAGGGATACGTCACCACGGAACGTCAGCATTGAGGGAAAAGGCGGCGTTGCGAATGGACGCGGCGGCGCGTCACACGGAGGAGTGGCTCACATGGCTGGGAGCCGAGCGGCCGCGCTCGGGCTGTTGGCGACCGTCGTGGTCGTCGAGGGTCGTGGTACGATTGGGGACATCATAGCATTCCCTCGGCCGTGGCGTCAACTCGCGCTCCAGGGCTCGGGTGCGCCCTGAGATTGTGATCGTGCGTGCGGACAGCCTGACCTTGAAAGGTCATGGCAGGGACGGACCTTAAAAGGTCGGTGCGAGGGCCCCACGCACGCTGGGTGCGCGCCAGGTGACGGGCGAGAAGAGACCCTTCAGGGTCCGTGCCCTGCCATGACCATTTATGGTCAGGCGGTCTCACAATCGTGGGGCTCCCCCGAGACTCCAGGGCTCAACGCGTTGGGCGATACCCTCGATGTCGCCCACCGTCACGTCGAGGCGCGTCAGAAAGACGGCCTCGGGGTCGTCGCGCAGGGCGTCGCGCACGGCGTCGAGGAGGAGCGCCGCCAGGATCTCATTGGTGGGATTGGACACCTCGAGCGCCGTCACATCGCAGGCCGGAAGGGTCCAGCGGCGCGAGGAGTGGGCGACGAGCCACGCCTCCCCCTCGCGCGTGACGGCCAGCGCCCCGTTGCGCAGCGGTACCAGGATACGCCCCGTGTACGTCGCGCAGAACCGCGCCAACGCATCCCTGACCGTGCGGAAGTCGATGACGCGGCCCGTCTCGCCCAGCGGCCCCGTCAGCGTCGCCCGGACATAGAAGTCCTTGCCGTGGAGCGGCTCGCAGCGATCGCCGTGGGCGATGATGCGCGCGGCGTTGAAGCGGATACCGTCGTTTGCCCCGATGACCACCCTGTCCATGTGCCATCTCCCTACAAGCTGCTTGCGTTGGCCGCGTCCACCATGCTATCGTATCAAACAGAGTGAACCCGTTGCTTAACTCCCTATCCGCCTATCTGTACGGGAGCGGCATCGTGCCTGACCAACGGGCACGACCTCAGCCGTGCCCATGTCGCCCTATCGGCGCTGCCGCCGACCTTTCGTGAGCCGTGCGCGCTCTCTAACCAGCCGCTCTAGCGTGGCGGCCGGCCCGGCTCATGTCCGCGAGGAGGTCCCAGTGGTTGCCCAGGGTTTACGGTTACGGCGGCGCCTGGAGGAGGCGCTCCCGGCGGCGCAGGTCAGCCTCGCGCCCGATGTCCTGCGGAAAGAGTCCGAGGACTACGCCTGGTTTTCAAACGTGCTTGCCGAGACGCTGGCCGGCCTTTGCGCCGACGCCGTCGTGTGGCCGGACGACGACGGACAACTCGCCGCCGTCCTGGCCATCGCCCACGAGCTGCGCGCGCCAGTGACGATCCGCGGCGGCGGTACCGGCAACTACGGGCAATGTGTGCCCCTTGCCGGAGGCCTCGTCGTCGACACGGGCCGCCTCAACCAGGTTCTCGACATCGGCGACGGCTACGCGCGCGTCCAGGCCGGCGTCAAGCTGGTCGAACTCGATCGCGCCGCGCACGCCACGGGTCAGGAGATTCGCATCTACCCCAGCACCTACCTGACCGCCACCGTCG
>JAABUX010010064.1_pt1 | contig 10621 bp, 18 predicted proteins | sample 5561851 | NCBI WGS metagenome assembly JAABUX01 (sample SAMN10711883, study PRJNA513361) | rock metagenome | isolation source: Antarctica rocks | place: Antarctica: Victoria Land, Richard Nunatak red sandstone | collected 2016-01-03 | reverse complement strand
TAAAGCTACACAGGTCTTTACAGATCTCTAGTGCGTTCCACCCCGGAGTGCTCCAGATCTCGTGATTCGCCTGACTGCTCGCCCATGCTGACGCCTGACCGGAAGTGATGAAAGAGACTGTATCTTGGGCAGTTGCTGACAGATCTGCCAGTCTCCTCAAGCCACGCTACGCTACGAAACCCAGATGCGCCGCAATAGGTCCGACTCACTCCGTGCCGGGCTGAACGTGCAAGCTTTACAACGGTATTGCAGGCCTCGCGAACGTGCGTAACAACATAGCACAAATCTCACATGCCGATGCATGTACACGTGCGCGGAAGTGCGGTGTACCAGATCGCGCTCACCCAAAGCACAACGCAGACGTGGCAGTCCACACATTGAGGAGCACCACCTTGGCCTCACCTGGCTGCGGCGCTAAGGGACGACGCGGCTGCAGAACAGGTACCTGCCCGGGCCGGCAAGCTGGGGCCGGACGACAGGGCGCGCACGGACCATGGCTGCGTCATTGGGGGCGAACCAAGGGCCGCCGCATCGCTGAGTGGGTCGCTGTGCGCCTTCAGAGCCTCCGCCTGCATCGCATACGGCCGCCCGTTACTGAGCAGATCAATGTCGTGCAGGCGGCAACCATTTCCTGTTGCACCGTGCTGCGGGGCTTGCAGGCTTCGTTGCCGTACGGATGCTGCAACGATGTGATGTGTGAGCGAGAAGGCAAAGGAGGCATGCAGCCGGGCATGCAGCCAGGAACTCATTAAGAAGGTGCCGGGTGCCCTGCAGCGTTGCTGAGTCCTGCACACAGCCCAGTGCATATGCATGCAAGCAGCGTATACGTATGAGGTCACAACGCTCGTGATCAGCTTTTGTCGCAGAGCAGCCCAAGCAGAGCGCTAGCGCACCTCTGCAGCCACGGCCAGGGCCGCCAGCCCGTCGGAAAGCGGCACTGCAGGCTGCACGCTACCTTCACTTTGTGCCTCTGCGGTCCCAACTCGTCTGTTAGCCCAGATTGATCGGAAGGCAAACGCAGCTGCGCAGCTGCGGCACACTGCTTGAACCGGTAGCAGCAACGATGAGGCCCAAAACCTTACAGGAACCGGCGTCGTACGCAGCGGAGATCAGCTGCTCAGGACGTGAGCATATGCAAGGTGCTGCCGCTCATGCCACCGGCCCAGCACAAGCAGACACGGGTCAAGTCTCTCAGCCGTATTGCAAGAGGTGCGGCTCGCATGCCACGCACAGACGCACCGGGTGGGGTCCCGGGGCCGACGGCACGTTTTCGAGGGCTGTCGGATGCAGCAGAGCCCGCAGTCGACGCTGTGCCGCCCGGTCGCGTGGCGTACGCCTGCCGCTCGAAGGTGGCGCGGCGGGTGGGACCAGGCGGAGCGTCCCAGCCAGACACAATGCGGCGAGCCGATGATGGAGATCCTGTGCACGCAAGATGCTTCACGTGAGAAAGCCATTCTGGAGTGCGAGACGCGCACACGAAGACGGCCTGCGAAGACGGCCTGCGAAACCGTCAGGCATACTCTGCTGATGCCTCTGGAGCGCTGCTGCTGGCTGCAACTGCAGAAGCGCAGCATGCTCGCAACATGCGCTCCAGCTGAGTCGGACCGCTTGCGACATGCTGAATGTGGGCTGCAACAGAGGAGTCGTTGCGAGGCTAGCTAACCACCCCGGCAAAACAGAGCGCGATGCAGCCCCAGCATGACATGCGTGTCGGCAGTGCGCAATCAAGAGGAGCCGCAGCATCAGTACCCGACTGCAAGCTGCAAAAGAATCGGGGCCAGCCACTGCGCACGGAGACGTGGCAGCCACCATGCACGTGATCGACGCAGGCAATGCCGTGGTGCTGTTGCTGAGGTCCCCTGGGCGTGCGCTGCCCTGCTTGGCTTGCTCTGTATACTTGCAGCGCTGGGCGTGCACACACTCGCGCGTGCGAGACCAGCTTGCGAGTGAGCCTAGCATAGGCCACGCTGCAGCGTCCACGGGCCGCTCGGCCTCGCACGATGCTGCTGCTCGGCCTCTGCAAAGCTAGATGCCGGCTCATGCATCACGCCTCTACAGAGCATGGCAAGGCTTTGGATGTAGAGACCGTGACGGTGTGTCATGCTGTTGGGGATACATGTACCAATTGGCAGTGGAGTGGTAAGAGTACGGATCCGAGCCCTCGCGGTTGCTGCGGAAAAGGCTCATGCGGTAGGCGCAACCGCTTAGCATCCGCCGCGATCGGATATTCGGCCAAAGACTACACAAGAGCCCCGACAAGCTGGACGACCACGCCCCGCCAATGCAGTCCCGCGCTAGGGTATGGATGGTATAGTTCAGGTGATACATGATGTCCGCCGCTAAGGGGCGGACCTCCGGAGCACCAAGCCACGGACAGCGCCTGCAGGCTGCACGGGAACCCTGATGCTGACTGCATGCTTTGCAACCGTCGGATCTCACCCACTGTCCATTGGGGATTCTCAGCAGACGGCACACCTGAAGGAGGTAGGCGCCATGTGAGGAGCGGCGGCAGCCTCGCCGGCGGCCGTGGCTCTGCCTTTTCTGCCAGCCCCAGCTCGAGGGGCGCCGGCGCAGCGGCATCGGTCGGTGCCGGCGACGGCAACGGCGGCAGGGATGCGCCCCATGGTTGCCAGGTGCCGCCGTCTTTCCCGTCCATATCAAACCCTGCCGACAGCATCGGACAGGGATGAAGAGCGGGAGCAAGGTCGCGCGTGTGGATGCAGTGCGCGGCACATTGCGTGAGCTAGCACCAGTGCGGCTGGGCTGCACACAGACAGAGGTGATCACGGAGAGTGCGCCTGCAGCGCATGCGCAAATTGGGCAGGGCGACGCTTGAAACACGGCAGCGCGCGCCGGGCATATGGCACTGCCAGGATGCAGAGCCGGCTGCTGCGTACCTGATCTGTAAGTCACGACGCCTAGCGCCGCAACCATGCTGCAGCATGGGTCAGCGGCAGCCGGCGGATCTGGCCAGGGTCATGCCGGCTCCACGACCGCCTGCGGCCTGCCCGGGCATGCCTGCCGATGCTAACTGACTGTCAGGAGCAGGAATAGGGGTGCAGCACTGCACGCACGCAGAACCACTCGCGTCATGTGGCCTGCCTTGAGCGAACAGGCTGCGGACGGCGGCACGCTGGGCCAGCCGAAGTGCTCGCCGTGCTCTACAGCTACGCAAAAACATGCTTTGCGGCCCGCACGCAGCTGCCGCTACAGCCGAGGCCTTCGAGGCGCGGCCGGCGGAGGCTCTCTAGGCGGCATTCGAAGCGAAAGCAACGTTATCTTCGCATTGCAGACTGCGACTGAAGTTTTGTTGAGTTCCAGGCCGCCCGCAAGGGGCGCGCAAAAAGGACCTCTGCGGCCGGGGGAGGAGGATCGACGGCCGGATGTCAAGGAGGTCGCAAAGCACTACACTCGAGCGGTACCGTCCAGTATTGGCCACGCGTGATAATAGCAGGCAAGCTTTCCCGATCGACACCAGCGAAAGCATTCGGCGCAATGCTGTCGACAGATGCCGGTTGCGAGATGAGAGCCGGCTGCAGGCCACTCTGTTTCGGACAAGGTTCGCTGGCTAGTGCGGGGAGGCGTGCCGGGCGTAATGACACGCAGAGCGGCCCTGCAGCATTCGCCGGGGTCGGCTGCTTTCTGGTCCCTGTACCGCAGCCCGAGCAGCAGTGTGGTGCCAGCGATGTGCATCTGGCCAGCACCTGCCTAGCAACGCGATGATCAATCTTCGGTGCAACACATAGAACCGAACTCCCCAAGTCGGCTAGATGTGCGGCTCTGAAGAAAAGCAGTCGGGAAGCGCGAAAAATGAGCCCGCCAGTTGGCAGAGTGTACATCAATGGTTTGCCCCACAACAAGAAGCAATTTTGTCCAGCACCCGCACCCCACCCCTCTGGACCGCGGCAAGCGTGCAGCCAACCCGCAGTCAGACTAGACGCTGAGGCGCAGCATGCAAATTGCGACGGCATTCTCAGCGCACGAATGTGCCGCCGTCAATTTTGATGCTGCAATGGGGATACTGACAAGCCAACGCCGCGAGGCCATGTGTGGACTGGTGTTGCAATCTGATGGAAAGCAGGCCCGGTTGCCCGGCATCCCCCGTCGCATGCTGAGAGCACACCTGACGTCAGATTGCGCTAGACAGAGCTCGCAACCGACGAGTCGCAAACGACCATTTTCTCGGGTCTGACAGCCCCCCCTGACCCAGCCGTGCTCTCATCAAATCTAGACAGCATACAAGGCGATACAAGCAGCAGCAAGACTATACAAGGTATGAACACGGCGTAGTATACGCCGCTAACCCACCAAGGCACTTGCAAGATCTATCAAACGTCTGCAGCCGCCAAGCAGCCCGGCGCTGACGGCAGCAGCTGCTTTCGTCGTTGTGCTGGCGGGGCTGCATGCCACAGAGCTGCACATGCTGTTGGGGGTGCCGCTCACGGCGAGGGACGCAGGGAGGAGCTGCATGTCCCGACAGCCCGGCTGCAGCTCCGGCTCACGCTCCCAGGCTCGCATGCCTCCGACGGTGCTGCTCTGCAAGTCGGGCAGCAAGGCAAGGAGCCGAGATTGAACTGGCAGCTGCGCTGGCACGTGCGTGCTCGGCCCTTCTGTCCTCGCCATCATTGCCGGTAGCAGCTCGAGTCTGACTGATGCCCTGCTGCACTGGGCGCCACGACGCAGCATGAGGCCCGCTGCGTCAGCACTGATGCCCGTGCCTGCAGCATTGGCATTGACCGAGTGCATAGTCAGCAATTATTCAGGCTCACAACTGCCACAGCGATCCCATAAGCAGCGGCTAACAGTCGCCAGTCGCTGCAGCGTACACCCAGAGGGTCCGAGGGTCATCCTTGCGACACGGATGCTGCTCACTGAGACCAGGATCTGGGCATAGCGTCCAAGAACTGCTGAGTTATTGCTGCGACGTAATGGCTTCACAGGGCGAGCCACGACGCACAGCGGCTGATAGGCTGGTAGGCTGATGCTGGCATCAATGGCTGGGCTGCAGCAGCTGGGTGCCAGCAGCCAACATCAATGCCATGGAGCCCTGGCTCAAACCCTAGGGTATTGAGAACATCTTTGGTTTGGCGCGCCTGTGGTACATGTGCGCTCCCAGGTACTCCATGTGATCCGCGATGGACGTGCACAGGCCCAGGTAACAGACGCTGTTGTGGCACGTCGGGTCCTCGCCGCTATCATCGCACACGCCGATGATGGTCGGCCCCTGGGGGAAGGTGACCACCCATATCTGCGTCAGCGGCAGCGATTTTCTGCTCAGAGTCCAGGCCACAGAGACGGGAGCGCAAAGAGCAACGCATCCTCAGGGCCGCCCAAGGCCGTGATCGCCTCGAGTGCTGCTGGGATTGAGGGCAAGCTCAAGTTCAGCCTCAATATGGCAGAGCAAATGATCCATAGGCCTGCTAGTGGCACAGGTGGGTGCGCAACCTCAGGACCGCACCTCCCGCGGGACGTGATGGAAGCCCATCAGCTGGATGGGCACGGACGGCACGATGTCGCGGTTGTGCGTCACCCGGAAGCTCTCCTGCAGCGTACCAGACTGCCCGTGAGCCCTCTGGCTGACACTTGCAGCAGCACTCCGTTTGCAGGTCACGGCATGACATTCCTTGTGGCAAGTGGTTGCAAAGAGCTTGGCTGTACACTGCACATGATTCTCGAGAAGTCATGCCGGGCAGCGGCGGCGGAGGTGCGTGAGCACCAACAAACAGACAGCAACTCGCCTTGATCTCGTTGTCGAAGAAGGTCGCAAAGACATCGTTGCCGACCCGCGGCGAACCGAAGGTGTACACCCTCACGTCCTCCAACCCGAGCGTGAACTGCACAGGGTACGCACCATTCAGTTTGGCAACACAGCACTATCAAGCGAGGCAGGCAGGGCGCTGCTCAGGATGCTCCCACAAGTTGCTCACAGCTCATAGTGAGATGGACGGTACCACTCAGGTTGACAGCATTCTGACTCCAACCGGCCTGAGACCTGACTCAATCCGGCAGCCGGGTGAAAGCTGACACCGCGCGTCCAAGCTGATCCGGGGCAATGTCAACAAGTCGCGTGCTGAAAACTCAATGCAAGGGCTGGGTGTATGACCGACCTTGAGGTCCAGGGCGCAGATGGTGGCCATGGCGCTGCCCATGGAGTGGCCGAGGATGTACCAGGGCTCCCCCGGGTAGTCCGCCTCCAGCTGCCACGCCGCCTCCGTGATGTTGGGCTTCAGGCTGCTGGCGTTGTACGAGAAGAAAAACCCTGCACCGCGGCGCAAATTCGAGTTAAATCTCAGTTTCTATTTTCCAAAACAGACTGAATTTTGACACTGTGTTTCGAGGGAAGAGACTACCGTGTCTTGTTGGTGTCCCTTCCCTCAGCAGCTTGTGTGCTGCAGGCTGCCGCAGCAGAGCCGCAGAAGCTGACAATCCCAGAGTGCGTTTTGATATTGTGGGGATCCTTACCCACAATACAAAACGTGACATCGCTGTCATTTGGTATGTCGCGGTCAATTGCCACGCCGATAGGCGGGAAGGTGCGATCCGGCTGCGGTGGAGCCGAGCTGAGCCAAGCCCAGCGCAGGCAGGGAACATGGGGCACTCCCGCTGCTGTGCAGCCACAATGCGCAAGGCTGCAGGCGGGTGGTGTGCCTCGGTTGCCTGCACACGCATGTGGACCCACTACAGGATTTTGCAGCCTGCGTGCGAGGGCCGCACCCGAGTGCACGAGCGCGCCCTCCGCTCCCGGGAACGGCAGCCCGAAGTCGGACCGCCAGAAGCGCATGTTCTCTGCCCAGTTGTACCAGCTGTGCGAGTCCGTCCCGCGGAACGCCACCACCTGCGACGGAGGCCGCCCCAGGATGTTATCGCAGAGACTTTGTTCAGTCCCTATCAAAGGACAGTCAGCTTCAAGAAGTTTTGAGTCAATATAGTTTGCTCCATTAGATTTATGTGTGGATTGATTGGCTTACAAATGAGCTTTTGGAACTCTTAGCCCCTACCAGACGATGCTACCGTCATAGCTCAGCCTGCTTACAGTTCTGCTGTGCTGCGAAGACAGCCTCGCAGATCCCAAATGGCTGCGACCCTGCTAAACCCAAGAGGAGCAGTTGCGAGCAGGCGCCATATGTCATGGTCTCGGCTGCAGTCGTCTTGGTCGAAAAGCAATGACAATGCGTTGCATAATCGCACATAAGGAAGGAGCGCGCCTTGGCTCCCAGCACCGGCGAGTGGCCGATGAAGGCAAACAAATCCCAGATGTGGTCATCGATCATCTTGTACAGGGTGAACCCCGTGGCCGTGCCGTTGCACCTGTTTGCACACAGTTGAGAGCCTCACGCACACGTGGAAAGGCACATTTCGACACCTAACAAGACATCTAGAACGACTCCGATGCCACCGACTCAAACTCATCTGCCTGTACCTCAGTACAAGCACGCAGGGCACGATCGCAACCGCACGCAGGTTCGCTTGCTGCCGCGGAGAGCATATTATGCACCGCAAAATGCAGATCTGAGGGCAGCAGACAATGCCCTCGGCAAGATACTCAACGCAAACGCGAGCAAGGCGCGGCAGCAAGCTCGCTACAAGGACCACAGACGCTGGCACCCCTGAATCTCGAATCATCCGCTCACCGGGTGCAGTTCCAGTGCGCCACGTTGTTGTGGTTGCAGTAGGCGATGGAGTTCATGTGCGCCAGCGCCGAGGCGATGTTCACGTCGAACTGATGCTCGTGCGTGTGGTTGTCGCGCTGCCGAGCCGCGTTCTCCTGCAGTGCTGGAATGTTGTTATCATAGCTCATAAATTTATGCTCACACTGTGCACTATACAAGCATGGAGTAAGGGGGCGCACCGCTGCCGCGAGCCCACAACACGAGGGAGTAAGTGCCAAGTGGGGGTGCGAAGCGGGGGCCAAGTGGGCTGCGTATGGTGAGGGCATTCGGACGGGCGTATGTGATATAACGAAGTCGCACCTCGGCTGCCATCATCCAGGCGGTGTCCACGGACACAGTCTTGGACCAGTGCGACCAGTTCCAGGAACGCATGCCGTCGGTGCCCGGATCAAACTGCGGCGCAGTCCCGCCGCCGCCGCCGTCGATGCTTCCGCCGGCCCTGCTGTCGGTCGGAGCGCCTCCGTGCGGCTGCCTGTGCCCCGCGTCGTGCCGGGGGCGGCGGTCACCACTGCCGCTCCCCTGCTTCCAGCGCTCTGCCCTCTCTGCGGCCGCCTGTGGCGGCCATGTGTTGCATCACCGCTGTCATGTGTGGGGTCGATCCAGTGGAGATCCAGCAGCTTGCCCGAGGCCTCTAGCGGTGACACTTGCGACGATGCGCAGCTTGACCTTGCGGAGCCCTGACAGCCTGAAAACTTTCACGCAGAGGAGTGTCTTCGTCGATCAGCGCCAGCGGCAGGTGGACGTGTGTTTCAGCGATGTTATGTATGGCATCAGAGTTGGGACTCGTTCAGCACCCAGGCAGCTGTTTCACCTAGCCTCAGGCGCTGACAGCTGCGTGGTGCCAGAACAAAAAGCCCTGGCAGCCCAATATCATACTCCCCGTCATGAAGTGTCTCTGTCCCACAGCACGCAGGTGCGCACCTCGAGCGCCGCCGCCGAGAGCTGGCGAGCCCCGTGCACGTCCCGCCGCCGCCAGAGGCCCCGCACCAGCTCCCCCGCCCCGCACAGCCGCTGCCACAGCGTCGGCTCGGACGGCCCTGAAAGTGCTGCCCGCTGCCGCCGCGCGCCCTCCCGCAGGTACGGCTCCCAGGCCGACCCGCGGGCGGGCTGCTGTACCTGCTGCTGCTGCTGTGCTGTCGCGCTGCGGGCTGACCGCCAGAGTCCATCCCGAGCGCCCGCCTCCCGCCTGGAGTCAGATGAACATCAGCATGTTATGGCTGGCACCAGCTTCACAAAGCACCACGGACAACGCCGCGCACATGCCTTGCGGTCAGCCAACGTTCAGCAATGAGCATCGTTGGGCTCATCGCGAAAACACAACACAGTGCGGGAAGGTGTCTGTGCTCCTGTGACAGCGAGAAGCTATGCCGAGCAGACCCACCTCAGCCCTCTGCCATCGGAACCCCTCCGATCAGCATCCGGTAGCGCGCCGGCGTTGCGGCGCCCCGTGCCATCTGCTTTCGCAGCCCCTGCCTCTGCCCAGGCGGTCTGGTGCTGTGCTGGCTGGCCACCCGCTGTGCCCTGCGCTGTTTGCCGCTCTGGCGCCGCGAGACGCCACCGATCCCGTGCCTCCGGCCGGAGAGCATCCGCACCTGCACGCTCACGGACGGTACATCAGGTGCGCGTGTTCAGCGCGCCATCCTTCGGAGGTGCGCCAACCCTGATGCTGACATTTATCTCAGCCACCGCAGGCTGTACACGGTGGCATGGGGGTGGACACCATCAGAACGTTAAGAGCCACTGCACCGCTCTTGCAACAGTACAGAGGACGTCACGAATGAGCAGCTGCAGTCCTGGCACATCTCTGCGCTGCGCCGGAACCGGCATAGTGGGAGGAGTCGTGCTCACGGCGCATGACAGCATGGCAAAGGGAGGTAAGCGCTCCGCACCTGCTAGGACGGCGAGCAGCAGGCACAGCGCCGCGGCGAGGCGCATAGGCGAGGAACGGCGGGGCCCGCCGAAGGCCCTGGTCCAGATGTTTTTCCACGTAGACAGGTTGACAGGGGGGAGGGGCGCGGGGTCCAGCTGCGCCTCTGTGCAAACCGCGACCAGCCGAGGGCGGGAGTCGGTAACCAGCGACAATGCAGGTGCAGGGGACCACTGTCTGGGAGCAAATGCGGGCAAAGCCTATATGCTCACTCGAGATTGGTGCAAACTGCACGCTAAGGCTCTGTAATTCGCTCTGCAGTGCCACCCACCATGATTCCCTTTTGGCGTCATTGGTGTCCTTGGTCGTCAATGTGCGATTTGCGGGATGCATAGTAGCAGCAACGAGGCTATTTGCACTTTCAGCTCGGGCTTGCCGTGCATCCTGCATCTGCGGAGAGTTGAGCCTGGCCTCCGCCTGATGCCTCTGTCCCGGGACGACGATCAAGACCCCTTCACAACCGCCGCCTCCCCCCTTCCCCGGTCTTTTCCCAGTGGCAGGGGCCCACTCAGCACCAGCACAGCATGTGGGCAAGGGAGCTTCACGATCCGTGTGACGCTATGCAAATACCGAATGTACGCCACGCATCCAGGATGGGCCGCTCAGCGAATGGCTTTGTCTGACAGAGCGCAACGTCGGTAGATTGGCACTCGTGATTGAGTTTCATCTGAGGCGTGAGAAACCGGTGCCGTTTCTGCCGCTTGACGATCCAGTGAGTGCGGGCCTGCGGCGGGGTGCTCATGGACAACAGGTGTCTCAACCGGGTCGCGACTGGCGCCAGCGTCGGTGGCGCACTCGGTGCTTCTATAGGTGTGTTCCGGCATGCAGCACCTGTGGCAGCACCATGCGTGCGTGTGCAGTAGCTCAGTAGGCCGGGCTGTCCGGGCAAGGTCTTCACCCGGTTGCTCCCGTGGATCACTGTGCATATGAGGTCCCGCAGCACACGGATGTCGCCTGTTGTGCGCGCAGGCGCGCTGTATGGCACATACGAGGCATTCCGATACCAGGTTAGTGAAGTTCACTC
>JAABUX010010061.1_pt1 | contig 10625 bp, 9 predicted proteins | sample 5561851 | NCBI WGS metagenome assembly JAABUX01 (sample SAMN10711883, study PRJNA513361) | rock metagenome | isolation source: Antarctica rocks | place: Antarctica: Victoria Land, Richard Nunatak red sandstone | collected 2016-01-03 | reverse complement strand
TCGTCGTAACGGTGCAGCTCCTCCCGGTCGAGGATCGCGATCGCCGCGTCGCCCAGCCGGGTCTCGGACGGCAGGACCAGAGCCGGCGACGTGCCCATCGCCGACAACGGTCGCCGGGACCAGACGCTGCGGCCGAAGCCGAGCGGGCCCACCATCACCAGCTCGAACAGGGGGCGGCTCACAAGACGGACGAGAGAGCCGTCGGTCACCACAACGCTCGACAGCATCTCGTCACCGCGAAACAGCAGGTCGACCTGTCCGGCCGTGGTCACCGCATCGACGACGACCGCGGCCTGGGCCAGCTCGCCCAGGGTGACCGCCATCGCGTCGCGTGCCGCGGGACGGCGCTGGTCGGTGGGGGGACGACGCTGGACCGGCAGGTGATCGGTCATCGGCACAGTGCTCACCGGGCGGGCTCCCTGGCATCGACGGCGATCTCGCCTGTGCACTCGACACAACGGACACGCGACCTGAGGGGAAGAGTGGCCTTCGTGACGCATCTGAACGTCGAGATCAAGGCCCGGTGCCATGACCCGGATGGGACGGTGACCCGCCTGCTGGCCCTCGGTGCCCGTCTGGAAGGCGTCGACGCGCAGACCGACGTCTACTACCAATGCCACAGCGGCCGGCTGAAGCTTCGTCGGGGATTATCGAGAACAGCCTGATCAGCTATCACCGTCCCGACGAGAGCGATGCCAGCCCGTCCAGGGTGGAGCTGGTCGAGCTGCCGCCCGACCGGTCGATCGACCGTGTCCTTGATGCTGCGCTCGGCCGGGACGTCGTCGTGGACAAGCGCAGGCACCCCTGTGGATCGCGAACGTGAAGTTCCACGTGGACGATGTTGCTGGCCTCGGGACCTTCGTGGAGATCGAGGCGATCGACCGGGACGGCGGTCTGGGTGAAACGCGGCTGCGCGAGCAGTGCGAGCGCTTCCGCCGGCTGCTCGGCATCGAGGAGGCCGACCTGGAGGCGCGCTCCTACAGCGACCTGCTCCGGGGGCGGTAAGGCACCGACGAGGTCACGGCATGTCTTCAACCATCGGCGCAGCGGTTGTTAGGAATTTCGCTGGTTGAGTTCGGCCGTTCACCTGCAGACACCATCGTTTAAGCCGTGGCGACTGACCCTGGGCACGGGCAACGCCGTGCCCGCCACAGGGACCCCACCAGCGACGGCTCCACCCTCGTGGTACGCCTGCGACAGGCCTGGGAGCGCAGCCGCCCCAGGCGGCTCAGGAGCGTGCGGGCAGCTGTCGTCACGACGGGGCCGGCGGCCACGAGTGCCTGCCCTGCAGCGTGCTCCGTCAGCTGCACTGACCGGTGCCCCGTGCCCGAACGGCCCGCAGCCGGGCCTCATCTGATTAGGAGGCGGCCCTTCCATGCTGATCGACGGAGCATTCAACTTCCGTGACGCTGGCGGAGCTCGAACCACGAGCGGCCGTCCCATCGCCTCGGGGTGGCTCTACCGCTCCGGCAACCTAGACACGGTCACGCCTGCCGGCTGGGTCGCGCTGCACCGGCTCGGTGTCCGCCGGGTCGTCGATCTCCGGCTCGACCGGGAGCTGACCAAGCCCCCGCTCGCCGCACCTGCACCGACGACCACAACCCTGCGGGCACCGGTGTGGGGCGGCGACGACCCCGGCGACGGGGTGCTGGAACGCCTGGCCAGGACAGGTGGGGTCACCCCGTCCGAGGCACTGCAGGCGTACGCAGACGACAAGGTGTCGGGCTACCTGCGGATCATCGAGCACGAGCCTCGGGCCATCGGCGTCGCCGTCGAGGCGCTCGCGGGTGCGGGAACGGACGCGGCCGTGCTGCACTGCGCGGCGGGCAAGGACCGCACCGGCATCGTCATCGCCCTGCTGCTGCTGAGCCTGGGCGTTCCGCAGGAGCAGGTCCGGCGCGACTACGTCAGCTCCCGCTCCGGCATCTCACCCGCCCGGATCGCCCGGTACTCCGCTGAGCTCGAGGCCCTGAGCGTGGCAGAGGCGGACTTCGCCCCGGTGTACGCGGCGCACCCACCAGCGTTGCAGGCCGCAGTCGCCCTGGTGGAACAGCGATGGGCGTCGGCCACGAGGTACCTGCTGGGACCGGCAGCGGTCCCTGCTGACCAACTCGCGGCGCTCCACCGCAGGCTGCTCGGGCCGTCGCGCAGCGGCTGCGGTCAGCCCTGAGGGCCGCGGGCGGCGATGCCCGTCGTCACTAGCACGACCGTAGCGACGACGACGAGGACCAGCGCCGTCGCGGCCCCGACGTCCGCCGGCGTGCGCCGGTGCTCGCGCAGCGTGGTGGGGGTCGGCACGGCCCCAAAGGCGCGGGAGTCGGCGACCATCGCCATCGTCGAGGTGGAGCGCAGGGCTCCGATGAGCAGCGGCACCGTTACTGCGGGGATGCAGGTCAGGACCCGGCGGGCGTAACCGGGCAGTTCCCAGGGCCTGCGCCAGCGCGGCCGGCTGAGGTCGAGGCCGCGCACCTCGACTGCGCGCAGCAGGACAGTCATGCGGGTGAGGAGCTCGGGCAGGAACCGCAGTGCGACCCCGAGGGCGAACCCGGCCTTGGCCGGCAGGTGGAACTTGCGGAAGGCCCAGACGAGGTCGGCCGGCGTGGTGGTCAGGACGATCATCAGCGACGCCGAGGTGCTGACGAGCAGGCGTCCGGACTGCTCCCCGCCGTAGGCGAGCCCACTCAGGGAGATGCCGGGCGTGCCCATCCAGCTGATCGCGGACGGGAAGGCGACGTCGACCGCGACGTTCCCCGAGGGCGAAAGCGCCGGATGAAAGAGGGCCTGCCGCCACACGATGGCCAGTGCCGGCGCGATGGCCATCGTCAGCACCGCGCGTACCCGCGCAGCTGAGGGCCTGAGCACGAACCAGGGCAGGAGGGTCACGGCGAGCAGGCCGAGGACGGCCTGCCAGCCAAGAAGCACACTGACCGAGGACATCACGAACGGGTAGACCACCTTGATCCGTGGGTCGAGCCGGTGGACGGGCCCGTCCGAGGCCTCGAAGGAGAACATGCTTCGGAGGCCACCAAGCCCCACGAGCTTGACGAACGCGAGCGGCAGGACAACGGGGACGAGGAAGACGGCCACATAGCCGACCAGGGTCCGGCCGAGCAGCGACCCGGACAGCGCGTGGGTCATGAGGCGGCCGCCGGCACCGGCGGGCAGAGCCGGCGAGCGAGCTCCTCGACGGTGAGCGCGACCCGGCGAAGGGGCGAACCCGCGAGGCGAGCGTGCAGGTCAGCCACCGGAGGAGGGACCAGGTGCGCCCGGCGCAGGACGTCGGTCTGGGCGAAGACCTCCGCCGGTGGCCCGGCCGCGGCAACGCTCCCGTCAGCCAGGACGGCCATGCGCGTGGCGTATGCCGCGATCACCCGCATGTCGTGGCTAATCATCAGATAGGTCATCCGCTCGCGGTCGCGCAGCTCCTGCAGGAAGCCCAGGATGGCCCGCGCGTGCCCCTCGTCCTGGCCCGTCGTCGGCTCGTCCAGCACGAGCCCGTGCGGTGCCTGGACGAGCAGGGCGCCGATCGCCAGTCGTTGCCGCTGGCCAGCGCTGAGCGTGAAGGGGTTCGCCTCACGCCGGTCGGCAAGGCCGGTGATCTCCAGCAGGGTCTCGAGCCGTCCCGCGCCGTCCCGGATCGGGCCCGTGCGTCGCCCGCGGCGGTGCTTGAGGCCGAAACCGAGCTCGTCCTTGACGGTCGCTGTGAACAGCATCGAGTCAGCCGACTGGAACAGGTAGGCCAGTCGGTGGATCTGGCGCGACACGTCCGACGTGTCGACGCGGTGTCCGTCCAGCACGACCCGACCCGAGGCAGGAGCACGAAAGCCCATGGCCAGTTCCGCAAGAGACGTCTTGCCCGAGCCGTTCGCCCCGGCGAGGGCGAGCCACTCCCCCTCCTCAACGGTCAGGTCGACGCCTTCGAGGACGGATCTCTGCTCGTAGCTGACACCCACCCCCTCGAAGGCCAGCAACGGGGCCTGCCGGTCTCCCAGGGCTGGTCCAGGAATCTGGCGAGCAGGGTCTGCCAGAAGCGCCGCACCTGGATGCTCAGCAAGGGCTTGGTGGGCCTCTGCGACCGACAGCGGTGGCCCCGCCGGGAACAGGTGGGGCAGCAGCAGGCCGAGGCGGACCATCTCCGGTACGCCGACCCCGAGGTCCGACCAGCAGGCGGTGTCCCGGAACGCGGCTCGCGTGGGGCGGTCAAGCACCACGCGTCCGCGGTCGAGCAGCAGGACCCGGTCCACCCAGGGCACGACCTCGTCGATCCGGTGCTCGATCAGGACCACCGTCATGCCCCGTTCCCGGTTGACACGGTGCAGCACCGCCAGCACGTCCTGAGCGCCGGCGGGGTCGAGGTCCGAGCACGGCTCGTCCAGGACGAGCACCTCCGGATGCATCGCGAGGGTCGCGGCGATGGCAACGCGCTGCTTCTCCCCACCCGACAGCGCTGTCGTCGCCGCCGAGCGCAGCCCCTCGCACCCCGTCATCGCCAGCGCCTCACGCACCCGTGCGGCGACGACCTCGCGTGGCAGACCCAGGTTCTCCGGGCCGAAGGCGACCTCGTTCTCCACGGTGGGGGTGATGAGCTGGCTCGAGGGGTCCTGGAAGACCATGCCGACCCGCTGCGCGACGTGCTGCGGTTGGAGCGTCCTCAGCTCGGCCCCGTCGAGCTGCACCGAGCCGGAGAAGCGGCCGGGCACCCGGGCGGGGACGAGGCCGCACAGGGCGAGGGCGAGGGTCGACTTGCCGCAGCCGGACGGCCCGGCGACCAGGATGACCTCGCCGGCCGAGACGGTCAGGTCCAGCCCGTCGAGCGCCGGCTCGGCGGCACCGGGGTAGCGGAACCTGAGGTCTCGAACGACGAGGTCGGCCATCTAGCCGTGACCGCGGTCGGAGGCCCGGCGCCTGAGAAGGAGCAGGGCTGCGGTCACCAGCAGCAGGATCCCGGCTGCGACGAAGACGGTGGCGGCGTCGGACATGTGGAAGTTGTTCGTGGAGTCCGAGCCGTAGCCGGAGACCGACATGTACGTCGCGTCCGCGGCCAGCAGCACCGTCAGCACCGCGCTGATGACCGCCATCCGCATCAGGCCCTGGCGACGCCGCTGCTGACCGGTCCCGCTGGCGGGACCGTGCCCGTGGACGGTCATCGCACTCGTTCCTTCTGCGGCCGCTGGCCGCTGGTGTCGTTGGCGGGTTCGAGGAGGTCATCGTCGGCGTAGCCGGCGTCGGGTCGCACGGTCCGGGCGATACGCACGGCCAGGGGTGCGGTGATGCCCGCCTCGATGCTGTTGCCGATGGTGTTGAGGATGACGTACACGACGATGGCGCCGCCGGTCTTGGTGATGCCGCTGAGCAGCGGGGTGATCACCGCGGACTGGGCGGCAGTCGCCGGGAAGGCGCGCAGCGCACCGAGGACCAGGCCGTCGACGACCGCTGGCACGCCGGCACTGCTGAAGACACGACCACGTCGGTAGAGGATGTACAGGTCGAGGAAGACTCCCTGCAGCAGCCCGTAGGGCCAGAAAAGCGGGCTGGACTCCGAGCCGCCGTAGAGCAGCTGCATCAGCAGGAAGTTCAGGAAGACCATGGCGGTCGCGGCGCCGGGTTTGCGGATGACGGCGATCCCGATCATCAGCAGGAACATGTAGGGCAGGTCGTTCACCGCAAGGTTGTGGGCGTACGGGATGCCCTGCACCAGCGGCGTGACCAGCTGGTCACCGATCAGGTTGTCGTAGACCTCCAGCAACACGCCCATGATCGCCACGACGAGGATGTCCTGGGTGCTCCAGCGCCGGTCCGCAGCCAAGGACTGCCCTGTCGGTACTGCTTTGCGGGTGTGTCGCAGCACGACACCGATGACGGCAAGGCACACGACGACGATCGCGACATAGACGACGACGTTGACCGCGAATGGGAGCTGGAAGGCCGCCTGACCCGAGGTCGAAGCGGCGAGAAGATGGCCTTTCATGAGCATGGGAGCTCCTCAGGGAAAGGGGGTTGGCGATGGGAGATTAGGCAGCGGCAGGTGAACGGCCGTGACACATGACGTGACGCCTGGGTGAGTGGCACACGAAGTCACGCGTAATGGCGGATGCATCCGCCCGTCCCGGCCGCTCCGGGCCGGATGGCACGACGTTGATGACCGCCGCCGGACCATCGCCACCTGGGACCGATCCGTACTCGCCGTGCTCAATCGCGCGACCCGCGGCCCTGGGCGCGTTCGAGCCCACACCCCCACTACTGCATCCCGAACCCGCACCTGGGTCAGTCGTGCCGTCAGGGTCGGTGATCCGCCGCAGCTAGGAAGAAGCTTACCGTCTGAACCCGTTAGATTCCTTGGGGCCGGCCGTGTCCGTCTAGGACGGATACTCCGGGAGGGGTCCGTGACTTGCTCTGAGCGCTGGCGGGGAACCGGGGTCAACGCGACCCTTCACCTTCGCTGTCAGGACTGGGTGCGCGGCGCCAGTCGACGAACTCTCGCCGTTGGCTCAGTTACTTCGTGCTTGATCGCGCGGCATGCGGCTCGTGGCGGTTCGGAGTTCGCCTAGTGGTTACCTCGCGGACACCCCTGACCGCCATGGTTGGCGCATGCCTGCCGTCGACGAGAGTCGAGCGGAGCCAAAGCACGACGCTCGGCCGCTCGAGCGGCTCCGGCAAGCCTGGGTTCGGCGGCGCCTGACGGTCCGGGACCGTGAGGACTCCTGCCGCCACGACGGTGCAGGTGGACACGAGTGCCTTCCGTGCAGTGTGTTCCGGCAACTGCACTGAACCGGCGATGACGGTCCTTTGCCTGACATCCTCCGGATCGTGACGCTCATATTTCTCGCGCTGCGACAGTCGGGCCGACCCTCACGGCGCCCCGTGTGCACCGCAGCCTGATGCTCGGGTTGAAATCCCTACCCGTAGCAGCGTTGTGGCTCGTGGTCCACGTGCTCCCCGTCGCAGTCGCACGAGTCGCATCGTTCGCCTGCGAGCCGTATGCGGCTTTGAGTTCCTTCCGAAGCGCTTCACGATGGGGTCGGACTGCGCCCGATGACTGTTGAACGTCACATGACCTACCCAGGTGCGCGAGCCCGCACGATCCATAGAACGCTTCGGCGAAAGCTCGAGCAGCGCCTGCACCCTGCTGGCCACGTGGGCGACCCGGCGGATCGAGGAAGAGGCATCCGTCCCAAATCCCAACGGGGGGCGTCGGCTGGGCGGGCCGCGCGCAGGGACTGACTAGGGCCGCCGATCGCCCTGCCCTTCCTCCCTCCAACCCCAGCCCCAGGCCCAGGCCCAGGCCCAGTCACCAGCTGTTCACCTTCACGACACCGCTATGCCGTTCAGTACGGGCCGCTCGTCACCTAGCGTCCGTAACGGCCGTTACTTCGCCTCAGTGTACTGGGGTGTCTCATCGAGGAGACTCATGTCCCGACGTGTTGTCACGGTTGCTCGGCTCGGTGCCGCAGCAACCGCCGTCGCGGTGCTTGCCGGGTGCGGCAGCTCAACAACGGCAAAGTCCACCTCCGGGGCGCCCGGCGCGTCGAGCGTGCCCAGTAGCGGTCAGACCTCGTCGACCGCGACGACGTCCGGGTCGACACCGCTCGTCGTCTATTCCGCTCAGGGATACGACGCACCGGTGACGAAAGCGTTCACAAAGGCGACCGGAATTCCGGTCAAGCTGGTGGACGACAGCACCGGTCCACTCCTCACCAAGGTGGCTGCGGAGCGAAACAACCCGCAGTGGGGCGCCCTGTGGGTCGACGGCGACACCGCCTTTGCCTCCCTCGACAAGCAGGGTCAACTACTCCCCTACGCGCCGCCCGTTCAGCTGAACGCAGCGGGGCAGGCGCTCGTCCCGGCCGACCATTCCTACGTGCCTGTAAGCACGACCGTCATGGCAGCAATGATCTACAACGCGGCGAAGGCCCCCGGTACACCGGCGACCTACCAAGACCTGCTCTCGCCCCAGTACAAGGGCCTGGTCGGCATGAACGACCCGTCTCAGTCAGGCCCGACATACCCCTTCATCGCCGGCTTGATGAACCAGCTCGGCGGCCAGTCGGGCGGCGTCGCGGCGGGTGAGAACTACTTGCGCCAGCTCAAGGGCAACGGCCTGCACGTCTTTCCCACAAACGGGGACACGCTGCACGCCCTGGAGACGGGTCAGATCTCCTACGGGCTGATTCAGAGCTCGGCTGCAGCCGGCGAGGTGGCGAAGGTCAAGAAGTCTTCCGCGTTCGATCCGCGGGTCGTCTACCTTCCCAAGTCCACCCTGCTGCCTGGCGTGATCGGTATCGACAAGGCGGCACCACCCGCCGTTCAGGCAGCGGCCAAGCAGCTCGTCCAGTTCGTCCTGTCGCCAGCAGGCCAGCAAGCCATGCAACAGGGCGACCCCAGCGGAGACTCCCTGTTCTGGCCAGTCGTTCCGGGCGTCAGCCCGCTGCCTGCTCTGCCGCCGTTCCCGGCATACCAAAAGATCGACCCGTACTTCTGGGGCCCGTTGGAGAACCAGGTCAATACATTCTTCGACAGCACCATCAAGTAGGGCGCAACGATGACCGCTGCTGGCTCCCCACCAGCAGGCCGGCCCTGGACTGGCCAGCCCCGGTCGCCACGGGAAGCAGCTATGCTGCTCCGTCTGGCGCGGCTCAGGGGCGGCGGCCTGTGGATCATCTTCTGGTTGCTCATCGTAGGGATCCTGGTCCTGCCGATCCTGTTGTTCCTGGTGGTCGCGGTCAGCCCCCGCCTGTTGGGCCAGGGCGGGATGTGGTTCACCCTCGACGGCTTTCGGACCGCCCTACAGGGGACCTTCCTGCGCGGCGCCGTCGATTCCCTCCTCGTGGGAACGGCGGCCGGCGTCATAGCCACTGCTGCAGGCGCTTCCGTGGCGTGGCTGACGATCCGCACAGATGTCGCAGGGCGCCGCGTCTGGTCCGGCTCGATGTTCGTGCTGCTGCTTGCACCCTCCTACTTGATCGCCCTGGGATGGGAACGCTTGCTCGAACCGTCCGGGGTGCTCGACCTGTTGGGAGCCCCGTCGGCGGCGGCTCGGTCGGCGTTCTACGGCCCGCTGGGCGTGGTGTTCGTGCTCGCGGTGAAAGGTGTGCCCTTCGCCTACCTTGCGGTGTCCGGTGCGCTGCGGGGGCTAGGCGATGAGTTCGAGGCCGCCGCTCGTGTGCACGGGGCAGGCCGGCTGGCCGCGGGGAGGATCGTCGTCGCTCTGCTCGCACCCGCGTTCTGGTCGGCCTTCGCAATCGTATTTGCCGAGTCTGTCAGCGACTTCGGGGTAGCGGCGACCTTGGCCAACGACGCGCACTTCCCCGTCGCCACCTTCACCTTGTACAACGCAGTCGACAACTTCCCGGTCCAGTTCCCGGTCGCGGCCGCGGTCGGATGGGTGCTGATGGCCATGGCGGGGCTGGCCCTGCTCGCCCAGGGTTATGCCGTGCGCGGCAAGGCCTACCGAGTGCTGGGCGGTCGCACCCGACCGGCCCGGCGTCATCGGCTCAGTCGTACAACTGCCGGGGGCGCCGTTACTGCAATGATCTTGCTGCTCGTGGTGGGCCTGGGGATCCCTGCATTCGGGGCTGTGTCCGCTTCGCTCGTGAACGGCCTCGGCTCCCTGATCGGAGACCACTTCATCACCCTCGACAACTACACCCGCACGCTGGACAGCCCTGCCCTACGCGACCCGCTGCTCTACTCGGCGCGGCTGGCAGCCATCACCGCTACCCTGGCCGTCACCGTCGGCCTGGTCGCCGCCCGGCTGCTGTCGGTGCGTTCTCGCCGGATCAGCGGACGCCTTCTGGACCTGCTACTGCTGACCGCGGTGGCCTTACCGGGCATCGTGTTTGCAGCCGGTTACATCTTCACGTACAACCTCCCGCTGACGAACCGCCTCGGGCTGCACCTATACCAGACGTCGTTCCTGCTCCTCCTGGGGTATCTGGCGACCGCGCTGCCCACAACCTCCAGGGTCCTGCTGGGCAGCGTGAGCCAGGTGCAGGAGTCGTTGCGTGAAGCCGGCCGGGTACACGGCTCAGGTGCCTTCGGGTCGTGGCTGCGCACAGTTCTTCCGCTTCTGGCGCGGCCGCTCGCGGCGGCGTGGGTGCTGACGTTCGCCGCGACAATCCTGGAGTTGCCGGTCTCCCAGTTGCTCTATCCGCCCGGCCAGCCGCCGGTGGCTGTCGGCATCACGAAGGCGCTAGCCAACTACGACTACGGCGGCGGCACCGCCATGGAGGTCATCGCCATCGCGTTCACGCTCGCTGTCGTCGCCATGGTGTGGCTGGCCTTCCGCCTGCTTGCGCCGGTGGGTTGGCGACGGATCGGGTCGTCCGCGTGAGCACCGAGACCGTTTCAGCCGGCCAGCGGGGACACCACGTCGAGGTTAGGGGTGCGACGAAGCGCTACGGTGCCACCACTGCCCTGTCCGAGGTCAGCTTCGCCGTGGAGCCTGGGCAGTTCCTGGTGCTCCTTGGACCATCCGGCTCGGGCAAGTCGACGCTGATCCGCAGCATCGCCGGTGTTGAGCGCTTCGACACCGGAGTGCTGCTGCTCAACGGCAGCGTCGCAGCCGACGGGCGGCACCACCTTCCGCCGGAGCGTCGTGACCTCGCGATGGTCTTCCAGGACTACGC
>JAABUX010010060.1_pt1 | contig 10626 bp, 8 predicted proteins | sample 5561851 | NCBI WGS metagenome assembly JAABUX01 (sample SAMN10711883, study PRJNA513361) | rock metagenome | isolation source: Antarctica rocks | place: Antarctica: Victoria Land, Richard Nunatak red sandstone | collected 2016-01-03 | reverse complement strand
CGCCCTGCTCGGCCGCAGCCATCGGGCCACCGGGCCGAAGCAGCGCCTAACCGAAGTGATTGATCGCTCCCGTGCGATCCTCGGCATTCCCGCTGACTGGCGGCTCGGCATCGTGCCCGGCAGCGACACCGGTGCGATCGAAATGGCGCTCTGGTCCCTCCTGGGCGCCCGCGGCGTCGACGTGCTCGCATTCGAAAGCTTCAGCGAAGCCTGGGCCACTGACATCCTCAAGCAGCTGCGCCTGCCGGACGCCCGCGTGCTATCTGCCCCATATGGACGCCTCCCCGATCTAGATGCCGTCGACCCGGCGCACGACGTCGTTTTCACCTGGAACGGCACAACCAGCGGCGTCCGCATCCCCGACGCCGGCTGGCTCGAGCCAGGCCGTGCAGGCCTCGCGATCTGCGACGCAACCAGCGCTGCCTTCGCCATGCATCTCCCATGGGACCGGCTCGATGTCGTGACCTGGTCCTGGCAAAAAGTCCTGGGCGGCGAAGCGGCGCATGGAATGCTCGCCCTATCCCCGCGCGCCGCCGACCGATTGCTGACGTACAAACCGGCCTGGCCGTTACCGAAGCTCTTCCGCCTGACAAGCGGCGGCAAGCTCGCAGAAGGCATCTTCCGCGGCGAGACGATCAATACGCCCAGCATGCTCTGCGTCGAAGATGCGCTCGATGGCCTGCGCTGGGCGGAAAGCATCGGCGGCCTCGATGGCCTTATCACCCGAAGCGGGGCGAACCTGGCAGCGGTCAGGCGCTGGGTAGCTGAGTCGAGCTGGGCCGAGTTCCTCGCCAACGACCCCGCCACCCGCTCCTGCACGAGCATCTGCCTCAAGATCGTCGCCCCTTGGTTCACCCGGCTCGACGCTGCCGAGCAAGCGCGTGCAGCAAAGCGCTTAGCCGCGCTGCTGGAGTCGGAGGCGGTCGCGTACGACGTCGCCGCATACCGCGACGCGCCACCCGGCCTCAGGATTTGGGGCGGGGCAACGGTCGAGACCAGCGATGTCGAGGCACTGCTGCCATGGCTCGACTGGGCGCATGCGACCATCAGCGCCGGGCAGCGCGTGGAGGCCGCCTGATGCCTCGCGTCCTGATCAGCGACAAGCTCTCCCCCGCGGCCGTCGACATCTTCCGCGCCCGTGGCATCGAGACGGACGTAAAGACCGGTCTCAAGCCAGCCGAATTGCGGGAGATCATCGGCCAATATGACGGCCTCGCAATCCGCTCGGCAACGAAGGTCACACGCGAGGTTCTGGAAGCGGCTCCACTGCTCCGCGTAGTCGGCCGCGCCGGCATCGGCGTCGACAACGTCGACGTAAAGACCGCAACCGAGCGCGGCATCGTCGTGATGAACACGCCCCACGGCAACGCAATCACCACCGCCGAGCACGCCATCGCCATGATGTTCGCCCTGGCTCGGCAAATCCCGGAGGCCACCGCCAGCACCCGCGCTGGCAAATGGGAAAAAAACCGCTTCATGGGCGTCGAGCTCACCGGCAAAACCCTCGGCCTGGTCGGCTGCGGCAATATCGGCAGCATCGTCGCCGAACGGGCCCAAGGACTTCACATGAAAGTAATCGCTTACGATCCGTTCCTCGCCGAGACCCGGGCCGTCGCTCTCGGCGTCGAAAAGGTCGACCTCGCGACATTGCTTGCCCGCTCCGACCTGATTACCCTGCACACGCCCCTCACCGACGCGACCCGCAACCTGCTCTCCGCCGATGCCCTCGCTCAGTGCAAGCGCGGCGTGCGCATCGTGAACTGCGCCCGCGGCGGTCTCCTGGACGAAGCGGCGCTGGCCGAGACACTGCAATCCGGGCAGGTCGCGGGTGCCGCACTCGACGTATTCGAAACGGAACCAGCCACAGCAAGCCCGCTCTTCGCGCTCGAAAACGTCGTCTGTACCCCCCATCTGGGCGCCGCTACCACCGAGGCGCAGGAGAACGTCGCCCTGCAAATAGCCGAGCAGATGTCCGACTTCCTGCTCACCGGCGCGGTGACGAACGCGCTCAACATGCCGTCCGTCACCGCCGAGGACGCCCCGAGGCTGCGGCCCTACATGGAGCTCTGCCGGCTCCTCGGCGCCTTCGCCGGCCAAATGACTATCGCCAGCGAGGGCGCGCTCCGTAGCGTGCAGATCGAGTACGAAGGCCAGGCAGCCCAGCTCAACCACCGCCCGCTCACGGCGGCAACGCTCGCCGGCGTACTCGCGCCGGTGATGGCCGGCGTCAACATGGTGAACGCCCCAGTGCTGGCCCGCGAACGCGGCATCGCCGTCGCGGAGACGGCGCACGACCGGCCCGGCGAATATCAAACCCTGGTCCGCGTCAGCGTCACCACCGAAAACCAGACTCGCAGCCTATCCGGCACGCTGTTCGCCGGCAGCAAGCCGCGCCTGGTCGAGATCAAGGGCATCCCCGTCGAGGCGGATTTCGGGCGCCACATGCTCTACGTCACCAACCAGGATAAGCCCGGCTTCATCGGTCGCTTCGGCGCAACCCTCGCAGGCGCCGGGATCAACATCGCGACCTTCCATCTCGGCCGCGCAAGCCAAGGCGGCGACGCAATCTGCCTCGTCTCGGTGGACGAGCCAGTCCCGGAAAGCGTGCTGGCCATGGTGCGAACCCTCCCGCTCGTCATGCAGGCGACTCCGCTCGACTTTTGACCCCCCGGCCTGGATCAGGTAGGCCGACTGCGACATGGACCAACCCTCCTTTGCGCACGCCCTCCTGCCGGCAGGGCTGCGCGACCTGCTCCCGCCCGATGCGGAGACCGAAGCCACCGCCGTAGACGCGGCAATGGCGATCTTCGCCCAATTTGGTTACCAAAGAGTTAAGCCACCCCTACTCGAATTCGAGGAAGGCCTGCTCTCGGAAGCGGGAGCCGCGGTCGCCGAGCACATGTTCCGCATCATGGACCCGGAATCGCAGCGCATGCTGGGCTTGCGCGCCGATATGACGCCGCAAGTCGCCCGTATCGCCACGACGCGGCTCGCCGCAGCCCCCCGGCCGCTACGCCTCTGCTACGCCGGCCAATGCCTGCGCGTGCGGGGCCGCCAACTTGCGCCGGACCGGCAGGTAGCGCAGGCCGGCATCGAGCTGATCGGCAGCGACAGCGCCGCCGCCGACGCCGAGGTGATCGCCACCGCCGCCGAAGCGCTCAGCGTCGCGGGCGTGGCACGCTTCAGCGTGGACTTAACCTTGCCCCCCCTGGCCCCGGGGCTGCTCGACGCCCACGGCGTCACCGGGCACGCCAGGACGGCTCTGCTGCACGCGCTCGACCGCAAGGACGTGGCTGGCGTCGCGGCCACGGGCGGCGACCTCGCCCCTCTGCTCACAACCCTGCTGCAAGCCGCCGGCCCAGTCGGCCCGGCCCTCGAAGCCCTCTCCCGCGCGACCCTACCCGAGGCGCTCGACCCCCTGGTAGCCCAGCTCGCGGCGGCCGTAGACGCATTGCAATCCCGGGCGCCGGCGCTCCGGCTCACGCTCGACCCCATCGAGTTCCGCGGCTTCCGCTACCACACCGGCCTCTCCGCCACGGTATTCGCGCCCGGCCACCACGAGGAACTCGGGCGAGGCGGCCGCTATCTCTGCGGCACCGAACCAGCCGTCGGCTTCACCCTGTTCCCGGATGCGGTGCTCCGGGCCGCCGCACCCCGGCGCCCAATGGCGCGAGCCTTCGTGCCCTGGGACACCCGCCAAGGCGAAGCAGCCCGCTTGCGCAGCGCAGGCTACGCTACCGTCGCCGCCCTCGCGCCCCACGGCGACCCGGCCGCCGAAGCCGCCCGCCTCGCCTGCACCCACATATTGCGGGACGGCGCCGCCGTGCCGCTCGAAGGGGAGCGCTGAATGCCCAACGTCGCCGTGATCGGCGCCCAGTGGGGCGACGAAGGCAAAGGCAAGGTCGTGGATTGGCTGGCCAGCCGCGCGGATATCGTCGTTCGCTTCCAAGGCGGCCATAACGCCGGCCATACCCTCGTCGTCGGCAACGAGACCTACAAGTTGAGCCTGCTCCCAAGCGGCCTCGTGCGCGGCAAGCTCGGCATCATCGGCAACGGCGTCGTCGTCGACCCCGATGCGCTCTTCGCCGAGATCGGCCGCGTCCGCGCCCAAGGCATCGACGTGTCCCCCGAAACCCTGCGCATCGCCGAGAACGCCGTCTTGATCCTCCCCCTCCACGGCGCGCTCGACCGGGCGCGCGAGGAAGCCCGGGGCGACCGCCGCATCGGCACCACCGGCCGCGGCATCGGCCCCGCCTACGAGGACAAGGTCGCCCGCCGCGCCATCCGGGCCTGCGACCTCGCCGAGCCCGCCACCCTCGACGCCAAGCTCGACGAGCTGCTGCTCCACCACAACACGCTCCTGCGCGGACTCGGCGCCCCCACCTTCGACAAAGCCGAGCTGCGGGGTCGCCTGCTCGGCTGGGCGCCCCGGCTGCTCCCCTACGTCGAGCCGGTCTGGGAACGCCTCGACGCCGCCCGACGCGCCGGCAAGCGCATCCTCTTCGAGGGCGCCCAAGCCGTCATGCTCGACGTGGATCACGGCACCTACCCGTTCGTTACCAGCAGCAACACGGTCGCCGCGACCGCGGCGGCCGGCTCCGGGATAGGCCCGGCCGGCATCGGCTACGTCCTCGGCATCGCCAAAGCCTACACGACGCGCGTGGGTGCCGGGCCGTTCCCGACGGAGCTGCACGACGCCGTGGGACAGCGCCTCGGCGAACGCGGCCACGAATTCGGCACGGTCACCGGCCGGCCCCGCCGCTGCGGTTGGTTCGACGCAGCCCAAGTGCGCCAGGCCGTCAAAGTCGGCGGCGTGCAGGGCCTTGTGCTGACCAAGCTCGACGTGCTCGACGGCCTGCCAGAGCTGCGCATCTGCACCGGCTACGAAATCAACGGCACCGAAATGCGGCATCTGCCGGCAGGGCAGGGGGCCCAGGCGGCAGCACGGCCGATCTTCGAGACTATCGAAGGCTGGACCGGCTCGACCTACGGCGCCCGGTCCTGGGCCGCACTACCGGCCCAGGCTGCAAAATACGTGCGCCGCATCGAGGAACTCGTGGAGGCGCCCGTCACCCTCGTCTCCACCAGCCCCGAACGCGACGACACGATCTTGATGCGCGACCCGTTCGAGAGCTAAGCCGCCGCCAATTGCGGCGCCCGCGCCTGCACCGCCAGCCGCTGCTCGGCGACCTGCGCCTTCATCGCCTTCTGCAGCTTCTCGAACGCCCGGACTTCGATTTGCCGAACCCGCTCGCGCGAGATGTTATACTGCTGGGACAGCTCCTCGAGCGTCGTCGGATTGTCCTTCAGCCGGCGCTCGATCAAGATATGCCGCTCCCGCTCGTTGAGCGTCTTGAGCGCGCTGTTGAGCAACGCCTTGCGCCCCGTCAGCTCCTCGCGATCCGCAAGCGCACTCTCCTGCGTCTCGCTCTCGTCCACCAGCCAATCCTGCCACTCGCCCTCGCTATCGGCGCGGACGGGAGCGTTCAAGCTATGGTCGGGTGCAGCCAACCGCCGGTTCATGCTCACCACGTCGCCTTCCGGCACTGCCAGCATCCGCGCGATCTTCGCCACCTGCTCCGGCTGCAAATCTCCGTCCTCGATAGCCTGCATCTGGCCCTTAAGCCGGCGCAGGTTGAAGAACAGCTTCTTCTGCGCGGCGGTAGTACCCATCTTCACGAGCGACCAGCTATGCAGGATGTATTCCTGGATCGCCGCGCGGATCCACCACATCGCGTACGTGGCAAGCCGGAACCCGCGATCCGGATCGAATCGCTTGACGGCCTGCATCAAGCCGACATTGCCCTCGCTGATAAGCTCCCCTACCGGCAGGCCGTAGCCCCGGTACCCCATCGCGATCTTCGCAACCAAGCGCAAGTGCGAGGTCACGAGCTTGTGAGCCGCGTCCATATCCTCGCCATTGCGCCAGCTCCGCGACAGCGCCAACTCTTCTTCAGGCGCCAGCATCGGAAACCGGCGAATCTCCTGGAGGTAACGAGACAGGTTGCCCTCGGGAGCAACATTGATAACCGCAGCAGCCATGAACGGCTCCTTATTCGTCGCTTAAGCTCACATCGTCTATCCGCACATACGGGAAGACTAAGCCTCAGGTTGCGACTAATCATATAGAGGTGAGGAAATCTGCCATCACGTCCCGGAGATTGCCCCGAAGCAGCATGGCCCCGGACTGGCCTCGCCATGTCACCCGCACGACGATCACCGGGTCATACAGGACCCCAGCGGTCCTGTCAAGCTGAAGATGAAACCGGGCCAGTAGCAGCCCCAAGATCCTCGAACAGCGTCGTGAGATCGGCGGGTATCGCCGCCTCAAATTGTAGAAACTGTCCCGTCCGCGGATGCCTGAACCCCAGACTCGCGGCATGCAGCGCCTGCCGCGGAAAATCCAGCAGCTTCCCTCGCAATGCCGGCCCAACCAGCCGCGCCGCCGCCGGCACCCGGCGCAGGTAAACCGGGTCGCCCACCAGCGGATGGCCCCGCGCCGCCAGATGCACCCGGATCTGGTGCGTGCGCCCGGTCGCCAGCCGGCACTCGAGCAAGCTCACCCCCTGCCACGATTGCCGCACCCGGTAATGCGTCAGCGCCGCCTTGCCCCCGCGCGTGACGATAGCCATCCGCTTCCGATCCCGCGCATCGCGCCCGATCGCCCCCTCGATGCTGCCGCTCGCAGGCGTTGGCAGCCCCCAGCATAACGCCAGATAGCTTCGCTCGAGATCCCGCGCGGCAAAGGCGGCCCCGAGCGCAGCCAGCGCAAACTCGGTCTTGGCCACGACCATGACCCCGGACGTGTCCTTGTCCAGACGATGCACGATGCCAGGCCGCCGCTCGCCGCCAATGCCCGGCAGGGTGTCCCCGCAATGGCCGAGCAATGCATTGACCAGAGTGCCCGCCTCATTGCCGGGTGCCGGATGAACCACGAGTCCCGCCGGTTTGTCGAGCACGATCAGCTCGTCATCCTCGTGCAGGATCGCCAGCGGAATAGCCTCCGCGCCCGGCGTCGCCGGCACCGGCTCAGGCGGTAGCACGCAGTACCCGGCGCCAGCCCGCACGGCCGCCGCCGGGTCGCGCAACGGCACGCCATCGAGCAGGACGGCCCCAGCCTCCATCAAGGCCTTGACGCGGGACCGCGACACCGTGCCGATGGCCTGCGCCAAATAGCGATCCGCGCGTTCGCCTGCGGCGCCGGGCGGAGCCACGATGTGGAAAGGTTCGGTCATGGGTCCAGGGTTCGTGCGCGGTCTGAAGGTTGCGGTGGGCATCATGAGCGTGCTGATCGTGGCCGGAGTAGTCACGCTCGCCGTCCTGATCTCGAAGCGGATGTCGGGTCCACCCAGCCAGGTTACGAGGGCGGTGCTCGACGAACCCGCCGGCACCCGGCTGGCCGGAGCAAGCCTCGCGGGCGACCGCATGGCGGTGCAGCTCGCCGGCGGCGGCCCCGACCGGATCGTGATCGTGGACATCCGGAACGGGCGCGTGCTGGGCCGCATCGGTCTGACGCGATGAAGAAGGCGAACCTGCCAGAGAAAACAACAGAGAAAATATGCCCGGCCTGCGGACGGCCGTTCACCTGGCGCAAGAAATGGGCGCGCAATTGGGAGACCGTCCGCTACTGCTCCGACGCCTGCCGTAACGGCACCCGCGCGCGAGCGCTTGCGAAGCAGGACCGCCTGCGCTAGGAGCCCATGACGGTCGGTCCTGTTCGTCTAGAGGCCTAGGACACCGCCCTCTCACGGCGGTAACAGGGGTTCGAATCCCCTACGGGACGCCAATCGACACGCTTATCTGAGCCGAGTTCAGGGCCCGACCGGCCATGGTACTGACCGGCATCCTAAAGGGGAGGGGTCCATGGCGGCATCGGTCTCACGCAAGCAGTTCCTCGCCGGTGCCGGCGCCGCCGCAGGCCTCGCCCTGCTCGCCCCACGTCCCGCCCGCGCCGCCCGGCAATACGTCTTCAAGCTCGGCCTCGACCTCGCCGCCGACCATCCCACCACCGTCCACGCCATCGCCGCCGCCGCCCGCATCAAAACAGCCACCAACAACGCCGTGCGGGTCGACGTCTTCCCGAACAGCGAGTTAGGCGACGACACGCACATGCTGTCCGAAGTCCGCTCCGGGGCGATCCAGATGATGGCCATCGGCGACAACATCCTCTCGAGCCTCGTCCCCAGCGCCGCCATCTCCAACGTCGGCTTCGCCTTCAAGACCGCAGCAACCGCCTGGCAAGCGCTCGACGGCGCCCTCGGTGACACCGTCCGCGCCGACATCGCCAAGACCGGCCTCATGCCGATGCACCGCATCTGGGACGAGGGCTTCCGCCAAGTCACCACCAGCGGCAAGCCGATCAAGACCCCCGCCGACCTCAAGGGCTTCAAGATCCGCGTCCCGCCCAGCCCGATCTCGCTCTCGCTGTTCAAGGACCTCGGCGCCGCCCCCGCCACCATCAACGCCGCCGAGCTCTACACGGCGCTGCAAACCCGCGTCGTCGACGGCCAGGAAAACCCGCTCGGCAACATCGAGACGATGAAGCTCTACCAGGTCCAGAAATACGTCTCCCTCACCAATCACATGTGGGTCGGCTACTGGATGCTGGTCAACGCCGCCTTCTGGCGCGCTCTGCCCGCCGATTTGCAGAAAGCGGTGTCGGACGCCTTCGACACCGAAGCCGTGGCGCAACGCGCCGCCAACCAACAATTGGACGACTCGCTCGAGGGCAAGCTCAAATCCCAAGGCCTCGCCTTCGACGTGACCGACCCGGCCGCCTTCCGCGACGTTCTCGTCAAAGCCGGCTTTTACAAGGAGTGGCAGGGCAAGTTCGGACCCGCACAATGGGCCGCCCTCGAGAAATACGCCGGTCCCCTCGCCTGACCCCAGGGATGCCGCCGCCTGCGCGCACCACCTTGCTCCAAGGCGCCGACCGGCTCGTCGGCCTCGCAACCGAAGGCGTAGCGGCCGCCCTCGTCGTCGCCGAGATCGCCATCCTCTTCGCCGGCATCGTCTGGCGCTACGCCCTCGACAGCCCGCTGATCTGGTCCGACGAAGTCGCCAGCATCCTCTTCCTCTGGCTCGTCAGCCTCGGCGCGGTCATCGCCCTGCGCCGCGCCGAGCACATGCGCATGACCGTGTTCGTGGCCAAGCTCGCCCCCCGCACCCAGCGCTTCGTCGCCCGCCTCTCCGCCCTGATCGTCACCTTCTTCACGATCGAGCTCATCCTCCCCGGCATCTCCTACATGCTCGAGCAACAAGCCATCAGCACGCCAGTCCTGCAAATCCCCGGCTCCTGGGAAGTCGCAGGCCAGCTCGTTGCCCTGGCGCTCCTGCTCTTCACCGCGCTCCGGCAACTCTGCGCCGGCGCCACCCCCGGCGAGCTCGCCATCACCCTCGCCATCGGCGTCGCCGCCGGGCTCGGCTTCTGGGCGCTCGAACCCGTCCTCGACGCGCTCGGCAACGTCGACCTCCTGATCTTCTTCGTCGGCCTCGTCGGCCTCTGCATTTTTGCCGGCGTCCCCATCGCCTTCAGCTTCGGCATCGCCACCGTCGCCTACATCTTTTACACGAGCCCGATCCCGCTCTCGGTCATCATCAGCCAGATGGACCATGGCATGTCGTCCATCGAGCTCCTCGCCGTCCCGATGTTCGTAGTCCTCGGCCTCCTCCTCGAGATGACCGGCATCGCCCGCGCTCTAGTGGACCTCCTGACCGCCCTCGTCGGCAACCGCCGCGGCGGCCTTTCCTACGTCCTCATCGTCGCCATGTACCTCATCTCGGGCATCTCCGGCTCCAAAGCCGCGGACCAGGCCGCCGTCGCCCCCGTGCTCCTCCCCGAGATGAAGCGCCGCGGCGCCCACCCCGGCGAACTCGTGGCCCAGCTCGCCTCGGCCGCCGCCATGTCGGAAACCATCCCGCCCAGCCTCGTCCTCATCATCGTCGGCGCCGTCACCGGCGTCTCCACCGCGGCCCTCTTCACCGGCGGCCTGCTACCCGCGCTCGTCGCCGCCCTCGGCCTCATCGTCCTCATCTTCGTCCGCAGCCGCGGCGAGCGCCCCTCCGGCGCCCGAGTCCCTGCCCGCGCCGCCGCCCGGCTTTTCGTCATCGCCATCCCCGCCCTCATCCTCCCCTTCCTGATCCGCTACGCCGTCCTCGCCGGCATCGCCACCGCAACCGAAGTCGCCACCGTCGGCGTCGTCTACGCCATCTTCGTAGGCATCGCCGTCTACCGCTGCTTCGACTGGCGCCGCATCGTCCCCATCCTGGTCGAGACCGCCGCCCTCTCCGGCGCCATCCTCCTGATCATCGGCACCGCCAGCGCCATGGCCTGGTCCCTCACCCAAGCCGGCTTCGCCCAAACCCTCGCCGCCCTGATGACCGGCCTACCCGGCGGCAAAGCCGGCTTCCTCGCCGTCTCCATCGTCCTTTTCATCATCCTCGGCAGCGTCCTCGAAGGCCTGCCCGCCATGGTCCTGTTCGGCCCGCTGCTCTTCCCGATCGCCGAGAAAATCGGCATCAACATCGTCCAGTACGCCATCGTTACAATCCTGGCGATGGGCATCGGCCTCTTCTCCCCCCCCTTCGGCGTCGGCTTCTACCAAACCTGCCTCATCAGCAAAACCG
>JAABUX010010055.1_pt1 | contig 10627 bp, 21 predicted proteins | sample 5561851 | NCBI WGS metagenome assembly JAABUX01 (sample SAMN10711883, study PRJNA513361) | rock metagenome | isolation source: Antarctica rocks | place: Antarctica: Victoria Land, Richard Nunatak red sandstone | collected 2016-01-03 | reverse complement strand
ACCAGGCGCCTGCGGATCGCCGTCAGGTGCCTCGCCGCCTCGCGGGCGGTCCGACGGCGCTCGGACAGCGCCAGTGCGGCATGGCTGCAATCCTGACCGGGCCGGTGCGCTGAACACTGTTTTGTCCGTCCTAAGCAAATACCAATCAACGCTCGAGCGCGCAGCAAATGCGCTGATGCTTCATATTCAAGCTGCATGCTCCCGTTAGGTCGTCTCTTCATCAACTCTCCGTCTTCATCATATTTGCCTGTTGTGCACCCTCACCAATCAACTCAATCTGCTATGGGCCCCCGGCAGGTGGTCGGGCAGCTCCAGGACATGCCGTGGACGTCCCGCGGCGGCCGCGCGGCGCGCGGCACCCACGCGTGGTGGCAGCGCCGCCTCGGCAGCGTCGTGCTGCTGCTGCACTTCGGTCTGGCGGGCGGGGTGCCTCCGGGCCTGCTCGCGGGCCTCAGCGCGATGGCGGAGCTGCTCCTGCACTCCGCCGCCTGCGCCGCGAGCCGCGGCTTTGCTTGAAGCGGACCCCCTTGCAGCCTCGTGCGCGGCGTCAGCATGATGGGTACGGCTGCGGTCAGCGCGAACAGAGCTGCTGCAGCAGTCGCCGCGCCCGTGCACGATGCGCAGCTGCCCGCATGCGATCATTCCGCAAACAAGATGCCTACTAGCATGTGGCTACTGCAGTTGCCAGCCACCAGCCACGCACAGGTGCATACAGCTTAGTGAACATAGAACCAGTGAGAGCGCAGCGCCAGTCGCGTGCAACGCACTCGCGTAATTACTGATCATGAGGGGCAGCATGCAGCTGTCGCCCTACACAGCGCTTGTTGTAGCCATGAGTCAGCGAGGCATGGCCAGTCATTGCAGCAGATCAGCCTCACCACGAAAGTACAGCTGCTCCATCTTCTTTCAGCATTGAGACAGTGGACACTCGGAGCGGCAAGACAGCAAGTGAGAGAGGGAGCATGTGACAATGCCGCGGGCCAGGCCGCATCAGGCAATGGATTTTACATGGCGAAAGCAACGAATAGCACTGGCTGGCGCTTGCAGATGCCTTCCGCAGCGCAGTGCCTCCAGAAAAGTACCGCAACGTGAGTACGACACCCAAATTCCTATGTGCTCCGCAGCTGCGCTGCTTCTCGAGCTGAGTTGCAGTCCAGTGGACCACAGGCAGTTCAGTCTGCTCGTCGTACAGGCTCCCATCTATGTCCAACATCACGAGTCACGTTTTACGTTGATTTACTTACTTTCATTGCGAGTTTACACCCATGCACGTCGCTATCAAGTATACACGTCATTTCATAATACACATAAGCTGCGCATAGGCGGCGTAGTACAATATCCCAATTGGTGGGCGATCTTGCGGTCAGCATCGTGTTTGCTCTCTCGAACAGTCTGTTCCTGCCTACCCAATGTGTCTCGTCACGCAGTGTTTCTTCAAATCTATGTAATATGGTGAACACCCTCTCTGCCCCATTATAGCCCAGAAGGGACCGGTCGTAAGAAAGGAGCCGCTGACCGGCACGCTTGTGAATGGAGAGCACATTGCCTGTCATGTTGTTGTCGGCAAACATGCCGATGTCACTGTGAGACTTACCGACCCGTCAATTGGCACCCCCCGGATCATATTCACCTCCGAAACTGCGAAGCGCGAGTTTAGGTGGAGAGGCGGTCAGCACACAAACCTTTGGCACGGTGCCGCAGCTGCAGTCACTGCTCGACTGGGGCTGCTGCGCTCGGCGCATGCTCTGAGCGGCCGCTTCGCTGCTCGTGACGCCAGACGCTTACCCACAGAGCGGTGCATGGCCAGTACAGCGGGCTTGTCAGGCCCAGTGAGATGCAGACAGTCCCGCGGACAAGCATTCCCGCTCTGTCCGCAGCCACACGCAGGACAGCTCCGCAAAGCGTGCAACATGATCTCTGCTGCAATACGACACGCGGTCAGCGCATCATTTGTGCTACTCTGACGGTGTCCACTCACGCTGGCCAGTCAGCCAACGGATCGAACGCACATCCTGGCGCGGCCATCCGGTGCCGAGATGTCAGCGTATCGTATCCCGCGCCTGGCGGGGGCAAAAGGCAGGTGACGCCCATGCGTCACAGAAATGCTGTGTGCTCCCTTGTCCTCATATAGATACGAGAATATGCGACATCTGCAGACAGTTGCAGAGCACGAGTTTGAGGGCTGCCTTACGCTCCAATACTGGTCCGACATCATGTCCATCGGCGGTACACAAGTCCTCATACATGACAGGTCCTTGCTGGAGCAGACCTGGAGGTTGCGCGGGGCTCCCTGCACATGCTGCTGGGGCCCAACGGCTGCGGCAAGAGCACGCTGCTGCGCGTGATCGGCGGCCTCCTGAAGCCGCAGGCGCGTGCTTGTGACTGTCCTCCGCCCGCTTGCCCAGGGCCCTACACGCGGCCGATGCAGGTTGGTGTTCAAGACTCATGCAACATCGGCCTCGCATTGTTAGTGCGAGCTCAGCCTTGGCGAATTTGAGCGACCCATCCGCTCATTCCGGTCGCCAGGCTGCAGTCATGACACAGGAGAACGAAGATTGGAGTTCTGCTTCTCGAGTGCAGGCGGGTCATGTCGAGGTGGACACGCCGGTGGGCTTCGTGTTCCAGAACCCTGATCACCAGGTCGTCATGCCCACCGTTGCCGCAGACGTCGCCTTCGGGCTTGGCAGGCGCGTGCGGTCCGGCTGCAGACTGACGTCGTTGGGACAAATGCCCAGAGTATGATGCCACACGCTACCCTCAGATTACGTACACTGTGCTGGCCACGGCTGTAGGCCTGCCCATCTGCGCTAAGCAGCATTTCTCCCTGTGCAAAAAATTTTGCAATTCTTTCGATTGTGGGTCTGACGATGTGCTCGTTGACTCAAATAAAAAGGGCAGTATCCAATACCCTTATGTGATCTGCAGGTATGCGCTCGAGGCGGATGAGGTGCTCGCATTGGTCCACGACTCACTGTCACGAGTTGGCATGGCGGGTTTCGAGGAGCGTCCCAGCCACACCCTGTCAGGCGGCCAGAAACAGAGGCAAGCACATGCTCGGACTCTGAGCAGTGATCTGGGTTACCTCGCTCTCCCCTTCTCCGAGGCATGACTTCGCAGTAGACTCATATCAAGCTCTGCAGTGCAATGCTCTCTGCTTGTCAAGCTGCTTTCTGCCAAGACCCTCACGCGCTCTTCTTCTTGCTCCGCCCTGCTTTCGGCTGCGAAGCCCGATATTGAGCTTGAGCTGGATCTCGTTAGCCCTGTGGCCCCACACGTGTGCCCCACGCAGGGTGGCCATCGCCGGCGCGCTGGCGCAGCGCCCGATGGTGCTGCTCCTGGACGAACTGACCACGTTCCTGGACGGGGAGGACCAGGGCGCCGTGCTGGCCGCCGTGCGCGCGCTGACGCGACCCGGCGCCGGCGTCACCGCCCTCTGGGTGCGTTCCCGATGCCACAGTGCTGTCTTGCGCAGGACTTTCTTTCCCCAGCGTAAGGCTGGCAAAGGTTCTGGTCTGAAGCTTTGTCGAGGACTGCACAACCGTCCCGACACGAGCTTCTCAGTGAAAGACGTGGAGTATGGTCGCCCGGCATGGGGCATTTTTGCAACAAGCCCGTTCTGCATGCTACACAGGTGACGCACCGATTGGAAGAACTCGAGCATGCAGACAGTGCCAGCTACATCACTGATGGCCGTGTACAAGTGCGCGCTCTTGCGCCGCCCACCTTCTCTTTCAGAGCGCCGTGCTGCAATGATCACACAAGTCACTGAGCAACAGAGACAGTCATTGCTTCTGCAGGTGTCAGGTTCGGCCGATCGTGTCGCTGCTCACTTGCGCTCGCTTGGAGCACGATTTTGAGCCTGGCCAAGCGCTCGGGAGGCCAATAGCAGCAGAGACCCGTGATGCTGGATTTCCAGCATGTGCACATGGCCGCCGGTCTAGACCGTGACTCTGCGTGCGCGTATGCACTTGTACAGTGCACCAGCACGAATGAGTTGGGCGTACATCAACTGTCTGGTCTACAACCGTTGACAGCAGCAAACACCTGGAGCGTCGGGCCTAACATGTTCACCTCCCACAACAGTCGCTGAGAGCACATCACTTGGGCCGGATGAGGGCCGCCGCAATGCTCTGCACTGTCAAAGGACCTTCACCACAGCAACCTTGCACAGGATATCCGCTTTGAACAATGTTCATTTGTTGCCTGCCCGTGTCCACGAGCGGGCCGGACAAGCAGCGCAAACCAGTGCAGCTGCTAGCAAACCACGCTGACGACCCGTGCACGGCCAGCAGCGGCAGGACACCAGCAGCTGCCAGGAGTACGTGGATGTGTCGCGTCCCGCGCCAACCGTCGAAGACCTCCCTCCATCCATCTAAGATGGCAAGTTGATCTTCATGGCGGATATGGCCTCGTCACCCATGGCCTGCAAAAGGCGGGACCAGTCAGAATGAAGGGGAGGTCAATGCATGGGCTAGATGCTGCGGGCGGCAGCCTTCCGGTGCCCAGCAGGACGACAGGCCTGGCAACCTGTTGTGTGCCTTATGGGACTGCGACCCTGAAGCAAGCGGTCCCCTTGCAGCTCACGGTTGTGCCCATAAGCAAAGCACCAGTATGGTTGACAAAATCCTGAGCAGTGCGGAAACGGGTCCGCGCAAGGGCGAGGGCGAGGAAAGCTGAAGCATTCTATCAAGGCCAGCATTGGCTCAGGGTGAGTAAATGCAGCAATCCTGATGACGAGGATGCCCAGCAGATGCTGATCACGGGCCCGCGCACCGAGACGACGGTGACGGTGAGCTCCTTGCCATCGCCGAACTCGGCCTTGAGCTCCCTGGCCAGCTTGTCGGCGTCGTCGGTGCCGGTCGGCAGCTTCAGGTCGTCCTTCGTGTTGCCGCTGTCGTCCATCAGGGAGCACTACGCGCAGGAAAGCAGGTTCTGGATAGGGTTTCATGTGTGGCATGCTAAGGACGCAAAAATTACTCTGCCCAAGCAGCCCAGTGCTTCCCAGACCCTGACAGTGACCATTTTGCCCTGGCACACTGCGCTCGCCGAAACGCATCCTCATGATGCAATTGCATCCCTCCCCAGATCCCTGACAGAAAGCCAATGGCAGCTCATTTTGATACCGCGCAAGTAGCACATCAACACATGTCAGACCAGGCCTGTCATGCTCCTGTAGGGTGCCTACGGTGTGCGTTTCGGTTGGCTTGATCACGGCAGCGGAGCATTGTTGTCATGCGGACTGCACCGCTCCAACGAGGCTCCACGGCCTGACACTCGACACTGTGCGAGATGCCAAACATCAGCGGAAGGCCTTGCGAGGAAGGGCCAGGTAGTGGCAAATGGGGGATGAACTCACGAAGCCATCGTCGGTGATGTCCAGCAGGCTGTACTCCTTGCGAGCCACGTTGGGCACCTGAACAGGGCAGCCAAGCTGTCAGAGATCACAGCTGACGTCTGCGTACGCCCTCTCTTGGGTTACTTGGGCCCACGTACGAGGGCACAGTGTTGCTGTGGCCAAGGGTGCAGTTCTCGCAGATCGTACGCATGCTGAGCATGCATCGCCATCTGAAGCCGCCAGCTGCAGAGCCACCCCGCTGCATTTGCTGGCAAATCGCATATGCGCCGCCGCAGCATCTGCGCGGCGGGCTGCACAGGGTACCCGCGGACGCAGAAGAGGGGATGTGCAGACTCACATCGCAGTTGTGGGACGACGGCTGCAGATCCTCGAGCTTCTTGCCCGTGAAGATGTCGATCGCCACAAAGTGACACTTGGCGTGTCCGTGCTTGCCGGTCTTCGATGTGGAAACATCGACGACCTGTCGAAAGCAGACTAGTGACGGCTTCGCCACGAGATGGCCCTCCTTGCAAGAGGCCGCGACTGCTCGGCAGCGGGTGGGGAGGCAAAACGCACCTTGCAAGGACGGTTCTTGATGACGATGAACGCGTTCTTCCGGATGGTGCCCGCCTGCTGGGGGTATGTCAGTGAGGCACCGGCGTCGGCAGACTCGAAGTTCACATCGTGATGCTCCTCGTCGGCCTGCGATGGCAACCAGTGCGCACGTCGGTCCATGCGGCAGGCCAACTTTGCTGCAGAACAATGCATGCACGGCGGCGCGCACCATTGTGGATGCGTCTTGGCTGCGCTCTACCCTGCTGCACCAAGCAGGCGATGCGGAAAGAGGCCCGAGGGCGGCCAGAGCCTGGCCATACGGAGGGCGCAAGGCGAGGGTCTTGCAGTTGTGCGCGCAATCCCATAACAGCAGCAGCCTGCGTGCGCTTGGTGCGCAGATGTGATTGGGAGGGCCTCAGCAACGCCTGGCAGGCAGCTGGCACCGATGAAAATGGTTCCGCACGCGCACATGCACAGCGCGCATGCAACCCGTCCGCACATGTACTTCGATCGACGTGGTTGGCAAACGTGCCAGCAGCAATTGCAATGACGTCCGACTGCAGCGCGCGCGGGCTTTCAGTACCGCGGCACGCTCCTGTCCACAAGGGAATACGCATCGATGCCTCCCGTGACGTTGTGCACCCTCGAGAAGTCCTTGACAGAGGTCAAGAAATTCGCCATCATCGCGCTGCGCGGCACATCGACCAACACTTTAATTTGCAGGAGATCGATAGCAGGATCAATGCCGTTGTACTCACGTTGAGTGACTGCCTGCAAAGAGCAGTTGGCACCAAAAGCACCTGCGCATGCCGTGGTGACAGAGCACCACTGTGTCGACGTCAGGATCGAGCCGATCCTCAATCGTCGGAGCCCACTCCTGTTGCCTGCGCATGCATCTTCGGGTGAGCAGCTGTTGACATCTAGGATATTGCTGTGTCAATGGACCCGCAACGCGCAACATGCAGCCGTGCTGTGACAGCTCTCTCAAATATAGAAAAGGATAGCAGCCTCGGCGACGGAGTGCAGGTGCAGACAGGAGCTGAGGCCCGCTGTGACTCAAAGCATGCTGGAGTCACTTTCGGCTCCAGTCTGCACCTGCTGAGCGGCAGCAACTGGAAGCCTGGTAAGGATGCCGCATCATGTTCGTGCTCCTCCCGCACGTCGATCAGCTGCACACTGCCCGCAGCATCGTCGTTTGCCAGCAGCTCCGCCAGGTCCGCCGCGCTGATGTTGCCGATGGTGCCCCTGCGCGGCGCACCGTGGCAGGAGTCATGCCTGGACGGGCATGGTTTGTCTGCAGTGCGCACCAGTGACCGGATGCAGCAGTCCCTTTGAGCTGTTACAGGCGAGTGGTCCGTGCGGCTTCACGAGCACTTGGTCATACTATTGTTACATGCGCGCGTGCGTGATCCGCTTTGCCTGGAGGCGTGATCACCGGGCCATACCTCTCAGGGCCTGGCAGCAATGGAGACTGACCACTGGCAGACGAGGATGCGCTCACTCCGCGAGCCGCTCGTTGACGATTCGGCGTTCGCTCGCTGTATGTGTGCCATGCCGACAAGGTTCTGCATGGTGATCCGACACTGCTCTGTTGCCGGGCTATGTCGCCGATGGGGGTCCGTGAGTAGCTTATGCTGGATGCATGTGTATGGGCACGATGACACAGCAGCGGAGCTGCCGTCAGCGTCCGCAGGATCGTCCCCATTGGCATCTACAACGAACGCTTCACCGATACAGGATAATCTACACTGTCTGTTTTAAATACAAGAAACATTCCTGTCGAACTGGCTCATGTCTTAGCCCGCCTTCCGCCCCAGCTGTCTGCTGCCCTCGCCCAGGGCTCGACACTTCCGCGTGAAGCCGTCGCACACGAGCCGCTGCTTGCCGTAGCTGAACGCCGACGTCGCCAGCTCGTATGCCGCCTGCGCCTGTGCAGCAGGCACAGCGATGGGGTGGTGAGCCGTCAGTGCATTCCCAGTGGCTGCGCCTGCCGTCGCATACATGACCGCTATTGCAGGGCAGCAGGTACCTGTGCGGCCGCGGTGTTGAGCGTCAGGCTCCGGGCCTCCTCGCCGACCATGTGCCACATGTGGTTGACCGCCGGCCCGTCCTGGCTGTGCGTCTGCTCCCACGGGATCGGCACCGTGTAATTCACGTACCTCGGCAGCACCTGCGGTCGTCACTGAGGCACGCTGATACGCTGGCGAGCTCCGTCTGTGGAGCCCCAACAAGCACGCAGCTCATGCTTACAGCCGCAGCCATCAATTATCACGGCTGCTCAGCTCTTCAACATGAGCGCCACATGCTGAGGAGCGTTAGGTATGACCCACATTCCCTCACACGATCCCGACCTGCACCACCTTGGCCCTACCGCCGGCGTGCTCAGCCCCCATGTAGGCCGCTGGAGGTCTGTGGGGCGGGTGTGCAACCGGAGGACCATGACACAAGGATGGTAGCATGTGCGCCCGGGGCCAGAGTCCTCATGCCCACCAGTGCGTTCAGCGGTCGCTGCTCCCAGCTGAACCACGTGTGGAAGGGCTTCAGCTCGGGCACCACGTCGCCGGAGTTGATCCACAGGTCCAGGAAGGGGATCGTGAACGGGTGCCGCTTCAGCAGGAAGTTGCCGGTGCACACATAGTCGGTGCTCGCATTCAGCCAGATGCCCGGCCACCTGCGCGGGAGCGTAGGAGCTGATGTATAGAGCACGAATCTCGACAAATCCTGCTGGTCGTACAGTTTGAGCCTGCTGATGCTGATCTTTGGCTGGCACGTCTGCACAAGCTGGGTGTTCACCCTTGTTTCCACTCGGTACATCATATTTCAATGGTTTTTACCGGTTGCGTCGAGCAATGGCAGAGTCACTGGATGGCGAGGTCATGGTGAAGGGAGCGAGGTGCGGTGACAGGCCTCACCCAGCGCCAGTCATGGGGTTGCCGCCCAGGCCGATGACGAAGAAGCGGTCGTGCGGGCCCTCCGCCTTCGGGTGGGGGTCGCTGTCCCACAGGTCGATGTGCACGTCATTCAGCCCGGCCAGCCACGACTCGACGCTGCGCCCCTGGCCCGCCATGCGGAAGAACGAGTCCGAGTCCATGTACCTGCCAGGGTCCATGCACGCCAGGAGTCATGACATGGGCAGATTAACCCTACAATTATCTTTAGCAGACCCTGACCCTGACCCTGACCCTGACCCTGACCCTGACCCTGACCCTGACCCTGACCCTGACCCTGACCCTGACCCTGACCCTGACCCTGACCCTGACCCTGACGTATAAAGGGTCAGGGTCTGCTGCCGCTGTATGGATGCCGTGTCTTCGACACGCTACCTGCCTGTGCTTCGCAACCGAGAGCCCAAGCGGTGGTGTTAGGCAGCTTGAGGACGGTGGCAATACGCATACTGTCGCAGGTCGCGGGATGCAGCTGCAGAGAAAGCTCTGACTACAGTGTCGGCAGCGCGAAACGCACATGGCCCACTGGCAGCAGCAGCTCAGCTGCTCCTTCATGACGTACACCTTGTACCAGGCGTCATGGCGCGGCCGCGTCTCGCCGAACTCAGACAGGTTGGATGCGTGGAACCGGTATCTGCATGCACGATATGAGACGTGAGCGACTGGACGGCACGTGAGGTTCAATGCTACTTCGAGGATGATGGGCGTCAACTGTCACCATCAGAAGGACGATCCTGTGTAAGCTTTCTGCCGTGATCCCATCATCACAGATGGGTTGTGCATGGCGACCTCGTGACCTGCTGTTGTGCACAAGCAAGCGGAGAAATCGGTCCTGGAAGCTGACTATGCCAATTTGCTCGACTTTTGACAGCACCGCCGGACGCCGCACCCGTGCTGCTTGGCGTAGAAGCTGTTGGCGACGCGGGCGGCCTCGTAGTACGGCAGCACCGCGCCGGCCTGGCGGTGCACGAACGCCGCCTGCTGCTGCTCGGTGCTGAACTTGAAGCGCCCGTCCGACATGACGATGCAGCCCGGCAGCGGCCGCGCGCCGGGGTCCTGCACGGGGGCAACAACTAGGGTGTTGCAAGGTCCTGGCAAGAAGGGAGGCTTTGGTCGGTATGAAGCCTCATGGTTCCGGTCTCAACTCCAAAGCCTTCACTTGGGTCGGCGCCAGGCTCGAAGCACCGCCACTGATGAGGCAGCGCAGGCTGCTTAATTGACATCGTTTCGTCAGTGGCACCCTGGTCAGAGACTGTCAGAGTGCAGAGCTTGTCAACCGCGGGCGGCCGGCATGGCCGAAGACCAGGCACCTGCTCGGCTGCGCGCAGGCCCGCGACGCGGTCAGCCCACAGGCGTCGTGTCAGCCATATGGCGGCGGCTACAACAGTGAAGGCGCAGCACTGCAGGCGGGCTCTTCGGCTGCTGCGCAGCCGCAACATCGCATTGCTGAGCGGCTTGGCACGCGCGGCATCGGTCGTGCGAGGCTTGACTGCCATGCAGCACCTCTAGCTGCTAGAAAGTCAGCCGTGGTGTGCTGGCAGTAGGGATGACCCCGCGGGGAGGGGTCGCAGCAGAGCTTGCTTTATAATGCGGCTCAAAGCATCATGTCCAATGAACGCGAGGCATTGTGCTAACACATTCTCGCGACCGCAAGTACGGCATGCTGAACAGCCGGAGACACGGCTGTGCTGCGAATACAAGACTGTTGACAGCAATGGCGGTCACTCGTGATGCGATCGGCTGTCGCAAAGGAATCGCGGGTCAAGAACTTCACCGGAAGATGCTGCAGAAT
>JAABUX010010054.1_pt1 | contig 10628 bp, 11 predicted proteins | sample 5561851 | NCBI WGS metagenome assembly JAABUX01 (sample SAMN10711883, study PRJNA513361) | rock metagenome | isolation source: Antarctica rocks | place: Antarctica: Victoria Land, Richard Nunatak red sandstone | collected 2016-01-03 | reverse complement strand
TCTGGGATGTCAGCCGAGGGAGGACGATCACTCATGCGCCTAGTATAGCGGACTGGCCCTCGACGGGGGGAGCACCTTGTCCCACTCCCCTGCCCATCTCCGTGCTACAATCTGAGCGATTACCTTTCTGGAAACTGCAAAGGTAGAGACCCCTTGCCAACACTCTATGCTGTAGAGTATAATGGCGCAGCGTACCACTGGGTGCGCCCTACGAAGCGGGAGGTGTTCACCATGACGCGCGGGAAATTCTACTCCATTGCCATGCCCATCGCCGCTATCCTCTACCTAGCCGTGCTCCTCATCGCGCATAGCGGGACGGTGGCGGCGGTTGCGGTGCTGCTGTTCCCCGTTGTCGCCGTCCTGGGGCTGGCGTTCGGGGGTCGCCAGGGCGCCGTCTAGCGCGTCGAGGCGGCGCCGCAAGCGTTAGGCGCCGCACCTCCCGCGTCTGCTACCCTGCGGGTATGTAGGCGCTCGTGGAGGATGCCGTTGTGACCCAAGACCGTCGGATGCCGTCCCCGAGCGAGGCCTCAGCGGGGCTGATCATGGCGCGCGATGCTCAGAAGCGCGGCCGGCGCGCCACGGGCCGCGCCGCGTTGCGCGCCTCCCTCGTCCTCTGGGGCCTCGACTGGATGATCGGATACCCGCTCGTTCACGTCTGGCCGACCTGGCCGGCTATGGCCCTCTGGGCGCTGGCCTCTCTCGCCATCTATGCGCTCCCACGGCTGCGGGTCGACGAGGCGGCTCTGCTCGTCACCGGCTGGGAAACGTCATTCAGGCGCGCCTGGTGGGTAGTCCTGGCCGGCTCGATCGCCTGCGTGGTCATCGCCGGTCCGCTGACGATCGATCAGCTTCTCTTGCTAGTCGGCGCCCTGTGGGGCGTCGCCTACGCGCTCTACGGTGTCGTCGTCCGCGATCGGCCGATCGTGGCTTTAGGGGGCGCCATCATCGTCCTGGCCGTCGTCCAGCGCCTCGTGGCGCCGGCGACCACACCGTTTTTCGGCGTGGCCGCGGGCGGTTGCACCGCTCTCCTTGGTCTCGTCCAGAGATGGAGGGAGGCGTGACCGATAGCGCGGCCCACGTTGCCGACGTGTCTATGCAGAGCCTGCTGCAAGCGCCGCTCGACGCGCTATTGACGGACACCGCGCGCCTGCGCGTCATGGCCGCGCTCGTTGGCCTGCCGTTAGAGGGGCGCATCGGCTTCGTCGCGCTGCGCCGCCTGCTCGGGCTCACCGATGGCAACCTCGGCCGGCATCTTCAGGTGTTGGTCGAGATGGGCTATGCCGACGTATCCCGCGAGTATCATGGCCGGCGTCCACACTCACTCTACGCGGCTACCTTGCACGGGCGCGCCGCATTCGCCGCCCATGTCGCTGCCCTCGAAGCCATCATCGCCGCCGCGCGCGGCGCGTGAGACCGGTTAGCGTCACCGGAATCAACCGGAATTCAGCCTCGAAGCCACCATCGCCGCCGTGCGCGGCGTGTGAGTCCAATCCACGTGTGCACATAACCGTCTGGAAGCCGGCGGTCCTAGAGGGTATGACCATGAGTCACGGCTGGGCACGCGAGCACGACACGAGCGGCAATGGCTGGCGGGAACTCACGCGGGAGTTGTGCTGGTCGGGTCGTCCGGGTCGTCTGGGCCGTCTGGGTCGTCTAGGTCGTCTGGGTCGTCTGGGTCGTCTTGCGCCTCCGCCGCGGCTGGTGTGCCTGATCCTTTTGCATCCAGCATGCTGACGCCGAACAGCGGCTCGGTGAGGCGCGCTAGCTGCGCCAGAGACCGCGCGACGGGCGGCAGCCACAGCAGGGGGCGCAGGCGGCCGAAGGTGTCGCGCGCGTAGGCCAGGAGGTCGGACGTGGCGTGGGCCTCGGGGGTGGGGTCTTGCAGCCAGAGGAGGATGAGGGCGAGGTGCGCCGCGAAGAGGATCTGCGCCAGGTCGCGCGCCTGCCGCGTCCGCGGGGCGTCGCCGGCCCCCGTGACGACCTGCAGGAAGATGGCGCGCGCGCTGGCGCGTATGTCCGCGGCCTGCGCGCCCAGGATCCCCACCCCGGAGGCAGGGTCGAGCGCGGCGCCGAAGAGCGCCGCGAGGGCTTCCCTGTAGGGCGCCAGCTGCGCGAAGTGGGCGCGCATGGTCCGCTCGAAGCGCTCGGCAATGGTGGCGGGCGGGAGCGCGCGCACCTGCCCCTCGAGCTCGTGGGTCAGGCGCCTGTACAGCGCCAGCACCAGATCCTCCTTGCGAGAGAAATAGCGGTAGGTCAGGCCGGTGGAGTACCCCGCCCCTTGCGCGATAGCCTGCAAGGTCGTGCCCTCGTAGCCCTTGCTGGCGAAGAGCTCCAGCGCCGTATCGAGGATATGCTGCCGCGTGCGCTCCGCCTTGGCGCCCCGAGCTGTCGTTTGTCGCCGCTCCATATCCGCATGATACGATACTGAATGAGTTCATTCGTTATAGACATGCTCGCAGACAAAAAGCCCGTTCGAGCCCTCATCGACGCCATCTATTGACAGGGTTGGCCAAAGTCGCTATGATATAAGTGAATGTATTCACTTATATGCCCAGCGTCATGCCGGGCAGGACAGGCGTCGTACGAGGAGGAGCATCAGGTCATGGCTATATTGACGTTGCTGGTCACCCTGGCCGGCGTCGGCCAGCTCACGCTCGCGGCCGGGAGCCTCGCCATCCCGCGCATCCTGCGGTGGCGCGAGGACACCGCGCGGCTGCGCCCCCTCACGCGCCAGGTCTTCTGGACCTACGCCGCCTACATCTGGACAACCAACACCCTCTTCGGGATACTCTCGCTCCTCGGGGCGCGCCTGCTGCTGGACGGCTCGCCCCTGGCGCGGGCGGTCTGCGGCTATATCGCGCTGTACTGGGGCGCGCGCGTGGGGGTGCAATTCTTCTACTTCGACCGCTCCGACGCGCCGTCCGGCCCCCTGATCCGCCTCGGCGAGGCCGCCTTAGTCGCGCTCTTCGTCGCGCTGACGCTCGTCTACGGGGCCGCGACCGTCGCGCCGGGAGGTGGTCGATGACACAGGCCTACCTCCCGCACTCCGCCGCGCCCGCCCTGCTCGTCGCCGGCCTCATCGGTGTCCTGCTCCTGGCCGGCCACGCCTTGGGGCAGGCGCGCCCGGCCAGGGCGGTCGTGGGAGCGGCGTGGCTGCTCGCCGTCGCGGCGGTCATCGCCGTTGCCTGGCCGTGCCGGGCGCAGCCAGACGGCTTCCGCATGGTGGCCATCATCGTCGTGGCCCTGGTCGGCATGAAGGTGGTGGTGCTGGCCAGCGCGCGCGGCGGCCATGCCCCCCTTGCGCGCGGCGCCGTGGCTTGGCTTCGCATTGGGCTGGCCGGGGATGCAGCCGCGCATCTTCCTCCGACGGTCGCATCGGCCCCTCGCGGGCGGCGCGGGCCTGCTCCGCGGCGGCGCGTTACGCCTCGCCCTCGGCGTCGCCCTTGTGCTCCTGGCGCGCCTGGTGTGGGTGTGGACGGGTTCGTCCCTGCTGGCCACGGCGCCGGCCCTCATCGGGCTGAGCCTCGCGCTCCATTTCGGCGTTTTCGACCTGCTCACCGGGATCTGGCGGCTCGCCGGGGTGGACGTTGGGCCGCCCTTCCGCGCGCCGTTGCGCTCGACCAGCCTGCGCGAGTTCTGGGGCCGGCGGTGGAACCTGGCCTTTTCCGAGATGACGTCGATCGCCGTCTACCGCCCGCTCTCCGCGCGGGTGGGACGCGGCCCCGCTACGGCAGCGGCCTTCCTGTTCTCAGGGCTGCTCCACGAAATGGCTATCAGCCTGCCGGTCGGCGCCGGGTTCGGGCTGCCGATGCTCTACTTCGTGCTGCACGGCGCGCTGATGCTAGTGGAGCGCGCGGCGCAGCGCCGGGGCCAACCGGTCGTGGGAGCGAAAGGCCGGGCGTGGACGCTGGCGTGGCTTGTTCTTCCGCTCCCGCTCCTCTTCCACCCCTGGTTCCTCGCCGGGGTGATCTGGCCATTGGTTGGGATCGGCTAAGGGCCGGCGGCTCAGGGTAGCCGCGCGCCCAGCCAGTCCGCGAGCCAGCGCCGCGCCGCCTCGACTTCCGCTGGACCCAGCATATGCCCGCCCGGCTGCCAGGAGAGCGTGACATCGGCGCCGTACCCTTGCAGCAGGCGGACCAGCCGCTCGGTCTCGGCCGGCTGGACGAGGGGGTCCTGCCGGCCCACGCCAGCAAAGACGGCGATCCCGCCGAGGTCGGGCGCCCGCTCCGGCTCCAGCGGGACCATGGGGTGCAGCAGCGCCGCCGCGGCCAGCGCCCCCGGATGGAGCAGCAGCAGCGCGGCGGCGATGTTGGCGCCGTTGGAGAAGCCGGCCGCGACGACCCGCGCGGGATCGAAGCCGTAGACATCGGCAGCGCGGGCCACGAATTGCGCCAACTCGTTGGCGCGCCGCACCAGGTCCTCCTGGTCGAAGACGCCCTCTGCCAGGCGGCGGAAAAAGCGCGGCATGCCGTGCTCCAGCACCTTGCCGCGTGGGCTCAGCAGCGCCGCGCCGGGCGCGAGATGGCGGCCCAGCGGCAGCAAGTCGTTCTCGTCGCCGCCAGTGCCGTGCAACAGCAGCAGGGTCACGTCCGCGGCCGGTCCCGAACCTGAGCCGGGGACGAAGCGGTGGATGAAGCCAAGGTCCGCGTTTGCGCCGGACGCGGTCGGGTTTGGGTCGGCGTTGCCTGAGACGGTCACGACTGGCCTTCCCTGGCTAGCGCCGGGTTGTTGGCGGCCGGTACGTTCAGCGGGGCCAGCGCGCGCTCCAGCTGGGCGCGGCGTCCCTCGTACCAGGGCGGCAGCTTCAGGCCAGTACCCAGCCGCTCGGGTGACTCGTCGACGCTGAAGCCGGGCTGGTCGGTGGCGATCTCGTAGAGGATGCCGCCGGGCTCGTGGAAGTAGATCGAGTGGAAGTATTCTCGGTCGCGCACCTCGGTCACGTTCAGCCCTTGCCGCAGCAGCTCCGCGCGCCAGGCCAGTTGTTGCGCGTCGTCGGGCGTGCGGTAGGCGATGTGGTGCACCGTCCCGGCGCCCTGCACGCCGCGTGAGCCGCGCGGCGCCTCCAGCACGTCGACCAGCGTACCCGGCGCATGACCGCCATCTCTGGCGGCGTAGCGGCCGCGCCGGTTCTCGCTGCCCAGATAGTCGAAGCCCAGCGCCTGGGTCAGTAGGGCCACCGTCGGACCGGGCTCGGCGACCAACAGCGTCGCGCCGTGGAAGCCGCGGATGGCGTGCTCGGCCGGCACGGGGCCGTCGGCCCAGCCGCCGCGCGGATCGGTCCCCGCGTGCGCGATCAGTTCGATGGGCATGCCGTCGGGGTCAGCCAGGGTGATGACCTGTTCCCCGAAGCGCGTCTCCGCGCCGGCCGCGACGCCGCGCCCGGCCAGCCGCGAGGTCCAGTAGTCCAGCGAGGCGGCGGGGATAGAGAAGGCGGTCGCGCTGACCTGACCCGCGCCCACGCGCCCCCTGGCGGCGCCGGGGAAAGGAAAGAAGGTCAGGACCGTGCCGGGCCTGCCAAGGTCGTCGCCGTAGTACAGGTGGTAGACGTCGGGGGCGTCGAAGTTGACGGTGCGCTTGACCAGCCGCAGGCCCAGCGCGTCGATGTAGAAATCGACGTTGCGCTGCGGGTCGCCCGCGATGGCCGTGATGTGGTGGATGCCCGGCAGCGCGAGCGGCGTGTTGGCTGTCTCCATGGTCGTGCTCCTTTGTTCGCCCTTAACTATCCTTGCGGGTCACGGTCAGGTAGCCGACGAAGCCGCCAATCACGAGGGCTAAGCCCAGGCTGACTGGTCCCGTCCCCAGCCCAAGACCGCCCAGGCTGTGCGGCCGTCCGATCCAATCGGCGAGCGATGCGCCAAGCGGACGCGTGACGATGTAGGCGAACCAGAAAGCAAGGATCGCGTTCAGACCAAACAGCCGATAGGCCAGGGCCGGGACGGCGATCACGGCGGCAAATAGCACGCCCGAGGAGAAGTATCCCAACCCGAGGGTGATCGCGGTCATGTCACCCACGGCGGTGCCGAGCGCGAACGTCGCCATGACCGTGGCCCAGTAAAACAACTCGCGGGGACGGGTGTCGATACTGTGGATAGACAGGGTTTTCTCGCGGGCATACCAGGCCACGAAGATGACGGCCAGCGCGACCGCAAAGAACGCGGTCGAGACAAGATACGGAATACCCAGGCCGATGTGTAACGCATCGGCGGCCATGGTGCCGAAGATGGCGACCATCACGACGGCCAACCAGTAGATCCACGCCACATAGCGCCGGACCGAGAGCTGCAGGACCAGCGCGGCAGCCAGACCAAGGCCCCCGAGCGCGACCGCGATCAGCGGATTGAGCCGGTGGACGAGATAGTCCGACGTCGTCTCGCCCATCCCGGTGGTCAACAATTTGATGATCCAGAAGTAGACCGCCACCTCCGGAACCTTTCTCGCGGCTCGCAGCGCGTGATGCAGAGGTTGAGCGCCTTCACCGCGGGCGGGCGCATAGTTGGTGGCCGCGTGGGTGGTCTTGTCCACGTCGGACTCCATGTGTTGTTGCTGTCGTGCTATGGATTTGCTCCTTTGCTGCTTATCCTAGTAACAATAATAGCACGTGTTTCTCATGGCAGCGTACCTATCGTACGGTGAGCTGTCGGCCGCAACTGATCCAACATCCGATGTCGACCCGCTCGGGCGGCAGCACATCGAGCGTGGGACTGCACAATGCCAGAGGGCGCGCCATGTCATGGGGCAGTAGCCCGCGCCTTAGAGTCGTTCCGCTGCCAGGCGCACGCCGAAACCGATGAAGACGACGCCGAGCAGGCGCTCTTGCCAGCGCCGCACCGCCGGCCGGCGCAGCACCGCCGCGATCCGCCCGATCAGCACGGCGTAGAGGGTCAGCCAGGCCAGGCTCAGGGCAACGGGGATGACGGCCAAAGCCAGGGCCTTGGGTACGGCGCCCTGGCCGGTCCCCAGGAACTGGGGCAGGAAGGTGAGGAAGAAGGCGATCGCTTTCGGGTTGGTGACGTTGGTCAGCAGCCCCTGCAGGTAGGGATGGGTGAGGCGTGGGCACGTCGCGGACTCGTCCTGGGCGGGGGCGTCATCGGCGTCAGGCCCTCGGCGGAAGGATGCCCGCAAGGCGAGGAACCCGAGCACGCCGAGGTACGCGGCCCCGCAGAGTTTGACGGCCTCAAAGGCTACGGCCTAGCGTAGCAGGATGGCTGAGACGCCGAGCGCGACGGCCACGGCATGGATGGAAGAGGCCCGAGGACGTGCCAAGTGCGGTCATGATGCCGGCGCGCCAGCCGCGCGCTACCACGTTGCGCGTCACCAGGGCGGTATCCAGTCCGGGGACGAGCGTGATCAGGATGCACACCCCGACGAAGGCGAGCAGTTGGTTGGTCATATGCCTATGATGACATGGATCAAGGCCGCTCGTCAATCGGGTCGGCGAAAGTCGCTAGACGTACTCTTCCATGCCCGCCCGGAAGGCATCGTCGTCACCGTTCTCGCGGCCGAAGAGGGCTTCTTGCAGCGCGAACGTGCCCTTGTAGAACGCGACGCGGTGCAGGGCGTCGCGGACCTCCGGGTACGCGGTATAGAAGTATGAGAGAAAATCGGGAGCGATGGTCGACGCGGCCGCAAAGTCCACGGCGGGATCATCCGGGCCAGCCGAGCTAAAGTCGATGATACCGGTGAGGGTCTGCTGGGTCGGGTCGTAGAGGATATTACTCGCACCGAAGTCCCCATGGATTAGCATAGGGGTGAGCGCCTGAGTGCGCGGGTCCTGTAAGAATGCTTCGAAGTGGCCGACGGTCCAGGCGCGCGCGTCCGGCCGCATGTACGGGAAAAGCTGGTTTCTGATCTGCTCGTATAGGCCTTGCCACTTGGCGACGATAGGAACCGGGCTCGCACCGGGTAGTGCGGCGGTGATCGGAACGCGGTGCAAGTGCCTGAGAAAGGAGGCCAACCGTGTGGCCAGCTTCCGCAGCGTTGCCCTATCCTGCAGCATCTCCTGCTCGAGTGGTGCACCCGGAATCAACCGATAGCCCATGAACACCTGGCCCACCTCGCGTGGCGCGAAGCTGGTGTACAGTGGATCAGGAATGGCTACGGGGACGCTCCCCTGTAGGTTGCGCAAGAGCTGCGTTTCGCGTTCCAGGAGGGCGATACCCGATGGATAGCGTGGGAAGCGAAAGAGCAGGTCATCGTTGACCACGACAACGTCGTTGTTTTGGCCATGGTCCACCTGCCGTGTCGATGCCATGACAATCTCAGGGTACAGCTCGCGGATACGACGCACATAGCGTTGGATCACGTCGCTCATGCCTTTCCCTCTCCGCATCTTTGTATCCGGTGGTAGCAGACGTATGCATCGAAGTACGGAGCGCCTTCTCGGAAGGATAAACGTGGACAACCTTATCCTATCGTAGCAGCATCTTCCTTCTGTTTATCAGCCACTTCTATTGCGTCTTCGCGAATGGTACACTCTCTGGATACATGGCTCTCCGTATGCCAGGTGATGCCACATCGTTCCAGGGGCAGCAATGGACGAGAATCGTTACGTTCGGTGGACCCAATTCATGCAGTCCGTGCGGCATCGCCGGAGAGCGGGGCCGGACGGTGTTCGATGACCTTGTTGCCCGCGACGCTGAACCGCGGCGAGCCTACCATACGCTCGGCCACGTTGCCGCTGTGCCCATGATGGTCGATCAATCTATGACCGCTATGCACGGACTATCCGACAGGAAGTAGATGCGGCTAACCTGTTCGCAATCGCCGGCCCGTTGGGTATCCTAATAGTCATGATCTCTCCTGCCATCGGTTCGCCTCTGCTGCTATTGCAGCATCGGATAGGATCGGGCGTAACCAACGTCCTACATCCGACCGTGGTCGGCCCATGGCTGACTGGACCCCCGACCCCGCGGCTAGGGGTCGCCGGTCCAGCGCGGTGGTTTGCCACGCGACTGCGGTCGCCGATCCTTGGACCAGGGACAGGCGGGCAGCGCAAGCGAGCGTCCACGCCCTCAGGGCTGCAGGTCACCGTCCTATGACCGTGACCGACTCCGCTTCCGACCTTGGCCTCGGCGCGCTGGCGACCCGCGCGCACGCGCTGCTCGACGCTCATGGCCGGCCCATGGCGGCAGACCGGCTGGCGCTGCATGTCTTCGGCCTGACGGGCATGCATAAGGAGAAGACGGGTTTCTGGCTGGGCCAACTGGCCCGCGTGCTCTCTCCGCACGACCTCTTCCAGCAAAGCGCCGACGGGACCTGGGGCCTGTCCGCGTGGGCGCAGAGCACCGAGTCGCTGCGCGGGTTGTGCTACGTTGTGGTGGACGTGGAGACGACCGGGCTCTCACCGCGCACGCACAGCCTGATCGAGATCGGGGCGCTGCGCTGCCGCGGCACGGAGGTCGTGGAGACGTTCACCACCCTGGTGGATCCTGGCCGCCCCATCTCCGCTTTTATCCGCCGCTTCACCGGCATCGACGACGGGATGGTGGCCGGCGCGCCGAGTCCCGGCCAGGCCATCGAGGCATTCCTGCGCTTCGCTGGAAGCGACGTGCTGGTGGGCCACAACGTGCGCTTCGACCTCAACTTCCTGGGCGAGGCCGCGCAGCGTCACCTGGGCACGGCCATCGTCAACGAAAACCTCGACACCGTCGCGGTGGGCCGCCTGCTCTTCCCAAGCCTGGGACGCCCCTCGCTGGATCGCCTGGCCGAGGCGCTGGGCCTCAGCGCGCCGGCGCGCCACCGCGCCCTGGCCGACGCCGACCTGACCGCGCGCGCGTTCTGGCGTTTGATCGAGCGCGCCGAGGCGCAGGGTATTGGGTCGCTGGAGCGCCTGCAGGGCGCGCTGGGCCTCACCGGCGGCGAGGGCCGCGCGCGGCGCGTGTCGGCACGGCGCTCGGGCCAGCGGTTGCTTGATCCCACCCTGCGCGAGGGGCTGCCGGGCACGCCGGGCGTCTACCTGATGAAAGACGAGCACGGCGAAATCATCTACGTGGGCAAGGCCAAGAACCTGCGCGCGCGCGTCTCGTCCTACTACAACCAGCCGGCCGGCTACCGGCGCAAGATCGACGGGCACCTGGAGGCGGTGCGCGAGCTGGAGACGATCCAGACCGGCTCGGAGTTGCAGGCGCTGATCCTGGAGAATCAGTTGATCAAGCGCTACATGCCGCGCTACAACGTGCAGCAGCGCAGCTACGAGCAATATCCTTTTATCAAGGTCGACGTGCAAAACGCCTTTCCGCGCGTCTCCGGCACGCGCGAGATCGCCGCCGATGGCGCGCGCTACTTTGGGCCGTACCGCTCGGGCACGGCGGTGCGCACCATGGTCGACCTGGTACAACGGCTCTTTCCCATCCGCACCTGCACCAAACACCTGTTCGTGGACGAGGCCAGCGGCGCGGTCAGGGCGGGCCGATCCAGGAGTCGCGTGACTAAGAAGGAGAGCGTCCATGGCAGCCCCTGCCTGCGCTACTCGCTGGGCCGCTGCCTGGGGCCGTGCCATGGCGCGGTCGACCCCGCGCGCTACCGCGAGGCCGTCGACGCGGTCTGCGGCTTCCTGGGCGGGACGGGCGACGAACTGCTGGCCCGCGTGGAGGCCGAGATGAACCGCGCCGCGGAGCGCCTGCGCTTCG
>JAABUX010010053.1_pt1 | contig 10629 bp, 16 predicted proteins | sample 5561851 | NCBI WGS metagenome assembly JAABUX01 (sample SAMN10711883, study PRJNA513361) | rock metagenome | isolation source: Antarctica rocks | place: Antarctica: Victoria Land, Richard Nunatak red sandstone | collected 2016-01-03 | reverse complement strand
CTAAGGATGTCGAGAAAACCATCGCAAGCGCCGAAGCCTGGGCGCTCATCGCAAGCATCCGCCTCATGACCCAGCGGCTCGCAAGTGCCTGAACTTGCCCGGTCCTTTATGAGTCGGACTCATAGAGCGTGTGGTGGAGGATTCGGGAAACAGCGCTGACGGAGGACGTCATCACGACGCGCCCGCCGGACGGGAGGTAACGCGACGCCGCCTGTGTGGCAAAGAGTTGACCGCCGACGTTCACCGAGAATACTCGGTTAAAATCATCTTTGGAGATGTCCTCGATTTTCCCGAAGTGCTCGATCCCGGCATTGCTGGCCAGGATGTCTATCTTCCCGAATACCTGAACGGCATCGTCCATGAGCGCCCGGCATTCCTCCGGCTTGCTCACGTCAGCACGGAACGCATGCGCCTTGAAGCCTTTGCCGCGCAATTCAGCAACGAGCGCCTCCGCCAGCTCGGCATCGCCGAGATAGTCGATCACGACGGCCGCCCCTTCGCTTGCAAGCCGCCTCGCAATCGCTTTTCCCAAGCCTTGGCTTGCCCCTGTGACGACTGCGACCTTCCCGTTTAAGTTCATCTTATGTCTGCTTTCTTGGATGTGTGATCACGCGTGAGGACTAATTGTGGTCTGAGGCGGCAGCGCCGTTGCCACTTAGTGTGGAGAGCCAGCGTCTGATCCCGTCAGTGCATGTGGTTTCCGCCGTCCACGTTGATGATCTGCCCGGTGATGAAATCTGCCTCCGGGGAGGCCAGGAAGAACACCGCCCCCACGAGATCCCCGGCCTGTTCACCTCGCTTGAGGGCGCGCGTGCTGCGCGCTTTCTCAAGCATCTCGGCCGGGAAATGGTCCCGCACGGGCGGCGTCTCGGTAAGGCCGGGCGTCACGACGTTGACGGTGATCCCGTCGTCGCCGAACTCACGGGCGAGGCACCGCGAAAGCCCGATGATCCCGGCTTTGGCGGCCACGTAATGCGCCTGGCCCGGCACGCCGTCGAACACGGAGGCCGACCCGATGTTTACGATGCGGCCCCAACCCCGCCCCTTCATCAAGGGCAGCACGGCGCGGGTCATCAGGAAGTTGCCGGTCAGGTTGACGCTGACGACCTGCCGCCACTCGTCAACCGACATCTCCTCGAAGGGGCGGATCGGGAAGTAGCCCGCGCAGTTGACGAGCACGTCGATCCGCCCTGCCGTGTCGCGGGCGACGTCGGCGAGCCTGCCGCAATCCCCCCTCCTCCGAGATGTCGGCCTCGACGATGACGAGCTTCGCACCTGCATCCCGCTTGCCCCGAAGCGTCTCAAGAGACTCGCCCTTGGTGTCCGCCGCAACGATCGTGTCGCCGTTGGCCAGGAAGCGATCGACCAGCACCGAACCCATGCCGCCCGCAGCGCCGGTGATCACGACAACTCGGTCTTGCTGCATATCATATCTCCTGTGTTTATATGCCGCTCGTTGCTGCCGTGCGCGGACGCTCGTGGAGCCGCAGGCGAGACGGGTGGCGGGCGTTGTGGTGGTAGGTGTCCGCGCCGACCTTCTGGCCGTACCAGTGTGTCATCGTCGCCTCGGTGATCGCTGACTCCCAGTTGCTGATCTCCAGCCGCAGCCGCTCGCCCTTGCGGACCAGCACCGACATCGGCAGCAACTCGATCCGCAACTCGTATGTCTGGCCAGGCTTGATCGGCTCCTCCCGGTCGTGACGCAGGAAGGGCCGCATTTCCGTCGTGAGCGCCGGGTCCTCGGCGCGGTGCGATGCCCGCAGCCAGCCCTGGTTGACTTTGATAAAGGGCGGCTCGTCCTCGTCCGTGGGGAGCAAGGAGAGCTTCACCATGACGTCTATGTCCGTCTGGTCGGATGAGGCATGGAGGTGCAGCACACCCTGGCCGGTAAACTCCCGGTCGCGGTCGAATGGCGCAGTGGTGCGAATGGCGCAGTGGTGTAGGTGACCACGCGCGCGAAGTGGTCCGGCACGCCGTTCTTGTCGAAGGTGGTGACCCCAGCCATCCACTTCGGATCGGGGTAGCTCCAGCTCGTCTCGCCGCCGCCAGCTGCAGGAGGTGCTTCGGTCAGCGAACCATCGTTGAGCGACCTCACGACGCCACTCTTCTCGCCGTCAAGGAAGAACTCGAATGGTGTGGCATCCGATGGCGGCCAGTCGGGAGCCTCGCGCACCACCTCCTCGCCTTGGACGAAGAAGCGGACCTTCGGCCGGTCCATCACGCCGTTAGCCTTGCCCTTGAGGTGGTGGTCGTACCAGGGCAGCAGCTCCTGGCGGTGGAAGTCGGGCTGCGAGTAGAGGACCTGGGTCTCGGCGTAGGTCTGGGCGCCGACCACGAGGAGCTGCTTGGGTCCGCGCACCCGCTCGTAGCCCATGAAGTTGCCGCGCAGGTGCAGCGACGCCTTTCCCCGCCCGCCAATGGACAGGACGGGGATGTCGATCTGGTCGAGTTCCTAAAACGGCGAGCGGCGGCGCTGCCACTCGTCGTCGAAGCAGTGGGCGTACATGTCATAGATCACCCGGTCGCGGGCGTGCTCGGTCATCGACAGGCCCTGGGCCTGGTGCTGGAGCAGTATGGAGCCGAACAGCCAACTGTCCAGGAAGCTCATGCACGGTATGCCGTCCTGGTACATCCAGTCGCGGTACATATCCGTGGCACCGTCGTAGGGCGCCGAGGCAATTGAGGTGCGGCGGCCGGGTGCGGGCCGCGTTCCATTGGCTCCAGCAGTAGTGCGACATGCCGATCATGCCGACCTTGCCGGTCGACCAGTCCTGGCCGGTGACGTGCTCGATCATGTCGTGGATCGCCTTGCCCTCCGTGCGCGAGACTGGGTCCCAGGTCCCTTCCGAGCGCCCGGCGCCGGGAGTATCCATGGCCACGTAGGCATAACCCTCGTCGAGGTAGAGCTGGATCGGGCCGTACTCGATGAAGGTGAACTGCGGCACCGCCGGCAGGTGGCGGAGCGCTTTCTGGTAGGGGGACGCGCCGAACAGGACAGGGAAAGGTCCCTGGCCACCATGCGGTAGGTAGACGTCGGCGCGCACAAAGTCGCCGTGACGGGTCGTGGTCTCGATCTCGAACGGGGTCACGTTTACATCGACCATGTCGGCATTCTCCTCAGGTCAGGTCCATTGATAGCCGACGAGGGTGGGCACGCTCACAGGGGTGCGGGCAGCAGTGCGGCGAGTTCCTCGAAGTAAGCCCGCAGCGTCCTCGGATTGCGGCCGAGGATGAGGCCCTGCACAAACTCAACGCTGCGCCGAGCGACGCCTACCCGGCCGTGGTCTTCGTCCCGGCGGCCAGGTCGGCAAAGAATTGCTGGATCGAGCGCGGCTCCCGGCCAAGCACCATGGGCAGCGTCAGCGCGTTGCCGACCAGACCGTAGCGGTCATAGAAGTCATACATTGCCTTCAGCTCTTCCTTCTGGTGGTCGTCGTACGGCAGCTTGGCTTGTGCAGCCCACGCGTCGAAGTCCGGTGCGGCGGCTTCGATGGGCCGCTTTAGCACCTCGCCCATCGCCGCCGCCACCTCGCCGCGGTCCATGCCGTCATCGGCGCACAGCTCGAAGGTGCCGTTGAGCAGACGGTTCCCGGTGAGCGCCACCGCGGCAACCTCGGCCACGTCGCGGTAATCCACCCGGGAAATCCGCGCTGCCGCCGAGAACGGCTCGGCAAACACGCCGGTCTTCGCCACCGCAGGCCAAGCGGCCACCAAGTTCTGATAGAACACGGCCGGATGCAGGATCGTGAACTCCATCCCGGACTCGACCAGTGCCTCTTCGACCGGCACCTTCTGGAAGTGGTTCTGCAAAGCACCGATGACCGGGTGGATCACAGACGAGAACACGATCCGCCGTACTCCTGCCGCCTTGGCCGCTGCGACGAAGGACCGGCCCATCCCGGCCTCATCCTTTTGGTACACAGGCGAGATGTAGAACGCCGCGTCCACGCCCCGGAGTGCCGCATCGAGGCTGGCCCGGTCGCGAATGTCCCCAACGGCGACCTCGGCGGCTCCGTTTTGGCGGGCCAGCTTGCCTTGCTTCTCGTCGCGGACCAGCCCACGCACCTTGGCGCCGCGGCTCGCCAGGGCGGGCACGACAAGCCCGGCGAAGCGCCCGGCTGCGCCGACGACGAGGATGTTTGAGTGGGGTTCGCTCATGGGTCGTGCTTCCATTTTCAGGTTCCTTCCTGATTTGGTAGTTCCGGTTGAGGGTTGTATGCCGCATCGCTGCGTTCACTCCCAACCAGGATTTGCGAATGGACCGCTTCGCCGCGATGGAAAGCTTCGTGCGCACCGTGGAGCGGGGCAGCTTCGCCGCGGCGGCAGCGGGCCGTGGCCTCTCGGCGACCATGGTCGGCAATCACGTGCGCTTTCTGGAGGATCGGCTGGGCGCGTCACTGCTTAACCGGACCACCCGGCAGCACAACCTAACCGAGTTCGGACGCTCGTACTACGAACGCTGCCGCGCCATTTTGGTGGAGATCGAGGCGGCGGAGGGAGAAGCCGGAGCGGTGCAGGCCACCCCGCGCGGGCTACTGCGTATCACGGCGCCGGCTGCGTTGGGAACCATGGTGCTGCCGCGCCTGCTCGCAGGCTATCTGCACCGCCATCCCGAGGTGAGCGTGGATTTGGTGCTGCAGGACCATAGGCTGGACCTGGTGGCTGACGAGATCGACATCGCGATCAGGGCGGGCGCGCTGCCGGACTCAAGCCTTATCGCCCGCACCCTGTCGCCCATGCAGCTCGTCGTCTGTGCAGCCCCGGCCTACCTGGCCGCGCATGAAACACCGGACAGGCCCGCCGACCTCGCCTCGCATAATTGCCTGGACTTCGCCCACGCGGCCGAACAGCGCCATTGGCGGTTCACCGGCAATGGCGGCGAGGCGACTATCGGTATTAGTGGAAATCTGCGGGTCAACAGCGGGCAGGCTCTCCGGGCCGCCGCGCTGGAGGGAATCGGTATCGTGATGCAGCCGGAGTTCCTGGTTGCGGAGGACCTCGCGGCGGGGCGACTTGTCCGCCTCCTGGGCCAGCATGCCGCTCCTACGCTTCCGCTTCACTTGCTGATGTTGCCGAACCGGCATCCAACCCCGAAGCTGCGCAGCTTCATCGATCACGTCGTAGCGGAACTCGGCCGGGCGCCGGCAACAGCAAGCGCCAGGCGCACTCGAAAGTCCTGCTAAGGCCTGTATCACTTCGTCAAACAATCGGACTTTGGTGGCGAATTTGGGAAGTGTTTCAGTCTAAATTTTTTGGGCTACGCCTTTTGTAAGAGCCGTCCGAGTCGGGCTTGGACGCGTCCGTGCGGTAACGCTTTGCGAGCTGCGGCGCTTGTGGCGCTGTTGTATGGATCCCCTGGTGGCGCAGGAGACCGGGCTGACATAGGAGGACTACCCTTCTTTTGATCCTGGATGCCCACCTTGCCATTCAAGCTGAACCAAGATCGCCGTCACCACATCCCGAAGCAGAAACGCAAGGTCACCAACTCGGCCGCGTATGATGCCGCTCTGCGTCAGCGCGGGAGCCTGACGGTGTGGTTTACGGACGAGGCGATTGCGGCGTGGCGAGCGGAGCCGCGCACGACCCGAGGCGGGCAGCTCTGGTATTCGCCCCTGGCGATCCTGACGGCGCTGACGCTCAGGGCCGTGTTCCGCCTGGCCCTGCGCCAAACCGAAGGGCTGATCGGTTCCATCATCCACCTGCTCGGGCTCACTCTGGCCGTGCCGGACCACTTCACGTTGAGCCGTCGGGCGGAAACGCTGAACGTGCCACGGCCGCGTCGTGACGGCGAGCCACTGCATCTGCTGGTGGACAGCACGGGCCTGAAGCTCTGCGGCGCGGGCGAGTGGCTGATCGAGAAACACGCTGCGAAAACGCGCCGGTCTTGGCGCAAGCTGCATGTCGGCCTGGATGCTGACACCGGGCAGATCGTCGCGGCGGCGCTGACCACAAAGGAGGTCGACGACGGTGCCCAGACCGGCGCCTTGCTCGACCAGGTCGTGGGACCCCTGGCCTCTGTCACCGGCGATGGCGCATACGACCAAGAGGGTGTTTCCAACGCCATGGCCGAGCGTCATCCCGAAGCGACGGTCATCGTGCCGCCACGCTCCACGGCCGTGCCGAGCGACATGGCCGAGACCGCCCCCACGCAGCGCGACCGCCATCTTCAGTTCATCGCTGAGCACGGACGTGCCACTTGGCAGAAAGCCTTCGGCTACACGAAGCGGGCTTGAGCCGAAGCGGCCATCGGCAGGTTCAAGCAGGTGATCGGCGACGGGCGAAGCCGGTCAAGGTTCCGCGTGCGCAGCACGTGGGATACCGGCGGAGGGTGCGCTCGCGCACGGACCAGCGTCGGGCGACCGAGGTGGATGTGGCTGTCCATGCCCTCAACCGCATGCTGGAGTTGACACGCTCGATCTCCATCCGCATCGCCTGACCCCCGAGCGGGGCTGGGGTAACTGCGCCCACACGTCTGCTCCGTGCAACACTGCTGCGCGCGAGATCAAGGCCGATGCCGCTGGAGGTGCCGGACACGAGCACCTGGCGGTCGCGGAACAGGCCGGGCGCGAAGCTCCCGGTGACGGCGGAGAGCGGTGTGCTCATGCAAATGGATCCCTACCAGCACGTGTAACCGGCATCGGCGACGACGATGCTGCCGGTCAGCAGGCTTGCGGCCTCGGAGGCTAGGAACAGCACGACCGAAGCGATCTCGTCGGTACGGCCGACACGGCCCATCGGCGTCGCCTCAAGCCAGACGTGTTTCAGCGCCTCGTCTTGCATGCCGTAGCGGGTCATCGGCGTGTCGATGTAGGTCGGCGCCACAGCGTTCACGCGGATACCGCGCGGGGCCCATTCGGCGGCCAAAGATTTGGTCAGTTGATGCACCGCCGCCTTGGAAGCGTTGTAGGAGGCCTGTTCCTGTGGCCGGTTCACCACCAGCCCGGACATGGAGCCCATGTTGACGATGACGCCGCGACCTCGCTCCAGCATGGCGCGGCCGAAAGCTTGACACGACCAGAACACGCCATTCAGGTTGATGTCGATCACCTGGCGCCATTGATCGGTCGTGGCGGCCTCGGCGGCGACGCCACTGATGGCGATGCCGGCACAGCAGACCAGGATCTCGACCGCGCCGACCTCGTGCTCGATCGCCGCCGCTGCCGCAACGAGCGCCGCCGGTTCGGTCACGTCCACAAGGCGCCACGACACCTCGGCACCAGCTGCCGCCAGGATAGCCGCGCCGTCACGCGCGGCACCCTCGTCGCGCTCGATCAGCACGATGCGTGCGCCGGCTTCCGCCAGCGCCTCTGCGCACGCATGGCCGATACCCCGCCCACCGCCGGTGATCACCGCGATCCGGCCGGCGAGGTTGTACTTATCGAGGTAGCGTGTCGGCACGGAGCTGCGTCCTCCAGGTTCAGGCGTTCTGCTGCGCTGCCGAGCCGGTTGCCGCCTCCGCCGTCTCGAGCATGGTCCAGTAGATGTGGCTGTTCTCGTAGGCATGGTCAAAAACCGGCCTCAGATGCGCATAGCTGTCCATCCAGCGCGGGTTGGGTTGGATCTCACCGGTGAAATGCACCAGCTGGGATGCGGCGCTGGATAGATCGGGGAAGAGCCCGATCCCAGTGAGCGTGGTATCCGGCTCTTCAAGTTCTTCCCGGCGATGCCGGCGGGCGGCATCCCTTTTCTCCGCTCGATCGCGGCGCCCTTCGGGCTGCATGGCCCGCGCTTTATCCCGACCGGCGGCGTCTCGCCGGCCAATCTCGCCGATTGGTTGCACGAACCGGCAGTGGCAGCGGTGGGCGGGACTTGGATCGCCAGCCGCGGCATGATCCGCGACGGCGACTGGGCAGGTATCCGCCGCACCGCTGAAGAGGCCATCCGCATCGCGCGCGCCGTGCGGGAGCCGGCCTGATGGACTGCCTCCGTGCCACCACGTCGCCGACGCTGCACTTTATCGGCGTGTCCACCGGACAGTCGTCGATCATGACCATCTTCCCGCGCTGGGCGGATGCATTGGGCCTGGGCCTCTGCGCAATCAATGGGATCGACCTGCCGTTGCACGCGTCGGCGCAGGCGTATCGCCAGGTGGTGTCGTTCATCCACAACGATCCGCAGTCGATGGGTGCGCTGGTGACGGCGCATAAGATCGATTTGCTGCATGCGAGCGCCGACCTGTTCGACACGCTCGACACCCATGCAGAGGCGCTGCACGAAGTCAGCTGCCTGTCCAAGCGCGACGGAAGGCTGATCGGCCATGCCAAAGACCCGATTTCGGCACGACTGGCGCTAGAAGCGATCGTGCCGGAAGGCCATTGGCAACGATCCACGGCCGGCAGTGGAGGCAGCGACGTGTTTCTTATCGGTGCTGGCGGGGCCACGACTGCCATCACTTGGAATCTGATGCGGCCGCGGCGTGGCGACGACCGGCCGCGACGGATCGTGGTGTCGGACGTCAATGCGGCGCGCCTGGAAGGCCTGCGCCGTTTCCATGGCAGTTTCGACAGCGACGTCGCGGTCGACTACGTGCTGTCCGCCTCGACCGAGCAGAACGACGACATCTTGCACACGCTTCCGCAAGGGTCATTGGTGGTGAACGCGACCGGGCTCGGCAAGGATCGTCCCGGCTCGCCGCTCGGCGCCGAGGCTCGCTTTCCGCAGAACGGAATCGTGTGGGAGCTCAACTACCGTGGTGCCCTGCTATTCCTGGATCGGGCCGAAGCTCAAGCATTGCGTTCCGGTCTGTCCACCTTTGACGGCTGGAACTACTTCCTACATGGCTGGATGCAGGTGATCTCGGAAGTATTCGCAGTGAAGATCCCGCTCTCCGGGCCGGTGTTTGAGAAGCTGTCGGCGCTTGCCGGCGGCGCGCCGCGCGCGCGAAAAGATGCCACCGCGTGAGCCGCATCCTGATCACCCCGCGCTCGCTGACGCAAAATCCGGATCCGGCGCTGCAGCTACTGGTCGACGATGGGTACGAGCTGGTGTTCAGCCGTTCTGGCGAGATGCCTGACGAAGCAGCATTGCTCGAGTTACTGCCCGGCTGCGTCGGCTGGCTCGCTGGCGTGGAGCCGGTCAGTCCGCGCGTGCTGGAAGCAGCGCCCGGGCTGCGGGCGATCAGCCGCAACGGCACCGGTTCAGACAACCTGCCAATCGAGACAGCCGACCGCCTTGGCATCCAGGTGCTGCGCGCCAGCGGCGCCAACGCGCGCGGCGTCGCTGAACTTGCGCTTGGGCTCATTCTAGCGTCGCTGCGCCACGTCCCGGAGCAGAGTGCAGCTCTCAAGGCCGGCTCCTGGCAGCGACGGCCAGGGATCGAGATCGAGGATCGGACGCTCGGGCTAATCGGCTGCGGCGCGGTGGGCCGGCTGGTGGCGCGGTTCGGGCTGGCGCTCGACGCCCGGGTACGCGTGTTCGATCCTATCCTGACGCGGGCTTCGCGCCGCCTGGCGACTTCGCCCGGGTGTCGTTCGAACAGGTGCTTGCGGACGCGGAGATGCTGTCGCTGCATTGCCCAATGCCGCCGGATGGTCGCGCTGTGCTCGACGGAACTGCGATCGGCCGTTTGCGAGCCGGCTGCCATGTGGTGAACACCGCACGCGCTGCGTTGGTGGACGAGGGAGCGATGCTGTCAGCGCTCCGTCGCGAACAGGTGCGCGTATACGCGACCGACGTGTTCGCGGTGGAACCGCCGGAGTCGTCGCCGCTGCTCGCGCATCCACGGGTGATCGCCACCCCGCACATTGGAGGCCTGACAGCCGAGAGCGTGCGCCGGGCCACCGTCACCGCGGTGGAAAACCTGCGCTGGGCGCTACGGCCAGAAGCTTATGCGTGATGGAGATCGCGGTGCAGGCGCTCCCGGACGGGCTCGCCGGATGGTTGGCCGGACCGTGCAACGGCCTGGCATTGGGTTGGTTGGGGCAGGCCGGGTTCGTGCTTCGGATCGGTGAGGCGGTCGTGCTCGTGGACCCGTACCTATCCGACCATCTGGCTGAGAAGTAACGCGGCAGGCATTCCTGCACGTGCGCATGATGCCGGCCCCAATCGCGCCCGACGCCCTGCCGCGCGTCGACTTGGTCGTGTGCACGCACCGGCACAGCGATCACATGGATCCGGGCACGCTGCTGCTGCTCGCCGCGCGGCATTCCAGCTGCCGTTTCGTGGTGCCGGCGTCCACGCCTAGATGTTCAGTCCCAGGGTGTGGTTTGACGGGTTGCTTCTAAAGCGATCCGGCTGTTTGGTCCAGTTTTGGCAGACGGCTTCATAGGGTGTGAGGCCGCGCAGTGCTTTCAGGCGTCGGCCGTAGTTGTAGGCATCGACGAACAGCTTCAGGTGTGCCCGGAGCTCATTGTGGGTGCCGTAGTGATAGCGGCGTATGGTCGCTTCCTTGAGGGTGCGGTTCATCCGCTCGACCTGACCGTTTGTCCACGGATGGTAGGGCTTGGTGAGCCGATGTTCGATGCCGAGCTGGGTGCAGGCATGGTCGAATGCGTGGACGAGGTAGACCCGCGGCTCGCCGCGTTCCGCCCAGAATGCATCGATAGCTGCTTCTTCTTCGGGACTGGTCCGATCCGGCAGGTTGTGGGTGAACTGAACGCCGTTGTCGGTCAGCACGGTATGCAGCTTGAA
>JAABUX010010052.1_pt1 | contig 10630 bp, 11 predicted proteins | sample 5561851 | NCBI WGS metagenome assembly JAABUX01 (sample SAMN10711883, study PRJNA513361) | rock metagenome | isolation source: Antarctica rocks | place: Antarctica: Victoria Land, Richard Nunatak red sandstone | collected 2016-01-03 | reverse complement strand
ATCGCCTGGCGCCGCGGCGAGGTGCGCGGGGAGGTCCCCTCGGCAGGCGCTGCGGGGGCGGGGGCGGGGGGGGCGAGGTCAAGGATGGGTGCGCTCACAGGGCGGCAGATTGTGCCGCGAGTATGTCGGATGATCACCCCGCTGAGCGGACGACGTATAATCCTGACCATGCAGGTCGGAATTAGCACCACGTCCCTGTCGGCCGCGGCCGAGGCTCCCCGGACCGCCCAGGTGAGCTCGTCCTTCTCGATGCGGGTGAGCTCCAAGGCCCACTACGGGCTGCGCATGATGACCGAGTTCGCCCGCGCCTACGGGGCCGGGCCGATGAGCATCGCCGAGGTCGCTCGCATCGAGCACCTCCCGCTCGCCTACCTCGAGCAGCTCGCCGGCCAGCTCCGCCGTGGCGGCCTGGTGGAGAGCACCCGCGGCGTCCACGGCGGCTACACGCTGACCCGTGCCCCCGAGCTGATCTCGGTGCTCGAGGTGGTGCACGCTGTGGACGGTGAGGTCTCGCCGGTGCAGTGCGTCTCGTCCGATTACGTCACCGGCGCCTGCGCGCGCGAAGCGGACTGCGCGTCGCGCGGCCTCTGGCAGCGCCTCAAGGAGAGCATCGACGCGGTGCTGCGCCAGGCGACCCTGGCCGAGCTGATCCACGACCAGTCGCTGCTCACGGCGATGGCCCCCGCCCCCGCCCTCGAGGACACCCCATGACCGCTCCCGTCCCGGCCCGCGCCGCCGACCTCGCCGTCACCGGGCTCACCGTGTCCGTGGACGGCAAGGAGATCCTGCGCGGTGTCGACCTGGCGGTCCCAGCCGGCGAGGTCCACGCCCTGATGGGTCCCAACGGCTCCGGCAAGAGCACGCTCGCGTACACGTTGAGCGGTCATCCCAAGTACGTGGTGACGGCGGGGTCGGCGAGCTTCGGTGGCGAGGACCTGCTCGCGCTGAGCGCCGACGCGCGCGCCCGCCTCGGGCTCTTCCTCTGCTTCCAGTACCCCACGGCCATCCCCGGCGTCACGACGGTGAACTTCATGCGGGCCGCGCTGCGCGCCCAGGGCCGGGAGATGCCGGCGCGCGAGTTCATCCGCCGCCTCAACGAGGAGATGACCGCGCTGCGCATCGACGAGAGCTTCCGGGCCCGGTACATCAACGACGGCTTCAGCGGCGGGGAGAAGAAGCGCGCCGAGATCCTCCAGATGGCGATGCTGCACCCTCGCCTGGCCATCCTCGACGAGACCGACTCGGGCCTCGACGTCGACGCGCTGCGCACCGTCGCCAACGGGGTGACCCGCCTGGCCGGCCCCGACATGAGCGTGCTCGTCATCACCCACTACCCGCGCATCCTCGAGTACCTGAAGCCCGACCGGGTCCACGTCCTGCACCACGGGCGGGTGATCACCTCCGGGGACGCGGAGCTCGCCGGGCAGATCGAGCGCGAGGGCTACGAGCCGATCATCGGCCCGGCCGCCGAGGCGGCCGCGGCATCAACCACGTCACTGACCGGCGTGGTCGCGGAGGCACAGGCATGACCGTCCAGGCCCACGAGCTCACCAAGGACTACCAGTACGGCTTCCACGACGTGGACATCTCCGTCTTCCGCACCGAGAAGGGGCTGTCGCCCGAGGTCATCGCCGCCATCTCGGACCACAAGAGCGAGCCGGAGTGGATGCTCAAGTTCCGCCTCAAGGCGTACGAGCACTACATGAAGCGGCCCATGCCCACGTGGGGCGCCGACCTTTCGGGCATCGACTTCGGCGACATCTACTACTACGTCAAGCCGGCCGGTGAGCAGACGCGCTCCTGGGACGACGTGCCCGACTCGATCAAGAACACCTTCGACAGGCTGGGGATCCCGGAGGCGGAGCGCAAGTTTCTCGCGGGAGTCTCCGCGCAGTACGACTCCGAGGTCGTCTACCACAACATCCGCGAGGACCTCGAGAAGCTCGGGGTCATCTTCTGCGACTGCGACACCGGCCTGCGCGAGCACCCCGACATCTTCCGCAAGTACTTCGGCACGGTGATCCCGCCCAACGACAACAAGTTCGCGGCGCTCAACAGCGCGGTGTGGTCGGGCGGCTCCTTCGTGTACGTGCCCGCCGGTGTGCACGTCGAGGTTCCGCTGCAGGCGTACTTCCGCATCAACAGCGACAACATGGGCCAGTTCGAGCGCACCCTGATCATCGCCGAGGAGGGATCGTCGGTCCACTACATCGAGGGCTGCACCGCTCCCAACTACTCCAGCGACTCGCTGCACTCCGCGGTGGTGGAGCTGATCGCCCACAGGGGCGCCAAGATCCGCTACACCACCATCCAGAACTGGTCCGACAACGTCTACAACCTGGTCACCAAGCGGGCCATCGCGCACGAGAAGGCGACGGTGGAGTGGGTCGACGGCAACCTGGGATCGAAGGTCACGATGAAGTACCCGGCGATCTACCTGATGGGCGAGGGCGCGCACGGCGAGGTGCTCAGCGCCGCGTTCGCCGGGCCGGGCCAGCACCAGGACGCCGGCGCCAAGTGCATCCACGTGGCCCCGCACACCACCAGTAACATCGTCTCGCGCTCGATCAGCAAGGGGACCGGGCGCACCTCGTACCGCGGCCACATCAAGGTGTACCCCAAGGCGCACGACGTGCGCGTCAACGTGCGTTGCGACGCCCTGCTGCTCGACGAGGAGTCGCAGAGCGACACCTACCCGTACATGGATGTGGAGAGCCCTGACGTCACCATCGGCCACGAGGCCACGGTCAGCAAGGTGGGTGAGGACCAGATCTTCTACCTGACCTCGCGCGGCATCGACGAGAACGAGGCCACCGCGCTCATCGTCAACGGGTTCTTCGAGCCCTTCGTCAAGGAGCTGCCGATGGAGTACGCCGTGGAGCTCAACCGCCTGCTGGCGCTGTCCATGGAGGGCTCGGTCGGGTGATCACACGCGCCGGGCCCGCCGCCTCGGACGCACCGGCGTTCGAGGCGGTGGCGGCGGAGCGCATCGCCTCGTCGAAGGGCTGGCTGCGGGACCGCCGGCAGGCTGGCTGGGACGCCTTCAGCACTCTTCCGCTGCCCTCGGCGCAGCGTGACGAGGACTGGCGTCGCACCGACATCGCCAAGCTCCGCCTGGGCTCCTTCACCCCCTCCGAGGCGGTCGACGAGAACCTCCTGGCCGCCATCCGGCGGCGCCGCGACCGGGGCGCGCCCGAGGCCGCGCTGGTGGTCGACGCCGCCCCGGTGACGCGCATCGAGGGCAGCGACAACCTCCTCGCCGCAGGGGTCGTGATCAGCCCCCTCGACGAGGCCGCAGCTGTCCATCCCCAGCTGGTGGAACGCGCCCTGGCCTCGGTCGGGGCCGGGGAGTCCGCCTTCGTCGCCCTCTGGAACGCGATGTGGCAGGGTGGCGCCTTCATCTACGTGCCCCGCTCCGTGAACGCCAGGGTGCCGGTGTGGGTCGCCCACAGCGCCGCCGGCGACCACGGCGCCACCTTCCCGGCGACCGTCGTGCTGCTCGACGACAACTCCTCCCTGACCCTGGTCGACGACTACCTCTCCGCCACCGGGGACGAGGAGCTGCTCAGCGACGCGCTGACGGTGGTCGTGGCCGGCCGCGACGCCAGGCTGGACCACTGCGTCCTCCAGCAGTGGGGGGAGCGCGCCTGGCACGTCGCCCTGCATCGCACGGTGCTGGGCAGCAACGCGCGGCTGCGCATGTTCGGCGCCACCCTCGGCTCACGGCTGCAGAAGGCCTACTGGGAGGTGCTCCTCGACGGCCCCGGGGCGGAGGCGGAGATCACCGGCGTGGCCTTCGGCGACGGCGTCCAGCACCTCGACCACCAGTCCCTGCAGGCGCATCGCGCCCCCCAGACCACCAGCCGGCTGAAGCTCAAGGTGGCGGTGCGGGACAGGGCTCGCAGCGTCTACAGCGGGCTCATCGACGTCGACCGCATCGCCCAGCAGACCGACGCCTACGTGCAGAACCGCAACCTCATCCTCAGCAACGGCGCCACCGCCGACTCCGTGCCGCGCCTGGAGATCCGCGCCAACGACGTCCGCTGTGGCCACGGCGCCACCGCCGGGCACATCGACGACGACCATCGCTTCTACCTCATGGCCCGCGGCGTCACGGCCGAGGACGCCGACCGGCTGGTGGTGCGGGGCTTCCTGGATGACGCCCTGGCCCACTGTCCCCACCCGGGCGTGGCCGAGCTGGTCGGCGACCTCCTCGACCACGAGCTCGAGGGGGAGGCGCAGGCCGGGGTGGCGGTGGCCGAGGCGTGAGCGTGGCCGCCGCCTGGGTCGAGGTGGGTCGTGTCGACGACGTGCCCCCCGGGCACGCCGCCCGTGTCGAGATCGGCGAGGTGCCCGTTGCCATCTTCAACGTCGACGGCGAGCTCTTCTGCCTCGACGACACCTGCAGCCACGCCGAGGCGTCGCTGAGCGACGGTGACCTCGACCCCTCCCGCTGCGCCATCGAGTGCCCGCTGCACGGCTCTGCGTTCGACCTCCGCACCGGTGACCCGCTCTCCCTTCCCGCGGTCGAGGCGGTGCGAGTGCACCACGTCGAAACCAGCGACGGGGTGATCCGCGTGGCCCTGAACGACGAGGCCGGGTGACCGCGGTGGGCACGGCAACCGGTCACCTCGATGTCGCCACCATCCGCGCCGACTTCCCGCTGCTGCGCCGGCAGGTCAACCACCATCCCCTCGTCTACCTCGACTCCGCCGCCACCTCGCAGAAGCCCCAGGCCGTCCTCGACGTCGTCGACACCTACTACCGCGAGCACAACGCCAACGTGCACCGCGGCGTCCACACCATCGGCAACGAGGCAACGGAGATCTTCGAGGCCGCCCGCCAGCGCGTGGCCAGGTTCATCGACGCGCCTGCCGACGGCGTGGTCTTCGTGCGCAACACCACCGAGGCGCTCAACCTGGTGGCCTCGTCATATGCGCGCGAGCTGCTCTCAGCGGGCGATCGCGTCGTCCTCACCGAGATGGAGCACCACAGCAACCTGGTGCCCTGGCAGCTGGCCGCGCAGAGGGCGGGCCTGGCCCTCGGATTCCTGAGGGTCGCCGACGACGGCTCGCTCGACCTCTCCGACCTCGACGAGCTGCTGGCGCCGCCGACGCGGCTGCTGAGCATCAGCCACCAGTCCAACGTCCTGGGCAGCGTCGTGCCGCTGCGCGCCATCATCGAGGCGGCCCACGAACGCGACGTCCTGGTCTGCGTCGACGCCGCCCAGAGCGTTCCGCACATGCCCCTGTCGGTGCGTCGCCTCGACTGCGACTTCCTCGCCTTCAGCGGCCACAAGATGTGCGGGCCGATGGGCGGGGGCGTGCTCTGGGCGCGGCCTGAGCTGCTCGAGCGGATGCCGCCGTTCCTGGGCGGGGGCAGCATGATCCTGCGGGTCTCGCTGGAGCGCTCGACGTGGAGCACCGTGCCCCACAAGTTCGAGGCGGGAACCCCCGACGTGGCCTCGGCAGCCGGTCTCGCCGCCGCCTGCGACTACCTGGACAGCGTGGGCATGGAGGCCATCCACAGCCACGAGCGCGAGCTCACCGGACATCTCCTCGCCATGCTCGAGGAGATCGACGGCGTCGAGGTGTACGGGCCGCGCGACCTCGACGGCCGGGGAGGGGCTGTGGCCTTCAACGTGGCGGGGATCCACGCCCACGACGTGGGCACGATCCTCGACCGCGAGGGGGTGGCCATCCGGGCCGGGCACCACTGCTGCCAGCCGCTGATGAAGCGCCTCGGCGTCGCCGCCACCGCCCGCGCCTCGGTGTACCTCTACACCACCCACGAGGAAATCGACACCCTCGGCGACGCGCTCGGCGAGGTCCGGCGCATCTTCGCCTGAGACGGCTCAGGGAGCCCTCTCCCTGATCAGCTGGAGCAGGCGCGGCGCCAGCTCCCGGCGGCACACCAGGAGGTCGGGCAGCCACGGGTCGGGGCGGTTGTACTCGAGCTCGGTGCCGTCGACCCGCGAGACGTGCAGCCCGGCGGCCAGGCAGACGCCGGCCGGCGCCGCCGAGTCCCACTCGTACTGACCACCGGCGTGGATGTAGGCGTCGGCGCGGCCCTCGGCCACTGCCATCGCCTTGGCACCCGCCGAGCCCATCGGCAGCAGCTCGGCGGCGACGGCACGGGCGATGTCCTCGACCATCTCCGGGGCCCTGGTGCGGCTCACGACGATGCGGAGGGGGCCGTCCGCAGCGGGGGGCGGCGCGGGCGGGTCCGCGCTGCTCAGGGTGGTCCCCCGGGCGGGGAGGGCAACCGCCGACGCGGTCGGGCGGCCGTCCACGCAGAGGGCGACGTGCACCGCCCAGTCGTCCCGCGGCGGCTCGCCGAACTCGCGCGTGCCGTCGAGGGGATCGACGATCCAGACGCGCCGGCTGCCGAGCCGGTCGCCGTCGTGCCGTCCCTCCTCGGAGAGGACGGGGTCGTCGGGCCGGAGCAGGGCGAGCTGCTCGCTGAGGAACTCGTGGGAGCGGCGGTCGCCCTGGTCGCGGAGCGTCCTGGCGTCGCCCTCACCCAGGGCGGCGCGCAGCTCCATGAGCAGGCTCCCGGCTCCCGTCGCCAGCCGGACGGCGACCGCATCGTCGGTCTGCACGCTCGCGGAGGTGCCTGTCTGGTGCATCGTCAGCGGCCTCCCAGCCGAACGAGTGTCGTCGAGTGGCGCCCTCCGAGCTTTTGGAGGATACACTCCGTCGCGGCACCGGGGGCTCGCACGACCAGAGGCGTGCGCGACCGACCGTCGTGAGGGAACTCGATGTCCTGGCAGGCTTGGTTGACGCTCGCCGTGGTGGTGGTCACCGTGGTCGCCCTGGCCTCGGAGCGGGTGTCGCCGCCGGGGACGATCATGGCCGCGGTCACGTTCCTGCTGCTGACCCGGGTGATCAGCTCCAAGTCCGCGTTGAGCGGGTTCTCCAACGAAGCCCCCTTCACCATCGCCGCCCTCTACGTGGTGGCCGGGGCCGCGCAGGCCACCGGCGCCCTGCAGGGGGCCACGGGCCGCATCCTCGGCAGCGCCCGGCGCGGCTCGAAGCGGCCGGGGGGCGTCGAGATGCTGCGCCTGCTGGCGCCCACCGCCACAGTCTCGGCCTTCATCTACAACACCCCCCTGGTGTCGACGTTCGCGCCCCGGGTGTCGGCCTGGGCACAGCGCGCCGGCCGCCCCGTCTCCTGGTACCTGCTGCCGCTCAACGTGGCGGTGCTGCTCGGGGGCATGGTCACGGCGATCGGAACCACCACCAACGTGGTCATCACCGGGCTGCTCAGCGCCAGCCACCGGCCCACCCTGGGCCTCTTCGAGCCCACGCTGGCGACCCTCCCGGTCGCGGTCGTCGGGCTCCTGCTCATCTGCGCCGTCGGTCCCCGCCTCGCCGGCGCTCGTGCAGGCCCGTCCCAGGACTTCACCAGCGACGGTCGCGAGTTCACCGTGGAGATGATGGTGAGGCCCGGCGGCGGCCTTGCCGGGAGCACCGTCGACGAGGCCGGGCTGCGCGACCTCGAGGGCGTCTACCTGTTCGCCGTGGAGAGGGACGGCGCCACCATCGCCCCCATCTCCCCCGACCTGCGCCTGGCCGCCGCCGACAGGCTGGTCTTCGCCGGCAACGTCACCCGCATCCTCGACCTCCAGGCGATGCCCGGCCTGCGCTCCGCCGAGGCCAGCCACTTCTCAGTGGTGGAGAGCACGGCCGACAGGCGCTTCCACGAGGGCGTGGTGGCGTCGGGTGGCCAGTTGGTGGGGCGCAGCCTCAAGCAGATCGGCTTCCGATCCCTCTACGGCGGCGCGGTCGTGGCCATCCACCGCAGCGGCGAGCTGGTCGAGGGCAAGCTGGGCTCGATCCCGCTGCACACCGGCGACGTCCTCCTGGTGCTCGGGCCGCCCGACTTCAGCCGGCGCTGGAGCGGCTCGGGTGACTTCGCCCTGGTGGCCCCGATCCGGGGCACCTCGATGGCGATGCACAAGCGCGACACCAGGATCGTCGAGGGGGTGGTGCTGGCCTTCCTGGTGTGCGCAGCCACCGGGATCCTCACCGTGCTGCAGGCCTCGCTGGTGGCGGCGATGGCGCTGCTGGCGCTGCGGGTGATCACCCCGCGGCAGGCGCGTGAGGCGGTCAACCTCAACGTCCTGGTGGTCGTCTGCGGCAGCTTCGGCATCGGGGAGGCGATCGGCCAGAGCCACCTCGCCAGCCACGCCGCCGACCTGCTCGTCTCCGCGTTCGGCGCGCTCGGCCACCGCGGCATCCTCATCGCCTTCCTGGTGACCACCGTGCTGATCACCCAGGTGGTGACCAACAACGCGGCGGCGGTGCTCATGTACCCGGTCGGCCTGGCGCTGGCGGCGCACGCCCACATGGCCCAGCGGCCCTTCGTGATGGCGCTCGTGGTGGGAGCGTCGGCGTCGTTCCTCACCCCGATCGGGTACCAGACCAACACCATCGTGTACGGCATGGGCGGCTACCGCTGGCGCGACTTCCTGCGCGTCGGAATGCCCATCACCGTGAGCACGGTGGCGGTGGCGGCGATCACCATCCCGCTGCTCTTCCCACTGCACTGACCCGCGACGGGCCAGGCGCCGCTCGTTAGGAGTCGAGGGGGTTGATGGCGGCGGGCTCGGCGGTGGCCGGCAGACCCTGCGGGGGGCGAGGCGGCAGGGCCAGGGCGCAGAGAACGGCTGCCGCGAGCAACGTCGCCGCGGCTCCCCAGAAGGAGATCCCCTCACCGACGCCGTAGAGGGCACCGAGCACGGCCGCCCCCATGGCGCTGCCGCCGAACTCGAACAGCCCGCCGATGCCCATGGTGCGCCCGCGCTCCGCCTCGCGGCTGCTGTCTCCCATGACGGCGAACAGGGTCGGCTCGATGAGCACGAAGGCGCACGCCTCGACAGTGCCGAGCACGATGATCGGCGCCAGCGAGCGCAGTGTCGGGTACAGTGCCGCGCAGGCGGCGCTGACCGTGAAGGACGCCACCATCAGCCGGCGCCGGTTGGACCGGCCGGCGAGGCGCCCGCCCGGCCTGGCCAGGATGAGGATGGGGACGGCGAAGAGGCTGATGGTCAGCCCGATGACCAGGCTGCTGTAGCCGCGCGCCGCCAGGTAGAGTGGCCACACCACGTCGTACATCGAGAACACCGTGCCCAGGGCGGCCACGCCGAGGCAGGGGACGACGATCCCGGGGGTGCGCCACCAGCGCAGCCGTGGGGCCGCCCCGGCGGGGCCGGCGCGGGAGGAGCGGGTCTCGGGGATGCGGCGCATGGCCAGCAGGCCGAGGAAGGTGGCCAGGCCAGCGAGGCCGAAGACCGCGGAATCGCGCCAGAGCGCCACCGCCCCGCCGATGAAGGGGCCGACCAGCAGCCCGACCATCTCGCAGGCCTGGAGCTGGGAGAACCGTTCGGCGCGTTTCTCGGGGCCGCTGAGGTCGACCAGGGCGGCCCGCAGCGCCGGCACGTAGGCGCCCGAGGAGGCGCCCTGCAGGGTCCGCAGCAGGGCCAGGACCCAGAGCGGCCCGACGTCGGCGAAGAGCGCGAACGCCACCACCCCGTAGAGCGCGCGCGACCCGAGCAGCATCGGGCGCCGCCCGATGCGGTCGGTGAGCCTCCCGGCGGGCACCTGCACCAGGGTGTTGGCGAGCAGCGGTGCGGCGATGAACAGCGCGATGTCGATCGAGCTGCCGCCGTGGCGGCGCACGTAGAGCGGCGCGATGGGAAAGATCGCTGCGATCCCGGTGAACATGACCAGCTGCCCGCTGAGCAGCCAGAAGACCGGGGAGGTGCGCGGACGCGTGAGGAGTGGCACGCGCGGATTGTGGCGGGACGGATGAGCCGCGCTCCGGCACGGTACAATTCCGACCATGCAAGTCGGGTTTACGCCTGTGGCCGATGACCTCTACCGCGAGATCATCCTCGACCACTACCGTCATCCCCGCCATCGCGGGCGGGTCGACCCGGCCGACGCCGTGGTGGAGGCGGACAACCCGCTCTGTGGCGACCAGATCGACATCTCGGTGCGCTTCGAGGGTGACCGGGTCGCCGAGATCGGCTTCGAGGGCACCGGCTGCTCGATCAGCCAGGCGGCCTGCAGCATGCTCTGCGACGAGGTGAGCGGGACCAGCCGCGACCGGGCCCGCGACGTGGCCGGCCGCTTCCGCGCGATGCTCGTCGAGGACGGCAGCCCCGACGACCTCGGCGACCTCGAGGCCCTCCAGGGCGTCCGCGCCTACCCTGTGCGGGTGAAGTGCGCGACGCTCCCGTGCAACGCGCTGATGCAGGCCCTGGGCGCGGTGAAGGAGCCGGCATGAGCGAAGCGGCACCAGTGGCCAAGGCCTCCCCCGAGCTGGTGCTGGCGGCTCTCAGCGAGGTCTACGACCCCGAGATCGGCATCGACATCGTCTCCCTGGGGCTCGTCTACGGCTCGAGGATCGACGACGCCGGGCTGCTCACCATCGACATGACCCTCACCACACCCTACTGCCCGATGGGCAGCCTCATCCAGGGTCAGGCACATGCCGTCTGCCACGGGCTCCCCGGGGTCAACGACGTCCACGTGGAGCTGGTGTGGTCGCCACCGTGGGATCCCCGCACCATGGCCTCCGAGGAGGCCCGCCTCGAGCTCGGCATCTACTAGCAGGGAGATCC
>JAABUX010010051.1_pt1 | contig 10630 bp, 24 predicted proteins | sample 5561851 | NCBI WGS metagenome assembly JAABUX01 (sample SAMN10711883, study PRJNA513361) | rock metagenome | isolation source: Antarctica rocks | place: Antarctica: Victoria Land, Richard Nunatak red sandstone | collected 2016-01-03 | reverse complement strand
AGAAGCCGCCTGCACAGGGAGTGGCAGCCCTACTTGGTCAGCGGTCAGTTGCTGGCATTCGCAGGCTTTGCCTGAAGACCACAAATGCGGACTCAGCAGGGGTGCTAGTTCGCGCAGGTGGGGCAGCACATGATGGGCCTGATCGAGCGCAACTACATGCTCCACTTCCCCTTCCACGACGCAGAGCAGCACTTCCTGGACTGGTACTTCAAGTTCACCAGGTCCGCCTGCAGAACGTGGCCTCAAACTGCTCGACGAACCCAGCTGCGCTGATCGCGGACCTTGCCACACAAGCACTCCGCCCAAGCATAATTATGTTTGAGGACGTTTCAGTCCAAAGCCCGTGGCTAGCCGACCCGTACGTCAAGTCGACATGTTTGGGTCGTGGAGCAGCCATGGCTTTTGTCTGGCTGAGCAGCACTGATACTCTGCGTGTGGGACGCAGGTGGACGATGCCGCAGGAGTACAACGCGCTGGACGGGCCGCCGCACATCGTGACGATCCCCGACGGCGATCGCAGCCGCAACGTGACCATCGGCGGGTCAGCGGCTGTCATCCGGCACTTCACCGGCGAGGAGAAGCCCTGGCGGGCCAACCTCGAGGAGTGCCAACGGAAGATGGCGGAGGACGCGAAGTCCACGGAGCGCAAGGACCGGCGATGAGCAGCCACCGTTGCTGTCGGAGCCGCAGCAGGCATGACTACTCAGGTTGGAAGCCGAGGGCTTGCACGCTGGATGCAGAATGCCGGCCAGAAGGCACGCAGCGCCATCCTCTCGGCACGGGCGTGATGACTGCTGCACTGGGCCGTTTGCACGCCGACAGCGCCCCGCGGCAAATGCAGACAAAAGTGCCCGCAGCAGTTGATCCGCCATAGCCATGATGCAGCGCCGCAGGCGGTGCTGCGATCAGTGGTGACACATGCAACACAACAGGCGTGCCCGCCGGACTGCATGCAAATGTGTTCACGTCTCCTTGCCATGTGACGCTTCACGAGAACAGATGGTTCGGTTAAGAAGAGTTTTAAGGTGTGAGGTTTGTGTGTGATGTCTCTTCTCAGCGAGTAATCAACATGCTGTGCGCTACCCTGATTCGCTCGCGCATTGGCTGAGACAGTCAGATGTAAATCATCACCGGCATAAATCAGCAACGCAAAGCGCAATTACGCAGGCAGAACTTGGGTGTCATTTGCAGAGGGCTCAGGCGGGGGCGGCATGACCGTTTCATGCATGGCGGACATATAGGTGTGATTCCGCCAACGCTGTGAACGAGGGTACGTTGCTGGATGGTCGCACCAGTAGCAACATTGGGACAGTTGCCTTCTCCGCAGTGGGGACGACCTGCGCACACGCCTCGTAGCGTCGCAGCTGCGCGTACTCCCGATAAACGTCAAGCGCGGAGCAGCAGGATGAGTGTCACCATCACAGCGGTGGCGGCAGAGGCGCCGGTCACGCACAGGCTGAACACGTACACTGCAGCGGACATGGATGAGGTTGAGCTGCAGCGGTGCATAGCGCGACCAAGGATCGACTTCGAGTCTATCCTGTCGACGGTCCGGCTGCAGCCCATCCAATGCGAATCGATCGAATGCAACCCCGCCCCTCCCTACCCAGCGATCCTCACCCCCTGCTCCAGAGCGGGCGTCAGACTGCAGTACGGACAGCATGTCCTCAGCCTCCTGCGTGAGCCTTTTGGCGTATAGCGCTTGACATGTTGATCCGGCCACCTCGCAGGTGTCCCCGATCGTCGATGCGGTGCGCCACCAGGGGGACGCCGCCGTCAGGGAATACACAGCTAAGTTCGATCGCGTCAACCTGGACATCGTGTGCTCGCCGATCGAGGTGCAGACATGTTCTAGATGCAACGCCTACACAGGCGGCTTGCCGCTCGAAACCCAATAATGCAAGCCGCACCCTGCTCGCGGTGATCTGCACTGCTGTGTTGGCAAGGCTACGCTGGCTTCATCCTGCTCTCAGAACAAAGCCTGCATGCGGAGCACACTGACGGCATCAAGCGCATATGCTTCGCGACCCATTTCCTTGTCATGATTCCCAAGCACACCAGGGGTTGTCAACGCAATTTGCAACGGCTGCTGTATGGACATGACTCCGAACAGACACCAGTTGTGCTAGAGCCTCATAGCCACCCTCGCCCTGAACCAAGCCTGTGCCTTTGCTCCCAGGACCTGCCGGAGCCGCAGCTGGACGCGGAGTCGAAGGCGGCCTTCGACACGGCGTTCGACAACATCCGCGCCTTCCATGCGGCGCAGCAGTCGCCGCCGCTGACGGTCGAGACGATGCCCGGCGTCAAGTGCCAGCGGGTCACGCGGCCGATAGGTGAGCGCCGCTGAATCTGGCGCGTGGCTCACAACGCACGAGGCTAGATTTAGACTGTATGCTATGCGGCCCATTTCTGGCCCGCAGCTGCTGTGATGCTCTGGACGCTCTGTAGTGGACTGTCCATGAGTTGCAGGTCCAGAGGAAGGCAAATCAGTGCGCTCCCAATGACGTGCCCAATAGCCTTTGTGCGTCGGCGCAGGGGCGGTCGGCGTGTACGTGCCGGGCGGCACAGCGGTCCTGCCGTCCAGCGCGCTCATGCTGTGCACGCCGGCGGGCCTCGCCGGGTGCAGCACCATCGTGCTGGCCACGCCGCCGCGGCCCGACGGCTCCATCACGCCGGTGCGCGGCTGCCTCAGGACGTGATATGGCATCGTTGCTGTGTCATGATCCTCGTGTGGGTGCAGGAGCTGCAGCCAGAGGCGATCTTGCTGCAAATCGACTGATTGAACTTTACCCAACTACCATGGCGTGCTCGACCGCAGGAGGTGCTTTACTGCGCGCGCAAGGCGGGCGTGACGCACGTCCTGGCGGCCGGCGGCGCGCAGGCGGTCGCAGCAATGGCATGGGGCACAGAGACTTGCCCCAAGGTACGAAAGCAAGGCTCAGCGCACACGACCGGCCCATGCGTTACTCGCAGTCTCGTTAGCACACAGTCTGTGGGGACAAGCTCAGCTCTCATGTCCTTGACGGAGTCTGCATCACAATGAAACTTACCACCGAGAGACCCTCCTGCTTGCGGCCGCAGGTGCACAAGATTCTGGGCCCCGGCAACCAGTACGTGACAGCGGCCAAGATGCTGCTCCAGAACAGCGAGGCAATGGTCGCCATCGACATGCCCGCCGGGCCCAGCGAGGTGCTGGTCATCGCGGACGCCGCCGCCGACCCGGCATTCATCGCCGCCGACCTCCTCTCGCAGGCCGAGCACGGCCCGGACAGCCAGGCGAGTCGGCTGCATGACCTGCACCCTGCACAGTCCGCATGTTGCTGATGTTGTCCACGTCTTCTGCCACATCCGACCACCTGCTTTACGCTGTCTCGATCTGATGATTGTGCCGCTGCAGCCCCAACGATGGACTCCGTCACCGTGCTGCATACTCAGTCGGCCAGTGTCGCACAGGTGGTGCTGGTGGCGCTGCCGGGCGTCGACATCGAGGCGGTGGAGGAGCAGGTGCAGCGGCAGTGCGACGCGCTGCCCCGCGCCGAAGCGGCGCGGTCCGCGCTGTCGCACTCGTGCATCGTGCGCGTCGGCGGTCGCGAAGAGGTGCGCATGACACCCAGCTCTGTTTTTGCAACTCGCCTCCGTGCCAACTTTTTGGTGCTTCACGTGTCGCACCCTCATGCGATGCAGCTACATATGAGGTTGGTCTCACGTCTTGGCTGCCATTGACCTGCCACGGCCCATGAATCCAGGCGGCTGCCTTCTCGAACCGGTATGCGCCGGAGCACCTGATCGTGAACACGGAGGACGCCCAGGAGTGGATGCCGCTGCTCAGCGATGCGGGCTCCGTCTTTTTGGGACCATGGTGCGCGCCGCGTCCGCCGGTCAAGGTCCAGCATGTGGTCTGGTTCCGTGACATTTGATGCACTCGATATCAGGCTCACCAACTTGCTCCCTATGCCCCATGACTTCCGCCGCCTGTTGGCTGTGCAGCAACAACCTCCGAACCTTGGCAGCTGCTAGTGCTGCTCATGCTGGTAATTCTTATTGTAGCACGACGCGAAAGCGCTAGACCACCTGACCGTGGCTTGCAGGACACCGGAGAGCGTGGGCGATTATGCCAGCGGCACAAACCACGTGCTGCCGACGTACGGCTACGCGCGCATGTACAGCGGCGTCTCCCTGGACTCCTTCCAGAAGAAGATGACCGTGCAGGCGAGCCACTCTGTCTTATGCAAGAGTTGCGCTCCTCGAGCATCTCCCACATCGTGCATCATGCGCTGGAATGTGACCTTGGAGCTGCCCTGCGTACCTATCCTGTTTTGCCTGGCCTGCACGCACTTTTGGTTAGCAAGTTTGGCAGTGTCAATGACCGCCGTGCTGTGCTTGCGCAGACATTGACTCCTGACGGACTCCGCAACTTGGGACCATCAGTTGAGCGGATGGCTGCCATAGAGGGCTTGGACGCACACAAGCGGGCTGTATCCTTGCGGCTTGCAGCGCTCTGCAGATGATGCCGATGCCTGTTGCGCCATATGCGTGGGCTGGGCAGCAGTAGCCTTTCAGACGGTCATCAAGTCTGTGTTGCGCTTCAGAGCCTTTCATCACATCGTTGACCGGGTGAAAAGTATTCATTGGAAGCTGCAAGTGTGGTGCCATCGTGCAATTCATGCGTTGTTAGGTGTAGGAAGGCAACAATACATGGTCGCAGGGCCCTGTGACGGATTCGGCTTTTCTCTGGTGTGACACCTGTGAGCCCGCTAAGCCTGAAGTTTGTGCACCCTGGCTGTTGGTTACAGCAATATGCTAACATGTAGACCTGCACCTGTGGTTCACCAAGCATCATCATGCTTTGTGGAACGCATACATCTGAGTTCGCAGCGCAACGATGTCCGCCTCAGTGTTGCGCAACATCCGTAGCAGGATGAAGACGAAGCCAGCATAGCCGACCGGGCCACCGGGCAACCATAGCAATCTACCTGCCTGAGGGCCAGTCACCCTGCGCCGCCGCAGCGACTCACCCAGCGCCCATGCCCAGAACAGGGAAAGGCCGACAGCGACACACAGCACGCGCAGAGCCCACACCGACTCCCAGCGCTGCCACGCCTTGGCCTTGCCGTCCTCTGGCACATCATCTTTGTGACCCTGCCGAACAGTCCGCCGCCGCGCGACGCGAGCGCTGAGGACCATTGCAGCCGCCACCATCGTGGCGCCCGAGAGCAGTTCCGCAGCCGCGATCAGCACCGCAGGCGCGGTTCTGCGGTACACCGAATGATGACGGTACCCCACCCACGGGCGGTACATCTGGTCGAGCCCGAAGCAGAGCAGCATGATGCCCAGCAGGGCGCCGACAGCAGCGAAGCACAGCCGCCACAGCCGGCTCTGCGCCGCGTGCGCTGCTTCGAAGGCTTGCACCAGCTCTGCCTGCTCTGCCGTGTCCAGGGCTGGCCCCTCGTCGCTCAGCAGCTGCGACACCCTGTCGGCCTGTGAGGCATCCACCCGCCACAGCGACCGCCGCCGCATGTGCGACCAGGGATTGCTGGCCGCGGCGGCGCAGCGTGTGTCCGTAGGGAAAACCTTTCACTGCCCGCGGCTGTTCGACTGAGGCCGGATTCTACTGCCGATTGCCGGCTCTGGCTGAGGCCAAGCAGCAACTTTCAACAAGCCGAACGCTGTGTGCAGGCTTGGGCTTTGCAATGACCTCGACGCTGCGCTGTTGTGAGCAAGCGGCTGAAGTGCGAGCGGCACGCAGGCTGCACTAGTGCTCCTGCCGATCCTTGTTGCCAGTCGCGCTGCGAAGTGCGTCAGCGCCCTCCCCAAGGCTACCTGGTATCCATGTCATCCGCGCGCTCCAGAGTGTTGTAGTTAAGCAGCTTCTCGATGAGGTCCACGTGCGTCATGAGCATGCGCCGGCAGCAGTATCGCTGGAGCCCCAGCGCGTCCAGTGCGTCTCTGCAGGCCGCCACAGGCAGTGACATGAGCAGCAACAGCGCAGGTTTGCGATGTGGAAGGCTTCGAGGGGTGCCTGAAACTGCTGCTGCGGCGTCGACAGCAAAGCTGAGCTTCCTGGACCACTGCACCGTTGCATGTGTCTCGCAGCGTGCAATGCCCACACATGACCCATGCTGGCATGGCGCGCGAAGGTTACTCCGCAGATGCTCGGAGACAGGCGCAGCTCGGGGCCTCACCCCTCCGAGTACTCGGCTTGAAGCAGGTCCAAGTACGTGTCCCACTTGTTGCCGATCACCTGTGCGCTCCGCCGGCCATGCGGGTAAATATCCGCAGAGGTGACCAGAAGATACAGGGGAGGGTAGGGGAGGGAGAGCACCGACCCAGAGCACGCACCTTGCCGCAGGTGAAGCACCGAACGGGGATAATCATTCCGCTTCACAACGAGGCCGACTGCCGGCGGCCTGACCACTGTCAATGTGGTGTAAAGGGTGCTTTCGCACTTCGCAGGTGCACATGCACATGCACACAGGCCAGCCGAGTAGAGCAAGGGTTTCCTCCTTGAAACCCGGCATAGTTTGAACCATGGCATAGCAAGAGGATCCGTGTGCTGCCCGACAACGTGCGTGAGTGGGTGAAGGCCGCCGGCCTCCCCCAGGGTGCTCGACTTGCCCACCCAGGCAACATGGCGATCTCCGACATGGATGTCAGGAAAGCGTTCAAGAGGAACAACTTAAAGGTCAGCGATGGCGCGGTAGCCAGTCGCATCGCAGCCCTGGCGGAGGAGTTTGGCTACACTGCGACCGAGCTGAGCGACAAGTATGACTTCTATGCTACGAACAGGTGCGACGCTGTCTTCGAGCCTGTCTGCATGTGCCTGTGTGCCAGCATGGCACGAGCAGGCGTAGGATCGCTTGCAGACACGAGCACATGCTTCGCATGAGCATCGCACCAAAGAACAAGTGTTGATGCCGCAGGGGCTCGGCGATGAACAACGAGGTGACAGCAAAACTCCTGGCAGAGTTCAGCCAGCAGCTTGAAAGAAGGCAGCCCCCTACGGCCGTCAAACCAGCACGCCCCAGCCGCATGTCCATGGACGGGTGCGTCAATGCCGACGTCCCCCACTGCAGGCAATATGATCGCGAAGCGCATGCAGCTCCCCGTCCGTGATGACCGTGGATGCGCGGTGACATCATCATCTGCCAGTTGCTCGGCGGCTGGCAATATTGTTTCGCTGCCAAGCAAGCGTCAGGGGTGGCTTGCTGGCTGAAGACTGCAGTGGCCAGCAGGGGCGGTGTTCTGCGGGACCAAAGCAACCTCGACCTGACGGCGGCGGCAGCTGCTCGCACGCCCAAAGCGACGCCGGGAAAGGCCCCTGTCTCGCCGGCCGCGGCAACTGGCAGCGCGCACAAGCGTCCGCGCACCAGCGGCGCTTTCAGTGCGCGCCAGAACAGCGGGCACGTCGTGGCAGCGCTCAACGACCACCTGTCGCTCGACGGACAGGTGCTGCACTCTCCCGCCGGGAAGGACCAAACCCTGGCGCTTGCCTCGTCCGCATTGATGTAACGTTCCCTTCACCTTGCGGCAGTTCACTCGGTCTCAACCCAACTCGGTCGGCTTCCTGACCAGATCTCACAAGCCATGGATCCCCGAGCGCAGGCCATGGATCTGGATCAGCATGATTTGGCAGCCCGGTGCTCTGTCGAGGCCCTGCCGGGCAGCGTGCCGGCGCATCACCACTTCATGGTCGACCGCCTGGAGGACAAGGTGAGGGCTGGCGGCTGCAACGTACAGCTGGCTTGATTGCCCTCAGAAGGATCTCTTGCAAGGCGGCATGCTGCCATGATGCTATTGCTGGTCTCGGGCGGTGCTTGTCAAGTACAAGTGCGGCTGAAGACCTGTTCCCAGGTTGCAGGTCGCGTACCTTGACGGGAGGATATCTGCATTTGCGGCGGCCATCGCTGCGGAGCCCGACGCAGCGCCAAGCCTGCCGGTGTTTGCAGCGACACAGGTGTGCTCAGCTGCCGGAGGTCCGCGGCAGCATGTTTCGCTGCCACTGTGGGCAGGCTCCTCGTGCCTTAGCCACACATAATGCGTACATGTGCTGGAGACAACTGCCCTGCCACTGATAATTACAGCGATCATCAGCATCCGCATGTGCTGACATGCCGAAGGAGCACGACTTCTGCTGACCGCACCCTCAGGAGCCGGCGACGTACGTGGGCCGGGTGTGCTGCGATGCTGAGGGCCGCCTGAATGACCAGTCGGTGATGCTCGAGGGCGGCGTCGCCGACAGCGCGGGGGCGCGCGTCCGGCTGGACCTGTCGCAGGCGCGAGCCGGCCGCCGCGGGTCGCTCACCCCAGAGGGCATACCGCTGTTGCATCGGTGAATTTGTGCCCGGAGGTTGCAAGAGGGAGCATGCACGAGCGCTGCCTGATGCCTCTGCATCAAATGCAGATACCGTCCTTCCGACTGTTTCCGGGGCAGATCGTGGCGGTGACGGCCACCAACCCGACCGGCGGGCGGCTGCTGGCGACGGCGATGCGCACCGCCGCAGCTGCGCCGGTGGCGACCAGCCCCGTCCCACAACTGGCGACTTTTGCAGCAGCTACAGGTGCATAACACGCCTCGGCCTGGGTTTGTGGCCTCAAGCGGCATGCAAGCGTGCACCACCGTGCTCCTCACAGAAGATACTTGCGATGCCGCAGCGTGACACACTGAACGCGAAGGCTCGAATGCTGATGGGAACGGTGCACATTGCACATGTTGCAGCTACCCCCACACACAACACGTGTGGCGACTCAGCAGCACGCAAGTTATGCAGGCGCCGCGCCACTGTCCGTGATGGTCGCGGCGGGGCCATTCACGACGGCAGACAGCCTCGAGTTCGAGCCGCTGACCGAGCTGCTGGCTGTCGCAGCTCGGACACCGCCCGTGAGTATCATCTGCGAAGCATGACCTTGAGGCTGGCGCCTGCTCCCATGGCCTGAGAGTCTCAGACCCTGACATGGCATAAGCTCACCCTCATGCACAGCTTGCATCTGCTCGTAGCGCAGAGAGGGCGATCCCTGTGCACGCCTGCTTCCCCACAGCTGACACTTACGGACATCGCCGGCAGGATGCGTTGGTGCTGCTAGGACCCTTCGTGGACGCGGAGCACCCGCAAGTCAGCGGCGGCGCCCTCGATGTGACGTTCGAGGAGCTGTTCGCCACGCAGGTGCGGCACAGGACTCAGCTAGATCACGTGCCCCGATGCTTCAGATACCGGGCGGCAGTCCTGCCGCAGCACCTTTACTACACCATAAAAAGCGCCACCCCTGTTGCAGCATCAGCCCTCATGACAAGACAAGTATGACACTGTGCAGGTGCTACAGCGGCTACAGAAGGCAGAGTTCCGGGCGGCGTGCCCCGGCACGCGGGTGCTGCTGGCACCGGCCACGCGGGACGCGGCCGCCATGCCCGTCTTCCCGCAGCCTCCCATGACGCCTGCCAGCGCGTCCGAGGCAGCTGGCATCACGTGGCTGCCCAACCCAGCGACCTTCCGCCTCAATGAGGTCAGCCCGCACACACAGCCACTCAGCATGTGCTTTCGTGCTGCATCAGTGAGCTGTATAGTGCTCCGACACAGCAACCAGTGTGATAACTCGGCATTGTCCCAGCCTAGCGTCTTGCGCTGAGCGGTCGATCATATGATGATGCGCGCAGGTGGTGTTCGGCCTGGTGTCGTCGGACGTGCTGATGCACTTGGCCGGCGCGGAGGCGCAGCGCGGGCCGGGCGCGGACCGCATGGCCGCGCTGGCCGGACACCTCGTCGCCCAGCGGAGGTGCGGGCATCATGGATCCTCACGTACCCGAGAAATCTGTCAGCGTGCGACACAGCTCTTGTCACTGCTGTCGTGTTTTGCGCAGCTACTACCCGCTGTTTCCCCCGGCGCTGGGCAGCTTCCTGGACACGTCGCTGGGCGCCGCCCTGTCGCTGCCGGCCACGCCGGATGTGCTGCTGCTGCCCTCCAACCTAGCGCCATTCGCCAAACTGGCACCCGCGGGCGCCGACGAGGACGGCCCGAAGGTATTGACCCACTTGAGAAGGCAACCATGCTACGCTCGCATTTGCTGCGGATGGCGAAAGCACTGCACGTTTATGCAGCAGGGACGCAGAAGTTCCTTGACCGGGTCCGGTAGCCTGTGTCACTCCGTACGCAACGCAGACCGTGAGCGCCTCGTGTGGGGCAGGCTGTTCATCACGCACATGCACGGGGACCATTGCTTCGGCATCCCGGGCGTGCTGCGAGCCATCGACGCCGCCCGCTTGGCGCGCGGCGCCGCTGGCCCGTCCGATCCTGTGCACATCTACGGACCCCCAGGCGCGTGCTCACTGTGCCGTGCTATTAATCACGCTGTACAGCATGGTCTTGCGGCGCAGTCTCCGCGGCGACAGCAGGCTTTTCACAGCATGCCAGCGCGTCTGGCTAGCTTTTGTGCAAACCACCAGTCCTTCACAAGGACAGTTGCGGATGTGCACTGGACGGACAGCATTTTGTTGTCACTACCGCGCGGCGCTGCACAGCACAAGGTCTGTGTCCTGCCGCAGGGGTGCAGGCGTGGCTGGAGGCCTGGTTCTCCGCCACGGGCGCCGCGCTGGCCGCGACGCCGATCGTGATCACCGAGCTCACGGTGGACGCGGAC
>JAABUX010010049.1_pt1 | contig 10631 bp, 7 predicted proteins | sample 5561851 | NCBI WGS metagenome assembly JAABUX01 (sample SAMN10711883, study PRJNA513361) | rock metagenome | isolation source: Antarctica rocks | place: Antarctica: Victoria Land, Richard Nunatak red sandstone | collected 2016-01-03 | reverse complement strand
GACGGCTGCAGACAGGTCCCGGCTTGCGCTGCCTACAGGGCCGCCGCTGCCGCTGCCCATGCGTCGCGAGCCGGAGCCCTGTCACAACTGGTACACGGTCTTTGCACCAGCATAGTGCCCAACATGAATGACCACTCGAGATACTGTAGCAATCCCGGCAGCAGGAACGAATGACGATCATGCTGGGTGGAATTGCGGCCAGGACATTTACGTTTAGGCTTTTGAAACCAACACGGTCGGAACAGTCACCCACCTGTCCACCCTTGCGCTTGGAACGCGCCGTGGCATCGCATGCCTTGCACTTGCCGTACAGGCCGTCGTTGTAGCTCCTGGACCGGTTGAACTCCGCCGCCGGCAGGTCCCGCTTGCACTGGCCGCACACCTGTGCAGAGCCATCACCAGCGCCGCTCAGCGGGCAGGGCGATAGCCGGGCTCGTCAGACCATGGCGCATAGAGCCGAAGAACCGGGCTACTGGCGGCATGTTCTTGACGGAACCCCCAAAAGCAGGAATGAGTGTGCAACAATGCAGCGTGAAGGCAACACTTTCTTAATGCCTGTTCTCTGATCGAGCCGCATGGTAATCCGTCTGCGTGACATAGTAGAGAGAATGAAAGATTTCAAGGCGTGGAACAAACGATCGTCCACCCCCAGCACTGCCTGGGCTCTCGTCGGAGACAAGAACTCTGATAACAGCCGAGAACGGCAGCGAGAGGCAGCCCACCTTGTGCGACACCGTCGGCTCGGTCACCTTGGCGCGTTTGCGGCGCCACTCCGCCGCGGCGGCGGCGTTGCAGACCTTGCAATAGCTGCACAGGCCGTCGGGGCGGACCTTGTTGCTGTTGAACTCCTCCGCGGCCTTCTCGACTTGGCACTTGGCGCACACCTGCACGCGTGTGTGAAGCAGGATATAGCAGGCAACGAAGAGGCCCACTCTAGACGAAGGGTGCAGCTGTTTTGGGCGCTTATGTGGTACCTGGTTCCTGACAAATGCCCCGCCTGGCTTGGGAAAGCTGAAAACGAACAGCAGGCAAATTGCTGTGGGCAGCAACGCCAGTGCCCATCAGAGCAGGGGCACAGGCAACAGGACGACGCAGGACGGGTCCAATTGGCGACGATTACGACAGGCGCTGGATTGCGTCGATGGCGCAAGCCGGCGAGGTCGCGTGCGGGCTGAAACCCAAGTCAAGCATCTCTCCTACCGTCAGCTCTGAACAGCAGGCGCTCATGAACTGCAGGCACGGCGGGACAGGCTGTCATGGGGCTGGACTGTCATGCGACGCGCCTTAAAGGCGACCTTGGGCTCCGTGACCGGCGGCCGGCGGGCGACGCGCTCCGCCGTGACGCGCGCGGTGCAGGGCTTGCAGCGATTGTCGTGGCCATCGGCCCTGTTCTTGTTGCGCGGGAACTCGGGGTATGCCTTGAGCTGGTCGCAGTCGATGCAGCGCTTGCTGCCGCCGCCGGCGGACGGCGCGTCCCCGCTGTCAGCCGCTGCCGCGGCGTGAGTGGCGCCTGCGCTTGCGGCCGCATGCTGCACGTCTGCGTGCGCACCCTGCAGGACGCAGAGAGCCTCGTCTTGCTCAGAAAGCCCTCAACGGTGTGCATAGCCGCGGCCTTGAGCTCCGCGACGTCCGCCGGACAGATTTTCCGCGCCAGCAGGAGACTGCCCTTGGCTGGCAAGGTGGGCGTGAGCCAAGTGTTTGCGGGGAGGGGTCGCAGCCCTTTTGCAGTGACAAGAACGAAATGGCGCACCACGAATTGGCCGATGGAGGTTCCGATACCAGCAGCCATGCTGTCGTGCTGGGCAGGCGCCAGGCTCTCGACAAGACAAGGCACAGATCACTGTTGAGCTCCATGAGCTCTGTCCACGCGGACCCTCGGAGGCGCGAACGTTCCAAGAGGCCGTCCCAGGCGCGCTGGGCGCAGCGCGACATGATTACCATTACAACTGCCGAAAGCCAAACGACACGACAGTCGCGAAGATCTGACATTAACCAAGTGATCAGCAGCTACTGTTGCCGTCAGCGAGCGAGCTGCTTTGCGGTTCAGTTTGAAATTTTAATTGCGATGGCTGGGGGCCATGACCATAGCGGCGAGGCCGTCTCAGGCCGCCTCCGGCCGCCCCCTTCCTCGCCAGAAGGCAGCTGGTGTGATGCTCAGCGACTGACCAGGCTCTGCACACGGCTTCATAGACCTTGTCACTGCACTCTACGTCATCTAGTGGCTGCCTCAAGCTGGCGCACGTTTCAGCAGCGGTACACCGAGCCCCACGGAGCGTGCGCAAGCGGTGCAGCAGAACAGCAACTGCCACGTGGTTCCCGCTGCTTGTGGCTAACACTTGCGTCTACAGGCGAGGCACGGCTGGCGCCCTGTGAACACAACACGACCGCCTGGAGTCTCATCCCTCAACCAACCCTCCCTGGCTGGAATGGCTGCGGGAACAATGCTGATTGTTGCTGCAGAGAGCGGCTTCTGCTGCAGCAGCAGCAAACGGGCCCAGATGCAGGAGGCGTCGATGACGTCGCAGTGGCGTTGGAGCTTGCCGTCGCCCGTGGTCGTGGCCCGGCGCAGCACGCTCATGCTCACGAGCTTCTCCAGCACCTGGAGCCGAGCGCCTGGCAGCTCCACATACCACCGGAGCAAGGCCAACCGGCGAAGCATCCGACGATGGTCTCGCAAATGAGGCGCAGCTGAGCCGTCGACGCTTGGTGACCAGCTCTGTACCGTTCATTAAATACCAGCTGCGAGCTGCAAAGGAAGGCTGCAAACTTTGCCACACAACTGCAGCACCTAATGCGCAACAGGCAGCCTGGCTCGCACTCGTGCGTGGGAGCACAGCTCGAGCAACCAACAACGCCGTTGGCACACCTGGTATGTTTTTCGAAAAAGTGATGGCTGACGCGCCTCGCTGGGAAATTTGCTTGCCACGAGTCAGGTACTGTACACAACTCATCACTAGAAGGTTTCGTGCGGTGCGGACGGGTGACGGCGAGGTGGGTGCTAGCTGGCTCCTGGTGCATCCCCGGGCAGCCAGCGACCGCAACAGAGCCCTGCAAGAGACACTGGGCCGCCCGATAGTTGCATGCATGGTTCTGCGTGACTGGACGTATGGCTGCTGCAAAATCAGATACATTTACATGCAAACCTCGGTCACTACGTAGCTACGTCGGTAGTTATGGCGGACTACAAGGTGTTCAGAGGCTGACGCTGTCACATACGATTGCTCACAGAAGTCACGAACCCGCCGTCACCTTTACGTTCTTCTGGCAGCGACAAAGCATCACCACAGCGGAGTCATGGAAGCTCAAGGTTGTTAACCTCTATGAAACGGGCCGGTTCAGGTGTGTGCGGTACTGTACGTCAGGCTGTCCCAATGTGTGAGCGCCCATTGATTTGACAACCACGTCTGCTGCATCAGAGCACAGACATGACGCACAAGTGCGCCTGGCCGACGACCAGCAAGGTCTCCTGCGGCCGCGACCGCAGCACTGCCGTTGCACGGCTGCGGCACTCGCTGTTCCAGATGCTGAAGCATTGCAACAGGCGGCAGGGGCATGGAGTGACCATCAGCCGCCAGGGATGGGTCGCTCGTCCTTGAGCTGCAGCGCGGGTGGCCTGCCCCGCGCACGGGCTCCGTCAAGCAGCCGCAGGATGTCGGCCATGGTGTCTTGGGGCCCAGCGCCATCGGGGCCCGCGCGTCGGTCGCGTAGGAAGCAGCGACAAAGAGCTATCATTTTGGCTGGGTCGTGGCCCCTCTGCTCCAGCAGGTAGAGCAGACGGGCTGTGGCGCGTTCGAACTCTCGCCAGTACGTCAGGATGCTCCGAAAGCGATGGAGCTGCGAGGTCACCGTGTTGTACTTCTTGGCCGCCGCCATGCAGCTGCTGAAGTGCTGATAGCGGCTGATCGCGAAGCGAAACTCGGGCTCTGCGCACTTGTCGTACAGGCGGGTGACCAACCGGCCACGGTCCCCGTCCGCGCGCATTACCACGGTGTCCATGAAGATGGTTTGCAGGCCGCCGCTGCTGCTCTTGAAGCTGAGCTCTGACGGGTACAAGCGTGGCAGGCTGGCATCACGCCAGACTTTGTTGAAGCTGCGTCCGGCGGCCACGGTCGTGCGCACGGGGTCCCTGAACAGGAACATCCGGCCGGCGAACGGGTTGGCGTGGCCTGGGTCCTCGAAGAGGAGTGGCGAGCCGTCTCCGGACGCATATGTCAGAAAGTCGGGGTTGTTGACGACCGCGATGTCATCGGCGAAGCGGGCGGTGTAGCAGAAGCGATCCATGAGCTCTAGAGCGCGCTCACTGACCCCGCGCTGCATTGTCGCCTTGTTCTCCGCCATCTTGCCGCGCAACGCTGGCCAGTTGGGAGGACCGCCGGGCATGGCAGCCATTTCAGGGAGGATGTCCGCGGCGTCGGTGTAGAGGGTGGCAAGGCCCAGCAGGTGGGTGAAGAAACCCAGCTCGTGCATGCCGAGGTAGAGGTTTGCCAGATCGGGGCTGGCGTTTCCGCCCATGGGTATGCCGCCGGTCTGATGCAGCACCGTGTCCGTGCTGGCTTTCAGATAGGCGTTATCCAGCACGAAGTCGCAGAGGCTGACTGCACTGTAGAAGTCGACGACGTAGCTGCTGGGATTGCCATTGTATGACGGCATGTATCGGGCGTGCACGGGGATGGGCTCCTCGCTGTCCGCCTGCCAGCTGGCGCTGCCATCCTGATAGAGGCGGAAACCTCTAGTCTTGTGCGAGCCGGCCCAGTGCAGCTCGCAAGCCGCCCGCCACTGCTGCTTGCAGCCGGCCTGGCTGATGCTGTGAAACAACGAGACGACGTCGTAGGCGTCCATGTGCGGCGCGGGCGTCCTGTCGAGCTCCTCTGCGCTGCGGCTGGCATTGAACTGGGACAGCTTCGCCACGAAGCCGGCTGACGACTTGATGGACCAGGGCTTGTACTTGTCCGGCTTCAAGCGGTGGTCAAGGACGACCTGTGCCCACTTGGCAAGCATGCTGTGGTTCAGCCCCTTGGCGAGGATGTGCAGCCATCGAGCTGCCGGGGTGGTCGCCACTCTGCTGGAGTGGGTGACGGCACGGGTTTCGCACCCGGACGGAGGCTTGTGCTCCTTCTGCGTGAGGGACACGGTCGCCAGGCGCCAGAAGTTCGCTGCGAGGCGCGGGAGGCCCAGAGCGGCGTAGCCATCGGCAATGGCGTAGACCGCAGCATCCGTCGTGAGAGGGGTCGGAGAGAAGGGGTTGTGGGCTGTCCTGCCGCGCAGCTCTCGGAGGTATTTGGCTGCATAGACCCTCGAGCACATGAACCCGAAGCACTGGGATGCCTTGTCGACCTTGGTGACGACGAACTGGCCGTCGCTGAAGGCGGCCGGCAGGGCCTTGAGCGTCGCAGCGTCTGACTGCAGCGCATCCGGGTGGCCGAGCTGCATGCCATCGGGGACCCCGTCCAGAGCGGCGTTGAAAGCTGCCAGCAGATGGTCCAGCCACGGACGCAGGTCCAGAGCTGGGTTGTCGTACTCCCGGCGCAAGCGGGTCTGCAGTCTGTCAGCGGCGGCCTCGATGGCCCTCACAGCTGCCATGCGCGTCGTCATCGAGGCATCGGCGTACTCGGGCAGGGAGGGGCGGAATTTGCTGCCTTGAGCAAACAAGGCGGCTGCTCCGGGAACGCGACGAGCTGCCACGGCCGCGAAGTCCGGGTCGCAGGTCCAGACGTGCATGTGTCGGCCACACGGCGCGTTGGGGGCTGCAGCGCTGCAGTCACGCAGGAAATCTGGCGGCATGCCAGCGCAGGCGCACGGAGGTCCCCTGCCATCTGCCAGGGCTTCTAGCTCCTCCAAGCTCCGGCAAGCTGCAAACTGGCTGGCGTTGCAGAGGACAGCGCCGATGGGGGTGCTGTAGGTATGGCTGAGCTTGATGCGGGCGCTGTTGCAGACTTCCCGGGGCAGAAGGGCATGCTGTGTGGCAGTGGTCACCAGGGAGCTGAGGCCGCAATGCTCCATGATAGGAGCGTACGACACTCTCAGCTCATGCCGCTTGCTGCTGGATTGCTGCTGCCGCTGCAGGATCTCCTCCTCGAGAGCCTGTGCCACTGCATGCTGGCTGGCTGTCGACATGTCGTCGGGTTCGAACCGGCTGAGGCAAGCGCTGACCAGACACCGGCGCAAGTTTCGGTACCGGAAAGGCTTGGACGGGGATTGCCGGGAGATGTGTGCGCGTAGCGCATCCGGGCCAGAGCGGTCCAGGACCTTTGCCAACGCCAGGACGCGGCGGCGATATGCTCTGCCTGGCACGCCGGGCGCGGGGTCGGGGTTGTCCCAGTGGCTGCTGGTCATCGATGCCGGGAGGGCGATGACCTCGAGGGGGTCCGGGAAGCCGTACACGTGGGGCTCGAGGCCAGCGGGGAGGTTGCCGCACAGCTCGCTGTAGCGGGTGTCGCGTCGTCCGGGCAGTCGGCTGTTGTAGCCGTGCGGCGCCAGGCTGCGCAGCTCGTTGATCCACCAGCGCTCCCGGGCGGTGGATGCAGCATGCCACACATCCTCTGTGTCATGCTGCACAGCCTCCAGCGGGATCATGACCAGGTCGTCAACCCCATGATGCCCCATCCACTTGTACAGCTGGTAGGCGTCTGCGGCGGCTGACGGAGCCCCGATGTCGGCGCGGCTGGTCCTGGCGCCGTTGTACAGGTGATCGTGGAATCGATCGCCGAAGCTGGTCGTCTTGCCGACGTAGATGCGGCCTGGCGAATGCGGGCCCACATGGAACCACGCGTAGATCACGTGGTCCGTGCCCCAGCGGACGCGACCGCGGCCGCATTTCTGCAGGGCTTTGACGATCCGAGCCGTGGCAGCATTCCTGCCGAGGAACTCGCCGTCGCTGCCTCTCAGCTGCTTGCTGGCTGGAGCCTCGGGCGTGCGACGGCGGATGGCTGTCGCCCACATGCGGCCGGAGTCTGACGCCATGCGATCTTCGTGAGGCCGTTTCCAGGCCGCTGTCAGCACTTCGGGGAAGAGCTCCGCCGGCGAAGGGGGAAGTGGGTTGGCGACGCCGAATGCTCGGGGCGTGAGCCATCGGCTGGGCGGACGGCGGCGGTTGGGCGGTTCCCGCCGGTGCGTGACGAGGGCGAGACAGACGGCAAGGACGCCGACGATGACGATGAGGTGGAGAGTGGTGGACGGGTCCATGGGGATCCCGAACAGAAGGCGTGAGACTGCCATCCGTAAGATGCCTGCCAGCCGGTGGTGAGGGCGGAGGGGCCGAGGCATGGTTGGGAGGGGAGCGGCACTGACGATGCCTGCACCAAAGACAGACTGGCGATCAGAGGCAAGCGTTTTCATCACTGTCTGGACCTGCATCGTCACTGTACGAGATTGGCAAGCAAACTGCAGACGAAGTCTCGCACAGAGGCTGAAAGTCAGGGACGCGGCCGCGCGATTTTTGTAGGCCCTAAAATCCTTGTGCCCTTGCTGAACGCAGCAAGGTGTCACAGCATGCTGGTGCTGTACGAAGAGGCCATCTTTGCCTAGACTCACACCTGTGTGTAGCAATCAAGCCGAGGCCATCGGTGCCGCAGCGGCGCCCACGCTCGCTCCACGTCGCAGACCGAGGCGGGTGCGGCTGCTGAGAGCGGCGGGCAGCGGGCAGCGTGCAGCGGCGGCGGCGGTGGACGAAGCGTGGGGATTGTGCGGGGCAGGGCAGGGGCGCAGTGGGGATAGGGCTTGCGCGCGGTGCCGGCGTCGGCGGTGCATGAGCCGCAGCTCAAGTGGAGACGTCGGACTGAGGGCGCGGCTCGCAAGCTCGCGCGTCGAAGTTGAAGTGGCCTGCAGTGCTAACAAGGACAATGATGGTGCTTGTGTGATACTCCATGTGAGCTCAAGAGGCTGAGACAACTAGGATCAGACAACACCAGTGCGGCTGCATGCTCATCATCGGAGTAAAGCCAGCGAGCAGGGATGACGAGCAGAATCTGAAGGAGTATCCCGAACAGGATCAGGGATGATCCACGTGAGCATCAACATTGTAGTTTGTAGAAAATCAATCAATCCTGCACGGGTCAGGGGAGGGCCGTTCCGAACGTGAAGACTCACCTTCAGCTGTGCCGCGTGTTGGCCGTACACGGTGTGTGCTGTGAGCGCCTGTTTGCTGTGCAGCAGGCGTTGCGCCGCGCCCAGGCTGAGCCGCCCTGCTGCACAACAGCCAAAGCGCGCAGCTTCAGTGCCTCGCAACCTGGAGCAGCGCATATCAGACGATGGCACGCTACATGACAATTATGCTGCACCGAGCCTGCACGGCGTGGCCATAGTTCGTGGCTAGCCAGGGCGGAGTCTTGCGAGCAGCCTTGCACAGCGCACCTGCGACGTCGCGGTGGAGGCTTTGCTGGCCGCCGCCTGCCGCTGGTGCTGCTGCAGCTGCGGCAAAGCAAGTGTTGCTGCTGGGGGGGTTTCTACCGCGCGTGCTGGGGCGGAGGGTGCTGCCTTGAGCCGTCGCCCTGCTGCCCCTGCTGGCACCGCTGTGCGGCTGCTGCGGCGCGGAGTTGAACCCACCCTCCTGCAGTGACTGCATTTTGTAATGAAAACGGCGCCCGCAAGTGAAACACAGTCCACAGACGTGCATGCGAACATTTTGTGCCGCATATAGTGACCTGCTGGACGCAAACAGGGAGCTGGCAAGCATGCTGACCGCTTTGTCACAAAACAGGCCATGATGTGGATGCTGGGACAGCAAAGCCAAAGCTGCTCGGCAATGCTGTGACAGCAAGGATGAGATGTGCGATGCATCAGTGTTGAAGTGCGTCATAAAGTATGTCATAACGTCAGCAGATGATGCAGTCAGCCTGACATTGCGCACGTGAGGTAAACCCGCTGGTGATGACGCGCTGTCCGCTGCGGCAGGGCGGCAAGCCCAGGCGGGCCGGCTGCTCAGTCGGACTCGACTCGGAGACCTCGAGTCGCACTGCATGCACAAAATGTCGGCCTTGAGTGCTGTGCTGCATGCGCAGCGTGACATTGTTCGTAGGATGTACAGCCAAGGCCGGCAAGTTTGGCGCACCCTGAAATATGACGTATGTACGGTGATGAGGGCCAGCACCGCGGCGAGCTGCCGGGTCTGGTTGGTACGCGCCGCTGCACGCGTTCACCTGCGCGGTCACTGGCGCAGTATTCGAGATCTGCTGTCAAACAGATCTGACCAGCGTTCATTGGCCAAGCAGAAGCCGCTGCGCTGTCTCCACAATGTTGTGTCTCACAACATGCCATTGTGAGCTGCGCCGCAGCAGGAAGTGAGCAGCACATGCAAGCGCCTACACATTTGCTCAATGGCAAGAAAGTCGCGTGCCTGGATCGAGCCGAGCTGCTGATGACGTGTTGGTCTGAAGCCGGCGTCGCGGGGGCTCAAGCCGGCCGGTTGGTCGTACAGACTGGGCACACGAGGTCCCTGCACTGTCAGCGTACCGAGATGTAAGAATAATTCTGAAAGGATGAGCTCTCATGGGAACAATGAAGACACCATTGCGCAGCTGTGTGTTTGCTGCCGACTGCTGCTGTAGGAATCAAGAGCTGCACCGATGCAGCTCTGTCTCTATGACGCAAGAACAGCGAAGCGGCTGGTCGCTAGCACTGCTCGTGTTGAGTGTGCGCACCCTCTGGTGCCGTCGGCACCGCAGCGACAGCCAGTTGCGGCAAGCAGCAGCCGCAGCGGCAGCGTGACTGCTCTCACTGTGGCGGAAGGAAGACGGCGATGCAGGGGCGCGTTCACTGCGAGCCATCACAGACATCGGATCATGCATAACCCGTGTCATTGACGGTCACGAAGGCTGACGTGTCACCAATCAATTTGCCTACGGTCTCTTCAAACCGCGGACCGATATGATTGCTGCCTGATGGGTTGGGGCATCCAGAAGACACGCATCACCAGTCCGGGGGCAGCCAGATTGATCGTGAACTTCGGTCCACTGCAAACAACGCTGGGTGTCGCCCGGCAGACACACAACAGAGCAAGCTAGCATAGCACAACATGTCCCGAAGCAGGGGCAGACTTACCGACGCCGAGCGTGACATCTGAGGCTTTGAGTTCGAGCTCCTCCACAAGAGCGACGAAGGCAGCGTGTCCAGTGGCAGTCAGGCGTGTAGGCTGCTTTGCTCAGGTCGACGGTGGACGAGGTACCAGGCAGGCTGATGCACTTGGGGGGCTGCTGGCGGTGATGGATGGCTGTAACGAAGACCGAGATGCAATGTTTACAGATTGTGTGCGGATCCCCGAGGGGCAGTTGTTCGACAGGCAGATGGACCTCAGGGGAGAAATCCTTGGTCCAAGGACGTGGGGCACATCGTGCCTCGTCACGGTCATGATTGACACACATATCAATACAGCAGTAAGCCGCAAAGCCAGCGGTCCCCCACCGCATGCGTCTGCTCTTCTGTTGCGGTCTCCCTCTGGCGCAATGCTGCCCCGTCTGACTGTCTCCAGTTTCATACGCACAGGTCGAGTCTTTCATCCCCCATGCGTGCCTCTTCAGCTAGTCCCGCTCGGTTCCCCAGCCTGCCCCTAATGTGATAGTTTGCTGGTGGGGCCCGGGCAGCTTGTCGAGTGAAATCAATTCGCAGCAACGACCGAGATTGTCCGCAATATAATACAC
>JAABUX010010047.1_pt1 | contig 10632 bp, 9 predicted proteins | sample 5561851 | NCBI WGS metagenome assembly JAABUX01 (sample SAMN10711883, study PRJNA513361) | rock metagenome | isolation source: Antarctica rocks | place: Antarctica: Victoria Land, Richard Nunatak red sandstone | collected 2016-01-03 | reverse complement strand
TCTGGCAAAACGCCGGCATCGTCGAGTCCATCCGCGCCTGCGGTGATCGCATCTTCGTGGTGCAACTCAGCGACTGGCGCACGCCGCGCTCGTTCCAGGACCGCCTGGTCATCGGCCAGGGCGCCATCCCGCTGCCGCCGCTGCTGCGCGCCATCCACGAGAGCGGCTTCCGCGGCGCCTACGCCCTTGAGATCTTCTCCGGCGATGTGCCCGATTCGCTCTGGAAGGCCGACCTCTCTAAGGTTATCGGGGACAGCCGCGCCGGCCTGGAAGCCGCCTGGCAGCAGGCGTTCGCCGTGTAACCCCCACCTGTACTCCCCGTACATGTAGGCGCGGCGGCGGACACGGGACTTTCAGGGGATGGCCTCGCGCGTTGATCGCGCCGATACTTGGGCATGGGCGCTGCCGACGCACGCTCCAGGTGAGACAGCAAGGAGGCCATGGCCTATGCCGCACATGCACGACGAGACCGCGCGCTGTCGGACCTTCCGTGTCGCCGACCGCCAGGCAGGGTGTGCGGTGTGAGCGGCGTGACCCACCCAGTACGGACACGGGGCGCCGCCATCGCGCTCTATTGCGCGGCCTTCTGGGCGCTCCTGCTGCTGCGTCCGATCGGGCGCCACCCGCTCATGGTTGTCGACGATGCGCTAGGGATCGCCGGCGCGCTGTGCGCGCTGCCTCTGGCCTGGGGCTGGTCGCGCCGGCCCTGGCTGACGGGAGGCGCCCGCCTCTGGGCGCCGCGCCTGCTCGGCCTGGGCGCCCTGGCCTATGCCGTTGGCAGTACCATGTGGACCTATAACCAGGAGGTCGTCCACCAGCCGTCCTCCCTCTCCTGGGCCAATGCCGGCTACCTTGTCGCGTACCCCTTGCTGTTTCTCGGCATCCTGCTCCTGCCCGCGCGTCCCCTGGCCGCGGCCGCGCGCCTGCGCGTCGCCCTGGACGGCCTGATGATCATGACGGCGCTAGCCACGGTCAGCTGGTACTTCGTACTTGGGCCGACGATATTGCGGAGCGACGCGACAGCCTTTGGCAAAATCGCGGCCGCGTCCGCTCCCCTCTGCGACCTGCTGCTCCTGGCCAGCGTGCTGCTGCTGTGGGCGCGCGCCGGTGGCGCCCTGCGCTCCGTCGTCCTGCCGCTCTCGCTTGGCCTGCTCTGCATCGTGGTGGCCGACAGCGTCTTTGACTACCAGAGCTTGCAGGGGACCTACATCGTCGGCGAGCCCATCGACCCGCTCTGGCCGCTCGGCTACCTGCTGATCGGGCTCGGGGCCTGGGTGGCGCGACGGGCGCCGTCCCTCGCTGGGGAAGGCGCGCCCGGCGACGGGCGGACGGCAAGCGCCGCCCGGCCCTCTCTCGCGCCCTACGCCGCCATCCCTGCCATGGCCGCCCTCGCGGCCTACGCCTATGTCACGCACAGCGACGAGGCGCACGCGGTGGGCGTCTACCTGGGCGGGGCGGCGCTTGTCGCGCTGGTGGTCATGCGTCAGATCCTGGTCATCCTGGAGAACCGCGGCCTCTATGCCCGCCTGGACCGCGCCTACACGGCGCAGGGGCGCGACCTCGCCCAGCGCGAGCACGAGGTGCGCACGGTGGTGTCCGTGGCGCCCCTCATCCTGTTCGCGCTCGACCGGGACGGGGTCTACACCCTGGCCGAGGGCACGGCGCTGGCCGCGCTGGGGCTGTCGCCCGACGCCCTGTATGGGCGCTCGGTCTTTGACCTCTTCCCCGAGGCAGTGGAGGTCCACGCCTGTGTCCGCCGCGCGCTGGCGGGCGAGGCCTGCGCGGGGCGCATCACCCGCGCCGGGTCGGACATTGTGCTGGAGGCGCAGTATCGGCCCCTGCGCGCGGACGACGGGACGGTCGCGGGCGTGATCGGCGTGTCCGTGGACGTGACCGACCGCGCGCGGGCCGAAGAGGCGCTACGCGAGTCGGAGACGCGCTTCCGCCTGGTGACCCAGTTGGCTAACGACGCCATCATCTCTATCGATGGGAGCGGCAGGATCGCGTCCTGGAATCGCGGCGCCGCGCGGATCTACGGCTACGCGGAAGACGAGGCGCTTGGCCTGCCCCTGACCGCGCTGCTGCCGGAGCGCGCCCGCGCGGCCGCCGCCGCCTGGGCGGGGCGGGCCATGGGTCCCGATGCCGCCGGGATCGGCGAACAGGCCATCGAGACCGTGGGGCGGCACAAAGACGGCCATGAGGTCCCGCTGGAACTGACCCTCTCCTCGTGGACGACCGGGAGCGAGCGCCACCATAGCGCCGTGGTCCGCGACATCACCGAGCGCAAGCGGGCCGAGGAGGGCGACCGCCGCCGCGCCCGTCACGCGGCCCTGCGCGCCGACGCGAACGCCGCCCTGGCGGAGAATATCACGCTGCGAGACACGCTCCAGCGCTGCGCCGAGGCGACCATCCACCACCTCGACGCCGCCCTCACCCGCATCTGGCTGCTCGACGAGGACGACGGGACCCCGATGCTGCGCCTGCAGGCCTGCGCGGGCCTGTCCACCGCCCTCGACGGCCCCTACGCGCGGGTCCCGCTGGGCGTGCATCGGACGGGCTTGATCGCCCAGCAGCGCCTCCCCTACCTGACCAATGACCTGCGCGCCGACCCGCATATCGGCGCCAATGAGTGGATGGATCAACAGGGCCTGGTGTCCTATGCCGGCTATCCGTTGCTGGTCGAGGATCGCGCGGTGGGGGTGCTGGCCTTGTTCGCGCGCCAGGCGTTGGAGGAGGACACGCTCGACGCGCTGGCGTCGCTGGCGGACGCTGTCGCGCAGGGCATCGAGCGCACGCGGGCGGAGGAGGCCCTGCGCCGCCAGGCGTTGCATGACGCGCTGACCGATCTGCCCAACCGGACGCTCTTGCAGGACCGCCTGACGCGGGCGCTGGACGTGGCCCGGCGCGACGGGCGCGATGGGACGGGTGGAGCAGTCGGGGTGGGCGGGGCCGGGGACGCAGCGCCGGTGGCCCTGCTACTGCTGGACCTCGACCGCTTCAAGGAGGTCAACGACACGCTGGGGCATCAGTACGGCGACGAGTTATTGCGGCAGGTCGGCGTGCGCCTGCGCGAGACCCTGCGCGCGTCGGACACGGTCGCCCGCCTGGGAGGCGACGAGTTCGCGGCGCTGCTGCCTGGCGCCGACGAGGCGGCCGCCATCAGTGCGGCGCGGGCCGTGCTGGCGGCCCTCACCGCGCCGATCATGGTCGAGGGGCAGACCCTCGACGTAGGGGCCAGCATCGGCGTCGCGCTCAGCCCGGCCCACGGCGATGACGCTACCACGCTGTTGCGGCGCGCCGATGTGGCCATGTACGCGGCCAAGCACGCCCACGGGGGCTACGCCATCTATGACGAGGTCGCCGACCGGCACAGCGCCGACCGCCTCGCGCTGGCCGGCGCCTTGCGCCAGGCCCTCGCGGACGACGGCCTGCTACTCTACTATCAGCCGCAGGTTTCCCTCGCGACGGGCGCGGTGTGCGGCGTCGAGGCGCTGCTGCGCTGGCCCCACCCCGTGCACGGCTTCATCCCGCCCGACTATTTCATCCCGCTCGCCGAGCACACGGGGCTGATCGGCCCGCTGACGGAGTGGGTGTTGCGCGCCGCGCTCCGCCACGCGCGGGGCTGGGCGCACGGCGGGTCGAGCCTCAGCGTGGCGGTCAACCTCTCGGCGCACCTGCTACACGACCAGGAGTTGCCGGCCACCATCGCGGCGCTGCTGCGCGAGTACGGCATCGCTCCGGGAACGCTGACGCTGGAGGTCACCGAGAGCGCCGTGATGGCCGACCCGGAGCGCGCCGTGGACGTGCTGGCGCGCCTCCGCCACCTCGGGGTGCGCCTCTCCATTGACGACTTCGGGACGGGCTATTCCAGCCTGGGATACCTCAAGCGGCTGCCGGTGGACGAGATCAAGATCGACAAGAGCTTTGTGCTTGGGCTGGGGACGGGCGCCGATCCGGCCGACGTTGCCATCGTGCGCTCGGTGGTGCAGATGGCGCAGGCGCTGCGGCGGGAGGTCGTGGCCGAGGGCGTGGAGAACCCGGAGGCCTGGGGTCTGCTGCGGGGCCTGGGCTGCGACGTGGCGCAGGGCTACTACATGAGCCGGCCCCTACCCGCGGCGGAACTGGAGCGATGGTTGCGCGACTCAAGTTGGGGCCTGCGCCGCGCCAGCGCCTAGTGTTGTGTCAGACGAGGTCGAGCCGGTAGCCCTTGACCAGCACCTCCGGGACGGGGCGGAAGTCCGTGCGCGGGTCGCGCACGAAGCCGAAGCGCTCGTACATGCGAATGGCTACCGTCATCACCTCCATAGAGTGCAGGCCAAGCGCTGTCGCGCCCACCGCTTTTGCCCGCCGCACGCACTCCGCGAGTAACGCCGCGCCCACGCCCTGCCCGCGCGCGGCGGGCGCAACGGCCAGCAGGCGGACTTCCGGGGCGGCGGGAATGCCTGTCTCATCCCCGTCGGCTGGCGAGTCCGTTGACTGTCCCTCGGGTGATGAGCCCGTTGACTGTCCCTCGGGTGATGGGCCCGTCGCTTTCCCTTCGGCCGGCGGCGCGGGCGGGAACAGCAGCACGCTGCCCACGAGCACACTATCACGCACGGCGACGATCCTTTGCGCCGCGATGGCGCCGTCGAACTGCTCCACGATGTTGCGCCGGTACCCTGTCCAGAACGCGGGAGGAAACGCGGCGGCGTACTCGTCGTAGGCGGCCAGGGTAAGGGCCAGCAAAGCGTCGTCCTCGTCGGGAGCCGCGTCGCGGATCGTTGGAGGGATCGGCGTGGTCATGGCGTCGCATCCTCACTTGTACAGACGCGGGAGACGCTCGATCCCCATTAAGCGAGGACGTGCGCGCCATCACGATTCCTACTCCGCCAGGCTCCTCGCCAGCGTGACGGCCGTCGCGCGTCTATTCCAGATTAGACAAGGTTCTTCTCGGCCCATTCTGACTTTACAGTTTGACGCCTGTGACAGGCTCGAACTGTAAAGTGCCCACGAACCTTGTCTTAGTATAATCTGATTGGGAAGGGGGCGTGGCACGATGCGCGAGGTGGTGTTCGTCATCGCCGACGACAAGGGCGACGTGATGACCTATACGGTGAGCAGCGTAACATCTTTGCCGACCTGGGCGTAGACGAGCCCGAGGAACATCTGGTGAAAGCCCAATTTTCGAGAACGCTCAAGGGAGGAACGACGATGAGCCAGCCGGAGGATCAGGACGGGCAGAACCGCGATACCGAGGACGACCGCACCGATGGGTTGACCAGCATCGCTTCGATGGAGGATGTCGTGCAGGACGCGCACGGCAATGCGGGCATTGACACGCTGCTCACTGGCGGCAGCGGCGGGACGCGCGACATCGACGGCAGCGTCTCCGGCGGCGACCTCGACCCCCGCACGCCTACCGGCGACCTCGGCGGCGCGTCCAGTCAGAGCGATACCAACACCGAGAGTGCTCCGACCCAGGAGGCCGGGCAACCGATCGACTATGGCACGGGCACGCCCGAGGCCGGGCGCGCCCCGGACTACGGCGGGACAACGCCCGAGATGGGCGACACGCTGGCCACCGGCTCGACGCCCTCCGGCAATGATGTGATCGCCGGACAGGAGCACACCCAGGCGCTATAGCATAGCGTATCAACATCTACAGACGCTTCTCCGCGCTCCAGCAACCCAGGCGTCTCGTCAATCTCTTGTTGTCCTCACCCCTACTTCTTTCGGGCATGGAAAGCGATCCAGGCGACAGTCAAGCTGATCGAGCGTCTGTTACGATGGGCATGGCTCATCCGTTCTGATGATTATGATCGGTGTAGCGACTGACGAGGAGCTGAGAGTATGAGGCATGGGTATGGTTGGTATCTTGGGCAGGCCGCCCTCGTGGCCTGTGCCCTGGTGGCAGTGGGACCGCGCGTGCACGCGGCGAGTCGTGGCGCGGCGCCCCCGGCGCGGCCGCGCACTGTCTCTATCCCCGTCCTGATCACGTTTGGTCGGGAGGGGGGCAACATACTCCCGCTGCGGGTGACGATCGATGCCGCCGGCACGGTAGCCGTCGCTACGAGCGCCCCCACCAATGCGGGGCGGCCGCCCGTTCACCTCTCCCAGGACGCGCTGAACGGCCTGTTCCGGCTCTCCGTCGCCGAAGGATTTCCCGCGATGCCGGCGCGTCTGATCGGTCACGGGCTCCCCGACATCGGTGGCCGGTTCATCGGCATGCGCATCGGCGGCAGGCTCAAGACCGTACACGTGCGCTTCGTGCGCGATCGCGCCTTCGACGAACTCTACGCCGTGCTCAGCGCCACCGCGGGCTTGCCAAGTTGAGCAAGGCTGCTGACATCACATTTAAACCATTGCTATGACGCATGCGAGGGTTGAGGCGGATCAAGGTAGCCGTGGCGGCGTAGCAGGTCCTCACACAGCAGGACGGACAGGGCGCTCTGCCCGTCTTTCATCCCGCCGGAGCGGGCCAGCCCGACAGCCCCCGCGATGGGCAGCGGGCAGAGCTCGATGCGCTCGGTCGGCTCGCGCGCGGGAGGCCCGACAATTTTCGCCCCGCGCGCCAGGAAGACGTGGCACTGCTGGTCGGTCTTGGAGGTCGAGCCGTAGAAGCTGCCCACGCGCTCCACGGTGTCGCAGGTCGCGCCGGTCTCCTCGCGCAACTCGTCGCGCGCCAGGTCTTCCAGGGAGATGCCCGGCTTATCATGAGCGCCGCCGGCCGGGACCTCCAGGAGCCAATCGTCGACGGTGTAGCGATACTGCCGGATCAGCAGCATCCGGCCATCATCCGTGACCGGGACGATAAAGACGGCCGGCCCGCTCTCCAGGTAGGTGTATGTGATCTCCGTCACCGTGTCCACCGTGTCTGGCGCGGTCCCGTCTGCCCCGTCGTTCGTGATAGCGACCCGATCCTCGCGCAGCCGGAGCCACGGCGTCGTGAACGGGCGCGTCGTCTCCCGCAGTCGCCACCCGATGCGCGCGCCCTCGGGCTTGTCGTCTTGTTGGTCTACCACCCCGGCGCCACTCCCACGTCCCATTCCCTTTGCCGTCCACACACAACATATTGTCTCATAAGGCCTTGGTTTGTTGCCTGCAGTTTCCTCGGTTTCCTCGGTTTCCTCATCCTCCTATTGTAGGCTGGTCAATGAAGAGTTACAATGTAATCACGACTAGTCGGCAAGGAGGTGCTACCATGGTTCAAGCAGTGCGAACTCAGTTGATCAGGATCGGCAACTCGCGCGGCGTTCGCTTGCCCAAAGCGATTCTGGAGCAGGCGGGATTGGAGCGTGACGTGGATATTGTGGTGCATGATGGAGCAGTGGTCATTCGAGCCGTTGTCCATCCTCGCGCCGGATGGGCGGAGGCATTCGCGGCTATGACCGCGAACGGAGATGACTTCATCCTGGATGCTGATGCTCCCTCTCTGACGAGTTGGGACGAGGAGGAGTGGGAGTGGTAGCCCAGCGATTCGACGTGCATTGGGTGGCTCTGGACCCGACCGTCGGGAGCGAGATCAAGAAGACCCGGCCGTGCGTCATCGTCTCCCCAGATGACGTGAATGAGCGTGTGGCCACCGTGATCGTCGCGCCCATGACGACGCGGGGACGGCTCTACCCAACCCGCGTGCCGTGCCGCTTCGACGGCAAAGATGGGCGTATCGTGCTCGATCAATTGCGAACAGTCGATAAACGCCGCCTGCTGAACCGCATGGGGATGATCGACACCGAGACTCAGCGACAGATTCTCTCAGTGCTTGCGGCTCTGTTTGCGCCTTGATGCGCGTTGCTTTCGGCTTGCGAGATTCTGTGAGGACGCGCACGGCGACATCCGCCTCGACGCGCAAACGGCAAGAGAGGCGCACGTTGCGCTCGAGGTCGGCGCGCGGGATGAACTTGCGCTCGATGTAGGTCGGCGGGCGCGCCTCACCATTGCCCTCCACGCGCACGCGGCAGCGCCCGCAGGTACCCTTGCCGCCACAGGTGGTGGGGATGTATTGGCCCGCCTTCTGGCCCGCCTCAAAGACGCTCTGCCCATGTTCCACGACAACGCGCCGCCCGTGCGGAAGGAAGGTCACCGTATGCGGACCCTGCAGCGGCTCGGGCAGCCAGTCCAGGTCCAGCACGATGCGCTTACGCGGAGGATCATCCACTAGTCGAGCTTGCGCTTGAGGCTCACGATCTGGTCGCGCAACTCGGCGGCGCGCTCGAACTCCAGCCCCTTTGACGCCGTGCGCATCTGGTTCTCCAGGTCCTTGATCAGTCGCGCCAACTCCTCGCGGGGCAGGTCGAGCTCGTCGACGTTGTACTCGGTGCGCGACTCGGCCACGGCCCGCACGCTGTCCGAGAGGTCGCGGATGCTCTTCTTGATGCCGATCGGTACCAGGTCGTGCGCCTCGTTGTAGGCGATCTGCTTCTGGCGGCGGCGGTAGGTCTCGTCGATGGCGCGGCGCATCGACTCGGTCACGCCGTCGGCGAACATGACCACGTGGCCGTCCGTGTGGCGCGCGGCGCGGCCGATAGTCTGGATCAGGGAATTGGCCGAGCGCAGGTAGCCTTCCTTATCGGCGTCCAGGATGCAGACCATGCTGACCTCGGGCAGGTCGAGGCCCTCGCGCAGCAGATTGATGCCCACCACCACGTCGTAGACGCCCAGGCGCAGGTCGCGCAGCACGTCGACGCGCTCCATCACGTCGAGGTCGCTGTGGATGTACTGCACCTTGATGCCCATCTCGGCCATGTAGTCGGTGAGGTCCTCGGCCATCTTCTTGGTCAGCGTGGTGATCAGCACGCGCTGGCCCTTGCTGGTGCGCTGGCGCACGTTCTCCAGCAGGAAGTCGATCTGCCCGTCGGTCTTGCGCACCTCGATGGTAGGGTCGAGCAGGCCCGTGGGGCGGATGACCTGCTCCGCCACCCCCGTGGAGTGCTCGTACTCGTAGGGACCCGGCGTGGCCGAGACGAAGACGGCCTGCTTGATGGTGTCCTCGAACTCGGCGAAGCGCAGCGGCCGGTTGTCCAGCGCCGAGGGCAGGCGGAAGCCGTAGCCCACCAGCACTTCCTTGCGCGAGCGGTCGCCGCCGTACATGCCGTGCACCTGCGGGATCGACTGGTGCGACTCGTCGACCAGCAGCAGGAAGTCGTCGGGCAGGTAGTCGAGCAGCGTCCAGGGGCGCGAGCCCGGCTCACGGCCGGACAGGTGGCGCGAATAGTTCTCGATGCCGGAGCAGATACCCGTCTCGCGCAGCATCTCAAGGTCGAAGTTGGTGCGCTGCTTGAGGCGCGCCGCCTCCAGGATCTTGCCCTCGTCGTTCAACTCCTTGAGGCGTCCCTCCAACTCCTCCTCAATGGTCACGATGGCGCGCTGCAACTTCTCCTGGGTGGTGATGAAGTGGCGCGCGGGGTAGATGTCCACGTGGTCGCGCGCGCCCAGCAACTCGCCGGTCAGCGGGTCGACCTGCTGGATGCGCTCGATCTCGTCGCCGAAGAACTCCACGCGCACGGCCAGCTCTTCATAGGAGGGGTAGATCTCGAGCACGTCGCCGCGCACACGGTACTTGCCGCGGCTGAAGTCGGTGTCGTTGCGCTCGTACTGGATGGCGTTGAGCTGACGCAGCACCTTGTCGCGGCGCTGGGTGTGGCCGCGGCGCAGCGCCACCACGGTCTGCCCGTAGTCCTCGGGCGAGCCCAGGCCGTAGATGCACGAGACCGAGGCTACGATCAGCACGTCGCGCCGCTCGAAGAGCGAGCGCGTGGCCGAGAGGCGCAGCTTCTCGATCTCCTCGTTGCGCGTCGAGTCCTTCTCGATATAGGTGTCGGAGCGCGGGATGTAGGCCTCGGGCTGGTAGTAGTCGTAGTAGGAGACGAAATACTCCACCGCGTTGTGCGGGAAGAACTCCTTGAACTCGGAGTAGAGCTGCGCCGCCAGCGTCTTGTTGGGCGCCAGCACCAGCGCGGGGCACTGCACCTGCTCCACGATCCAGGCCATGGTGGCGGTCTTGCCGGAGCCGGTCACGCCGAGCAGGGTCTGGTAATGCTGGCCGTCGCGCAGGCCCTCGACGAGCTTGACGATAGCCTCCGGCTGGTCGCCGGTGGGTTTAAAAGGCGCCACGACCTTGAAATCTGGCATAGGGTGTTGCTGTCCTGTGAGAGGGTGGGGAAGGCGGGAAGACGCGAAAACCTGTACCCTCAGTATACCTCTTTCAGGCTGTCAGGGCGTGTCAGTCATTATGCTCCAGGAACTCCACGGTGACCGTCGTCTCCAGTTGGTGCTCGTCGCCGGGCACGACCGTCACCGTGTCGTCGAGCGCGTTTGCAACCTCGACGCAGACCATCTGGGTGTACTCGTCGTCGCCAAAGTCGGCCATGCGCCGGGCCTTGTCGCGCCACGGGTTCCAGACGACCGTGGACCGGCTGCCCTCCTTGGTGACGACGATGCGCCGTCCCATCACGGGGTCGTCAATCGTGCACGGCGTGGTCGTCTCCTCGTAGACGCGATCGGTCTCCGCGCTGATCGTCACCGCCCCCTCCTGGACTTTGGTTAGCCCGCCGTCCGTCTTATCGACGTACTCGCACCCGTCCAGTCCGTCAATGGCGATGGAAGTGACGTCGCCGACGCCGACGTAGCTGTGCAGCGCGCCGCCGCAGATAA
>JAABUX010010043.1_pt1 | contig 10634 bp, 9 predicted proteins | sample 5561851 | NCBI WGS metagenome assembly JAABUX01 (sample SAMN10711883, study PRJNA513361) | rock metagenome | isolation source: Antarctica rocks | place: Antarctica: Victoria Land, Richard Nunatak red sandstone | collected 2016-01-03 | reverse complement strand
CATCGCGTTAAATCTGTTACGTCAGGAGCAAACCCACAAGCGTGGCATCAAGACCAAGCAGAAGCGGGCGGGCTGGGATAACGGCTATTTGACCAAGCTACTCACAAATTAAGATGCGCTCGCCCTGAGTATGGGTAAGTAACCCCATGGCTAAAGCCAGGGGCTTTCACAGTGGCGCGAGGCTCTGCCTCGTGTCCCATGATTCAGGGCCGCTTACAGGTCGTCCCTGTGCTTCCATTCCACGGCGGGCTATGTTCACCGAGGCGTTATAGTCGGCGTTGGCCTGAAAGCAACAGTGTTTGCAGAAGAACTCGGACTGGCTCTTTCGATTGGCACGTTCACAATGTCCGCACCGACTGCACGTTTGGCTGGTGTAAGGCGCAGGAACGGACAGGAAGGCAATACCTGCCGCCTGCGCCTTGTAGCCGATGAAGGTTTGCAGTTCAAGGAAAGACCAGTTGCCGATCTGCCAGCGCATCTCTTTCCGAAAAGCCGAGGCTCTGTCGCGAATCCCTTCCAGGTCTTCGACACAGATTGCCTTCTTCGATGCGCTGGCGGTCTGCACGATGCGTTTCGAGATATTGTGGTTCAACCAGGCCGTGTAACGGCTCTGGCGTCGGTTGAACTTCTGGAGCCTGCGCTTGGCGTTCTTCGACTTTGGCTTGGTGCCGCGCTTCTGGAGTCTCCTGCGATGTTTGGCGACACGGCGGCGTAGGGCCATGCACTCCGCGCCTGTATAGGAGTTGCCTTCGCTGTCCGCAGCCAGTTGCACCAGTCCTAGGTCTACGCCGAGGAACCCGTCCACCTCTTTGAGCGGCGGGTCGTCTACATCACACACAGCCAGAAGGAACCACTTGCCGTTTCGGTACACAAGATCGCTTTCACCCTGGCGCGCTTGAAGCAACTGCTTCTGGAACGGCCCGCAGAAGAAGGGGAGTTTGAGCCGCCCCTGCTTTGTCCAAATGGAGACTTCCTGCTTGGCGACGTACCACTTGAGAATACGGTCATCGTAAGCGGCGGAGCCATGCGAGCGAAACGTGCAGGCTTCCATGACGGGTATCGGTTGAGACGGCAGGTTCTTCTCAGCGCGGTTCTTGTTGGTGCGCTCGGTGCGTTTGACGTGTTCTTTGTGCAGGGCGAAGGCTGTTTTGTAGGCATCGGAGACTTTGGCGATGCAGCGCACAACCACTTGCGCTGTTAGTCTCGACTCGGAGCGCACCGAGTGGTAGCGTTCCTTTTGGATGGCGTACTTGCCGAACACCTTGTTCTGCCAGGCCCAGGCCGACAGTCCGTTGCAGACGGCGTTGGCGGCTTCGAGTGTTTCGCGCAGGGCTTCCGACTGGTCTGGTGTGACGACCAGTTTGACTTGTGCGATGAGTTTCAAGGGGCTGATATTATACCCTGCGATAGAAAACAATGTCAATACTGGAAACCAAAGGCTGCAACGTCACTGGAAACCAAAGGCTACAACGTCTTGCCCTTGCAGAAGACTTATGAAGGGCAAGGCGGCATTTCCTCCCCACGGATAAATCAGGGGGCCTCCATGCCGCTCGGATTGGTGAGCGGACAACACGGAATTTGCCTTGAAAGTCACCGAAATCGTTTTCCATGACAGCGGCTGCGCGACCCTGGTCGTCGAGATGCCGGACACAGGTTCGTTCACGACGGAGGGCCGCGCGCACATCCCGCGCATCCTGTTCAAGCTGCTGCCGCAGATGGCGTCGCAGCACTGCTTCAACGACGGGGGCCACTCCTTCGGGCGCGAAGCGCAGGCGACCGAAATCCCGCACCTGTTCGAGCATCTGATCATGGAAATCCAGAACCAGGTCCGGCGCGGCGTCGGCGCCCCCCTATCGGGCGAGACGCACTGGAACTGGACCGTGGACCCGCGCGGCCGCTTCTATGTGACGGTGGACTACGACAATGAAGTAGTCGCGCTGGGCGCGATCCGCCTGGCCGAGTGCCTGATCAGTGCCCTGGACCGCCGGGACATCACCCGGATAGACATGGCGCGCGAGATTGGCCGCCTGCGCGAGATCGCCAAACTCAGCCGCCGCCTGAGCGCGCCCCACTCGCCGCACCGCCACGGCGCCCTCCGCTACGAAACGCCTCCCGAAGAAGCCAGCCCCGGCGAAACCTCCTCCACCGAAAATTCCCAAAGCAACGCGCCGCCGGCATCCCCCGAAAAGGACGCCGACAGCGCGGCTTTGGCGAACGTGTAGTGCATCCCCAGCGGCACTAAGGGCCTGGAAACGATTGCCTCAGAAATGGAAGCCGACTAAATAACTATCTGAGGCCGGTAAGCCCGCTTATTTTATGATGCGATCTCGTCCCCTATGGCAGCGGCGGCGGGTGTTGAGCCGAGCCGGCTCCTGCCTCCGTCACCGGAGGCTTGCGCCCTGACCTGCGCTTCCACTCTATAGCGAACGGGATCGGGAATCTCCTGCCACTGACGGCTCGTGGGCGTCAGCAGGAAGGCGCGGGGCCGCCCCCGGAGCGTCCCCCGTCCGACGATCTGCCCTCGGTCGCTGATCGCCGTCGCGTACCCCAGCCGCCAGCCGGAATGCGCCGCGATCCGCTCGTTCAGGTCACAGGCCGGCAGCCGCCAGTCCAGCCAGAGCGCGGCGCGTTCCGGGCCGACGCCCAGCCCGCCCATGCCCACGATCTGCCCCCGATCATTAATCCCGTCAGCCTCCTCAATGAAGCCGCCGAAGCCGTTTAGAGTGATCAGCCGCCCCCGCTGCCACAATCCGGCGACCGGGCGGTCAGTCTCCTGGGTTCGCAGGACACCGACCGCCTGTCCCCGAGCGTTTGTGGATGACAGGCTGAACCACGGCAGGTTCTTTGGGAGGTGGAGCGCGGCGACGCGTTCGCGGAGGGGGTCCCACCGCACCCGCGTCAGGCCGTGCCTGCCCCAGAGGACGAGGGCCGCGTCCAGGCCGGGACCCTGGTAACCGTAGATCCGGCCCGAGTCCGTGATCGCTACCGGTCGGAACCCCGCCCCGAGCGGGCGCATTCGTCCGCGACGCCACAGGAATCCGGTGACCCGCCCGGCGGCGTCCCGCTCATAGCCGACCACCTCGCCGCACCCGTTGAGGGCCGTTGGGAAGACGGAGTACTCGGGAATAGTGTCTGGACCGAAGACCGGCGCCGAAGCGAACCGTCCGCCTCCGAGGGAGCCGAGGTCGGTGACGCGGTAGAGGGGCACGGCCAGCGGGCTTGGGGCGTCGGCGTGGGGCGGATGGGGGGCGTTGACCAGGATGATGCGGCCTCCGCCGTAGAGTTGGAACGAGAGACAAGAGGGTTTAGCATTGTTTTGCAGAGTGCCGGTGACAGTGCCGGTGAGGGGGCCGGCACTGGCGACGAGGGTGGTGGCGTCAGGGGAGGAGCCAGTGAACTTCAAGCCTGTGCCGACCAATGTTAGGAACGCGCCAGGAATGATGTATAGGTCCTTGCGGTTGCCAGTGAAGATGCCGCCGGTGACCGTAATGCGTGAGCCGGCTTCGGCGACCAGGCCGCCGCCGTTGTCACGGAAGGTGCCGCCGCTGACGGTCAAGACTGAGCCGCTGTTAGACACAAGGGCGTCAGAGCCGCTGTTGCTGAAGGTGCCACCGTTAACAATAACGGTCACCCCGTTATCGGCGAATAGAGCGTGCTCCTTATTGTTGCTGAAGGTGCCGCCATTGACAGTGACAGCGGAGAAGGAAGCGTACAGGCCGACGCCGTTGTTGCTGAAGGCGCCGCCGTTGACGATGACGTTCGAGGAAGAAGCGTCCAGGCCATCATAGACATTATCGGTGAAGGTAGCGGAGCCGCCGACGGTGTAGAACCGGCTCGCCGTGGTTTTATAGCCGTTGCCGCTGAGGTTGTTCTTATAGTGGCCGCTGAGGATGGTTTGGACAGGGGAAGCGGGTCCAGCCGACACGCTCTCGGCAAATAAGGTCAGGGCGAGGACGCTGAAGGCCCGAACGCTCCTGCAAGCGTCCATTCTACAGATAGCATGCATAAGATACATTCCTAATTATGAAGGCACGTCTGCTAGGGTGGCAGCGGGTGTGCTTGGCGCGAATACTGGACAGTGAACGAGCTTTTCGCCCGCCTGAACCACCGGCGCCAGAACGGTTTCGGCTGCTGAACGGGACCAGCTACCGACAGGAGGGCCTGGGACCGCGCCGCTTCGGCATGAGGGCCGAGCTGTTCCCGTTCGTGTTCCAACGACATCGTCAATCCTACGACCATGCGCCGAACGGAGACCTGCCCTTACTCACACAGTTTCGGCAGCGGGTGCAAGGGGAGGGCGCGGAGCCGAACCTGCCCCTGAAGGGACAGGCTACACGGAGGGGCCGCCCCTTTGGGGCTGAGGATAATGCGTAGGGGCGAACCTTGTGTTCGCCCCTTCCTCTTGTGTTCGCCCTCTCCGTTCTACAATCCCGAAGGGGCGGCCCTTCCGAATAGGCCCGGCCTTTAGGCCGGGTTCCGCCGCATCTCTAATGGTGCAGGATGCTGAAGACGGCGATCGCCAGGCCCAGAATCTGGAAGGGGTCAATGCGCGAAGGGGCGCCGCCCTGGGGGACGGAGATGTTGTCGCCCGGCTGGACCAGAAAGCTGCCCTGCACGTTGGGGTCTTTGGCGTTCAGCTTGATGGTCTGCGCCGCCCCCGTCTTCGGGTTGGCGCGGATGACCTGCACCTCGTCAATCTTGGCGCGGTCGGACAGGCCGCCCGCCTTGCCGATGGCGGCAGCGAGGGAGATCGGCTGCCCGTTCGGCAGCGGGAACTCAGCGGGGTTGCGGATGCCCGGCCCGGTGAGGGTGTAAGCAGCCGTGACCGGCGCAGCGGGGACAAGAATGGTGTCGCCGTCCAGCAGGCTGGGGTTCAGGGCGGCGTCGCTGGGGTTCTGGCCGGCCTGCGCGTACTGGAAGGGCATGGTGTCGGTGGCGCCGAAGTGCTTGATGACGATGCCGGCCGTGTTGGCGGCCAGGGTCGGGCCGCCCGCCGCCTGGAGGGCGCTGTAGGCGGACGTGCTGGCGGGGAGCTGGAAGCGGCCCGGCTTGCCGACCTGTCCCTGGACATTGATGGTGATCGGAAGCGGCTCATGGTTGCCGACGACGATCACGTCGCCGCTATGGAGCATCGGGTTGCCGGCTTCCGCTTTGTTGTCCAAGTAGGAGCGGTAGTCCACTGTTTCTTTGGCCTTGGTGTCGCCGCGCGTGATCTCGATCTTGCTCAGGTCGGCGTTGAGCGCAGGGACCGCCTGCTGCAAAACGTCGTCCAGGTGGGCATTGGAGCGGACGGTGTAGTGGCGGGGCGCACTGACCAGGCCGGCCACGTCCACGCCGATCCCGCCGGCGTCCGCGACCGTGACCACGACCTGGGGGCTGACGTAAAATTGGGACAGGCCCGTGGCGGCCCTGCCGCCCGCCGCCGCCGCGCCGCGGATGGCCGCCGCCGCCTGGGCCGGGGTCAGGCCCTGCACATGGACCTGATTGATGTACAGCATCGTGATGTTGCCGTCTGTGTCCACGGTGTAGTCGCCGGTGAGCTGGGCTTCGTTGGCAACCGTGATGTGGAGCTTGGCGCCGGCGTCAATCACGTTGCCCGGCAGCGCGACCGACTGGGCAAAAACAGGGTGGCAGAGGGCAGCGGCCCAAAGGAGCAGCAGGACGGCCCAAAGGCGGGACGCCGGACGAGTGACAGGGTTCATGGTGGTGGTGTTTCTTTCCCAAAATGTTGCCGGGGCAGGCGCGTCCGATCTTCTGGACGAACGCTGCCCTTTACTAGAAGCCAGAAGCAAGAACCATGCCAAAACGCCGCCCGGTCGTAAAAAGTGAATTTAAAGGGCAGCTACACAGCGCGCAGCACGACTTTTTCCGCCTGTGGCCCCTTCGGCCCTTCGCCCACCTCGTATTCAACTTCCTGCCCCTCGCGCAGAGACTTGTATCCGTCCTGCTGGATGGCGGAGAAGTGGACGAACAGGTCCTTGCCCTGGCCGGTGTCAATGAACCCGTAACCCTTGGCGTCGCTGAACCATTTGATCTTACCCACTGGCATCGTGTGCGCTCCTTATCGTCGTCCCGGTCGTCTTTGTGCCGGGTTGTTTCTACCGTCACGGCGGCGGGGGCAGTGAAACGGATGCGCTTTGAAACGAATGTGTTTCCGGCAGGCGACCCTGCCCCGATGCAGAGTAGCACAAACCGGCTGATTTGTCAAGGCTCGGCCCGTGTTTTGGGCAAGATTCCCGGACCGAGCCGCCGTCGCCGGACTCAGGGGCCGACGACCAGCAAGGTGAACGTGCCGGGGACGTAGGAGCGGCGCCAGGGCGGGGCGCCGGGCGTCGCCGGGCCGGGCGTGGCCGTGACCAGGAAGACGCGGTGCGTCTTGGCGTCCAGCGCCATCGTCCGCGCGCCGGCCTGGGTCGGCACGACCTGCGCCACGCGGTACGAGGCCGGGGAGTCTTCGCGAACGACGGTCAGCGTTCCGTCCTGGCCGTTGGAACTGAAGGCCAGGCCCGTGCCGGGGTCGAAGCCGGCGGCGTCCGGGCCGCTGCCGATGGCGGGCGTGGCGACGATCGCCCCCGTGTCGGCGTTGATGACGGCCATCTTTTGGCCGTCGCAGACGGCGAACAGGCGGCGGTTTTTGGCGTCTATCGCCAGCCCGGAGGGGGACTCCAGCGGGGCAAGAGGCCAGCGCTTCTTGACCGTCAGCGTCTTGGCGTCAATGGCGACCACTTCCCCCTTATCCTCGATGTTGTCGTAGACCATCCCTTTCCCGTCGGCGGCGGCGAATTCGGGCCGCCCGCCCAGGGGGATCGTCCCGGCGGCCTTTCCCGTGGCCGCGTCAATCGCCGTGGCGTCGTTGCTGCCGCCGTTGAAGGTGAACACACGATTGGATGCAGGATCATAGAGGATGGCGTCCGGCCGGTCGCCGGTCGGGGCGCTCCCGATTGTCTTCAGCGTCTTCAGGTCGAAGACCGTGACCGTGTTGTCGCGGCCGTTGGACGTGAAGCCGCGTCCCAGCTTCGGCGCGAACGCGATGCCGTGGACGCCGTTTGTGTTCGGAATGTCGCCGACGACTTTGTAAGTGTCGGCGTTCACGACCATGACGTGCGTGCCCCGGCTGATGTAGAGCCGCCGGGCGTCGGGGTCCACCGTGAGGTAGTCCCAGCCGCCCTCCCCGCCCAAGATGACTTTCTGGAGCAGGTGATACGGGTGATAAGACGGCGTCGCGGCGGGGGCCGCATGGGCAGGGACGGAAGCCAAAAGGCCGAGGGCCGCAAGCGGCGCGAGATAACAGGTTTTCATGCCTATCATAGTACCTGGGTCACGTTAGAATTGCATGAAAAGCCGCTCCAATTCTCCAGGGCTGTTGACACTCACCCTGCCGTCATGTTACTCTGAAGGCATGAGATCGCTCCGCCCCCTCCTACGCCGGATTTACTACGAGCAGGTCGCCCACCGCCATCTCCTCAACCGCCGGAAACTCGCCGCCGCCTATCTGCGCGGCGAGGGCATCGAGATCGGTGCGCTCGATCAGTCGCTTCCCGTCCCCCGCCGCGCCCATGTCACTTATGTGGACCGCATGACGGTGCCCGCCCTGCGGCGGCAGTACCCCGAATTGAAGTCGCTGCCCCTGACGCGCGTGGATGTGGTGGACGACGGCGAATCGCTGCGCTCTTTCGCCGACGGCTCTCAGGACTTCGTGATCGCCAACCACTTCATCGAGCACTGCGCCGACCCCATCGCCGCCATCGAGAGCCACTTCCGCGTCCTCAAACCCGGCGGATGCCTGTTCCTGGCGACGCCCGACAAGCGGTTTACCTTCGATCAATGCCGCGAACCCACGCCGCTGTCGCACCTCTGGCACGACTACGAGGGCCGCCCGGACTGGACAAAGGAACGGCACTTCGAGGAGTTCGTGCGCGGCATGAACGCCTTCCACCAGAAGGGGTTGACGGAGGAACAGATCCGCGAGAGCACGGAAGACCTGCTGGCCCAGGACTACAGCATCCATTACCATGTATGGACTGCCGACTCGTGGCTTGAGTTCGTCCTTTCGTTGCGGCAACTGCTGGATTTCGAAATGGAGGTGTTCCTGCATAACGGGCTGGAATGCGACATCGTGCTGCGGAAACGCCCTTCCGGCGCTCCCTAGCCGTCCCCTTGTCCTACTTCTTTTCTCGCCAAAACATATGTCGTGGCAGCAAGGATATGGGCGTTCGGCCGGGTGTTGATGCGCTTGTCGAGGGGATACAGATACTGCGAGGAAAAGTTCCACAGCCGCGACACGACGCGCCCGAAAGGGGATGTGCAATATTGTGCGAGGAACACGGCGATGGATAGGACTATAGCATGGACGGGGCCGACGCAGGTGCCGGATTCGACCACATGAAATCCGGCGCGTCGGAACACGTTTTCGTGCCCTTGCAGCGTGAAGTTCTGGTAGTACTGGGGGTAGCCGTGGTAGTGGTCGAGGAACGGCGTCCCGGCGAACACCATCCCCCCCGGTTTCAGGACGCGGTACATTTCCCCGACGGCCTGATGCGGGGCGTAAAGGTGCTCGATCACCGCCTCGCAGTAAATGGCGTGGACGCTCCCGTCGGCGTAAGGCAGCGCGTGGGCGTCCGCGACCACATCTACGTTCGGGAACGGGCCGAGGTTGACGTTGGTGAAGTCCCCGCAGCGCCCCGGCCCGCCGCCGACGGACAGGCAGACGGCGTCGCCGGGCTGCCCGGAGAGCACTCGGGCGCAGGCATCAATGGACGCTTGCGTCCGATAGTCGCTGACTTGCGGCTCGCCCCGGAGATAAACCAGCCGGCGCAGAATCCGCAGCGGCAGCGAGCGGCGCGGGGCGGGCTTGTCTTCGGCGTACTCAGCGGTCATGCGCGCGCTGCCGCCAGCGTCTGACGTGATTGGGGGCACACCAGCGCGCCACTTTGAATTTGGGTCAGGACATCCTGCATGGTGACAGTGTACCTTCTCGGGCAAGCTTGTTTCCAGCGACAGGCAAAAACAGACGGCTTTTCGCTCGTAGAACCGGCAGGGTGACAATGCTCCCAAAAAAACGAATGATTTGAGGGAAAAATTTGTTTATATAAACTATAAAAGTTGCTATAATAGAGCGTCCTCCTAAAGCATTGCCGCTTTTCACGAATCCTCTCAGTCCGCTTCCATTATGCCGCGTGATCGCCTTGGTTTTCTGCCAAGACACATTGGGAATGTCCCCAAACTGACTCGCGGTTTCGGAACACGACGCCGTCCTCCTTGTCAACAGCAACGAAGCACCTCTCTTAAACGACAGATAGCCGAATATCTGCCGAATATCTGCGGCTGGATTCTCACACACTCCCGCGAGTGCCATTCCAGCGGTCCGCATTGCCTCGTTCGTTGAAAGGAAAATCAATGTCATCACGTTTCCGCCAATCAGGCCGCTCTCCTCACGGCTTTACACTGATCGAACTGCTCGTCGTCATCGCCATTATCGCGATTCTCGCCGCGATCCTGTTTCCCGTGTTCCAGAAGGTGCGCGAGAACGCCCGCCGAGCAAACTGCCAGAGCAACCTCAAGCAGCAGGCTCTTGCACTGATCCAGTACACCGGGGATTATGACGAGAAGTATCCCGTCGGAGTCCCATTTGCTGGGGGCAGTTGGAACAACGATTACGCTGGCTGGCAGTACCCCTGCGATATCAATCCCAACGAAATCAACACAGACTGCCTCGTGTGGGCGAACTCCATGCAGCCGTATGCCAAAAGCCGTCGGCTCACCGAGTGTCCCTCCGCTGGCGACCATTGGGATTACTATGGGTATCACGACAGCCGGGCGGGAACCAGTTATACCTACAACGGCGATCTTCAGTTCTCGTCGCAGAACGTCGTCGTCCAGCCTGCGACAACCGTGCTTCTCTGGCCCGGAACATTCAACAGCACATGGGTCGGCCGCACCTTTGCCTCACCTCAGCTCGAGTGTGCCGACCCTGCCGCGGCCTGCGTTTATCAGCCGGGCAGCACCCAATGCGGCAGCAGTCCGAGTGGGCCGGGGTGCAATGGGCGTACAGACTACATGCTCGTGTACGGGCCGGGCTACTATTCCTTGAACAAATGGACGCATGGAGAAGGAGACAACTTCGCATTCACCGATGGTCATGTCAAATGGAACTCGCTGCACGGTGATCCCAACAAGGACCCCTGGCAGTTGACGGGGCCGGGCGGCTACATCCTTGACAGCAGCGGCAATAATCCCACCTACACGGACCCGACCAAGTCTCACTCCTGCTTGTTTGCGCCCGACAACCCGTGTAACCTATGAAAGTGAGGTGTGACTTTGAACAAACCGACACTCGTCTTTCTCGTCATCCCACTGGGGACAATGCTCATGGCGGGATGCGCCAAACAAGACGAGGGCAGCGCGGGTCCGCCGGCGGCGGCTTCAGCGCAGCCTCAAGCCGCCGCATCAGCGCCTACCTACGCAGTTAAGCAGGGACATCCCATGACCCCTCCCCCGATACAGCGCAAGTGACAACTCCCCAGCACTAAAGTGCGGGGCTTCTTGCTTCACCGAGCATTCTTGCTATTCTGCGTGAGCAGATAGTAGAGGAACACTCTCCGCAAGCGTTTCGGAAGGCGAGCCTTCACCTGTTT
>JAABUX010010042.1_pt1 | contig 10635 bp, 14 predicted proteins | sample 5561851 | NCBI WGS metagenome assembly JAABUX01 (sample SAMN10711883, study PRJNA513361) | rock metagenome | isolation source: Antarctica rocks | place: Antarctica: Victoria Land, Richard Nunatak red sandstone | collected 2016-01-03 | reverse complement strand
GGGAGGGGGAGAGGGGGGATAGAGAGGGGGGGATGGGATGGGAAGGAGGTATGTAGGAGGTTGGGTTTAGTGTCATGGTGTTTCCATGTGAAATGGGATTTTGATTGTTGAGATGATGATACTAGGATAAAAGGAGATAGGCCGTTACCTCAACCATGATCGTGATACCGCTCCAACCGACTTCGCTTGCTAGATATGTAAGCAAACAGGGGTGTGGTAGATATTTCGATTGCCTAATCGCAACCCGTCTTTCCAATCACAAAGTCCCTCACATACGCAAACATGGTTTCGGGCTGATCGTAGGGGACGGCGTGGCCGGCGTTTAGGATGTGGTGGTAGGAGAGACCGCGCTAGATGTTGTGAGAAGGGGTTTGTCAGTAGAATAGATCTTTTGATTGCAGGTTTGCGTGCGAAACGGGAAGGAGGGACAAACAAACAAACGTACCTCGCAGGCCCAATTGCCCATGTTGATGCCATTGATTATGAATAGGTTATCTGGTCTCGATTGCAGCCCTTGCATGCCGCCCCACGTCATGTTTTGGATCGCCAGCTCCGTGCCGTAGTGGTTGAGTAGGAAGTCGTAATCGCCAGAGTAGATGTGGATGCTGACATTCGCGGCAAGGAGGGCAGGCATGATATTGTAGGCCGGTGGCTCCACCATTTCGGCAGAGAGAGTGTCGAAGACGGTGCTGTTGCAGGGCGCAAAGGTTTTGTTGGGGGCGTGGATGGCGGCGCGGACGGTGGGGTCGTTGAGGTAGTTGGTGTAGGCGGTTGGGTTGGGGGTGTTTGTGCAGTTGTAGGCGATGTTGTAGGGGCTGAAGCAGGGGCGCGTGCTGTTGAGGTAGGTTAGGGCTGTGATGAAGGTTGCATTGCCGCCGTTGCACGAGCGGATGGATTGTTCGATCAGGGCTGGTGTGGTTGGGTTGGGGGGACAGTCGCCGTTCTGTCGTTTTTTCAGGCGGAAGTTTTCGCCTTCTGGGTCTCCGGGCATGATTATCTTGCCTGCTGGTGGGTATGTAGCCTTTGAAAGAACATCCTCGAACCCCAGATCCTGGTGGGCTTTGCGGAACACGTCGAGGATCTCGGTGGGGATATCGAGGATTACGTTCTGGCTCTGCAGATACGGAACGGCTACAACGTCGGTTAGTGCCGCAATGTTGCCAAATGTGCCGTCGCCAATTGCTATGCCCTTTATGTTGATGGGCAGACTAGTGTTGGCCATAAGAGCTTGGGCAAAATAGGGGATCTAGGATCAGTCGGTGACTGCTCCGATAGATCATGGCTCTCTAAACTCACGTAAATGCCTGCGTAAGACTCTCCCATCATGTACCTGAGCAATGGTCTAGAATCAGCATACTTTCTTGAAAGCGATTCGAGTTGACTATAGAGCATGACTTGCGATAGCATTTCGCACCTTGATGCATGAGGCAACATTCAAAGGACGTACGTGTTCTTGGTTTTCAAGGCAGGAAAGATCTCATAAAATGCTTCGAGCCAATTCACAAAGTCTTGTATAACCTGAAAGTTCCGAGTGGCTGGCGTTGGTCCATCGCTGAAGCCGGTTCCAATAGGTTGATCAATGTAGAGAACATTGGCTAATCTGGTCCATGAATTTGGGTTTGCGGAAGGTGTTGTGGAGTCTTCGGAGAAATGTAGAGGCCCGTTTTCTTTCGTCAGCCCATTGAGAGACGAGCATCCCGGACCGCCATTCAACCATACTAGAAATCCTGTCAGCATATGCTGTATCAGTTGTCGCTGTGCTAACTTATGAAATCATCACTCTTCGTGTGGTCCTCTGCTTCAAACAACCAGAAAAAGAGCTCGTCGTTGGTGATGCTTGGAACAGAGATCTGGCCAGCCCAGTTGAGAGGTAGCTGAAAGGTAATATTTGGGAGACTCTCCACCAAATAATCACTAGCCCTCCTTTCAGGGTCAAGGCACGAGGTATTCACATTGGAGCCGCTGTAAACGTATGCAATATTGGCGATGATCGTCAACGCCGTCATTAGGGCACTCCGGTGGAATGAACCCATTGTAATGTTATAGTTTTGTCGAAAGGCCTTCGTGAGCATATTCAAACTTTCGAAATGCTTCTATTGAAGAACTTGACAAGAGCCGTGGGATTGCAGATGTTTTCTAGCATAGTGAAGGGAAGAAGCAAAAGGGATACGAGGCAATCTCGGTATGGCTGCTTCTCGGAGGTAACCCGACATCGGCATTCACTTTAGAAGCACTATTTTCAATGAATAACAATGGAGCTCGCACGGAACCAGGCACGAGTAGACATTCTAGATTCAATGAAATACGAGTAATAGCACTCAACTGTGCTGGTTGCAAACAAGACATGCCGCACAAGGTGTATCTTGAGAAAGAGTCGTCGAAATTTTCAGATGAACGAGCGAACAAACGATGCATACGTGAATCCTGGACGGACAGGTTGCTGCATCAAGCTCGGCGAATCTGGGAGGAACAGCGGCTGGCTGAACAAGAATTCAGTCTGAGCTGTTCCTCAGCTCTCGCCTTGTACAAAGTGTCTCGGCAGTCCACATTCTGCGCGAATTAGTCCCATTCTACTGTTCCCCTGTCATCATTAGTTCCGAGGCAATCAATACGGCTTCTTCCACAGGTTGGTGGATTATGAATGAGCGAGCTCTTCATATTCACTTTGACCAGCTGTACATGGTCCATTGCGTTTGGCTATAACAATCAGAATCATACGCAGCAATAATGTGTCTGCGCTCAAGATGTTAAGACCCTGGCTATTCCGGAGCGCAAACTATGGCAATTTCTATTCCGTTATGTTGGCACGAAGAGTGGAGGGATAGATTAGTCTTGCAATCAAGGATCTAAAGCGAGTTGCGCGATGGGAGAGTTTACCAGTGATGAAGACTTGCTCTCACGTCAATGTTCGTACAGTTCGAAGGCTACGCATTTCGATGTGCAAAAGACTTGGATATGCTATGAGATGTTGACGTCTCGGAGACAGACCAAGCCCAACCAGCGCTAGAGGTATCAGAAGTAACACTGGCTTGGTTGTCCTCTTCGATACTGCCACTCTAGACATGAGGATTACTCTCTAAGTCTACCGTAGTTGCCAAGCTTCTTTACACATCCCCTTGTCCATGGATGGTAATTGAAGAGATGCCAAAGGTGACGATTACGAGATGGAGTACAGTGAATTCCCATGACATCTCTGGCTAAGGATCGCCTCTATATCTTCGTTATATACCTAGTCGTCAATGATCACCCACTGAGCCACTCACCCACTCACCCTGCAGTCTCACGCTAGTCCTAGTCCTAGTCCTAGGACTAGCCTTCCCGAGGCGGATCTCAAGCGTGTCAAGCTAGCAGCCTCGTTTTCCCCTGAGCTTCACTTGCAGAGAAAGCCATTCAGCCTATGATTGAGTGCCATCTGGACGCCTCAACTGAGAATTTCAGTGCGCACCATACGCATGGAGGCATGCCTTTTGGATCCCTTTGGCTAACTCCGTTAAATATACCGACATCCGCTCATCCGACAACAACGCAAATCATTTCCCATATATGCACTTCCGGCCACTACCATTTCCTTTATACTGGAATGCGTGATGACCTGCGTAGGCTGAAGATACATGCAATTAGGACACGGTAGCCATTGTACGAGTGGTCTTTCAACCTCACAGACCTACATGATAACCTCTCGGTCTCACTCCTCATTACCACTAAGCGACATGCATTCGGGATCGGCGAGTAAACATGGCGAAGAAGCCATGGCAATTCTTATTCCGCCACATCTTGAATCTTGGTGCATTTTCGCCAATTTTACACTTTCCTAGACATTGTGACTTTGATGCAGGAATCCCTGGTTGTTGCACTAATCGAGTAATACTGTGGCCGAGCAGATACTATATCTTGATGGGCACTACGGTACTACTATTCTATTCGTTGCCTCTTGCCATAATCAAATAGAATACTTATATGAGACCCCTGTTCTGTCACTAAGGGAATTTGGTAATCTTGTGGACTCCACTCTGGAATGTCAGCCGCGGGACATAATTCCTGGGCCACGCTTGATGAAATGTGTGCAGCGACATTCATCCTTCTTCAGCCTCATTTATCCATCTCATAGCCTTCGTGTTGTGAATTGGGAGAGTTGCCTTGTTTCCGTCATGATGGAGACACCAGATGTGTTTGTCTGCTTTCGCACCGATACTCTATCTGATTTTTGCAAACACCGTATCGATATTCGCAGGAAAAGACTTCGTCACATCGACATCAAACGTAGTGAAAACGCTGTATCGTTCAGGACTGTACATCGTCCCGGGTTCAAAGCAGTCTTTTCGTGGATAGAAGTCAAGATCGCGACAAAATAACGTGGTCAATCCGTTTGCAGCGGATCTGATTACTGCCATCGCAGATTCAACAAGCACCTCAAAGAATTATCTTCCTCCATTATCAGCACCTCAATTCCTATATCAAAAAGATGGGTTCCCAAATCCCCTATTCCAGAGTCATCTCACCTCGAAATTCGGCTCCAGCGGGAACGAAGGACACGATAGGGGAGCAAAATGCAACGAAGAGCATGAGTATAGCTTCACCTTCACCACCAATGTCATCTCGCAAACCATCAACGCCATCAGTATCCTCAGAACCCTCCTACATCATAGCGCATATGATGAATCAAGGCTGTTGTTCGTCAAATCACTCCGGGCCGCAAGACGTCGAACCCCCTTGTTCAGTCAACTTTCGGTCGGCTAGTCTTCAGCCTCCAATCACAAAAGCTAGTCTGGGGGAGCTGGACTCCGAGCATCTCTTCGAAAATTTACTCTTGCGGCACGACCTCAACTTTGATCCCAAGATTCAATATCGACCGACGACACATGGTGTTCGTGGTGAAATCAGGATGACCGAGGCGCTTGAATACTGGAACGCTATGGGAACAGAGCTCGCTGGCTTCTTCATGGATCAAGGGAAATGCTGCTGTTGCTGGACTACCTTACCGACTTCGCCGTTACGCAATAGTCCCGTTCAAACAACATTACGGCGGTTACCGAATATGTTCGAAACAGTCCGGGTGATATTGAAAAGTCTTGTCCCGGAATATGAATGGTCGACAATTGATGCACGTCTCGATATCGATTTGTTGGTTCAGCAATTAGAAAATGAGGCTTGCGATTTCATAGCACTGAGTGAATGGCTGGGAGTTCTCTTGCGACGATACTGTTTACCAGAGGGAAGCCAGTTGATCGATGAAATGACCACAAATATACGCTCCGGAGTCCACAATGTCAACACAGGCCAGATATTGACCGGTCTTATGCAAATATTCACAATCCTGGAAGTCATGAAACTAGTAAGCTAGCATGAAACCTTCCAAATGGGGATGAATCCAACGAATCTAATGCATGGTAGGAGCGTACCAATCACGAAATCAGAGCCCTACGTCCGGCAATGGTGGATGCCACCGTTGCTTTCGAACACAAGGACTTTCTTCGCCGGATGACAGAAGGATGGGACGTGAGCAGAGGGCGTGCATGGTTCGTCAACGAACGACATGAAAAGGGACAAGCTTCAGGAGTCATGATAGTCGCCCCGGCCATTACGAAGCTGATCGTTACCAATGCTGAACATCTGCCTCCTACGTTCACCCTCGACTACATTCGGTTGCGCACATTACAAGAAGATTTTGAGCACTTGATGTACCAAGCAGCCTGCCGCTGGACGTTGGAGGAAGTTCTGTCATCTCTGGATTGGAAGACCTTCTTTCCCCAAAGCTCTTACGACGCCCTATTCACTCGAATATTCATCATAACCTCGGCCGATGAATCAAAATCCTCCCCCTTGAGACTGACGGAAGATGTCGCCCTCGAGATCGTCAGAGTGGCATACGAGCTCTGCCATATCTCCACCTTGCCCTCGACCAAAGATTTAGACTTCGCGGCCTCAAACCTAGAATATTCGTCTGATGCCTCGACATCCGTGTTCAAGGATCTACAATCCTACCTCGCAGAGGACCTTCAAGATATCGTTGATGCAGAAGTCCAAAGCACACAAGACCTTACACCCATGCAGATCGCCAATCGATACGTGCCAAAGGGTTCAATCCCTGCAAGCCCATCGGCCATCACCGAACAGACACGGTTGCGCCGTCTCGCGCAGCAGATATCGCACATTTCGGTCCTCCATTGGCGGGTTTGGGGGCCGTTGTTGTACGACCAGCCTGATAAGCCTGGCGAAGTTTGAGCCAGAGAACCGAAAGTTTCCGAGTCGTGAGACAAGCCAACGGGGATAGGCGAAGGGTCCCGCCGAGCGAGACTATGCGTTCGTTCAACATGGCTTGCAGAAGTCGCTTTGCACGATTCAGCTTGCACGACTCAAGCGAAGAGCAAAGTCCAAAGCTCACACACGATGAGTATCCAGCGCCCGATAGTTGAGCAGAGGAGAGGAAATTGGAGAAAGGGTATCCGCGGAGGGATGCCGTACGGTAGAACCTCACGACGAAGAGATAGATAAAAAGAAGTATGCATCGAGAACTAAATAGAAGGCTCTGCGCTCGAAACCGAGTTTTGCCGATGTTACAAAAATCGTTCAAAAACCTATGATGTAGCCTGTACATAGTAACTTAGACTAAACCATATCAGAATACCAAACGTGTCCAAATGACATGATTCATTTGACGATTGTTGATTTTCGCATTCATTCATTCATTTGACGAGCTAGCGGTGCTTTACAACCCAAGGCATGGGTAGGACAGGTCATGGATATTTAGGCTGACGGGAGAGGATTGAGTAAAGTACGCTTTGCACCCGACGCCAAAACCCATGATCGCATCGCACAAAAGAGTATTTGCTACGGAGTAAGGGTTTGCGAGTTCCAGAATGATCGATTTTCAGACTCCTCTAAACTACCCCTTTATTATGGTGTAGGTATCTTGTCTCATCTCATCTAATGGCTTCGGATATAACAGCAGCAGTGTCCCATTTAAACCGTCCAACCTGTTTGTCCTGCATTACAAGCGCCTCCGCATCAATCGGTATCGTGTCGCCAGTCCAGCGTTCATTTCGCAGAGCCTCCCGCTGCAGCGCCGTCTTTTTTCGCAAAAGCTGTAGAGTGCGCGAATTAGCTGATAGTCCATTTTGATTGTTCGTAGCCTGATCCTATGTGCCCCCCCCCCACCATTTCCCAGGCCCCAAGGCTGTCCATTAAGATTGTGTTAGGAAAGAGGATGTGTCTTACCCTCAGCCTGTTTCTGGCGCATGATAGCCGCTTGCTGCTCCTGAGTGCGCTTGAATTCGGTACCGGATTGCTAGATCCCATGATTCGAATGTTAGGTGCCTGATTTTGCCTTGATGGGATATTCGCTGACGGGGATGATGAGGGTTTGGGGGGGAAAATGCGTACGGTGTTCTTTTTCTTCTCGCCGGACATCTTTTTTTGGTTGGCTTCGCGGGCCTCTGGGAGGGGTTGGGGTTAGTTCTTTGTCTTATGAAAAATGGGCGGGATGCTATGGGGGAACGGTGAGGGAAGGAGTTGACTTGCTGTCGCGCTGGTTGCCACGAGCCATGGCGGTTGAGGTGGTTTTCGCAGAGGTTAGGGGTTTTGGTGTAGGTCGCGATCGACGTTTGGGGGTTTGCTTTGAAGTGTGAGAAGCTGGAGAAAAAAAGGTGTTACAAGGAATAACGATTTCGAGTGATGAGCACGCTAATGCACTGCGGCTATTCTAAGCGCGGCGCTAATGCTGGTATAAATCTCTCTTTCCTCGCCTGGAAGGCGTGTTGACAATGTATTGCAGCTTCTTAACTTTGTAGCTTGTTCCAAGGCGTAATCCCGAGTACTCTTACCTGTTCAGGGTCTCTCGCTGTGAGGCTGGTTTCCTCAAAATGAGGCACATTTTCTTCCTTCGTCTCGCTCCAGAACAAAAGCTTTTGCTACAAGGGAATACATGTCTACATAACTTTCCATGTATGATTTCTCATCATGACTTTAAACGACCTCCTCGTTAACAAGTCTATGTGCATGACTAATACCATTCTTGAGCTTGTCTTGGCCATTTGGGCCGTGATCCTTTGCTACCTCCTCCTTTTGGCACATCGTGACATTAAAAGGCTAGAACGACAGCTAGAACAGGAGCCAGCAGGCGTCTTTCGGCTCTCCAATCTTCGAGATGCCCAAGCGACCCGGTGAGAAGCCGCATGCTGATGTCGACTTTACGCTGAGGAGAGTCTTCGGTAAAAGCAATTTTCGGTACATGATGTTTCCAGTCTTAGTCTACTGTTCTCTTGACAAAGTGCAGGCCGTATCAACGTGAGATCATCATCGCAGCCCTCAAAGGGGAGGACGTCTTTGTGCAAGCAGGTGGGCTTTCCAAGTTGCTCACAAACCAGCCATAATCAGCTTCCACTAACATGAAGAAGCGACATCCTTCGGGTACAATCAGTGTCCAGAGAGTTGTTCTCCGCCTTTGTTGACTCAGTTCTCACAGCAAGAGCCTATGCTTTCAGCTTCCGGCAGTCATCGACCATGGTATCACAATTGTCGTATCGCCACTGCTCGCCCTTATGAACAACCAGGTCGCAGCTTTGCAGGCTATCAATATACCAGTGGCAACCGTCAACTCGAATACCCTCCAATCAGACCGCCACGATATCTTCAAAGATCTTTGCTGTGGTGAAACCAACTGTTGACTGTCACTGTTTTGTGTCAGTACTGATATTCTCCAGGACATCCTCGTACCCGGCTAGTCTACGTAACACCCGAGCTTGTCCTCACTGAGACCTTTCGTAAAGTCCTGGTGACCATTTACGACCAAGGAGAACTTTCCCGAATCGCAATTGATGAAGCCCATTGTATCTCCGAATGGGGTCACGACTTTCGTCCAGCGTACTGCCATCTCTCCCACTTCCGTTCTGCATATCCCAAGGTACCTATCATCCTGCTCACTGCAACTGCTACTCCTTCAATTCGCACCGACATAATAGCAACCATGGGTATGAATCCCGGTACTACAAAGAGTTTCATAGCCTCGACTACACGACGCAACTTGGTCTATGAAGTCCGATTCACCTCGGACGATTCAGATGATCGTTTCTCCTGGCTTCTTTCTTGGCTCCAGAAGATCTACGCTCGACGTGCCAACGACCCGGCGCGCTCTCAGGAGATATCCCAAGAGGTTTCGAGCAACATCAAACGTCCCAACGCAATATCTGGCATCATCTACGTCGCATATCGCTCTGACTGCGATGCTCTGTCCTCACGCCTCCGGAAGCATGATATCGGCGCAGCAGCATACCATGCTGGTTTGAGCGCCGCAGAGCGATTGGACTGTCAGAACAAATGGATCGCGAGCGCCAAAGGTCATGACATTATTGTGGCTACGACTGCGTTTGGGATGGGCATTGACAAACAAGACGTGAGGTTTGTAGTCCATTGGAGTCTTCCGAAAAGCTTTGAGGGCTACTATCAAGAAGCCGGGAGGGCTGGAAGGGATGCCTTGCTCGCAAGATGCTTGATATTCTACTCGAGAGAGGATCGCGATCGTGTCGGTTACCGAATCAGTAGAGACGCTGGGAATGGCAATAAAAACTCTGTTGGGGGCCAAGGTACGTCTCTGCGATGTCTGTCCTTATTTGGTGCAACTCCGGTGAATTCAGGTCAGATGTTTGTGGTATTCACTTAGTGTACTCTTAAAGATGCGTTACGACGGGCTAAAAGTCCGATTCTGGAAATAACGCTGACAGCTAAACCTCGTACAGCGGCGAAGATGAAGGAAGTCCAGCGTAAAACTCGAGTGGACTCGTTCCAAGCGCTCGTCAAATATTGCGAGCAAACAGACCGCTGCCGGCACGTGGTCATCGGTGAATTCTTCGGCGAAGAAGGAGTACAGGCTTGTGACAAGGCTTGCGACTTCTGTATGGAAGGCGAGGGGCTGAAGAAGAGGAAGACGGATGGATTGGCGAGCGAGGAGTGGGTCAGTACGCAGAGAGAACGAAGCGACTTTTATGAGGAGGGGTATGATTGAGTGCTCGGCGTTTCGTCAAGAGGCAGCAACGTTCGTCTGTCTCTCGTTGCGAGTGTTCTAGGGTACATGTTTCCTTGGGGGCCCGAGTGGTTCAAAATTTGACTTTCTCAGTATGTACAAGAAGAGTCTGACTAACAACGATCACCTCCACTTCATGGGCTCATTCGCGATCTAATCATGTGCACCCCGTATTGATCATCGACAGCCATCGAAAATGGACTTTTGGACAACCTGAGACTCTGGGACCAAACCTTTGATACGCATCGAAGCCTGTGACGCTAGTAGTCAAGTTCGGAGAGGCCCAATGCTGAAGATGTAGCCGTGCGTTTTAGAAACCATGTCAGAATAATGCTTGATAATACCGATCGCCTACTACTCCCATAGCGAGACCAAGATCCATCTTCCTCCAATTGGCTCACATACCCGGTGGCGGTGGTACCTAGAAGTATACCTGTTAGCCCCCTAAATTTATGAATCGCAGCTTTCTGTAGGCGCAAGAGGCGTAATTCCATCTTACAGAGTTGTACCCTCCATTAGCAGGAGGGGAGCCACTGGGAGGTGGAGGTGGTGGAGCATCGTCCGCTGGTGGGGCTGGCGGAGCTGCGCCGGGCGCGCCTCCCTGTTGCGCCGCTTGCTGT
>JAABUX010010041.1_pt1 | contig 10635 bp, 9 predicted proteins | sample 5561851 | NCBI WGS metagenome assembly JAABUX01 (sample SAMN10711883, study PRJNA513361) | rock metagenome | isolation source: Antarctica rocks | place: Antarctica: Victoria Land, Richard Nunatak red sandstone | collected 2016-01-03 | reverse complement strand
TTGGCGATGGCCTCCTTGCGCGCTGCCTCCAGCTCCGCGTACAGCTCGCTGCGCGGCCGCGCCGCGTCGGTGCCAGGCTGCGGTGCTGCGCTGTTTGCTGGGCCGCGCCCTGGCCGGCGCCGGACGCGAGGCAGGGCGGGCTTAGAACAGGCAGCCGTCCGGGAGCCTGGGCAGCATGCGCGGCAAGGGAGCCGCCCTGGCGGCCCGCAGCGCCGCATGATGGAAACAGGGGGCGCCGCTCCGCTCGCGCGCACCTCGCGGCCGCCTGCGCCCGCTGCGCTTCCGCGCGCGCCTCGGCGGCCTCCTGCTCGGCGCGCGCGAGCCGCGCGGCGGTCGCAGCCAGCTCGCCGCCGGCCGCCGCGGCCGCAGCGGCGGCCTCCGCGCGCACGGCCTTGCGCGCCGCCGCCTCGCGCGCCGCGCCTTCGGCGGCCGCGCGCTCGGCCGCGGCGGCGCGCTCGCGCGCGGCCTCCTGCAGCTGCCCGCCGCGCCGGCCCGCCAGCGCCTCCCACTCGCGCGCCTTGTCCTCTGCGCACGCCGTCGCCGCACTCAGGGCGCGCCGCGCGGAGCGGCTGGCGCCGCTGGTGCGGCGTGCCACCTTGCAAGGACCGCAGTCGGTGTGCGCGGTGCGCCGCCACCCGGCCGCCGCCCTCGTCCTTGCTGCGCCGCAGGACAACAGATGTACTTCCGGCGAGCGGCGGGGCAGCCCCATGCATTTGGGTCCATGCCAAGCATGCAAGCCTCCATCCGTCCCGCCCGCGCGCAGGCACGCTCGGCGCAGCACGGCCGACGCGCCTGCCAGGGCGGCCGCATCCTGCGCGGCGCGCAGCTCGCGCTGCAGGCGCCCCGCGGCGGACTCAGCAGCCTGCGCGCGCTCGCGCGCGGCCGCGGCGTCGGCGCGCGCGACCGCGGCCGCGTCCTCGGCGCCGCGCGCCGCCTCCGCCGCGTGGCGCGTGGCCGCCTCGGCGCGCCGCGCGGCCGCCGCCGCCTCGGCGGCCTCGCTCAGCAGCGCCGCCTTGTCCGCCTGCCGGGCGCCGCGCGCGCTCAGAACGGCGCGCTGCTTCGGGCGCCCGGCACCGGCGCGAGGGAGCGCGCCACGCTGAGGCGGCGCCGTTGCAATCCTCTGTGGCCTGCATCGGCTGCCAGGCGCGCACGGCCAGGCGCTGCACCGCACCATGTTGCCCCCTGGAGAGCGCCGCGCACGCAGGTCTGCAAGCCAGAATTGCTGAGCCGGGTGCAGAGCGGCGCCTCTTCCCACCTGCTTCAGGAGCGCCCGCTCGCGCACTTGTCACACGGGCCGCCCCGTCACACCGCCGACACTGGCCTGGGGCCCCAGCGCGGGCGAGCAGAGCGCACCTCCAGCCCCTTCTGCGCGGCCGCGGCCTTCTGCAGCTGCGCGGCCAGCTCCTTCTCGCGCTCCTCTGCCGGGCCCACGCAGCCCGCCGTCAGCCGCCAGCTGCGCACGCCGGCTGCGCATCGCGGCCCGCGCAAACGAGCGTACCAGCCACTCACAAGGGTTGTTGAGTCGGCCCAGGCTCGTGCCAAGCCAACACCAGCCGGAGCGAGCGACTGCACAGGCGGGGACCCGCGCACCCGAGGCAGCCGTCGCAGCCCTGGCCGCCTCGAGCTCGACCTCCACGGCGGCGCGCGCGGCGCGCTCGCGCTCCGCCTCGCCACTGACGCGCGTGACCTCACTGGCGCGCTCGTCGGCGGTCCGCGTGGCCTCCCTGCGGACGGCGCAGCAGGGCGGCCCGTGACGTGCATGCCCAAGCAGCGGGCCCATGCAGGCTTGCCGGTGGAGCGGGGCCGGGGCGCGCACCCCAGCTGCAGCTCCAACGCATCGGTGCGCCGCTGCGCCGCGCCGAGCGCCTCCTCCACATTGCGCCTGGGCGCGCGCCCAGCCTCTGTCACGCCGCCGGACGCCCGCGCCGGGCGCGCCGCAGCGGGCGGATCTGCACCGCACAGGCCGCGCACCTGGACTGCGCGGCGGCGTCCAGCTCGGCCTGCAGCGCGGCCATGCGCTTGCGGTTGGCCTCCGCCATAGCGGCCGCCTGGCGCTTGTCGCGCGCGACCTCGGCCTCGTATGCGTTGAGCTGCGTGGTGATGGCCACGTGGTTGGCTTGCACGCCCTGCGCCGGCGCCCCATCAGCAGCGTCCTGCCACCAGGCCAGACAAAAAATCGCCGGAGCAGCGGCTGTGCGCGCCTCATAGTACGCCTGACGCTCGTCCTCCACCTCCTCGAGCTCGCGCACCTGCAGACAGCAAGCCGCGCGTCGGCCCTCAGGACAGGCAGCAGGGCCGCGCACTGCGGGCTGCGAATACAGTAGGATAGCTGCGCACGCGCGCAAGGGACTCATCCTTCAAGGACTGGTAGCATGCGGGCGGCCCAGACCGGGCGCGCGCCCTCTCGAGCAGGGCCGCCCGCTCCGCGGGCCACTCGTCGGACGAGGCTGGAGCGTGCGATCGATCGCGGTCGTCAAACATACCAGAGTCCCTGCGTGGCAGGCACGCCCGCACCAGACAATGCGCATTGTGTGCTCAGGGGCGCTCGGCAGCCCCGTCGACCTGACAGCAGCAATTGAGGATCCGCAGGCGCGCCTGGCAAGCGCCCACACGTTTGGGCGCCCCCGGCGCGTCTGCATTGCAGCGGCCAGCGCGGTGGCCCTGCCTATGGGCAGGCGCTGTTGAGGGCCCTCCGCGCGTGCCGCATGAGCCTATCCTGCCCCCACGGGATCGGTTTGAGCCGAGGAGTGTGTCGACTTCACCGGCTCAGTGGCTTCAAGTCTACGGTATCATTGTGGAGGCTTGCTACGGTAGGCACCAGGCCCCCACCTGAAGCAGGCAGAGCGATCCAGCAAGAGCAAAAGAGTCGCGCTTGGAGGGCGATGTGCACAGTGGCCTGCAGGTCTGCAGGCGCTGCGCCGGCCCTGTTCACGGCAGGCTGTGCATGATGATGGGGGCACGCTGCGCGAGCGAGCAGCACGCTGCGCGGCGCTTGGCATCCGTGAAGCCCTTGTAGCGCTGCCAGGGCACCTGGGACTGATTGCCTGCCGCGCCGGTCCGGCGCGTGGTGACATCACATTATATAGTCTCATGCCCGCGGAGGGCCGCCGCTGGGTCACACGGCGCGCGCCCCGGCCCAGCTCGGGCTCCCGTGCGCAGCGCACCCTGTGCGTCCAGCGCCTCTGCTCACGCCGCGTGCCGCGCCGCCCAGGGGCCAGGGCTGGGCGGCGCCCGGGCTCGAGGGGCGCACGGACGCGGGCGCAGCGGCAGCGCACCCGCACGGCGGGCCGCCCGCGCAGCGGCACGGCGCGACGTGCGGCGAGCCGGCGGCCGGCGTGCGGCGCTGGCGCAGCCCAGGTGCTGCCCGACCGCAGCCGGCTCTGTGCGCGCTGTCACAGGCTCGGGCCGCCGCCCGCGCGACGTGACAGGGGGGTCTATTGCGGGGCGCGCAGGCGGCTTGGAGCAGCCGGCGCCCATGGGCGGCAGGGCGCTCGCGGCGCAGGAGCGCCTGCGCAAGCTGCAGCAGCTGCAGCGAGCAGCGCGGCCGGCCCAGCACGGGAGCCGCCTCTCAGCCAGCGCCAGCCACCACGGCGCACGCTCTCACAGCGCCGCCGCCGCCGCGCCGCCGTCCGACAGCGCGGAGGCGCTCTCGCTGGAGGACATCCTGCGGCGCGCGGCCGCGCTGCTCGCGGGGCCGGGGTCCTGGGACCCTGCGGGCGGCAGCACCACCCCGGCAGACCAGCTCGGCGCGCGGGCGGCGGCGCAGCCGAGCGCGGCACCGGGCAGCGGCTGGCCCGGCGACCCCGCGCCCGAGGACGAGTGCGTGGACGCGCTGGTCGCGCGCGCGCGGCGCCTGCTGGAGCAGGGTGCGCCCGCGGCGGGCGCCGCGAGCACGCCAGCCGGCGGCGGCGCCGGCGGAGCCGGGGCGTGGCAGCCGTGGGCGCGGGAGCGCCCGGCCGACGACGGGGACGCGGCGGGCGCGAGCGCGGATGGGGACCCGGCCGCCGGGGACGACCTGCTGGCTGCGTACCTGGCGCGCGCGCAGGCGCAGGCCGCGCTGGACGGGGCCTGGGGGCAGCCGGAGGCTTGGCAGAGCGGCGCCGGGGCGGGCAGCGACGCGGCGCACGGCGGCCGTGCCGGGCAGCCCACGCCGCCGGGCGCCGGCCTGGCCAGCCACGGCCCTGGCTGCGCGGCGCCCGGCGCGCGAGCGAGCAACGCTGGCGATGCGGCAGCCGCTGCAGGCCTGAGCGGCATGCAGGCGCGGCCGTCGATGCACAGGGAGGCGGCCTGCGCCCTGATGCTGCCGTTGGTGTCGCTGGCCTGCTACTTGGCCTTGAGGCTGCCCATGCTGGAGGCTGTCAGGGCAGGCGTCCGCTGCCGGCTGGTCGCAGCGCTGCATGTTGAGTGCGTGTCGACGGGCGCAGCACGCGTGTCTGGGCCTCACCGGTGGTTGCGCACGCGCAGGAGGCGCCGGCGTGGGCGGTCGCGCAGCCGCTGCTGGCTCAGGACCCTGCTCGCAGGGGCCCGCCTGCCCTGTCGGCCCCGAGCACCGCCGCCGCCGCGGCGCGGCTGTCCAGCTGCGTCCCGACGGGCGCGGGCGGCGTGGCAGTCGGCATCCCTGTGCACTGGGGCCCGCTCGGGGCGCCGGCCTGCCCTCCTGCAGCGCCTGCAGCAGCGCCGCGCTACCCTGGTCCCGCAGAGGCGCGCGGCGATGCGCGGGCGGCCGAGCCGGACGTCGCGGGCGGCGCGGCCGCCGTGGGCGCCAGCCGCTGCCTGCCCGGGGAGGCCGCGGGCGCAGACGCGGCGCCCGGCGCGGGCGCTGCCAGCGGCCAGGCTACGCCCGACGCGCGGACGCCGCCGCCCGGCAGCCCCGCCAGCAGCCGGTGCGCCCTGCCGGCGTGCTCGCAGCGCCGTGTGCCCATGCTGCTTGCTCGCGCCGGCCCTGCGAGCGCCGCGCCTGGGCCGGCACCGGGGAACGCATCCTTGCCAGAGTCACACCAGCGTCCGGTGTGCGCTGTCACACGGCCGCAAGTGGCCGCCGGCGCGCCGCGCCGGCGCAAGGCGCTGAGCGGGGCGGGGCCGGGTGCGCGGGCGCGTAGGGCGGCGTGGTCGCCCGCGCTCGCCCTGCTGCTGGACGACGTGGCGGGCGTGCTGTTCCGGCTCAGCCCCGCGCGGCGGCGTGGCCGGCCCGCGGGCCCGCCGTCGCCGCCGGGCGTGCAGGCTGCCCCGCGCGCGGCCGCCCCCGCAGCAGCTGGCGCGGACGCGCACTCCGCCGCAGCCGCGCCTGCACGTCCGCAGTCACAGGCGGGAGCGGCGGCACCCGCCGACGAGGCGGCGGCTCTGGGGCAGGCGCCTGCGGCGGCCCGCGCAGAGGCGCCCGGTGCGCGCGCCGGGAGCCCTGCCGCGCCCGCCGGTCTGCTCGATGCGGCCGCCGACGGTGCAAACCCGGCCACTGCCGCCGAGGGCCGCGCTGCAGCAGCAGAGGCATGCCCTGCCAGGGCTTTGGCCGCGCCGCCCTCCCAGCCTGTCGGCTCGCGCGCGGCGGAGGGCCGGCCTGCTGCGGCCGCCCTGGCGGCTGAGGCGCCCGCGCAGCCAGGGCCGGGGGAGGCGGGCGCAGCTGCGAGCGCGCGCCCAGCGCACCTGCTCTTCTCTGCTGCGCCGTGTGCCGCAGCAGGCCCGCGCCCTGGGCGCGCTTGCGACGCCGCAGGTCGCGCGAGCCGCGTCTGCTGCAGCGCCCTGCAGCCTGTCACGCATGAGTCGGATGCAGCCTGGGCCGGAGACGCAGTGGCGGAGGAGCTGTGCGCGCGCATCGCGCTCTACTCCCGCCTGCTCAGGCGCGGGCGCGCCGCTCTGCAGCATGCTTACATACGACTGTCATGTACTAAGCATGCGCCTAGGACCAGTCATCTGCGCCCTTCCATCACTGGATCCTAAGAGGGGTGACCCTGCACGATGCAGGGACCTGGACGCGCCGGAGGCGGGGAGGCGGCAACGCGGCACCGCGGAGCTGAGCAGTCCCTGACAGGGGCGCAACTGCCTGCAGCAGGCGCATGCGGCTCGCCTGGCTACTACAGTGTTTGTGGGGCAGTGAAAAATGTGTCTGCCGCATGTGTGCTCAAAGCCTGCAACGCATTAAGTGGTTCAAGCAAATGTTTCTCCTATACCAGCCGCCTCGCCTGTGCGGGGGCGCAACGAAATAGCTACCTGGTGCAGCAGGCGCATGCCGCTCGCCTGGCTACTACAGCGTCCGTGGGTCAGTGAAACATGTGCTCCGAGCCTGCAACGCACTGCCTGGTTTGAGCGAACACCCCTCCTACGCCAGCCGCCTCGTATGTGCGGGGGCGCAACAAAATAGCTACTTAGTGCCCTGGCTACTACAGTGTTCGGAGAGGCAATGAACATGTGCTCCGAGCCTGCAACGCATTGCGTGGTTCAAGCAACTATCCCTTGCATGGGCGGGGGCGCAACGAAATAGCTACATAGCTAGTGGTGCTCAGAATTCTCTAGCGGGGACTGGCAGGGAATTGGCGATGAGCGGCCATATGCCCCCCCATGTGCTTCGCGGCGGGCCCGGCACGCCGCTGCGCGCCGTTCATGCCAGCGACAGGCGGCCGCCGGCCTGCCCGGCCTTGAGAGTCTTGTAGAAGCCATGCGTCTCCGCGATGACCTGCCGCGCGCAGGGCCCCATGACGCACCGCATGTCAACCAGGCAGGGGCGGTGCATGTGCAGGCATCATGCGAATTTGCATCGCGTACTCTCACAGAGCAGACCCTGCCCGGGCGCGCATGTGCGACAGCGCAGCAGTGCCTTGGCAGCAGCTGCGCGCACCTTGAGCGTGAAGGCCTTGTTCTGCGGCCGGTCCTCGAACGCAAACGCGTTGGCGGTCTTCCCCGACGGGATCTTGTAGTCGCGGAACCAGACGCGGATCCGCTCCAGCTCGCCCGGGAACTCCCTGCCGCGGCGCGCGCGTCCGCGCCTCACGCCGGCGCGCGCGGTGCCATGCCCCAGAGCCGCTCAGCCGTCCACCTGCGCTCGCCGAGCTGCCCCGCATGCGCGCGGGCGCAGCACCAGGCAGCGGGCGGCTCGCGCCGCTGCGTCCGCGGCAGCTCTGCGTCTTCCCGAGCCAACACAGCCCGGCACGAGCACCCGCACAGGCTGTCGCGGGGCCGCGAGCGCCGGGCCGCCGCGGGGGCGCGCCGCTCGACGTCCTCGACGTCGCTGACGGCGGCGGCGGCCGGGTCGTCCGCGCGCACCGCGACCACCTTCCAGTCCAGCTCGCCCTCGTCGATCATGGCGAACACCGCCAGCGGCTTGACCGCGTACACGCCGCCGGCCGCCATGTGTGCCGACCCAATGATCACTGCGTCCAGGGGGTCGCCGTCGCCTGCGCGCCGCGGCACAGGGTATAGGGGCGCGCTGGTGATGACTAGGCTTAGGGTTAGCTCCCTTGAGTCTGTAAGGTGCTGGCGCCCTGCGCGGCGACCACGGCGCGCGCTGCAGCCCGGGCCTGGCAGGGGCGCGCACCGAAGAAGCGGCCGGCGGACGCGGACGCATGCGCAGGGTCCTCCCTGCCGAGTCCACGCCACGGGTCAGCAAGCCGGGCGCTCAGCACACAGGGCGCAGCGCGAGTCCCCCTCCCGCAGCGCACCATGTCTGGGGCAGCATGCCGTAGTGCCAGTGGATGTTCCAGGGGTAGACCCGCAGCTTGCCGTTCTTGACGTCCTGCTTGATGGGCGTCTGCGCCTCGTCCTGCGCACGCACTGCGCTCGACGCGCGCATGCGCCTGGCTGCGGCAAGGCCGCGCGCACTGCGCGGGCAGGCGGGCGCGCGGGCGCGGCCGCGCGCATGGCCTCCTCCTGCCTGGCGGGCGCTTGCAGGCGGCCCAGCCGCTTGCAGGGCAGCATTTTCCCCTTCGCCTGCAGAGCGCGCCTGCAGGCATGCCTGCACGGGGCGGCCGCTGGCGGGCGGGAGCCGCACCACGGCCACCTCCAACTTGGCGCGGCTCTCACGGGGGATCTCGCACACGAAGCTGACTGCGCCGGAGCCCAGGTAGAGCGGGATGTCGTGCCAGGGGCTGACGGTCGCGCCTGCGGGCCGCGACGGCGCGTCGCGCGCCTGCCCGCGTACGCGCGCAGGCGGGGGGCTTGGCGAGCGCTCACCTGTCAGGCTGCGGATGAACAGGCGGTGCTCGAGCGTGCCCGCCTCGCCCTGCGCCGGGCGGTGCAGCGGGCTCAGCCAAGCGTGCTGCGCAGCTTCTCACGCCGCGGGGGCTGCACAGGTGGGCACGGCTGCAGCCACGCTCCTCACGCTGCTCACTTGCACCCGGGAACAACGAGCTGGCCCGCGTGCAGGTGTGGCAAACAGGGCGTCAGCGTGACGGGTTGTGCGCTTGCATCAGGCGGGCGCCGGCACCACGCTGTGGGTGGTGGAGGGCTGCACGGCGGACTCGGGCTCCTGCTGCGCGGCTGGGGCGGGCGTGCGCTGTGACGCCTGCGGCTGCACGAGCGCCGCGAGCGCGGCGGCGCCCTCCAGCAGCAGCCGGGAGGCGGCCTCAACGCCGCCAAAGCCCCACGGCTGCTGGCGCAGCGGCGCGAGGCTGGAGTGCCTGCACCGCGCAAGGGGCCGCGATCATGCTGGTCGCCGATGCGCTGCTGCCCACGCTTGGAGCGCAAGCAGCGCTGGCAGAGTCTGCCACCAGTCACGCAGGAGGGAGGATGGGGTGCAACACGACTTGCACGTCAAGCTCGGCCAGCATCGTGCCTCGAACGGCACCAAAAAAACTGAATTGAAACCAGGCACGCGCTCATCACGCAAGCGCACTCAACGCTTGCAAGGGGCCGCACGTCTCGAACATGTTGTGAGGCTGGTCGCTGCACAGCTCGCCGAGAGGGTATCTTTTATGCTGCGAGCGAGGCACCTCCGCAGTCAAAAGGCTGGCCGGGCAGATATTGAAGCCTTGCCGAGTCAAAGCCCGTGTGCTTCTAAGTCTCGCCTCGGCAGAGCCGCACTGCTGACGATACCGAGCCCTGGTTTTTCGTACAGGCAGGCTAAAACCCTCTCAGAGTCTTGCTGTGGACAGCAGATGCAGGCTGCAACATCACCAGCACCTCGTCCATCAGGTGCAGAGGGGTAGCGGAATCAGGCGGGGATGTAGCCGCGCACGCACAGCGATGGCAAGCGCCGTGGCATGCGCGGCATGCCTGCTGCTGCTCGCCACGCTGGCCGGTGCGCACTGCCCACAACGCGCCCGCCCGGGTTGTGCAAGCGGCAGGAAGATGTCATCCACGCCGGCCGGTTGCCGCCGCAGGCGGAGGGGCGCGCGCGTCCATCGACCGCGTCGCCGACCTGAGGGCGCGGATGTACACGCAGCGCGACGCGGCGACCGCGTGCGTGCGCCTGCTCAACGCTAGCGCCACGATCGGCTGCGCCGCCGACCGCGCGCGGGGCCCGCTCCTGCGCCTCGCCGACCCGCTGGCGGACGACGTGCCGGCCGACTCCGCCGGTGCTGCCGCGCGCCGGCGCTGCGCCTCGAGGCGTGTGACCTCTGTGCAGGAGCGCGGCCTGACGCGCGCGGCGCGCGCAGGGCCGCGCGTGCTGCTGGTGGACGAGGCGGCGCTGGGGCCGCTGCTGGCGCGGCTGCGCGGCGACGCCGCGCTGGCCGGCCGCGTGGCGGGCGTGCTCGCGGCGCCGGGCGGCGCGCCGCCCGCGCGCGCGTCGCTCGCGGCCGCCTTCCCGCTGGCGGAGCTGGCGCCGTACGCGCCGCGCGCCTGGGCCTGGAACCCCGGCGGCGCGGGGCTGCTGCGCGCGGCGCTGCCCGCGCCGGTGCTCCTGCTGGACGGCGCGGCCGCGGCCGACGCGGCGCGCCGCGCGGCCGCCAACGCGCGCCAGGCGCGCCCGCCCGCCCCGCCTGCGCGCTGCGCCGCCGGGGGCGGCGTGCGCCGCTCTGCGCGGCTGCGCTTGCTGCAGTGACTTGGTGGCAAATAGGGGCTTGTGGCGCAAGTGACGCAGACCGGCCCGGCGCCCCGACGCCCGCCCGCCGCGCAGGTCGGGCCGCGCGCGCCGCACATGGCGGAGCTGCGCGCGCCGATGGCGGCGGCCGGCAACTCCACGCAGTGCATCCAGCGCGCGGCCTGCCTGCCGCTGGGCGGCCACAGCGTGTGGGCCGCGCTGCCGCCGCTGCCGGCGGACGCGGGCGCCGACGCGCGCCCGCTGCTGCTGGTGCTGGCGGGCGCCGACGGCGATGCGCTCTTCCACAACCGCATCCGGGTGCGCGCCGGCGCCGGCACCCGACCTCGCAGCAGCCCGCGGCTGACGCATGCAGGGGCCTGGCAACAACGTGGCGCGCCGGGGCGGGCCAGGGGGCCGAGGCGCCGCGCTCGGGGCTGGTGGCGATGCTGGCGGCGGCCGAGGCGCTCGGCAACGCGAGCGCGGCGGGCAACTACACGCGCCGGCTGGCGTTCGCCGCGCTGGCGGGCGAGCCCTGGGGCCTCATGGGCTCGCGGCGCCTGCTGTACCAGATGCACGCGGCCGCGCCCGCCGTGCGCGGCCTGGCCCTGGACGCCGTCGAGCAGGCGCGCGCCGCACGCACCGCGCGCCGCCATGTCCCAAGGGCGACAGTTCTCTGAGGCGGCTCT
>JAABUX010010038.1_pt1 | contig 10635 bp, 13 predicted proteins | sample 5561851 | NCBI WGS metagenome assembly JAABUX01 (sample SAMN10711883, study PRJNA513361) | rock metagenome | isolation source: Antarctica rocks | place: Antarctica: Victoria Land, Richard Nunatak red sandstone | collected 2016-01-03 | reverse complement strand
CAGAAATTATCCTGACTTAGCTAAAGCGATTGAAGAGGCTTTTGGTAAGGTGTCTCTAGATAATATCCGAAGTTGGTTTACACATTGCTGTTACTGTACCTCAGCAGACTAGGAAACGCTATAGCACTGCGCTAAGTAGCTAATTGGAAATTGGAGAGAGCCTGGGGTTTCAACCCCAGGAGGCAGATAAAGTAATGGAGCATCGCTTACTTGGTAACAGTGACTGCTTCTGGGGGAAGTTCGGCAGCGGTCTTGCCGACGAGGCCCTCGAACTCCTTGTCGTCGCCCAAGATCCCGAACTCAACGAGCAACTCCTCGAGTTCGTCCATCGTGATTGGTGTGGGAATCGTGAGCTTGTCGTTGTCGATGATCTTTTTAGATAATGTCCGGTACTCCTTGGCTTGATTACTATCAGGTGCGTACTCGTTCACCGTCATCCGGCGCAGTTCTGCGTGTTGTACGATGTTGTCGCGCGGTACGAAGTGAATCATCTGGGTGTTCAACCGTTCTGCCAGGGTTTCGATCAGCTCGATTTCCCGGTCAACTTTACGGCTGTTACAGATCAGTCCACCCAAGCGCACACCGCCGGAATGAGCATACTTGAGAACGCCTCTAGCAATGTTGTTGGCGGCATACATCGCCATCATTTCACCGGAGGTGACAATGTAGATTTCTTGTGCTTTACCTTCACGGATCGGCATGGCGAAACCACCGCAGACCACGTCACCCAGTACGTCGTAGCTGACAAAATCCAAGTCTTGGTAGGCACCGTTTTCTTCCAGGAAGTTAATCGCGGTGATGATGCCTCTACCGGCGCAGCCGACACCGGGTTCTGGACCACCTGCCTCGACGCAAAGAATGTCGCGGTAGCCTTTGAGCATCACTTCCTCTAGTTCTAAGTCTTCCACCGCGCCACGTTCAGCAGCAAGGGATAGAACAGTGGTCTGAGCTTTGCTATGCAGGATCAAACGGGTAGAGTCAGCTTTTGGGTCGCAACCGACAATCATGATCCGCTGACCCATTTCCGCCATCCCAGCCAGGGTATTTTGGGAAGTGGTAGATTTACCGATACCACCTTTGCCGTAGAATGCAATCTGTCTGATGTTTTCGTCAGTCATGGTGATTTTCCTTTGGTTGATTTCTAGCTGGGTCCTTAAGTTTGTCTGAGCCGTTCACCTCTGTTGAGTTACAGCTCGCTCGCGCTGGTAGAACGAACGTCGCTGGAGGCGATCGCTCGACCGGTAAAATAGCTGGAAATTCGAATAACAAAGTCATAATTTTTAGTTCTTGAACTTAGGCTTCAGTTCGCTGCCTAAACTGCTTCGACCATAAGGCTGGGCAGAACACGTTCCCGCAGTCTCGCTTCAATCGCAATCTTGATCGTCGCTGTACTGCCAGAGCAGGAACTACAAGCCCCTTTGAGTATCACCTTGACGCGATCGCCTTCCACGTCGTATAGCTCCACGTCTCCCCCGTCTGCGATCAGGTAGGGTCGCACTTCTTCTGTCAGAACTTGTTGAATCAGGGAGATTTTTTGCAGTGTGGTGAAGGGTTGTGGAGATGAGGTAATCCCTTGTTGGGCGATCGCCATTCCTGCCATACTCACATTCGCTGTTCCTTCCTCCTGCACCACTGCCAAAATGTCATCGATAGAAGTCAGGCAGGAACCGCAACCGCCGCCCGCTTTGACATAGTTGGTCACCTGTTCTGTTGTGGTGAGTTGGTTTTCTAAAATCACCCGGCGAATCTTGGCTTCGCTGATGCCGAAGCAACTGCAAACGAGCGCCCCCTCATCCTCTTCGTGCGTCTCCAACGGAATGCCGCGATAGTTGAAGATAGCAGCTTCCAGTGCCTCCTGCCCCATGACGGAGCAGTGCATCTTGGCTTCTGGTAATCCCCCTAGGTAGTCGGCAATAACCTGGTTGTTGATCTTGAGCGCCTGATCCAGGGTGAGTCCCTTGACAATCTCAGTCAGAGCTGAGGAGGAGGCGATCGCACTAGTACAGCCAAAGGTCTGAAAGCGAGCGTCTAAAATCGTGTCGCTGTCTACGTCAATCTTGAGGTGCAGTCTCAGCGCATCCCCGCAGGAAATGCTGCCGATCTCGCCAAAGACAACTTTCGTTCCTGGTTCGTTGGTGTCTTCGATCGCACCCTGATTTTTGGGTTCGTAGAAGAGTTCTAATACTTTATCGGTATATTCCCACATGGATTTATTCCTACGAGATGAAGGGTGAAGTCGGGAAGTGCCCAATTGCTACTGACTACTGATTACTAACCACGCTGCTTGCTAATTGTTAAGAGCCAGTTCCCGGTCTTGCAGCCACTCAGCGGCATCGCTATTGAAGGGGGAAAGGGCACGCAGGCGTTCGACAATTTCGGGCATGACTGCTAGGACTTGATCAATCTCCGCAGATGTGGTGTAGCGGGAGAGGCTGAAGCGGATCGAGCCGTGCAAAATAGTGTAGGGCAAGCCCAATGCTCGCAGGACATGGGAGGGTTCCAGGGAACCAGAAGTACAGGCGGAACCGGAGGAGGCACAGATGCCGTATTTGTTCAGCAACAGCAGGATGGCTTCGCCTTCGATGTACTTGAAGCCGATGTTGGTGGTGTTGGGCAGTCGCTGAGTAAGCTCACCGTTGACTTCGCAGTTGGGAATGTTTGCGAGTAATCCTTGTTCTAGGCGATCGCGCAACTGCCTTTCCCCATCCACACCATTTAAATAGGTCTGGGCGAGTTCCGCCGCTTTCCCCAAGGCAACAATACCAGGGACATTCTCTGTTCCCGCCCGTCGTCCCCGCTCCTGGTGTCCGCCCAACAGGAAGGGACGGAACCGGACACCGCGCCGCACATAGAGGGCACCAATCCCTTTGGGAGCGTGAAGTTTGTGGCCAGACAGCGTCAGCAGGTCAATAGTGCTAGTTTTCATGTTCAGAGGCACTTTTCCTACTGCCTGCACCGCATCCACATGGAAGATGGCACCGTACTCCTTCACCATTTGTCCAATCTGTTCGATTGGGAAAATCACTCCAGTTTCATTGTTGGCGTACATGATCGAAACCAGGGCGGTGTTTCCGGTCAAGGCAGCTTCCAGTTCTGTCAGATCCAACTGTCCTTGGGGGTTTACCGAGAGATAGGTGACAGTATAGCCCTGTTTTTCCAACTGCTTGCAGACATTGAGTACCGCTGCATGTTCAACCTGAGTGGTGATGATGTGCCGCCGGTCAGCTTGAGCTGTAAGGGCAGCCCGAATCGCAGCGTTGTTGCCCTCAGTACCGCAACTGGTGAAGATGATCTCTGATGGATCGGCTCCCAGGAGTTCAGCGATCTGCGATCGCGCTTCGCTCACTGCTCTCCCCACCTGCCCCCCAAAGGTGTGCATACTCGAGGGGTTGCCGTAATATTCGGTCAGGTAAGGCAGCATTGCCTCTAGCACTGCTGGATCGACCTGGGTGGTAGCGTTGTTGTCGAGATAAATCACGCTCATCACACTACTCCTTGCGGGTGTTGCAGTTGCAAATATTGCTCGTAGAACTGCTCGTAGAACTGGCGGGCGACTTTTTCGATCTCGTCGTAAGCCTCAATTACCACTAACCCGGCTTTTTGCAACTCTTCCTTAGGACAGTTACCTACCTTGGAAGTCAGAATCGCTTTGCAATCAGAAATAGCCTCGATGATTTTTTCCAGCGAGGCTTCCTCGCCGTAACCGCTCTGACAGTAGTGGTCAATCTTGCGATGACCCACAAAGCGAGCCTGGTTCGCATCTACTTCGTAAATTTGGAATTCCTTAGCATGACCGAAGTGCTGGTTCACTAAGCCGCCGCCCTTGGACGCCACTGCCACCAGGATTTTTGGACTGTTGGCAACTTTCACACTCTTGTTGAGCTTCTGTTTGGCAGCCTTCAGTTCTGTTGCGAACTTCTCTATTCCTAAGTGGATTTCCTGGCGTTGCTCAAGGTTATATTCCGGCGTCATTTCCAGGAACTTATCTTTAGTAAATTCCTGGCTGCGGTCTTCACCCAATAACCCCACTGCATCTGCCCGACACTGACGGCAGTGGCGCATCATCTTCATATTGCCAGAGCAGTTGTCTTGTACCGTTGTCAGCTCCTTGGGCGAGGGACCCCGCTGACCATTCAATCCAAAATATGTACCATGTTCTGGTGCAGAAATCAAGGGCATAATATTGTGGAGGAATGCACCGTGGGAACGGATGACTTTATTTACCTCCACCAAGTGCTGATCGTTAACCCCCGGAATCATCACGGAGTTGACTTTGCACAATATGTCTGCTTCTTTGAGCGCCTGCAATCCTGCCATCTGCTGCTCATGCAGAATCCTGGAGGCTTCCAGTCCCTTGTAGCGCTTACGTTTGTAGTGAACCCAGGGATAAATATGCGTCCCGATTTCGGGGTCTACCATATTAATAGTCATGGTAACGTGATCGATGTTTAATTGCTTGATCCGATCCACGTACTCGGGAAGAGCTAGACCATTGGTTGACAGGCAAAGCTTAATATCGGGTGCCTTTTCCGCAATCAACTCAAAGGTGCGGAATGTTTGTTCTGGGTTAGCCAGCGGGTCACCAGGCCCTGCAATCCCCAATACTGTCATTTGGGGAATCTTGCCTGCAATCACCAGGGCTTTGTGAGCCGCTTCTTCTGGCGTCAGCAACTCGCTGACTACTCCTGGGCGACTTTCATTAGCACAGTCGTATTTGCGATTGCAGTAGTTACATTGTATATTGCAACCTGGTGCTACAGCAACGTGCATCCGGGCATAATGGTGATGGGCTTCTTCGCTGTAGCAGGGATGCTTGGCAATGCGCTCTTTGAGCTTGGCATCAAGTTCGTCTGTTGTAGTACCGCAACTTGATGATGCGCAACCACTTGATTTTTGAGCGGTGGATTGTGACATTGAAGTTCGGGGATTCAGATAACTGGGGCTGGCGCCGTGGTCAACGCGATCGCTCACGTTGCTCCACTTACCTGGAACCAAGAGCTAGAATTGTCTTGTGTCGGTAGGTTAAGTGTCTGCTGGCGTTATTAGGTTTATATCAGCCGGACTCGAACTGGGTATTGCACCTGAACCCGATTCAGATTTATTGGAATAATTAAGGTTGTACTCAAAGCCTTAAACCCTGACCAGATGGTAATTTAAAAAAAGATCTGAGGTAGGGGTGCTAGTATTTTTTCCCAGGGGTACAAGTATTTAAGGGGCAGGGGAACAGGTGTTTTTGTACTCAACCTCAAACCCTATCCTAGCCTGGGTTTGAAGGCAGTTTACCTAAGGTTTTTTTCGTTCAACCCTGTACTCAAAACTCTGCTCAAGAAAGCTCAAGAAAGCTCAAGAAAGCTCCTGGAGCCCCCCTTGAGTACATACTCATCCTGAAAAATATCCAGCCGAACAGCATTCAAACCTTTATATCTATTGATTAGGGATTGAGTACAAAAATATCAGTCCCCTTTCCCATAAATACTCGTACCTTTGTCAAACAATACCAGCACCCCTACCCAAAAAAAAAATGAATGGCGCTCAAATCAGGGTTGAGGGCTGGTGAGTACAACCTTAATCAATCCAATAATTCTGATCCACACCAGATGGACTGCCGTGGTGGGAGGCACCTGATATTAATAAGCAAGAAGAACAGCAGACGCTTGTTTCAACTACGGAATTCGAGCCTACAGCCCTTCGACCCCCCCAAGAGGTTAAATCTAATGTCCACCTATAGTACGGCTCATCTAGTACCAGGTTCATCTTCTCCCGAGCACGCCCTTCAACTGAGTCCGTTAAAGTTCTTACGCCATTTAGCAGTTTTCGCCTCCGGGGAGCAACTTTTATAGAGTGTCAGCGTAACGAAATCGTATAGTGGTCAAAATTCCGAATCTTTTTCCTTACCTAAATCCTGAATCTTAAACTCTCATAAGGAGGATAGCCATGAAAATTGCCTTTACTACAGATGATCTGGTTCACATTAATGCCCACTTCGGTTCGGCAAACAAAATTGCTGTCTACGATGTCACAACCGAAGGTTATGAATTCCTAGAAACTTTAGAGTTCACGGGTGAACTTAAAGAAGATGGAAATGAAGACAAACTGGCCCCAAAAATTTCAGCCCTGTCTGATTGCAAGATTGTTTATGTTTTAGCGATAGGGGGCAGTGCAGCAGCCCGTTTAATTCGCCAGGGGCTCACGCCAATCAAAGCGAAATCTGAGGATGAAGAAATTACGTATATTCTCGCGAAATTGGTGAAAACTCTCAAAGGTAATCCCCCACCTTGGCTACGTAAAGCCCTACAGGAAAAAGTTTATAATTTTGATAGATTAGAGGAAGCAGCAACAATATGATCGAGATAAATACTGTTACCTCAAAAAACAAAAACCACTCTTGAAACAACACCTTTTTGCAGGAGTTAGTGCGACAGATTCGAGCACAGGATTCCTATGAAGCTTACTGAAATTTGACATTCTACAGGAGTGTAGGAGCCCAGATTGAACAGGAGACTGGTCAGCTCGAGCAGGTTGTCGTGGATCTGAGTCACGAAGGATTTGGCTGGGCACTGGTCTTCTGCGATCGCCTGCTGGTCGTTGCCAGAACCTTACGGGATGCTCAGCACTTTGGATTTGAGTTGCTAGAAAAGTTAGCCAACGAGGGAGAAAAGCTGATTAAAACAGGATTAGACCTGGCTAATCGCTATCCCGAAGTTGGCAAGCTGTGATCACAAAGGAGATGTTTATGGCTCAATCAGGAAAAGCAGTCACATCTAATTCAAGAATTGATGAGCTAAAAACTCATATTAAACGTCTCAACAGCAAGGCAGGTCAACTTAAGATGGATTTGCATGATTTAGCGGAAGGTCTGCCAACTAATTATGAACAATTAATGGAGGTTGCCAACCAAACCTATGACGTTTATCGACAGCTTAGTGAACTCAAACAACAGCTAAAAATATGGGAGCAATAACGAGAAACAGTGGTTTAGTCTTTCAACTTTAACTCGCCCGTGCTCATTTTTTTGGTGGTTTATTTTAACTGATTTAAAGACTTTACCAGAAGCAGATACTGTCTAAGAAAAAGGTTTAAAATTGAAGAGATGTTTAGAGAATCTAAGCGTTGTAACTATAAATTGGAGGGTAAAGTTGTTTCTGGTGAGCGGTTGATTACACTAATTTTGCTCATTGCGATCGCTTATATTAGTGCTGTAATTCAGGCAGGGGCGATTAAGCATGTGGGGGTGCAAAAATACGTTGTTAATGTGCAAGAACCGGGGCGGAGTGAGTGACGACGTAGCACCTTAGGAGAAGGGTTAGATATTTTTTAATAGAACCGAGCAAATTTATGACTTTTCTCCAACTTTTTTAGGATTTTCCGCTGATGTTTACCGATTGTCAAAGTTGTTATGGGTAGATAAGCTTTTATCAAAGCCAGGCACACACCTGCTTTTCTCAGTCAATAACTAGAGGTAAAAGTAGAAAACTAGATTATGGCCTTGTCCAGATGTGGGGAAATTCACACCATTCAATGAATGTCAGTCAGTCCTGTGGGAGATTCAGCAATTCTGTTAGTCAACTACGGAACACCTGTCAATTTACCTTTTGTTCGGCTTAAGTGAACCGTATTTCGTGTTAAACATTACATCTACCGAGTTGGAACGCTATCGTCGCCAGATCTTTCTCCCCGGTTTTGGTGAGGAAGCACAGCGGCGGCTCAAGTCCGTGACGGCGTTGGTGACGGGGGTGGGAGGTTTAGGCGGCACAGCAGCGCTTTACCTGGCAGTGGCAGGCATTGGGCGGCTAATCCTGGTAGGAGGTGACGAACTCCGACTGGATGACATGAATCGCCAGATTCTCATGAGCCAAGATTGGGTGGGCAAGCCGAAGGTGTTCAAGGCGAAACAGACGCTAGAAAACATCAATCCGGATGTCCAGGTGGAAGCCATTTATGAAGATGTCACCCCGGAGAATGTGGACTGTCTGGTGCAATCGGCGAATATTGCCCTCGACTGTGCCCACGACTTTACGGAGCGCGAGTTGCTTAATAAAGCTTGCGTGCGCTGGCGCAAGCCCATGGTGGCAGCGGCTATAAACGGAATGGAGGCTTACCTGACCACGCTTGTCCCTGGTCTGACTGGGTGCCTGACCTGCCTGTTTCCGAAAAAGCCTGAATGGGATCGGCGCGGCTTTGCTATCCTCGGTGCGGTTTCTGGCACCCTGGCTTGTCTAACAGCATTGGAGGCAATCAAGCTGATCACCGGGTTTGATAAGCCGCTCTTGTCGCAGTTGCTGACGATGGACTTGGGGCGCCTGGAATTCGCCAAACGCAGTGCCTACCGGGACTCTACCTGTCCAGTCTGCGGCAACAATGCGCCGTGGAGACACTTACAGAGATCAGTTTCTACGGGCAAGTTTGCTAGTAGCAGGACATAATCCTTCGCTCCTACCGACACGCTCTCAATACAACTAATTTTTGCCAATCAGGAGAATTTTGTGACACTTACGCTGACAGAAAAAGCAGAATTTCGGCTTTGCGCCTTCGTCCAAAGCTCCACTCAAAATAGCAGTGCAGCGAGGACAGGCATCCGTGTCTCCGTTGTAGATGGGGGCTGTAGTGGATATCAGTATGCTCTAGATGTCACCAACATACCACAGGCAGATGACCTGTTGTTAGACCAAGGCAAACTACGGGTTTACGTCGATCCACAAAGTGCCCCGTTACTGGAAGGCGTGGTCATAGACTATGTCGAGGGCTTGCTGGAGAGCGGGTTTAAGTTCAGCAACCCCAATGCCACGGATACCTGTGGCTGTGGGCATTCCTTCAAAGCGGGGGACTGTACGCCTGAGGGAATACCGTGCACCTAAGACAATTCTGAATTCTGAGAAAGCACACACCACTATTTTGGAGATTATTAACTATGGCTACTTACAAGGTTCGGTTACTCAATAAGAAGCACTCACTCGACACCACAATCGAAGTCGATGATGATACCTATATTCTAGACGCGGCGGAAGAGCAGGACATAGAATTGCCATTCTCCTGTAGGGCAGGTTCTTGCTCTACTTGTACCGGCAAGTTGGTTGAAGGTGAGGTTGATCAGTCCGACCAGAACTTCCTAGATGATGAGCAGATGGAAAAAGGATTTCTACTGCTTTGTGTTACCTATCCCAAGTCGGATTGCACCATCCGCACCCATCAAGAAGCCTATCTCGTCTAACATTGCCTTGAAAATAGATTCTTTCCTCCCTAAAGCGAGAGGGCTTTAAACCCATATAGCGGGGCTATATTCTTCACACTTCCCCTAGCCCCTAACTTTGACGTGTTATGGCTTACAAAATTTCCAGCAGTTGTGTTGAATGTGACAACTGTCGATCCTTGTGTCCCACAGGAGCCATTAGCATCGAGGACGGACATTACTGGATCAATCCTGCTTTTTGTAATAACTGCCAGGGTTACTACCCTGATCCTCAGTGTGTCGTCGAGTGCCCAATCAGTGTCCCCCAACCCGCTCAGGCAAAAAAAGGCAGATCCAGGATGGTAGATGCCAGACCTGCCACCACCTCGAACCTGTTCCGCAACGGCAAGAATACCCCCTTCGCCTCCGCCATCGTGATCTGGGAAGCTTGCAACCTTCTAGCCCAGTGCCAATCCCTTCCCTGGAAAGAAGAGGAGGGAAAGCTCTTTTACCAGCGAATAGTCAATCAAGGTCGGGGACTGATCACTTTAAGGATCGCGGACACACTCGATCAAGATCCTGTCGTTCTTACCGAAACCAAGGCGATCGCTGCAATTAGGGCACTGGATATCCGAGCAGCCTGCATGCACCTGATCTACGCAGCCCATGCGACAGAATTAGACAAGCCTTGGGAGCAGGAATTTACGATCAATGATCGGCAAATTGAAGCATATTTAGGGTTGGAGAAACGCAAAGACCTGAGCAAAGCAGCCAAGCTGACATTGATCAAAGAAATTGCTCAGCAACCTTGCCTGATTAAAACTTACATAGACTGGCCCCAACAAGGCCTGATTAATGCATTCTTGGTTGAGAACAGCCGCCTGTGGCACCTACTGGAAGTTCAGCACCACTTCCAGTCAGACGAGATCGGGTGCAAACATCTGGTGGGTCTGACCTTCAAAGTCAGGGCAGGCATTTGGGCAAAAAATTTCTTAAATAAGCTTGGGTGTAAGCAGCGAACAGCTTTCTACCAGTACGGCAATCTGCCCAAATCTCTCTTGGGAACAGTCATGAGCATCTGGCAGCAACATGAAGGAGCGGCTCGTATGATGCTATGGTTGCTGTTTAAAACCAGAATGGGCAAAGAGCAACGAATCACCGTGCCGACTTTAATGGGGGTCGCCTACGGCGAGGAGAAAGTCACCCAAGCAGCATCGCTTCGGGAGGAACGGAAGCGACTGCTGCGGAAGTTTGAAAGTGACCTAGAAGTTCTCAACCATTATGGACTCAAACCCGTATTCGACCCGGTCACTTATCCACGAGAGATTCAGCCATTGTGGGCAAAGCTAGTGCAGCCCGGCAGAAGTAAGCCAGCAGCCACGAAAGGGGTGATAACTGGGGTAAACTTGGAGTAACCGGCATCATATTAACAGAGCAAGTAAGAAAACTTTAGTCCATGCCCAGTCCCC
>JAABUX010010037.1_pt1 | contig 10635 bp, 9 predicted proteins | sample 5561851 | NCBI WGS metagenome assembly JAABUX01 (sample SAMN10711883, study PRJNA513361) | rock metagenome | isolation source: Antarctica rocks | place: Antarctica: Victoria Land, Richard Nunatak red sandstone | collected 2016-01-03 | reverse complement strand
CTGCAAGCCAAGGCGCTCGAGCTCGTGCGAAATCTGCCAGTCGCGTAGACAGCCATCCGGCGCCGGTTGTGCGTCAGAAAGACCGTCGATACAGGCTTTCTGACGCTTCAAGCACGGGAACTACCGATTAGCGTGTGCGAACCGGGCGCGCCGTCGCCGCCGCCGGCTGCGCCTCGCGGGCGCACCGCGTGCCGCTCCGCGATGAGTGAGACCGTCGCGGTACCGCTGCGCAGCAAGAAGGCGCGCACGAGCCCGCTACCGCCGCGGAAACGTCCGGCGCCGCTCGTATTTTCCGCGAACTCGTACGCCGTGATGCGCAGCGGCAGATCGCGTTCGATCGCTTCGATCGGCGTGTTGAGCGTATTGGTCATGTGCGCGTGGATGCCGTCGATGCCGTCGGCAGAGGGACGCGCACCCATGCCGCAACCGTTGGTCTCGTAGAACGCCCACGACCGTCCGCCTTCGTCGATGCCTCCGATCAAGACGTTGTTCATCGAGCCGCCGCTCTGCGCGGGAACGCGCCCCGGCGCGAGGCGCGCGAAGGCGCCCAGCACCAAATCGGCGTTGCGCATCGAGGTTTCGACGTTGCCGCCGCCGACGGGCGCCGGCCGGCGCGGATTGAGCAGCGACCCTTCGGGCACGCGAACCTCGACCGGACGGAAGGAGCCGTCGTTCATCGCGATGGTTGGATCCGTTACGGCGCGCACCGCGTAGTAAACGCCCGAAAGCGTCACGCCGTACACCGCGTTGAGCGGCAACGGCTGCTGCGGCGCCGTTCCCGCGTAGTCGAAAACCAGTTGGTCGCCGCGTTTCTCCAAGCGAACGCGAAGCAAGATGCTGGGCTCGCCACGCGCGTCTTCCATCACGTCCTCGTGCTCGACGATACCGTCGGGTAGTTCGTGGAGCGCTGCGCGCGTACGGCGTTCGCCGTCATCGAGTGCTTTATCGAGCGACGCATCGACGGTCTCGCGCCCGTAACGCTCGATCAGTTCGAGCAGCCGGCGCTCGCCGATGACGTTCCCCGCGATCTGCGCGCGAAGATCGCCGACGCGGGCCTCCGGCGTGCGCGAATTGGCACGCAGCAACTCGACGGTTTCCCCGGCGATACGCTCGCCGCGCACGAGCACCATCGGCGGCACGACGCAGCCTTCGGCAAAGAGATCGTGCGCATCGGGCGGCATCGAACCCGGCAGTGCACCGCCGACGTCCGTATGGTGCGCTTTGTTCGCCGCGTACCCGACAAGCCGGTCGCAGTCGTAGATTGCGCGAATGACCGTCACGTCATTGAGGTGCGTGCCGGAGAGATAAGGATCGTTGACGACGATCATTTCGCCCGGCTCGATCGTGCGATTGCGCTCGGCGAGCCACGCGAGCGTGCGGCGCAGGCCCCACGGCAGCGAACCGAGATGGACCGGTATGTGCTCGGCTTGGGCGACGAGTCGCGCGCGCGCATCGAAGAGCGCGCACGAATGATCGAGCCGCTCTTTGATGTTCGGTGAATAGGCGGCGTCGCGCAGGGCGATGCCCATCTCCTCACTCGCGTAGACGAGCGCTGAGGCAACGAGTTCGGCCGTGATCGGGTCGAGCGCCATCAACGCCGCTCGAGCACGAGGTTCTCTAGCGCATCGACGCGCGCAGACCATGCCGGATCGACGTACGTCGTCGCATCGTACTGCTCGACGACGGCGGGGCCATCGAAGGCATCCCACGGGCGCAGCGCGCTGCGACCGTAAACCGGCGTGTCGACGAAACGCGCACCATCGAAGACGTCGCGCCGCTCCTGCAACGCTTCGCGAGCGGGATGACGCGCGCGTGCCTGGGCAGCGGCGATCAAGGGCGGTTTCGAACTCGCGCCGACTGCGACGACGCGCGCGGTAACGATCTCGACGGAATCTTCGCGCGCGGCAAATCCATAGCGCGCTTCGTGGCGCGCGTGAAAGGCCGCAATCGCCGCGTCGGGCGCAGCGACGTCGGAAACGGAAAGTTCGCTCGATTGTCCGACGTAGCGCAGATCGAGTTCACGCAAGAAACTTCGCTCGTGCGGGGGAACAGCTTGTTCCGCGAGCGCCGCGTCCGCCTCGCGTGCCAGCGCGTCGAAAAACGCCGCGACGTCACGCCACGTTGCCGCGTCATCGGCGGCGGCGACGACGGAGCGGACCGCGACCGCGCGGACGTCCGCGGCGAGCAGGCCGTACGCGGAGAAGACGCCGGGATGCGCCGGGACGACGATGCGGCCGATGCCGATGTCGGCGGCGACCGCACACGCGTGCAGCGGGCCGCTACCGCCGAACGCGAGCAGGGTAAAATCGCGCGCATCGTGGCCGCGCTCGACCGAGACGATGCGCAGCACCTTAGCCATCGCGGCATCGACCAGTGCGACGATCCCGGCCGCCGTCGCGCGAACGTCGCCCGCGAGCACGCTCGCGACCGACCGGACCGCGGCATGCGCGCGTTGCGCGTCGATCGCAAACGCGCCACCGAGCAACGCGCGCGGACTCAGACGCTGCAAAACGACGTTGGCATCGGTGATCGTCGGCTTGTCGCTGCGTCCGTAGCAGGCTGGACCAGGATCGGCACCCGCGGACAGCGGGCCAACGCGCAGTGCAGACGCTGCATCGAGCCACGCGATCGTTCCGCCGCCGGCGCTGACCTCGGCGAGATCGACGAACGGAAACCGCACGGGATATCCGCTGCCTTTGACGGTTCGCCCACTGTGCGTCGAACCCGCGGCTTCGAAGCCCGCGCTCACCTCGGGTGCGCCGCCCAAGATCGCGCCGGCCTTAGCAGTCGTGCCGCCCATGTCGAATGAAAGCACGTTCGCGAGCCCGAGCGCGCGTCCGAGAAACGCGGCTGCGATCGCGCCGCTCGCCGGACCGCTTTCGATCAGACTCGCCGGTCGGCGCGCGGCGACTTCGAGTGCAGCCATCCCGCCGTCGGAACGCATCATGAAAACGCGCGCCTCAATTCCGAGCGACCGGATCCCACTCGCGATCCGCACGAGGTACGTGCGCACGATCGGCGCGAGCGCAGCGTTGACGACCGTCGTCGAAAAACGTTCGTACTCGCGATACTGCGGATCGACTTCCGACGAGAGTGAGACATCGACGTCGCCGAGCTCTGCGACCAGTGCGTCGCGCACGGCACGTTCGTGCGAACCGTCGACGTCGGCGTGCAGCAAACCGACCGCGACCGTTCGGATTCCGCGCGCGCCGACCGTCGCGACCGCCGCCCGAACGCTGTCGAGGTCGAGCCGCGTTACGACCGAACCATCGTGCGCTCGGCGTTCGCGCACGACGAGGCGGTCTTCGCGCCGCACGAGTACGGGCGGACGCCGAACGTCGAGATCGTAGATCGCACTGCGGTTTTGTCTTCCGATCTCGAGCACATCGCGGAAACCCTCGGTCGTGATGAAGGCAACGCGCGGTAACTCGAGATGGATCTGGCCGAGCAAGGCGTTCGTTGCAATCGTACTCGCGTGTGCGACGAGCGTGATCTCCGCTGCGGGGACGTCGACCAGCAGCGCGCGCAGAGCAGCGAGCAAACCCTCATCGGGCGCGCGCGGGGTCGACGCGATTTTGATGCGAACGAGCCGGCCGTCCGCGCCTTGGGCGACGAGGTCCGTAAACGTGCCGCCGATATCGATCCCGACGCGCGTCGTGCGCTACCTCCGCCTCATCGCAACGACGCCGAGTTCATCGGAACGACCGCGGCGGCGACACCGCACGCGAGAATGAAGACGACCGCGCCGACGACTTTGAGTCCGGCCGGCGGCGTCGATGAGGGCCGCCGGCCATCGCCGTTCAGGGGAGATCTCGCGCTGCAGCGGCGCTGCCGAATGCTTGCGCCACGCGGCGAAGCTTCGCATGCACGTCGCCCATGCTGCGGGCGCGCGGAAGGTACCGCTTCGGAAATTTTGCGACGATCGTGTAATTGGGATCGACCACGTTGGCGACGTGCGTCTTCGCAACTTGCGAAACGAGCTGATACGCGTCCATCGTGGAAAGCCCGTAGTCGGCTGCGAGCCACCGCACGAGCTGCGTAAAGGCGATCCGATACGCGTCCTCGAGCGGGCGCGCGCTGCCCGCGGTCATGATGTAGCCGTCGTCTTCGAGACGCGGCCACTCGACGTACCGTTCTTTGACGACGTCGAGGACCAGGGTCGTGTTCATCGCGCCTTCGACCGCGACGCCGCACGTCTCACCTTCGCTTTGCGCGTAGTGACCGTCACCGATGCTAAAGAGCGCCCCTGCCACGTTGACGCCCAGAAAAACGGTCGTGCCGGCGCGCACCTCCGGCGAATCCATGTTGCCACCGAACGCTTCGGGAACGAGCGACGTCCGCACTTCGAGCGCCCGCGGTGCGACGCCGACGGTCCCGTGAAACGGTTCGACCGGTATCGCGACCGAAAAGTCGGAATCGTTCGCTTTGAACATTACGGTATTGGTCGAACGGTCGAGCCGGTAGATCCAAACGCGTTCGGGGAGCGCCGGATTGAGCAGCTGCGTCACGCTCGTCGACGTGAGTCCGCCGAAGAGCGGGATCGTCGTACTCGCACCCCAATCGCGCGCGGGCGCAACGTCGATGAAGTGGATCGCGAGCGTATCGCCAACCTCGGCGCCTTCCACGTAGAACGGTCCCGTCTGCGGATTGAGAAACGGCGTATTGAGCACTTTGGATGGCAGGTCGCTCACCGCGCGCACGCGGCCCGCGAACGCGTCTTCCGTCCACAACCGGACGAGTTGCCCAGGCTTGACGGACCTGACCGCCGGGCAGCCGCCGAACGTCCACGCGAACTGCTCGGGCTCGGGCCGAAACGTGAGTTCAGCATCCTCCCCGGCGCCGCGCTCGTCGAGCAAACTTCGCAATTCGTCCGCGCCCCGAACCGGCGTGACGTCGCGCGCGAGAATTTCGTCGGGCGTGGGCTCGTTCAACCAGTCGTAGCCGATACCCGCAGCGCCGAGCCGCTGCGTGGCTTCGAGGAACGCATCGCGACCGAGCTTTCCGTCGAGGTACTCGGTTTTGAGGCGTTCCAACGCGACGGCATCGTAGCGCTCCCGCATCTTCGTGCGTTTCGCCCGAGGTGCCGCGGCGGGCCTCTCGTCCAGCGCCCGCTAACAAAGATCGGGGCGTCGCTGTGGCGCTTTGCCTGCGGAGGTGCTCGCTATGGATCTCGGTTTGCGCGGGCTACATGCACTCGTCACCGGCGGCACCAAGGGCATCGGGCGTGCGATCGCCGAGACCTTGGCCGACGAGGGCGCCCACGTCGCGATCTGCGCGCGCGATGGCGCCGAAATCGACGAGGCGATCGCGGCGCTCCAAACGCGCGGCGTGACGGTTTTAGGGCGCGCGCTGGACGTGAGCGACGGCGCGGCGCTGGGAGCATGGGTAGCCGACGCCGCACGCGAGTTCGGCGGTCTCGATATCGTCGTTCCCAACGTCAGCGCACTCGCGATCGGCAACTCCGACGAGACGTGGACGAAGAGCTTCGAAGTCGACATCTTGCACAGCGTTCGAACGGTGGATGCGGCGATGCCGTTTCTACGGACGAGTTCGGCGCCCTCGATCACGACGATCGCGAGCGTTTCCGGCCGCGAGATCGACTTCGCCGCCGGCTCGTACGGTGCGATGAAAGCAGCGCTGATCCACTATACGCAAGGGCTCGCGTACGATCTCGCCGGGCGAGGCATCCGCGCTAACTCCGTCTCGCCCGACAACGTCTATTTCGAAGGCGGCGTCTGGCATCAGATCGAGCACGCTAACCCCGAGCTCTTCGCGACGGCGCTCGGACTCAATCCGACCGGACGCATGGCAAAACCGCAGGAGGTCGCCCGAGCCGTCGCCTTCATCGCAAGCCCGGCCGCGAGCTTCATCACCGGCACGAACCTGGTCATCGACGGTGCGTTGACCAAAGGCGTGCAGTTTTGAGGGAATCGCTCAGCGCGTGGCGGCGAGTTCTCGCAGCGGCGTGTACGGCCGCGCGCCGACGTGACTGATGATTTCGGCCGCGGCGAGGCTGCCGAGACGCCCGCATTCCTTGGGCGAAGCACCGGTCGTCAAACCATAAAGAAAACCGGCCGCATAGAGGTCGCCGGCACCGGTCGTATCGACGACGCGCTCGACGGGCGCGACCGCGACTTCGATCGTCGACTCCTTGGTGACGATGATCGAGCCCTGCGCGGAGCGCGTCACCGCAGCGAGCTCGGTCGAGGTTCGTAAACGCGCGATCGCGGAATCGAGATCGCTCTCGAAGAGCGCCGTGATCTCGGCTTCGTTTGCGAAGAGCACGTCGACGTGACGGTCGACCAGTTGCAAGAAATCGGAGCGATGGCGTTCGACGCAAAAGGGATCGGAAAGGGACAGGCTGACGCGACGGCCGGCCGCATGTGCGACCTCAGCCGCTTTATGAAACGCGGCTTGCGCCGAGGGTTGATCGTAAAGATACCCTTCGAGGTACGTTACGTGCGCCGAACGCACGAGCTCCTCATCGATATCCTCGGGGCCCAGATTCACGCATGCGCCCAGAAACGTATTCATCGTCCGCTGTGCGTCCGGCGTGACGAGAATCAAGCATCGGGCCGTTGCCGGTCCATCGGTCGCAGCTGGCGTTCTGAACGCGGCGCCGATGGCCGTGATATCGTGCCGGAACGCCCTCCCCAAAATGTCGTCGCGGACTTTGCCGATGTAACCGGTTTTCCCGCCGAGCGACGCTATGCCGGCAACCGTATTCCCCGCGGACCCGCCCGACGAGGCAACGGTCGAGCCCATCACGGCGTAGATCGCCTCGGCGCGAGCCTCGTCGACGAGCGTCATCGTACCTTTGGCCATGTCGTGGCGGCGCAGAAAATCGTCGTCGGCCGAAGCGATCACATCGACGATCGCGTTACCGATCCCGACGACGTCGAGAGCGTCCGTAGGACTCATCACATTCGAAACCGCTTTCCCCGCGATGTGCGGCGACGCAGCAAGGTCCGCTCCGTACGACGCGGCAGCTCGAAGGTTTGCGCCGCGGCTGCTCTTCGCCTGGCTCCAGCCGGTCACGCTGGCGGCGCAGCGGAGGATGTCGACGAACCGATGTCCGCTTTCACCGTCGTCGCCGCAAGCGACTCGGAGTTGACCTGCAAAGGCGCGCTCGGCAAAGCGCGTGAATCATGCTCGAGTGCGTCGTATTCGCGCTGCATCTGACCGCTTTCGATATAACGGCGCGAGCGCATCGCAAGATGCTCGAAAGCGCGACCGATGTGCGGCCCGAGTGCGATGCGCCGCTGCAGGATTGCGGGTCGCAGCTGATCCCAAATGTCGATAAAAATGTCCGCGTATTCCGCTAAGATCAGCGACTCCGCAATTCCGCCCCTCGTGACCAAGACGGAGATATGCTCGACGAACCGCAAGAGCGGCCCGACGCGACGAAACTCATCGGGAAGAAACGTCGGGTCCGTCAGCCGTCGGTAATATTCCGGGTCCGAGGCAACTTTTCGTGCCGTGCCGGCCACGGAAGCGCGAGCCTCGAGCATCTCCGCGGAGTCCATTTTATCGATGAGGCGAAGGTACACGACGATATCGTTTGCGTTGCGAAAATGCGTGATCTGACGAAACGCGGCGACGGCCGCGACCGCGACGATCACCGCAGAAGCGAGCGATCCGATCGCCGCAATCCATCCCGCATCCATTACTCCCGCCCGTTCATTGCCGACGGCTAACCGCGACCGACGAAAGGCATCTTCGTCGCCAAAATCGTCATGAACGCGACGTTGCTATCGAGCGGCAGGTCCGCCATGAGCGTGACGGCGCGCGCGACCGCGGCGACGTCCATACGCGGTTCGGTAAGGCGCGCCGTCATTTCGGTCGCGGCGTTGCCGATATCGATTTGACTGCAAGCGATATCGTAGGCGCGGCCGTCGAGCGCGATCGCCTTCGTCAGCCCCGTGATCGCGTGCTTCGATGCCGTATACGGCGCGGAGTTGGGCCGCGGCGAATGGGCCGAGATCGACCCGTTGTTGATGATGCGGCCGCCGCGCGGCCGCTGCGCTTTCATGCACCGGTATGCCGCCTGCGCGCACAGGAAAGCCCCGGTGAGGTTGACTGCGACGACCCGCTCCCAATCTGCGATGGCAAGCTCTTCGAATGGAACGGGCGGTGCCGCGAGGCCCGCGTTGTTGAAGAGCACGTCGACTCGCCCATAGGTGCGCAGCACCACGTCGAACGCTGCATCGACCTCGGCTGCCGCAGTAACGTCCGCGGGAACGACCATCGTCGCGCCTTCCGGCGTTCGTGCGGCGGTCGCTTCGAGCGCCTCGCGCCGGCGGCCGACGAGCGCAGCCGTGAATCCCGCCTCGACGAGCGCGATTGCGCAACAGCGGCCGATGCCGCTTCCGGCTCCGGTCACCACGGCGATTCGCCGCGCCGAACTTTTCGGAAGAGCGCTCAAATATCGACCCCCTCATGTCGTCGAAAAAGGTTAACCTCACTGGGAGCAAAGTGCGTCAAACGCTTGTCGAAAGCGACGCGTCATCCGCATAACTCAGGACGATCGCCGGCACGTCGTTCGCTACCGTGCGCGCGATTTCCGTGAGATCGCGGCGCTCCCGCTGCGTATCGTAGCTGCTCTCGTAAGCGATCATGAGCGCATCGAGCTTCTCGTTGCAGTAGCGGGAGAGTTTAGCCCGTTCGGGGGGATGCGCGCGCAGCTATAAATCAGCGATGGGTACACGAAGGGAAAATTCTGAATCGAATAAATCGTGGCATCGAACTTGCCGCCGAAAGCAATCCCGCCCGGCTGTTGGTAGAAAACCTTGGGATCGTAGGTTTTCGTATTGAGTTGCACGCCGACTTGCTGCCACCAGCTACGGAGCAGTTCGACGTACTGCCGCCCTTTTCCCGAACGCCGTCAGCGTCGCGCTTCCAACCCGCTTTTTCGAGCATGGCAGCGGCGCGCCCCAGATCGAACGGCCCGAACGGCAACGGATCGTAATCGGCCGACTGCGGTGGAACGAAGCTCTCTTGGAGCTCTCCAAGGCCATGACTACTCTTTCGAGCAACGTCTTGCGGTTCGTCGCCAGACGCAGCGCTTCGCGCACGGCCCGATCACGTGATCGTTCTTCCGTCGGACGAGATGCCGCCGTTGCGCTGCGAGGGCACGACGGCCGCCAGTTCGGGTACCGGCCGATTGTGCGCGTCGTACCGCTCGAGATAGGCCATCGTCAACTGCGACAGCAAATCTCGACGCGGCCCAAATGCGCAGACCGGCGCTTCGACTGGGCGAAGCGCACCGGTCCGCGCCGAGCTACACAGCGACGATGTTAAACGCCGACCTGTTGCGAGACACCGAGCTTTTCCGACGCCATCTTCGCGCCTTCCAAGCGCGACTTGATCTTTTCGAACGCGACGTCGCGCGCGACGTCGGGCGAACCGTGTTTCGGTTTGACGTCGATGCTGAAGGGCGAGAACCCGCAGTCGTCGGTTGCGCCGAGCTGATCCTTGGGGATGTACTTCGAGGCCAGGACCAGATCGTCGCAGACTTCCTGTGGCGTCTCGACGCGCGGATCGAGCGGATTGATCACGCCGATGAAGGCGACCTGTTTGACGCCCTTGGCATCGCGCCGGATATTCTCGCCGATCACCTTGTACACGCGCTCTTTGTCCTTCTCGCTTGCGAGCTGGATCAGGAAATAGCCGGCGTTCATTTGGAACATGCTCGGGAGCATGTCGGCGTAATCGACTTCGGCGCTGTGCACGGAATCGCAATCACCGCCGGGACACGTGTGGATGCCGATGTTCACGCGCTCTTCGGGCGTGAAACGGTCCAGCAACCGATTATTGATGTCGACGAACTGCTGCAGCATGTTGCGGCCGGTCCACGGATTTCTCGGATCCTTCTTCAACGCGAGGCGGCCTTCGGTAAAGTCGATCGAGACGCGCTTCGCTCCGGCGGCGAAGCATTTGCGAATGTCCTTTTCGGCCTCGTCGATGAGGTCGTTGTAGAACTGCTCGCGCGAATACCCGGGCAGCTCGCCGTCGAGCGGATAGAGCAACATCAGCATCGATGGCGCGATGACCGCCTGTTTGAGCGGCTTCGAGGTCATCTTCAAAGCCTTTTCGAGGTACTCGACGGCGTACGTCTTGTAGCGGAACGGTCCGCCGGTCAGCCGCGGCAATTGACGGTGATGGCCGTCGTCGAAGATCGCAAAGAATTGGCCGTCGCCCGCGAGGTGCTCGGCGAGGCCCGTGCCGGCTAGCGTGTCGGCAAGCGGATAGGTCGCGAAGCTGGACGCGCGCTGTTCGCCGTCGGAGATGATCGGCGCACCCGAGGCCTCGCCGCGCTTGAGCGAGTCGAGGACCGCCGCATCTTGTTCGCGCGAGAGATCTTCAAAGGTAATATTGCCGGCGTCGTACTTCGCGTAAGCCTCCTGCAGCTTCATCGGTCGCGGTAAAGACCCAACGGGTTCGGTCGGAATCGACATCTACGATCCTCCTCGTCAGTGCGGAAATATCGGGCGTTTCTAAACCTATCTCTAAGCGGTAGTTCCCCCGACGGTTGATAGGACGAATTGCCGCAAAGCTGCATACGACGCGGCTTTGCGGCGATTTTGTTGTTGCGGCGTGTAGTAAGGAAGCGCTTGCCTTCCTTCGTGGTGTGAC
>JAABUX010010036.1_pt1 | contig 10635 bp, 10 predicted proteins | sample 5561851 | NCBI WGS metagenome assembly JAABUX01 (sample SAMN10711883, study PRJNA513361) | rock metagenome | isolation source: Antarctica rocks | place: Antarctica: Victoria Land, Richard Nunatak red sandstone | collected 2016-01-03 | reverse complement strand
GGACCGACGCGCGCGGCGCGTTCGTGCTGCGCGGCCTCGCGGCGAAGACGTACGACATGACGCTGCAGTCGAGCGACGTGCCCGTCGTGCATCGGAGCGTCCGCGTCGGCTCCGGCACGAATCGCCATGACTTCACCGCGTGCAGCACGACGCTCGACTACGGCTGCAACCGCAACGTGCATCCGGGCGCAGGTGGCGCGGGCTGAGCAAAATCCTGCTCGTCGCGCGATAGTTATGACAAACTTTGGAAATAATGATTCCATAATGAAATCGCGCCTCGCGCTCCAAGTCATCGCTTCCGTGGCCGTCGCGGCCCTTCCGCTCGCCGCTTCCGCAGCCGTCCCCGGGCAAGAACAGCTCAAGGGAACGGTAACCGCCTTCAATGGCAAGTATTCCCTCCACGTCGAGGATACGAAGAGCAAAGACATCGACGCGGTCCAGCTCCATCAAGGGACGATCATTAACCCGACGGGGCTCACGCTCCGGCCCGGAATGAAGGTCACGATCCTCGGGACGCCCTCCGCCGGCGGCGTACTCGACGCAAACGAGATCGACACGCCGTATCACGTCGCGTACGATCAAAACTTGGGCTACGGCCGCTATGGCGGCTACGGCGGGTTCGGTTCGGGCTATGGCTTCGGTTCCGGCTTCGGGTACGACGGTTTTTACGGCGGCGGACCGTTCTTTGGCGGCCCACTCTTCGGCGCCGGATTCGGCTGGTAGCCGTCCGCAGTATCTTCGCGGGGCGAAGGGGCTAGGCGATCGGGGGCCGTCGTGCGATCAGGACGGCGGCCTCGTACGTCATGACCTCCCGATCGTGTGTGCGGACGACGTTCGCGAAGGTGACGATGCCGGACCCTGGTCGGCGGGTCATACGGGTTGCGGCGACGGTGCAGAGCACCGAGAGCTCGTCGCCCGGCCGGACCGGTGAGAGCCATCGCAGCATCTCGATGCCGAGCCCGACGCCCGAGAAGGCGCCGGTCTCGACGATGAGCTTCATCGCAATGCTCGCGGTGTGCCAGCCGCTCGCGCACAGCGAGCCGAAGACGGATGCCGCGCCCGCGGCATCGTCGAGATGGAACGGCTGCGGATCGAACTCGCGTGCGAAGCGGATGATGTCGTCGCGCGTGATTGCGAGCGAAGCCGTCTCGAACCGGTCGCCGACGGCCCAGTCCTCGAAATAACGGGACGTCACCAGCCGGTCTGCCGGATCGAGCGGGCGGGTTCCCCTCGCGGGTGACGCAGGGGCGTCGCATGCTCGCGCGAATCTCGGTCGGTCCCGTGCCCCGGTGGCGGAATTGGTAGACGCGCTGGTTTCAGGTATCAGTGACCGCAAGGTCGTGGGGGTTCGAGTCCCTTCCAGGGCATGCCGGGATGCGAGAACGAGCGTGAAGCGAGCGCGGTTTGGCCCGGTTGCGGCCGTGGTCGCGCTTCTCGCGTGTGCGTGGCCGCCGCGAGCGACGTTCGCCGGAGAGCTCGCGAGCGTTCACCACGTGATCGCGACGCACTCGATTGCGGCGCAGCGCGCGTTCGACGACGGCTTGTTCATGCTCGAGGCCTTCGACATGGGCGAGGCGCGGCTGCGGTTCCGGCGAGCCGCCACGCTCGATCCGACGTGCGCGATGGCCTCGTAGGGCGTCGCCCTCGCCGGCGTCACCGATATCAACGGCGATCCTCCGCCGCCGAGAGTTTCCGCCGGCGCAGGCCTATGGCCGCAGCCTGCTCGCGGCGAAACGCTGTCGCGAGGCTGCGCTCGTCTTCCGTGCGGCGCTCGTCGACTTGCGAACGAGCCTCGGCTGCTCTCGGGTCTCCGGACGGCGCTGCGCGCCGGCTCGTAGGATGATTCGCGGCGCGAAGGCAGACGTTTCGCCCATCGGCGCGAACGTCTCCGCGATGCAACGCACCATCGTGGCCGTGACGTTGCCCGCTCTCGGCGAATCGGTGACGCAGGGTTCGATCGTTGAATGGCGGGTGAAGGTGGGCGACGCCGTTGCGCTCGGGGCGACGATGGTGGACGTGACGACCGATAAGGTCGACGTCGAGATCCCGGCACCGGTCGGCGGGATCGTGCGCACGATCGCGGCGCCCGACGGCGCGACGGTCGACATCGGCGGGCTGCTCGCCGAGATCGAGCCGGGCGACCCCGCAGATCCGGTGCCGAAGCCGACCGGTGTCGCGGCTGCCGGAAGCTCCGCTCCGGCTGCTCTCGCGACGAGTTCGGCCTCCGCGACGAGTTCGGCTTCGGCGGGCCCCGGCTCGAATGCCGGCACCGCCTCGCAGCGCGCGCAACGCATCGCAGAGCGCGACGGCATCGACGTCGCAGGACTCGCCGGCAGCGGTCCAGGCGGGCTCGTGCTGGCGGCGGACGTGATCGCGAAGGGCGCGCGGCCGAGCGCCGCCGCCGCGCCGCTCGCAATGCCGGGCGTCGTCGTCGGCGAGGACGTCGGCGAGCCGCTCGTCGGGCCGGCCGCGGCGCTCGCGACGGCGATGGAGCGCAGCCTCGCGACGCCGACGGCGACGACGCTTCGGACGTTCGGCGTCGGTGAGCTCGAACGCCGCCGCGCAGCGCTCAACGCAGCGCTCAAGGCCGCCGGCTCCAAGGGTAAGGTCTCGTTCACGCACCTCATCGCCTTCGCGCTCGCGCGCGCCGTCGGCGAGAAGCCCGGGCTCGCCGCGAGCTTCGCGCGCACGAGCGCGGGGGCCGCGCGGAGTATCGCTGCGGGCGTCAATCTCGGGATCGCGGTCGACACGACCCGCAGGGACGGCTCGCGCTTCCTCGTCGTGCCGGTCATTCGCGGCGCGAACACACTTGAATTCGCGGGGTTCCTCGCGGCATACGATCGGCTCGTCGCGCTCGCGCGCGACGGCAAGCTCGGTGCCGACGACCTCACCGGGGCGACGCTGTCGCTCACGAATCCGGGGGGGCTCGGCACGAGCGCCTCGGTGCCGCGGCTCATGACGGGCCAGGGCACGATCGTCGCGGTCGGGTCGATCGCATGGCCGCCGGGCTTCGCACCGGCCGACCGGGCATCGCTGCAGTCACTCGGCGTCGAGAAGATCCTGACGCTGACCAACACGTACGATCACCGCGTCGTCCAGGGCGCGGATTCGGGCGAGTTCCTCGCCCGGATCGAGGCGCTGCTCGGCGGCGCGGACGGCTTCTACGCGGCGATCGAACGGTCGCTCGATCTCGCCGAGAACGCGTCGGGCGGTCACGCCGCGAGCGGCTCGGCGGCCGTCGGCCGTTCCGAGGCGCCCTCCGCCGGAGCCGCGGGCACCGGTACGGCCGCGACGACGATCAGCGCGCCCGCGAGCGACGAGATGCTCAACGCCGTCGCCTCGGGCATGGCGATCGTCTCGGCGTATCGGCGGCACGGCCATCTCGCGGCGACGCTCGATCCGCTCGGCACGCCGCCCGTCGGCGATCCGGCGCTCGATCCTGCGACCTACGGCCTGACGCCCGCGCTCATGGCCGCGATTCCCGCGTCGATCTTCCGGACGACGATTCCGGCGAGGACGCTCGGCGATCTCGTCGAGGCGCTCAAAGCGACGTACGGCTCGACGATCGCCTACGAGGTGGAGCACATCGCGAACATCGAGCAGCGCGAGTGGCTCCGGTCGTATATCGAATCGGGCGAGCACGTCGTGCGGCTGACGCCCGAACGCTCCGTTGCGATGCTCGGGCGGCTCACGAAGGTCGAGACCTTCGAACGGTACATTCGTAAAGCGTATCTCGGACAGAAGACGTTCTCGATCGAAGGGCTCGACGCGATGGTGCCGATGCTCGAGGAGATCATCACGCTGCTCGCTGAGGACGGCGTTGAGACGACGGTGATCGGCATGGCGCATCGCGGCCGGCTCAGCACGATCGCGCACGTGGTGAATCGGCCCTACGAGGAGACGCTCGCCGAGTTCGAGTCCGCCGCCGTGCACGGCTCGGGCGAGGGCGCGAACGATCTCACGGGCGACGTGAAATACCATCACGGCGCGAGCGGCATCTATCCGGCCGCCGCCGCGCCGATGCACGTCATCCTCGCGAACAACCCGAGCCATCTCGAGGCCGTCGACGGGGTCGTCGAGGGCCGGACGCGCGCGCTGCAGACCGACCACCTCGGGCATCTCCCAAAGCTCGACGTCGGCCGCGCCGCACCCGTGCTCGTCCACGGCGACGCCGCGTTCTCGGCTCAGGGCGTCGTCGCGGAAGTCCTCAATTTGCAGGCGCTCGCAGGCTACGCGACCGGCGGCACGATCCACCTCATCAGCAACAATCAGGTCGGGTTCACGACGGAGCCGCGCGACGCGCGCTCGACGCGCTACGCCTCCGATCTCGCGAAGGGCTTCGACGTGCCGGTCGTGCACGTCAATGCCGACGACGTCGACGCATGCATCGCGGCCGTCCATCTCGCCATGGATTTCCGGCGCACGTTCGGCCACGATGCCATCGTCGATCTCATCGGCTACCGCCGCTTCGGTCACAACGAGACGGACGAACCCGCCTACACGCAACCCGCGATGGCCAAGCGTATCGCGGCGCACCCGAGCGTGCGCGAGCTCTACGCGAAGAAGCTCGTGGCGCAGGGCGCCGTGTCGCAGGAGCGCGCCGATCAGCTGGTCGCGAACGCGACGGCGCGGCTCGCCGAGGCGCACGCGACGGTGCGTGGCGGCAGATGGGCGGGCCATCTCGGCCCGGTTGCCGTGCGCGCGATCGCGCCGCGCGTCGAGCCGCCCTTCCCGATCGATCGCGAGAAACTGATCGCCTGGACGGACGAGCTACTCGCCGTCCCGAGCGGCTTCGTGATGCATCCGAAGCTACGCAAGCAACTCGAGCGTCGCCGCGATGCGTTCGCGCACGACGGCGAGTGCGACTGGGGGCTCGCCGAGTCGCTCGCACTCGCGTCGATTCTCGCACGCGGCGTGCCCGTTCGCATGAGCGGCCAAGATACGCAGCGCGGCACGTTCTCGCATCGGCACCTGTTCTTTCACGACCGCAGCGGCGCGGCGATTCACGCGCCGATCCAGCATCTCTCCGACGCATGCGCGAGCGTCGAGCTCGTCAACAGTCCGCTCTCCGAATACGGCTGCCTCGGCTTCGAGTACGGGTACGCCGTCGAGATGCCGAGCGCGCTCGTGCTCTGGGAAGCGCAGTTCGGCGATTTCAACAACGGCGCGCAGATCATCATCGATCAGTTCATCGCGGCCGGCCGCGCGAAGTGGGGCGAGACGTCGCGTCTCACGCTGCTGCTGCCGCACGGTCACGAGGGCGCGGGACCCGAGCACTCGAGCGCGCGGATCGAGCGTTTCCTACAGCTCTCCGGCAACGGCAACGTCAACCTCGCGATGCCGTCGACGGCCGCGCAGTACTATCACCTCCTACGCGTGCAGGCGCTCAAGAAAGAGGCGTTGCCGCTCGTGATCTTCACGCCCAAGAGCCTGTTGCGGCTCAAGGCGGCGACGGGTTCGATGGTGGAGATCGCCGATCAGAAATTCAAGGTCGTCATCGACGACGCGCGGTTCGGCGATCGGCGCGACGCCGTCGAGCGCGTGCTGCTGTGCTCGGGGAAGATCTACTACGATCTCATCGCGAGCGAGAAGTACGCGGGGCTCCGCAAGACCGCGATCGTGCGCGTCGAGCTGCTGGCGCCGTTACCGGTCGACGCGATAACGATGATCTTATCGACGTATCCGAATCTGCGCTCGGTCTCGTGGGTGCAGGAGGAGCCGTACAACATGGGTGCGCGGGGCCATATTCGGCGGCGCATCTACGAACGGCTGCCGAGCGGCCTCGGCGGAGTAACCTACATCGGCCGGCCGTGGATGGCGAGCCCTTCGGAAGGCTACGGCGGCGCGCACGCGACCGAACAGGCGCGAATCATCGCGAAGGCGCTCGACGAATCATAAGCGCCTTCACTCATCCATAAGCGAAGCGTCATGCGTCGTTTCTACGCGATGGTCTTCCTCGGCACGGTCGTGATTGCGGCCGGGCACGCCTCGGCGTCGCCCGTGCCACCGGATCCCGCTGCGTCCATCACGCCCGATGGCTCCGCATCGCCAAGCATCTCGCCCCTGACGCCGCCGCCGATCGTATCGGCTTCGCCCATGCCGAGTGCGTCAGCGGCCGAGCCGACGGCCTCAGGTGCGACGTCGATCGCACCGGAGCCCTCGGGCCCGACTGCCGTCACGCCTACGGAACTGCCGACGGCATCGCCACTTAACCCGACGTCGACATCGAGTGCGCCGCCATCGATGAGCACGGCAATCCCCGTGCCGATCGAGCCGCCAGCGCCATTGGCATCGCCATCGCCATCGCTGGTCGTGCCGTCGTCGCAATCGCCGACCGTACCGGAAGTCGAGCCGGCCACGGAGCCGCTCGCGAGCCCGCCCGCACCGGGTGAGCCGCCGACCACGGCCCCGCCGCAGCCGGCGGCATCTCCGTCGTCGGTGCCGAGCGGTTCGCCGGTCCCGGAGCCGACGGCGACGCCGTTCGGCGGGGCGGACCTCGTGTATGTCGCGATCAATCCCGGCGGTCGCGTCGTGCCCTTCGATGCGAGAACGAACACGTTCGGAGCACCGTTGATCGCGCCGCCGATCCCGCGCGATCGCACGTCGCAGCCGAACATCGACGACTTCAACGTCCTTGCGAACGGGTCGTACTGTTACGTCTTATGGGCGCCCACGGGGAACGCGCGGGCAGGCGATCGACTCGTGGCGTATGCGCTCGACGGATCGCACGTCATGCACGCGTACCCGCCGATGGCACCGGGAACGGCGGGTTTCGTCTTCTCCGGAACCGCGTCGCATTCGGCGCACGTCTGGACGCTCGAGGCCGACGGGCGCGATGCTCGGCTCCGTGTCGCGTCGCCCGACCTCGCCACAACGCTCGCGCGCGGTCCCGTCGCGAGGGAAGGCGTGATCGCCGACCTCGCGGATCCAACGGGTGATGACTCGTACGTCTTCGACGGCACCGGAACGGGCCGGATCGTGCGCGGTACCGACTCGGACTATCGCTACGTCGGCTCGGCCCTGACCGGAGCGTTCGGCCTGATCGACCGCGTTCGCGGGACGAATTACCCGACGCTCGCGATCGCGCCGGACGGGACGGCGCTCTACGCCGCGGATCTCCGCAGCGTCTCGGTCATCGACCCGCACGCGATGCGGCGGACGGCGAGCGTTCCCATCGGCGAGCCCGCGCACGGCATCGCGGTGAGCCGCGACAACGCGCGGGTGTACGTGCTCGGCGAGCGATTCGATCATAAGGCGCTCGCGACCGTGGAGAAGAGCGTGACGACGATCGATACGCTCTCCGATCGCATCGTGTCGCGGCGCGTCGTGTTCCGCAATACCGATCCCGTCCATAAGGCATCGCCGTACACCGAGGGCTTCGCGGTAACGCCCGACGGGAGCGAGCTGCTGCTCGCCTCGCGGGACGAGATCGTCGTGCTCGATGCGGAGACCGGCGCGGAGCGGGCGCGGGTCCGCACGCCGCAGGTTTCCGGGACGCAGCGTTCCGCGATCGTCGCACTCGCGGAACCAGCGAACGCTGAACCGTGACCGTGGGTGTCGAAGTCGCTCCGAGCCGCCGAGGTGAGAGGTTCCAACGTGAGTGATCCGGCGAAGCAGGTCGTTCAGGTTCTCTATCCGGCCCTGCGCTACGACGACGCGCGGGCAGCGATCCGCTGGCTCGGCGAGGCGTTCGGCTTCCTTCCGACGCTCGTCGTCGACGGCGAGGGCGAGCAGGTCGCCCACGCGCGGCTCGAGCTCGACGGCGCCGTCCTGATGCTCGGCAGCGCCAGCGAGTCCGGCATCTATCCCGCGAAGACGCCGCGGGCGCTCGGCGGGATCACGGGCTCGGTGTACGCCTACGTCGCTGATCCCGACGCGCACTGCAACCGCGCCCGCGCCGCAGGTGCGAAGATCGCGAGCGAGCCCGCGGCTACCGACTACGGCTCGCGCGAGTACTCCGCCGTCGATCCGGAGGGGTACTGGTGGACGTTCGGGACGTACCGCCCCTGATCGGCTAACGGCGGAACGCATGTACTCAACTTCCCGGTCACGGTGACCCGACAGGACTCCCGCGGGCACTAGACCGGACGTTATGAGGGCGACGTTCGTCCGCGAGAAAAAGTCGCGCTCGGAAGAGCGAGGCTTCGCCTTGCTCGACGTGCTGGTCGGCATCGCGATCATGTCCGGCATGCTCCTCGTGCTGATGAGCTCGCCGTGGCACGGTTCGGACGATCCGCATCAAGCCGCGCTTGCTTTGCAGCTCGCGATGAGCGAAGCGCGCGGCCTCGCGATGACGAACGGGAGCCTCAATCCTGACGCTCCGCCAACCGGCGCGACCGTGCTCATTGCGACCGATCCGAACGACGCGAACGAGAGCGTTCTTACCGTCTACGCGTCGCGACCGATCGTGAACCCGAACCCGGCGGCGCTGCTCGCGAACATCGGTACGAACATGATGACGCCGGAGGTCGGCCGGCCGCCCGTGATCGTTCGGGGACACTTCGAAGTCCTCGAGGGTGAAACCGTTGCAGCCGACGATTTCGCGATCACGGTCGGGGCGAGCGGTGCGGTGAACTTCGCACCTGGCTTTCATGCCGGTGATGCGGTTCGCCCATCACTCATGGATTGTGCTCCGGGCGCGAGCGTCGCGGTCGTCATCGGATCACGGTCGGAGCGCCATCCGATCGCATGCCAGGATGGCGTCTACGACTCGAATGCCTCGCAGCAGCCGGGTGAAGTGCGTGTCGGAGCGGCACCCTAATGAAGGTCGGCGACGAACGCGGCTTCATGCTGCTCGAAGTCCTCGTCGCTGCGGTCCTGACGATCGGGGTGATTCTCGCGGTTACGACCGCCGTACTCGCAAACGTCCACGCGACGACGCTCGCCGAGGAACGCATTCGAATGAGCGATGACGGATTGAATGCGATCGCCGATCTGCGTGCGATCACCGGCTACGACGGCGGCATGCTCCGCGGCCTCATCGGAAAACATTCGACATCGACGGTCGATTCCGACGGTCTCCCCGAAACGATCATCATCGATTTCACGAGCCAGCAGCTCGCGATCGGATCGGCGACGTCGACGGTCGTCGCGAACATTACGATCGAACGCGACGGTCAGACCGTTACCGAGCAGCAGTCGCTCGTTCAGCAGGCACCGCCGCCCGGTTCGACCGTGACCCCGACTCCCGAGCCGGTTCCGCACTCATGAAAGACCAACGCGGTTTCGTCGTTGCAGAAATGCTTCTCGCGATCGGCTTGTTCGTCGGCCTTGGCATTGCCGCGCTCTCGGTTGTCGTTATGCTCAATCACGTTCTGCGCGCACAGGGGAACGTCACGAGCTCGATTGCGACGCTCGATCAAGAAGCCGACCGCATGCGTTCGGACGCCGCGAGCGCATACGCCGTCTATGTCCCGTTCACCGACGTATTCGGAAAACCGAATGCTCTCCAGGGGCAGCCGGGCCATGAGGTTGCGTTCCTCACGCGTGACTCACTCAACCACGATCTCTCCTGGGCGTATGAGTACGACGCTACGAAATCCACCTTACAACGCTACGACTTCGATGATCAAGGTTCAGTCGGAGTTCGAAATGCGTTAACCGGCGTGATCGATCCAAGGGCGTCATATTCGCCGATCACACACGTCTCAAATTTCTCTGCAAGAACGTTCGAGGTTGCAGACCTTACAAAGGCTGCAAATCCTTACGCGTCCGTACTACAAACCGTCGCAACGCAATCTACCTCACCGCTCGTCTCAGAGCCCGTTGGGATCCTTCGCAACGGCGATAAGCCCTCTCCGGATCTGTATGGCGGGAACACGATCGTCCAAGTAAATATCACCACTGATAATAGATCTCGAACCATTCATCTCGCAACAAGTGCATTCCCGAGCGGCTTTACGGTGCATCAAAAGGCGACTTTTCGTGTTTATGTCTATTCAGAGAAATACACGACCGCTTCTGGTCTATTTGATACTTTCCACATCAGCTGGCAAAACGTGTATGCTCAGCTCGTATATAGTTTCCATCCGGAGACGGACGAACCCAGTGCCTGGAAGCGATGGTGCGACTTCAACTTGTACAAACTACGGCCAAACGGAGCCGATAAGGGAGGCCTCTACGTGAATTACGTCCCAGATCGATATCCGGAAACAGTCTACGCTCTCTACGCGGATGTTGCGAATGCTAGCCTACCCGATGCGGCCGAGGATAATCCATGCCCGGTGGCACCCGGTGTCGGGAAGCCGCAGCTGTAAAGTCGATCATGCTGATCCAAGCCCTTAGTCTCGTCTCGGCGCTCCTATTTCTCGTCGGTGTAATACTAGCAACAAACTTCACCGTCGCAAAAAACATAGCGAATCAGAAAATGGCATTTGCATTGCAGATCGCTTCGGGTCGCGCACTCAACGACGCTCAGTCTTGGGCGCGCGACACCCTTGCGCTAAATGATTCTGAGAGTCAGCCGGTTGTGCTCCGTGTCGGGTCGGGCTCTGGAAGCTTCGGTTGTGTCGATACAGGCTGTAGTTGGCAGTTCATCAACCAATGGCGTGTGACCGGAGGAACGGCCGATCAGACACAAGCAGGCCAGCAAAGCACTGCGCTTAATTTGGAACCAGCCCTACAAGAAGGCAGAGC
>JAABUX010010034.1_pt1 | contig 10639 bp, 13 predicted proteins | sample 5561851 | NCBI WGS metagenome assembly JAABUX01 (sample SAMN10711883, study PRJNA513361) | rock metagenome | isolation source: Antarctica rocks | place: Antarctica: Victoria Land, Richard Nunatak red sandstone | collected 2016-01-03 | reverse complement strand
ATCGCCTACCGGACCTCCTTGAGCTCGAGGCACGGCTCGTCGTTCGCGTGGATGCGTTGCTGCTGAGCCGAGGCGAAGACCGCCGTGCAAGATGCGGGCGACATCGACATGGGCAGTACTGGTTGCGGCCCCCACTCGATCAGGCGCGTGCCGCGGAGAGGGCAAGCTTGTCAGCGACCCAAGACACAAACCGTGGATCCTGGGGGCGGCTGCGCTCGGGGACGGGGCGCGGGTCACCACTGCAGGGGCATAGGCAGGAACGGCGTGGTGTCGTCGCTGGCGCGCCGGGCGGCCAGGACCTGTCGGGCGGGGTCGCCGACAGGGATGCGCAACGGCGGGTTCGGGTCGCTCAGGGCGTCGGCGGCGGCGCCGGCGACCTCCTCCACGTCGATCATGTGACGGGCGTCCATGCTCAGCTGGCCGGCCAGCGGCAGGTACGGGTCGTCCGCGGCCAGGTACACCGTCGGGTTGTCGAGTGCGCCGGAGGACACAGCGCCCGGCTCGAGCAGGCTGACGGTGATCCCGAAGTGCCGGACCTCGGTGGCTAGGGCCTCGGCCAACGCCTCCAGCGCCCACTTGCTCGCCGCGTAACCAGCCTGCATCGGCAGCGCTGTGCGGCCGGAGACGCTGGACATGAACAGCAACCGGCCGCTGCCGCGCCGGCGCATGCCGGGCAGGACGGCTTGCGCGACCCGAAGCGCCCCGACGGTGTTCAGCTCCAGCAGACGGGTCAGTTCGGTGAGCGGGGTCGTCTCCACCGGCGCGAGGAAGATCTCCCCAGCGTTACTGACCAGCGCATCGAGATCACCAGCCTCGTCGACTGCCGCGTTCACCGAGTCGGCGTCGGTGACGTCCATCGACAGGCGCAGCGCGACAGGCAGGTCGGCGATCGTCTCCGGCCGTCGGGCGGTCGCGACGACGCGGTGACCCCGGCGGGCCAGCTCCAGTGCGGTGGCCCGGCCGATGCCCTTGGAGCAGCCGGTGATCAGTACGGACGACATGCGTTACTCCTTGAGTTGGTTCGGAAGCCGAATCGACCTGGTGGAGATAGGGTAGCACCGTGAGTCTGAAACACGAACCGACTCCGGTGGTGACCCCGCGGGCGTGCGGCATCGCCGATGCCCTGCAGGTCGTCGGGGACCGTTGGTCGCTGCTGGTCCTCCGAGAGCTCGGCTTCGGCGTGCAGCGCTTCACAGGGATCCAGGCCAACACCGGCGCCCCTCGCGAAATCCTCACTGCCCGGCTGCGCAAGCTGGAGAACGAAGGGCTGATCTCCCGGCGCCGCTACACCGACCGGCCACCGCGTGCTGAGTACGTCCTCACCGAGGCCGGCAAGGCCTTGGCACCAGTCCTGCTCGCCCTGCGTGAATGGGGAGAACAACACGCCCGGGCTGAGCCTCGGGCGGTCGCGACGTTGTCACCCGGGGAAGCGGCCCAACCTGCCTGACCGCGAACGAGCAGGCTGCCGTCGGTCAGGCAGTAGCCATGGCTGGCGCGATGACGTCACGGATGACGTCGTCGACCGGGCGGGCGGGCGCGCCGGTCGCCCGCGTGATCGCTTCGGTGGCGACATAGGGCGGTGCCGCCCCGAAGTAGGCGGCGCCTTCGACGAGGGCGTCCGCGTAGGCCTCGGGGACGCCAGCTTGCACGGCACCGGCGCGAAACGCATCCGCTGGGACGTCGATGTGCTGGACGGCGATGTCGAGGTGACGGCTGAGGCGCTCGGCGACCTCCGGGTAGGTGAGTGCCTCGGGGCCGGTCAGCGCGACGATGCCTTCGAGCCTCGGGTCCTCCAGCGCGTGGCGGGCGACAGCGGCGATGTCGCGGGAGTCGATGTGACTGAGCCTGCCGACGGCGTCGGGCCAGATCAGCTGGCCTTGACGGATGCTGTCGAGCTGGCCGAGGAGGTTGTCAGAGAAGACCGGTGGCTGCAGGACGGCCCAGGACAGGTCGGACTGCTCCAGCCACTGCTCGGCCGGCTCGTGCCAAGCGCGCAGCGCGATGGAGGGCGGCCCCGGGTTGTACAGCGACTGGTAGACGACGCGTCGGACGCCCGCGTCCTTCGCCGCCTCGAGCGCGTTGCGGTCCAGGGCTGACTGCTGGGGGCCGGGCGGCGTGAGGAGGAACAGGGTATCGGCGTCGGCGAACGCCTCCCGCAGCGACGCAGGGTCGGCGAGGTCGGCGCGAACGACGTCCCGCACGCCACTGGTGCGCAGGGCCTGCTCGGCATCAGCGCTGCGGGCCACGGCGCGGACGTCGTCGCGGTGGGCGAGCTCGGCGACGAGGTGGTGGCCGACGGTGCCGGTGGCTCCGGTCAGGACGATCATCTAGGGCTCCTCGAATTATTGACCAGCGGGTCAGGATGTCTCGGAACTGTAGGCGTTGTTGGTTCGCCGGTCAAGAAGTCGCTAGCCTTGGGGCGTGCCTCGGACAGGTCGGCCACGAGAGTTCGACGAGGACGCCGTGCTCGACGTCGCCTCGGACGTGTTCTGGACGGGGGGGTACGGCCGCACCTCGTTGCAGGACGTCATCGAGGCCACGGGCGTGAAGCGCCAGAGCCTCTACGGCGCCTTCGGCGACAAGGAGGCGCTGTTCTTCCGAGCGCTGGAGCGCTATACCCAGGGGTCGCGCGAGGTCGAGGACGCCCTTGCCGGTCCCGGATCGGTCCTGCCGGCGCTGCGCGCGGTGCTGCGGTCGACGCTTTTGGTCGCGCAGGAGCGGCCGGGGCGTGGGTGCATGCTGGGCAACACCGTCGCGGAGCTCGTCCCGGCGCACGAGCGCGCCACCGAGGTCGCTCGCGATGCCTACGCCGAGCTGCGGCGGATCTTCATCGACGCCCTCGAGCGCGGCCGCGCAAGCGGCGAGATCCGCAGCGACCAGCAGGTCGCCGACCAGGCGTCGACCCTGCTCGCAGCCATGCAAGGTCTTCGGCTGGTCTCGCGCGCCGAGCCCGAACCCAGTCGGCTCCTGGGCACCGTCGACGTGCTGCTCGCGGGGCTCGAGAACCGCAGGCAGTAGACAGCCAGGTCAGGGGCCGAGGGGCCGCATCAAGTCGGGTCGGACTGCCCAGCAGTCGCAGCCTGGCTCGACGCGGAGCCTGGCACAAGTGCATCGGCACCCCAGCCGTCCCCGGAGGGACGGCCGCGCGGCTCGCCTGTTACCAGGTAGTTGCCAGTCCGCTGCCGACCTCGCGTCCCCGGTTAGGCAGTCCCACAAGACAAGAGCTTCGCGGTGGCGTCGAAGACGCGGCTGTCCACGAGGGCCCCGTGCACGCACAACACCGGCGGGCCCTGGCCGACGAGACGGACCGGGACGGGGCCGAGCCGGGTCGCCACGTCCAGCCGTCGAACGCCCAGATCCGGGAGAGTGTCCATGTGCTGCTCCTCATCGTGTAGCGGCTGCTACGCGGACCTCAGTGTAGCGACTGCTACAACAATTGGGCAAGGTCCGTTGAGAGGCAGGAGAGCGATGACGGAACGCGGCAGGCCAGAGCAGCGCCAAGCCTTCCTGTCCGGCGCCGTCAAGCATGTGCTGCGGCACGGGGCCAGCGGGTTGTCATTGCGTCCGTTGGCCGCGGCGTTGGGCACCAGCGACCGCATGCTGCTGTACTACTTCGGCAGCCGGGAGCACCTGCTCGAGACGGTGCTCGACCTTGTCGGTGACGGGCTCGTCGCGGCGCTGTCCGAGGCGGTCCCGGTCGGCAGGTCCCATCCCGAGGTGCTGCTGCGAGCTGTGTGGTCGGTCGCGCGCGACCCCGGCGTCGAGCCGGGGCTGCGGCTGTACGTGGAGATCCTGGGTCAGCCCGCCGCACAGGTCGCTCCGTTCCCCGCCGCGGCGCGCCGGGTGGCGCACCGCTGGCTGGACTGGGCGCAGGACCGAGTAGACGTGCCCGTCGCGGAGCGGCACGACGCGGCCGCTGCTCTGCTCGCGACCGTCGATGGCCTCCTGATCCTGCATCTCGCCGTGGGGAGCGGGGTCGCCGACCGGGCAGCGCGACGCCTGCTGGACCAACACTAAGACGCAGAGAGCCGCCGAAAGCGAATGCGACCAGGCGCCAGGCAGATAACGAGCTCGGATGGTCAACCGAGCCGCGCTGCGGTCGGACATGCCGATGAGCAGGCCACAGATGTTGCACCACGGTCGCTCGGCAAGCGCTGGGCCAGTGCCGGGTCCCCATCGGCCTGCACGTCCCGGTTGCCTCACTGGCTACCGGACGGCTGCTCCAGCAGCCCTCCGCCAAGTGGGAAATCGGCGATGAGACCTGATCTTTCTGCCGCCGCGAAGGTGGCCCGGTTTATTCGTTCAGGACGGGTCGTCCGCGGACGTGAGCGCATTGGCCTTCGGCGCTGACCAGCATGAGCAGTTCGATGAGGCTGCTGCCGGGGTTGGCGAAGGCGTGCGAGGTGTGGGTGTCGAACTCGGCGACCTCGCCGTGGGTGGTGCCGCCCGGTGGTTCGGTGCGCTACGGTCGTCTCGTGTCTACTTCAGAAACTGAAGCCAGGTCGGCGTTGTGGGTCGCGGCGACGGCGACGGCGTTGGTGCTGGTGGCGTTCACGATGCCGCTGGGGCTGCTGGCGTCGATCGTGCCGGACCTCGGTGCGTCCGCGGTCGGGCAGAGCTGGGTGCTGAGCTCGATGTCGGTCGGGCTGGCGGGCGCGCTGCTGGTCGCTGGCAGCTTGGCGGATGACGTCGGTCGGCGGCGGGTGTTCCTGACCGGCCTGGGTGTGTTTGCCGCCGGGGGCCTGCTCGGCGCGCTCGCGCCGAGCGTGCTGGTGCTCGCGCTGGCCCGCGGCGCTCAGGGCCTTGGTGGCGCTGCGGTTCTGGCCAGCGCGTTGTCGTTGATCGCGCACGCCCACGCGCCCGGTCCCGGGCGGGTGCACGCGACCGGGGTCTGGGGCGCCTCGCTGGGAGCCGGGATCGCGATCGGCCCGCTGGGCGGGGCGCTGATTGCCGAGGTCGGCAGCTGGCGGGCCGCGTACGCGGTGTTGGCACTGCTGTCGCTGGTGGCCATCCGGCCGGCAGCACGCCACCTGACGGAGTCGCGGGCGCTGGAGCGCCGGCCGATCGACCCTGTCGGTGCGGTGCTGCTGGGTGCCGGGCTGACGGCGCTGACGGCCGGGGTCGTGCAGGGCAACGCGGCCTCATGGCTGGCCGCGGGCCCGGTACTGGCGGGGCTGCTGGCCGCGGTGACGCTGGCAGCGTTCGCCCTGTGGGAGCTGCACTCGGCGGCGCCGCTGTTCGACGTGCGGCTGCTCGCCCGGCCGGCGTTCACCGGCGCGCTGCTGGGCTCGTTCGTGCTCGGGGTCTCGGTGCTGGCGTTCATGAGCTTTTCGATGGCGTTTATGCATACCGCGCTCGGCGCGTCGGTCCTGGCCGCGACGGTCTGGGCACTGCCGTGGTCGGCGGTGAGCTTCGCGGTCTCGATCCGGGCCCGGGCGCTTGCGCGGGCTGTCAGCCCGCGCACGCAGACCGTCGCCGGCCTCACGGTCTGCGCCGCTGCGCTGCTGGTGATGCGCGGACTCCACGCCACGACCGGCGCCGCGCACCTGTTGCCCGGTTTCGCGGTGCTGGGTGTCGGGACCGGGCTGCTGAACGCGGCGCTGGCCCAGGCCGCCGTGTCGGTCGTAGAACCCGCCCGCTCCGGGATGGGTGCCGGCGCCAACAACACCGCCCGTTACCTCGGGGCGGCGCTGGGCGTACCGCTGGTCGCCGGGCTGCTGCGTACCGGCACCAGCAGCCGGCTCGGCACCGGAGCCAGCACGGCCGCCGCCGTGACCGGCGCGATGAACACCGTGCTGCTGGTCGCCGCCGCGATCGCGCTGTGCGGCGCCGCCCTCGTCTTTGTCCTGCTCACACTCCCTCGAAAGGCATTCGCATGAACGATCTGACCAACCTTGCCGGCGTCACCGCCGCCGTCGACCCGGCCAACGCGGCCCGGTTCGTCGCCGCCGCCGGCCTCCGGGTCGACGAAGCATCCGGCACGCAGCTGCTGGCCCACCTCGACGCCGGCCCCGAGCACCACACCCCGTGGGGCGTGGTCCACGGGGGTCTGTACGCGACCGCGGTCGAGAGCGCCGCCAGCATCGGGGCGTCCCTCGCCGTCCAGGAACAGGGCATGTTCGCCGTCGGACTGTCCAACCACACCGACTTTCTGCGCGCCCACAAGCAGGGCCGCCTGGACGTCCGGGCATGGGCCATCCACCAGGGACGCACCGGGCAGCTGTGGCAGTGCGACCTCACCCGCCCGGACGGCAAGCTCGTCGCCCAGGGCCGCGTCCGGCTGCAGAACGTCCCGCTGTGACCCCCCGCCCCCGGTCATGCACCGTCCCGCATGAATGCACTGTCACGGACGGGTCATCGTGAACGCCCTCGTCGGGCACGTGCTGGACGTCTCCACCGAGAACTGCCCGATCGGCCGCACCCTGGACGTCGTCGGCACCAGCTGGACCCTGCGAGTGCTGCGCGAGGCCTTCTTCGGGGTGCGCCGGTTCGGGGAGTTCCACGAACGCCTCGGCGTGTCCAGCGCGCTGCTCACCACCCGCCTGGGCCTGCTCGTCGACCACGGGATCCTGACCCGTGACATCGACGAGCGCCCCGGCGAACGCGCCCGCCACGAGTACCGGCTCACCGCCAAGGGCCGCGACCTCTACCCGGTGCTCACCGCGCTACGCCAGTGGGGCGAGCAGTACGAGCTCGACGAGGACGGCACCCCCGTCGACGTCCACCACCGCGACTGCGGCGCCACCGTCGGGGTCCAGCTGGTCTGCGCCGCCGGGCACCCCCTGACCGCCCGTGACGCCGTCGCCGAACCCGGCCCCGGAGCGCGCCAGCGCACCACCACCCCGAGGACGCCCCGATGAGCACCCCCACCCCGCCGCCCAGCACCCCGACGGCCAACAGCCTCACCACCAGCACAGCCCCGGCCGCCTGGCCGCGGTCCGGCTGGGACGACGACTGCCAACAGCGGCTCATCCCGACCCCGCTGGGAGAGCTGCACGTCCGGGTCGGTGGCCGGCCCGACGGCGATCCGATGGTCTTCTGGCCCAGCCTGATGATGACCGGTGCGATGTTTCACGCTCAACATCGCCACTACGCCCCGACCCACCGCACGGTCCTGATCGACCCTCCCGGGATCGGCGGCTCCGCACCGCTGCGCTCCACCATCACCCTGGAGCAGTGCGCGCAGGCGCTGCTCGCCGTGCTCGACGCGCTGAACATCGTCCGGTGCCTGTACGTCGGCTGCAGCTGGGGTGCGCTGCTGGGCAGCACCTTCGCGGCCTGGCACCCCGAGCGGCTGACCGGCGCTGTGCTCACCAACGGCACCGCCACCCCACCCGCCCGGCCCGAGCGCCTGCAGATGACACCGCTCATCACGCTGATCGGTCGCTACCGCAGCACGCCCCGCTGGCTGGTCCCCGTGGCCCGGTCCGCCTTCACCGGCCCAACCGCCAGAAAACACAAGCCCGACGTCCTGCGATTCCTGGAACAGATCCACACCGAAGACCCCCGGTCGATCTCCACCGCGATGCGCAGCGTCCTGCTCGGCCGCACAGACCGCCACGCACTGCTGCGCACCATCACCGACGTCCCAGTGCTCGTCATCGCCGGCGAAGAAGACGCCCAATTCGCCGTCCCCGAAGTGCGCCGCATGGCCCAGGCCATCCCCGACAGCCGCTTCGTGGTGCTACCACAGACCGCACACCTAGCCCCGCTGGAAAGCCCCGACCTCGTCAACGACGCGATCGACGAGTTCCTCGCCAGCACCACCACCTGACCAGGACACCCCACCGCCCGCGACGCACCAGGATCAGGAACGGCTCGCGTTCGTCAGGCGGCGATGCCCTCGGGCAGGTGCAGTCAGGCAGGACCTCCTCCCGCACCGACCTGCCGGCACGCTGATAGTCGTCAGCTCGCTCGGTATGCCGGAGCTCCGCTTCGAGATCGAGGCCATTGCCGTCCCCGGCTGACCTGACCTGATGTGGTCAGCGGCACAGCAGTAAGCCCTAGATGCCGTTGGCACCGGGCTGACCCACAGAACGGTCGGGCACACCCGTGCAGTTGCCCTGCCGGCGGCTGACGAGCGTCCGGTAGCCGATCGGCTTACGGTGAACCTGTCGCTGGCTTCGAGAGCCTCGGCCGGCGCCTCTCCAGGGCCAGGAGACCCGCGCCGAGATCAGACGGATAGCTCCAGCGCCCGCTTCACCGCGGTCGCGGAGGCGTTGGACAGGGGCATCCGGACGTCGGGGGTGGGGATGCGGCCCGCCGCGTGCAGCAGCGCCTTGATGACGGCCGGGCTGGGCTCAGCGAACAGCGCCCGGACCAGCGGCAGCAGCGCCTCGGCGTGCTTTCGCCCAGGCGCGACCTCGCCGGCGAGCGCGTGATTGATCATGGCGACGAAGCGGTGCGTGTGCAGGTTGGCTGAGGCGGCGATGGCGCCCGGGGCGCCCATCAACGTCATGGGGAACAGGTAGGGATCGTCGCCGCCGAGCACCGCGAAGCCCTCCGGCGCTTCGGCCAGGACGGTGAGGGTGTCGGCGTCGATCCCGTCGATCGCCTGCTTGACCCCGGCGACGTTGCCGGTGGCGGCGAGTTCTAGCAACGCTGCAGCACCCAGGCCCCGCCCGGTGCGGTAGGGCACGTTGTAGGCGATGACCGGTACCGGGGAGCGTGCGGCGACGTGCTGGAAGTGCGCCACTATGGCCGCCTCGGTGGGGCGGACGTAGTAAGGCACGACGGCCAAGGACGCGGTCACGCCAGGCACGTCGGCAAGGGCCTCGTGCAGAGCAACTGTCGTGCGAGTGTCGTTGGTGCCCGCGCCAACGATCAAGCCAGCTCCGCGACCGGTACAGACGCGGCTGCAGGCCGCGACAACGGCGTCGCGCTCGGCCTCGTCGAGCGACGTGGGCTCGCCGGTCGTTGCGAGGGTCACCAGGCCAGCCGCGCCGGCTGCCAGCACCTCGTCCGCCAGCCGCTCCAGGGCGTCCAGGTCCACCCCGCCGCGCTGGTCGAACGGCGTCACCAGAGGGACGTACACACCACGAAGCTGCAGCGGAGCGACCACCTGGGAACCGTACGGGAGTCGCGCTTGAGGTTCGTCCATCGGGACGCATGGCCGTACCAGAGGCGACCGCTCATGTGCGGTCGTGGACGTGGCGCTGCCTGCCCCAAAGAGCTTGGCTCCTACCCTCTGGTCGAGGTAACCGGAGAGGAAGCTGCCCCGCGCAGCCATAAGGCTTCGGGTCAGCGCGCGATGTGCTCGCGTAGCCAGTCGAGTACCTGGTGCGCGTGAGTGTTCGGCGGAAAGATCGGGTAGAAGACGTGCTCGATACGGCCATCGCGGACCACGAGCGTCAGCCGTGCAAAGAGGCGTTCGTGACCGGGTGCGGCGAGGGTTGGGAGGTCTAGCGCATCCGCGAGGCCGAGCTGCTGGTCGGAAAGCATCACGAACGGTAGGTGGAGGCGCTCGACGACTTCAGCCTGATAGTGGGGGTCTTGGCTGGACATGCCGAAGACGTGCGCGGCTCCCGCTGCTTGCAGATCGGCGTAGTGATCGCGGAAGTCGCACGCTTCGGTGGAGCAGCCGCGGGCACCGGGGATCGCATCCCAACCCTGCGGAAGGTCTGCTCCCGGGCGGCCTGTCAGCGGGTACAGGTAGATGATCGTGCGACCTGGTCCGAGCGCGGAGAGGTCCACTGTTTTGCCGTCGCTGGTCCCCAGCGACAGGGGTGGCAGGGCCGTTCCGGGCAGATGCTTGGCGGCGCCGTCATCCTCAGGCACTGGCAGGTTTTGAGGCAACACGCTGTAGTAGTCGGTCATCACGGGAGTCTCCATTCGGAAGGTTCGGGTCGCGGCCTCCTCAAGCCTGCGGAGGAGGAGGTCGCGACGGGCAGTGAGGGATGCGATGGTTCGATCGATTTCGGCGATGCTGTCGTGGAACGCAACCAGGGACGCAGGGCACTCATCGCTGTGTTCGTGTCCAGCGTCCAGACACTCGACGAACGGGAACGCCTTACCCCGGGGGGATGCCCTGTACGGCCAATTCCCGGATCTCGGTCACTACTCGGAGGTCGTGCTCTGTGTACTCCCGGTAGCCGTTGGCGCGGCGCTCAGGACCCAGAAGTGTCAACTCCTCGTAATAGCGCACGGCCTTGGTCGACACCCCAGCACGTTCTGCGAGTTCGCCGATCCGCATGTCTTAACCTCCACCCAGACCGTAAACGTTGCCCCTGAGGGGAATGTCAAGCCGATGACATCCGCACATAGCCGCGGGACGGGCACTGCGGCACGACGGCGACGGTCGTGCCGGTGGGCATCCTCACTGGCTTACGGGATCGGTATGGGGGTAGGAGCCTCTAACGACAACGAGGCTTGAGGACTGGCCGGCTGACCAAATGCCGCCAGGTCACGCCGCTGCTGCACCTGCACCGAGACTGGTGCTTCAGTGAGTGGCCAGTTGGTTGAGCACGGCGGACCAGTTCGGGGGTAGATCGAGACCCGCTGCGGTCCAGCTGACGAAATGGCTGTCCGTCATCCACTGCCTCGTACGCCGAATCACCGCCAGGTGTGGATCGCCGCGGACGAACGCGTTGAGCGAGTCGCGGTCGCGCCAAGCCGTCAGGGTCGACAGCGTCTGCTGGCC